>VTLG01000560.1_pt1 | contig 52841 bp, 55 predicted proteins | sample 4694571 | NCBI WGS metagenome assembly VTLG01 (sample SAMN12604809, study PRJNA352737) | marine metagenome | biome: ENVO:00000447; feature: ENVO:00000209|ENVO:00000569|ENVO:01000036; material: ENVO:00002151; isolation source: viral sequences binned using virsorter ... | reverse complement strand
TCTTTGCTTTCATAATGATGATTGTATCACCTTCCTGCAGATTCATTGCTGCAGTAGTTCTTCTTTCTTCACCATCTTGTCCTGTTACCTCTACAATAGCCTCACCTTGGTCTACTCCGTACTCTCTAAGTACATCAGCTAGTTTTGCAAAAGAACCTGATTCAAATGTACCACCTCTTGTGTAAGATGATACTTCTACATTTACTCCGTTATTTGCTGGCATATAGCCTCCTTTTCTTTTTTATGGATAGTCTGGTGATGCAAAGGATTCTCTCATCATGCCGTCTCTGCAGCATATATATCCCATATAAGCATCACTTTCTTCTGTTATTCGTACTAAAATATCCAATAAAGGATATTCCTTAGTTACTGCGTGTAACCAAGCTTGTGGGGGAGACCAGGCTGTATCAAAGCTGATTCTGATCCAATCATCATCATCATCATAATCATTTGTTGATGCGTCCCATTTAGTTCCCCATTTTTCTATAGACCAGTTGTACCAGTCTTTATGACCATGTTTTTCAATATTTTCTAAAGCCATTCGAGCTTCAGTCAGGTCATTTACTTCTAGTTCATCTTCAAGATGTTTTTCCATAATGTGGATCTTTTCTTTAATATGAGTATCTTTTGCATATAATGCAGTTTTTCCTTCATATGTCCACTTTCTTTCAGTCATCTTTTTAATGTCTGATATATCACCATCTTTTGATTTAAGATATGCAATACCATCATCAATTTTTCCTCCAGATGTAATATCTAAGCTTTTAGGTCTTGGAACAACTCCTTCAAAGGTTAATCCGTCTTTTACTATACTTTTTTCTTTAAACTTTTGTAGTTGTTGTTGACCTTCATCACACTCTGAACTGATTGTCATTTCGTTATAGCACCAATTAGGCATATTATTTTCTCCTTATTTTTTAATTATTGGCATACATTGTCTTTTCAAATAGAGGTGCAATCACCTCAGGTCCCCCGACGGGCTTGTATAGACCTGACCTTCCGTATGCCAGAGAAGTTTAATAGATTATTAGAGAGGCTTGACCCTCGTTAGAGCATTATTAGCTGACATTACTCCGCCTTTACGGTACGGTGCCTTCTATTAGCTTTCTCGCCTGTCAATATCCTCCCTAATAACCCTGAAATGCGTGAAGTTGAATCCTATTTAAAGGAATGATTTTATTCGTATGAACCATCTTGTCGCATTTCTAAGAGATACCTCACATATTCCTTTGCTTAGAATCACCTACCGAAGTAGCCTTTGGCTTTCGCCCTTAATTCCTCTAAGACTTACAGGACCAGTTATTGGCTCTCTTTAATTTGAGTGGCAGGTAAAATCACTAAAACCTACCACTAGGGTATACGGGGGTTACCCGTTGGTCGGCAAACCTTGATTGGCTTGCTTTATATAAGGTGATTTTTTAGAATAATTCATATTTATTATTAGCTTCGTTTACAGTTACTATTAAATTATCTACATCGTATTGCAATTGCTTATCAAGTTCTATTACATCTGCATCAACTACTGACATCAGTTTTAATATTATATTTACCATATGTTGACCTGTTGCACTATTTAGTGTTGCTTTATTTAATGTCATAAGCATCTCCGTCTTATATATGAATACTCTACAGTAACTTTAGGATTTCTATCACTGCTGTGGTAATGTTGCAATTAGCTACTGTAGAATATTGCATATAGTTGTTTCTTCTTCATTTTCTTAAACGAGGCTTCCGTAGTATTGGGAAACCTTTTTTTCGCCCATTCGACAAGTTCGTACTTGTGTCTGTACGGGCAGTACTTTCTTGCTCTCCACATAGTTTTCCCTCCATATAGAGTTGTTGTGCTTTGTATTCTTCGTCTGTCAATGTTTCCTCATCTTTTATTAACTGTTCGTATTCCCACATGGCATACTCATAATCCTCCACTAAGTAGCCATTTTCTTTTAAATCGTGATATAAAGACTTCATTCGAGCCATAATTCCTCCTTTCTTTAAAAGACTATCAAGGCAGTTTTGAGTCATGCCTTAGGACTTACAGGGTTAATACCTGTGATTAATTGAGAATATTCTATGGACTAACCTGGACCTTTTGCTTAAAGTCCTTACTATGCTTACCTGAATACAGTAAAATGCTATGTATAGAGGTATTCCTACTGATAGGTAGATTGATGTCCACAATATGAAGGAGAGAACTGAGGTGGGAAGTATGATATACCAAAAGCATACACACGAGGCTAATATGAATAGTCTAACAAATCCTTTAATCATTAGAAACCTCCTTTGCGATGCTTATTGCATTGGCAAGCGATACTGGGGTAATTGCTGCATTATTTACCACTTTCTGAAACGACATTACTGTGCCATTTGTAGTTAAATAATGATCAAACTGTTCTGTACTATCAAGTTTATATAAAAGCTTCATAAAGCCTCCTTTTAAGTGATTTTAAGTAGTAATTATTATTGTCCTGCAACTCGCACTATTTACTAAATACCAAAATAAATACGAGCGAAGCGAGAACCTTTGATGTATGTTATTATGTATACTAAAGAACTATAGAGGGGACTATAACGTGTATAATCCCCCCAATAATAGTTATCCTAATAGGGCATCAAATGAAGTGAAGCCTGATAAGTCAGGTCTATCCCATTTAGGTTTGTATAAGCAACGGATGCCTATGTGTTTCTCATCATCTACAGTATTAGTGCAATCTCTAACAGATATGAGAGTGTATTCACTATCAGCTTTGAGGTTTAGTTTCTCATTGTACTGCAACATAGCTTTCATATGTTGTGCTGATAGAGTTTTAGGTGCTACAGATTTATCAGATGTGTTGAATCTGAAGATTACATTATCTGTATATTTGTCCTCATCATATAACTTGCGTGTTCTCCTGATAGTACCATCAGAGGCTTTGTATGGATCACAAGGTTCCTCTTTGATCTGCTTTGTATCAGGATCTATGATAGGTTCATTAGTGTTCACGACTTTGTATAGTAGTGAAGGTTGACTATTAGATGTAGTTTTAGCGTTTGCCATGTTATGTACTCCTATGTATGTTATGTATGTTGACAGCGTGTAGGCAGGGTATCAGAGGCTGTCAGATGTTAGGTTTTAGAGCCTGCCCACGCAGGATGGGGCAAGCTTGTCAAGCTGAACCCAACAACCTTCCTGATTGAACGGGGACGCGGAGCGCAACCGTTAAATCGAAGGGGGTGGGGTGAGTGTATATCACGTACTCAGATTCTAGAGCAATTTTTCACAAATGCCTTTTTCAACGCAAAACGCCCCTTTTTAGGAAGGATCACAGCCAAAGGTAGGGTAAGGTACCATCAGCATATATTTTGCAGTTAAATTAAACAATAGCTTAACTTAAAGAAAAAGCTTGGAGTAATACTATAAACCTTACTATATTAGTATACTATATTCCCGCGGTCGTATACCTAGTCTGTAGTATACAACAGTTAAAGACAACAGTTGTTAACTGTTAAATATATCTCAAGGTAACAGTAGTAAACTACAGTTGTATACAACAGTGCAAGGTAAGGAGGTCTTATGAGCAACAATTATAGAGTTTTAAAAAGCGATTCTATTGGGGCTAAGTATACAGGCTCCAAATCAGTAAACAATATTCGAACATACCCAAAAGTGAAGGTAAAGCATGCTAAAAACAGACGATAATATCCCGATGAACACAATGTCAGCCAGGGAGGCTAAAAAGGTTATAAAGCCTCAAGATTGGAGCGTTAATATAGATTCCAGAGAACAGAAGGTAGATATGCAAGAAACTAAAGGCGGTCTCTTAGATATGTATTCTTCATATTTACACTCAGAAGGTAGGGATCCTAAGTTTACTGACGAAGGTAGGATTATGTTAGATAAACAAGGCAAACCCATTATTGAAGATGTCGATACAATGATTAATAGACGTCAATACGATTTTAGGAATGCAGCAGGCAAACTATTAAAAGGCAGTGGATATGAAGATAACTTTTCAACTGCTTCAGGATTTGCTCAAGCTCAATTTGGTCCATGGACAGTAACAAAAGAAAATAACCAATGGACTGACCAAGATGGAAACCCTTGGGATGAGGAAACTGTTCAAAGAGCCATAGAAAAAAGAAGACAAATTGACGCAGATGTGTATAATGAAAGTAGAGTAGGCAATATGCAAGGAGTTTGGGAAGCTTTTAATCCTCTTGCAGTAGGTGATACTGCTTTAGGGATAGCAGCAAACAATCAAATGACATCTACTCAAGATAGAGACCCTTCTACTGGGGAATATCTTCCTAGTTTTCAGATGTCGCCAATATATGCTCAAAGCACACCTGAATCCCTTGAAAGAAGGGCAGATATCAATCATCCTGGGAATGTTTTGGAGCCTAGGAACAAGCAAGGTTTCTTTAAAGGCCTCTTTGACTTTTGGGGTAAGTAATGCTTCCAACAGCATCAGAAATAACACATAAGAAATTAAACATCATGATAGCCTTATGGGTGTTAGATAAGATTATCATGGCAATACTAATATGGGTAAAATAAATGGCTAAATTCGGCAAACGCAGTAAAGAGAGACTGGCAACCTGTGATAACAGATTACAGCTGGTATTTAACGAAGTTATAAAACATGTAGACTGCAGCGTACTAGAAGGACATAGAAGTGCTGAGAGACAGAATAAATTATTTGAAGAAGGCAAAACGAAGGTTAAATACCCGAATGGTCGTCATAATTCAAGCCCTTCAAGGGCAGTAGATGTAGTTCCATACCCTATTGATTGGGATGATAGGGAGCGTTTTCACTTATTTGCAGGGTTTGTTCTTGGTGTAGCGAAATCAATGGGTATTAACCTTAGATGGGGAGGTGACTGGGACCAGGACTGGTATGTTCATGACAATAGATTCGATGATTTTCCCCATTTTGAGCTAAGATAGTGATATGGATCTTGTATATACTATCCTTTATAGGCTTAATCCTAACGGGGATGTATATATATTTTAAATACTTTTGGACACTTGACTTCAAAGGTATGCTAGATGATACGGAGGAATGGTAATGGTTCAAGGAATGATAGTCAAGGCAGTATTTAATCTCGTAATTAAAGCAATTTCAAAGAAATATGATATGGATAGTATTGATAAGTACGTCCATAAAGACAATAAACTAGACCGCAAGGTTAGAGCTTTAGAAAAACGGGTTAAAGAGCTGGAATGTACGAAATAACCATAAAACACAGAGACAAGGGTAAGGTCTCTTACAGTATTTTTACTAAAAAAGAAGCAGATAAAGAGAATATCGCGTATAAATACTGGAAAGAGGCTAGTAAGGGGGAATATGCGCTCACTGATGATAACTATGTTGGAAAGGTCATCCAAAAGAAGAAATATGAATCAAGTAATAGTGTTGTTTCTTATTATGTTAGGATGCCTTTTGGTTATGCCTTTCATTCTCCTAAGTATCCTAATCAATCTCTTAAAGCTGATGGCAGGTTATCTAATCACACTTTATCAGGGAAACCTCAATTAGAAGTTAGAAAAGGTACACAGGAGTGGAAAAACCTCGCTATGGTGTATTCTGTATGCTTTGATATGGATTTAGCTATAGACCAGGTATATGACAACCCCTCAGATAGCAAAATAAGAACTGCAAAACGCTGGATGAGAACACAGGAGTTTAAAAGTATGGTAAAAGATGAATTAAAAGAAGTATTAGCGGAAAAAGGTCATAATAGAGCGAAAACAATTGATTTATTAGACCAAGCCTTAGAAATGGCTAAAGAAAAGAAAGATATTACCAATTTCTTAAGAGTAGTAGAAAATATCCAGGATATGCTTGGTATGAAGGATAAAACAGTAACAAAGACGACTACTCAATTAGAGGCAACGGCTACTAGAAAATTATTAGATGAAATAAATGAGGAAGAGCAACATCTTAAAGGAACTCAAACAACAATAGAGGCTAAAACATCAAACGATGAAAGTTAAGAAACCAACAATGAAACAAGTTGCAATCGCAATCGCTCATTTACAACTAGATATCAACATGTTAAAAGAAATGGCTCACGAACCTAAAGAGTTTGTTTGTTGTGAAAAGTGTGGATGCAAGCTAAAGGCAGAGAATGAATGATTTCGAGGCATTATATGCTAAGAAACAAGCCTTAAAGAAGCTTTATAATAATATAGCTTTATTTGGAAGGACATGTTTTCCTACGGCTCTACGAAAAGCAACCCCTCCATTTCATCATAAGATTTATAAATCCCTTAGGGATAGAAACAAGAAAAGAGTATTGATAGCTGCGCCACGTGGTACTGCCAAGTCTACGGTGACAAGCCTCCTTCTCCCCCTTCATCGAATTGCATTTAAACATGAAAATGATGAAGAATTTATTGTTATTATATCCGAGTCACAGGCGCAGTCTATTAACTTTTTATCTCGTATTAAATACCACTTAACTCATAGTGAAAAGTTTAAGACTCTCTTTGGAGATATGGGACCCAATACAGCTAGGAGGTGGACTGCTACGGATGTTGTCACCTCTAATGGCGTTAGAATAGTAGCTGTCGGTACAGGACAAAGAGTAAGAGGGTTTATTGAAGGAGATACAAGACCTACTTTAATTATAGTTGATGACTTTGAATCAGAATTAAATGCTTTTACCCAGGAAGCAAGAGCAAAGAATAGAAAGTGGATGACAGAAGCAGTTATTCCATCTTTATCTGATGAAGGTCGTATTGTAATGATTGGGACCGTAATATCAGAAGATTGTTTCTTGTATTGGGCAAAAGACTCAAGCGCATGGAGTACATTATGGTTTTCTATTATAGAAGATGATGGATCTCCTATCTGGCCTGAACGATTTCCACAAGAAAGAATCTCTCAAATAAAAGAAGAGTATGCATCTGTAGGTAATATCAATGGATTCTACCAGGAGTACATGAATATTGCTCAATCTCCTGATGAAGCTCCATTTAAACCAGAATGGATTAAATTACATCAATATGATTTTGAAAGAAGAGATGGGGTGGGATGTTTAGTAAAAGAAACAGGAGAGGGAGAAGAAGTAATCCCTGTTGAAGTTTATGGCGGTGTAGACCCAGCTTCATCCCTATCTGCAAGAGCAGACTTCTTTGTTATTGCGACAATTGGAATAGATCATGAAGGGAATAAGTATATATTAGATCTGTACCGCAAGCATATCTCTCCCGCAGATCAACCAGATATTATTATTGAAAAGTTTAAGAAGTACAGACACAGGAAAATGAAGATAGAAACAGTTGCATATCAGGAAGCACTTAGAGCAGCTGTAAAAAAACGCATGTTAGATGAAAATCTATATATACCTGGGCTAGAAAAAGGTGTAAAGCCACGTACACGTAAATCAGAACGTTTATTATCATTGGTCCCAATGTTTGCTAAGGGTGAATTTTACTTTAGAAGCCAAGATACAGAGGCACAAGCTGAGTTCTTGTCTTACCCAAAAGGGAAGCATGATGATATAATGGATGCCATATGGACTTCTCTTGAAGGAGCTAGACCAAGTAGGCTAAAGTCCCTAGATAAGAAAGATAAGGACAATAAGCTAAAGAAAGTTCTTGATTGGATGACTCTATAGTACTTATATTACGTTACATAGGTACATGCATAAAACGGGGGTTTAAGCATTGTCATCACAACCAAAAGGCAAAAAGAAGTTAGCCGAAGATACCAAGCGCCTATTCGATTTATACAAAAGGAAGCGCGAACACTGGGAACAACAGGCTAGAGAAGATCAAGAATACAGACTAGGACGTCAATGGACCAGAGAGCAAGAGAAGGTCATGGAGGCTCGAGGTCAAGCTCCTATTGTTGTAAATAGAATCCATCCTGCAGTAGAAACTGCTAAAGCTTTATTGACTGCTAATAGACCCTCATTTAAAGTCTCTCCAAGAGAAGATAGTGATACCAAAGTCGCAAACGTTTTAAACTCCCTATTATCATATATGTACGATGTTTCCGACGGAAGAACATGTATACGTCAAGCAATTGATGATTACTATGTAACTGGTCTTGGTTATATCATGGTTTATCAAAATCCTATGGCTGATGATGGTAAAGGTGAAGTAATGATAAAAGATATAGACCCCCTAGATGTTTATGTTGACCCTAATTCAAGGGATCAATTCTTTGATGATGCAGAGAATATCATTATATCGAGAAACTTTACCAAAGAGCAAGCCAAGGCTTTGTATCCACAATATAAAAATGCAATTGATGCAGCCTCAGGTACTTACGATTCAGATCAAATTGTCACTGGAAATACAGATAATACAGGATTGACTTTCCCAGGCGAAATAGACACGCTTGAAGAAGGTGAAAATGAATACGTTAGAGGATATGAGCGTTTTTATAAAGTCAATGAAAACATGTTTAGAGTGTTTGAAAGTTATACTGGCAAGGAATACCGATTTAGTGAAGAGGAATTTCAGGCATATATCAGTCAACCTATAGGCATACTTAATGGCAATATTATTGAGGCAGGGGATATACCTGCAGCTGATGCAAAGCAAAATGAAATAAAAAACAGCATTTTAGAGCAGAATCTCAAATTAATTGATGAAGATATCCATAAAATGCATGAGGAACTGGAAATTCAATATATCGAGAAAGAAAGAGAGTTGACAGAGCTTGTTCAGGCAGAACAAATCCTCCCTGAAAGAATGGAGCTTGAGTTAAATAAGCTTAGAGAGGCAATTGACTCTCAAGTTGAGACGGCAAAAACAGAAGCAATGATTCAAGCAGAGCAAGTAGCAAATCTTCCTGGGATAGAAATGAAGGTAAAAGCTGACCTAATCAAAGAGGGTATGGTTGAAGCGATTCCAATCTCAGTTAAGAAAGTAAAACAGTGTGTAATTATAGGAGACAAATATATTTATTCGAGGGTACTGCCAACAAGTAACTACCCTATTGTCCCTGTTGTTAATCTGCACACAAGAACACCTTTTCCGATGAGCGATGTTCGTATGGTTAAGGGTTTACAAGATTATATAAATAAGACTCGATCTCTTATCATTGCACATGCAACTACAGCTACCAACATGAAGGTGCTAGTTCCTTCTGGTAGTGTAGATATGAAAGAGTTTGAAGAAAAGTGGGCACAGCCAGGAGTTGGCATAGAGGTAGACTTTGATATGGGGCAACCAGTGGTTGCAAGTCCTTCTCCTCTCCCTAACGAGTTATACCACAACGAGCAAACGGCTAAAAACGACATCGACCATCAATTAGGACTATACGAAATGATGATGGGCAATTCGCAGGCTGCCCCTCAAACTTATAAAGCAACAATTTCTTTAGATGAGTTTGGGCAAAGAAAAATTAAATCAAAACTAGCAGACATAGAGGGCTCTCTAACAAGAGTAGCTAAAGTTGGGATTCAAATGATGCAAGAGCTTTATCAAGAAGAAAAAATCTTTAGAGTCGTTAATCCTAATAATTCTCTAAGTGAATATGCAATCAACAAAAAGCTTTACGATGACAAGACCAATGAGGTATCTATTGCAAATGATATCACAGTAGGAAAGTATGATGTAGTATACGTATCAGGTTCGACACTTCCGTCTAATAGATATGCGGAACTCGAGTTTTATATGGATGCTTATCAGAAAGGTTTAGTTGATCGTCAAGAAGTACTTAAGAAGACAGAAGTTTTCGATATGGAAGGAGTTCTTGAGAGAACAGATACTATCGCTAAGCTTGAGCAACAACTCGAACAAACCATGGAAGAGCTTAAAGACCTTAAAGGTGATATGCAAACCATGGAAAGAGAGAATGTTCACCTCAAGCAAAAAGTGGAAGTCGAGAAGTTTAAAACTGAACTTGATTCAACAAGCAATAAAGCTAAAATGGCTGGAACCTTGTTTGAAAGGCGTTTAGATGACAACCTCTCAATGTTGAACAAGAACCTCCAGGATGCCGCCAAAGACAAACAAAAAGACTCACCTTCTTCTGCATCCAAGAAGCAGTCTAAAGCGAGGAAAAAATAGCAATGGAAGCTAATAAAAATACGGCTCCTGAAACACCTGAAGTTCCTGAATTGGAACAAGGAATAGCACAGGACACCCAAGAAACAAATATTGGATTTAATGACATTATAGGAGTGCCAACTCCAGAACCTGCTGAGACTCCGCAATCAACGGATACTCCACAGCCTGTTATGGATCAACAAGCACCCGCGCAAGACTTTAGTGAAAATGAAGTGCCTGCAAATGATAATGACCAAGTTCGATATCAACATTGGCAGTCGCAAGCTGCTAAGCTCCAAAATCAATTAGATGAAGTGAAAGAGTATATGCCTATGGTAGATTACTTAAGAGCTAACCCTGAGGCCGTGCAAAGTATAACGCCAGGTGGTCAAGCACCAGCGGAAGCTGCACCCACAAGTCAGGAACAAGAGGAGTTTCCTCCTCCCCCTGCTAAACCTGAGCAACCTCATGGTTTTTCTAGAGAAGAAGCATTTAGTGATCCAAGGAGCGAAAGCGCAAAGTATTTAAATGATATAGATAAATGGAGAGATGATATGCAAACGTATAGCAATCTTCAGAATCAATATGAAATAGCTACAATGCGTGAATCATATAACCAAAAGCTAAGTGAACTTGAAAAGAAGGAAGCAGCAAGACAAGAGCAAGCTCAGGCAGCGCAAAAGATGAATGATGTAAGAAACTTTGTTAATGATAATTATGATTTAGGTGAGAATCTAGATGACTTTATCAAAACAATGAATGATCCTTCATCTTTAAGTATGGATGAATTGGTAGGCTATTATAAGTATAAAAAAGGTTTAACAACTCAACCACAAACTCCGCAGCAAGCAGCTCCTAGTAATGCTTTTAAACAGGTGCAAAGAGCACAATCGGTTCCAACTCCAATGGGAGTTCAACCTGCTCAAGGAAACGCCCCTGAATCTCCTTCTGACAATTTCATGGACGCTTTACTGAAAAGCGATAACAAACGAAATATCCTATAAGGAGGGATAAAACATGTCAACAATAAAAAGTGGATTGCCATTAACAACTCCAACGGCTTTTGGCGGTCAAGATGTCGACAATATTAGAAGAACGTTTGGTATTGGTGATAAAGTTGCAGAATTAGCTCCAGAAACATCAATTTTCTTCTCTTATTTGTCAAAGTTAGGTAAAAAGGCTACAGACGAAACTGTTTGGAAACCTTTAGAATATAGAAACCAATGGCAGCGTAGAAACTTTTACGTTTCCTGTGTAGGTGCTACAAGTGACGGTGATGGTGCAACATCTCTAAACTCAGAAGTAGAACACTGGAAAATCTGGGTAACATATAACTATCAGGGTAAAGTTCATAAAACTGAAACTTATTCACCTATATTTATAGTTCCAGGTCAAGTACTTAGAGTAAATGGTAATGTATACAAGATAGCTGAAAATGCTACAATTGAATACAATACAGGTTCTAATGTAGTTGGTACAAAAGGTGATGCTGGTACAACTAACGGTGGCTATATAGCTGTTAAAGAGTCTGATATTTCTTTACTTACATCAGGTGGAACAGCAGTTGCTTCTGTTACTGCAGATGCGACAGCTGGTAACGCAGTCCAAGGTCAAGTGATTGGATCACAATGGTCTGAGGCTTCTGGTGCGCCAGACGGATTCAGAGATGAATTAAGTGCTGTAGAATTTTACACACAGATATTCAAAACTGCAGTTCCGCTAATGTCTGGTTCAACTATGGCTACTAAATACAGAGGGTACGCTAATGAGTGGTCTAGAATCTATGCAGAGCATCTAAAAGCGCATAAAATGGATCTTGAGAATGCGTTCTTATTTGGCTATGGTGGATACACCAATGCTGATGTTAGACAGTCATGGGGTCTTATACCATTCTTAGAAGCTAATGGTGGTAAAAGATATGAGATTGATTACAACACTGGTGGCAATATAGCGGAAGATAGCACTTATGATAAGCAAGTTGAGTTTACTTATGATGGTATTATTGACATTATGGATGACTTCATGAGTTATGAGTCTGGCAATAGTGGTCAAAAGCTATGCCTAACATCAAGAAAGGTTATCAATGCTTTACATAAAGTAGGTGACAACTCATTCTTGAAGAACTCATTCGACCAAACTACAAGCCAACTATTTAATGCGGCTTTAGATGTTAAGTCTTCTTCATTCATGCCAGTTGATATCACAAGTATCAAAACTTCATATGGGTCTATGAACTTTATAGCTCACCCATTATTTAGGAATGATATGGCTGATAAGGCAGTATGTGTCGACCTAGCTAACGTTTCAATGAGACATCTAGCTGGAAACGGAATATCGAGAGATACTTTTGTTGAAACTAATGTTCAAGGAAACGATATCGATGGTAGAAAAGATCAAATCATAACAGAAGCAGGTTTAGAGGTATTACTACCTGAAACTCACGCTGTTATCGATTTCATCAGTGAATCATAAATAACGATTGTTAAATAATATGCCCCTGGTTAACGCTGGGGGCATTATTAAAGGAATTAAATGGCCACAATTAAAAGTAGAGTATTAGCAGCATTAGGACAAAACAACGCATCCTTATTGGATGATTTTAGCAATGTAGAGGTTTTGTTTACTGACGCATTATGGAACATCGCAACAGCACTTCCTAGTAGGTTGCTGATGTCTGTATATAGCAATACAATGGTTAATCCTGAAAGCTTAACTAATGGTCAATCAACCATAACAACATTAGATGTGACTGATAAAAAAGTATTGATGGTCCGTAGAGTGCTTGCTACACATACTGTTGATGGCAATGGTGCTATAACAACTGAATCTTATATGAATAGGGTCTGTAAAGAAATTAAATATGAAGCAAGTTTTCAAGCGTTAGACACAGAGTCAATATATCTTGCTACTGATTACAGCCCAGTATACTACTTGGAGCCTGGTAGTAGTATTATGACCTTAAAAACAGCACCCGCAACAGGATCAGTATTTACAGCAGGAGACGGAACTAGCGATAATGATAAGCTTCCTAAAAACCATTCAGCACTCATGATATGGACATATAATCGACAGGTGTTTACTGCTTCAGGTACGGATGGAAACCCTAACACAGATTGGGATGATGTAACAACCTTGACAAACATACCGAAAGAAGCCTTGCCTGTATGTATTAATGCAATTGCAGTTGAAATCTTAAATGAATTAATAGCTAATGCTTCAATTACAGATGAAGATTCTGAGGTTACGGCATTATACAGCGCTCAACATGGCTTATTGGTAAAAGAAATAGAAATGCAAATGGCTGCTTTAAAAGCTGAATGGGAGGAAAAATGACGCAAAAAGAATTAATTGAAGTAATTCAGCAACATCATCCAGATGCATCAGAGACTGTAATACGTAAGGCGTTAAATAGAGCTCAAGATGACTTTGGAGCAAAAACAAGGATTTTAACAGTATTTAGTGATGGTTCAGATGTCACTGTCAAAGATCAGAGGTATTACAACCTGCATCCTGAAACATTAGAAATTAAAAGAGTAGAGCTTGATGATATAGCGATACAGAGATTACTCACAAGACCAACTGAAGGAGATGTAACCTAATGGCTGATAGAAGCGAATATACAAACAAGTATTTCTGGTACATCGTTGGCGATAGAATTGCTTTAGTTGAGAAAAAAGCAGAAGGTGCTGAAGAGGGCACAGGAAGTTTTACAAGTATCACGACAGCTGGAATAAAAATACGATTAGAGTATGTCACAAGACCTAAGAAGTTTACAGGAACTTTGACAGAAAGTAGCGAAATCCCTGAGCAGTTTCATGAAGCCTTAGCTATGAAGGTTATTGCAGATATGTACAAACTACCAGGAGAAAATTTCAATTTACAAGTAGCACAATATTTTGACCAGCAATATGCACAAGAAATTAGAGAAGCTAAAAAATACGCATCTAGACATCATGTTAGAGGCGGTCAAATTAGACCAGTGGAGTTTTAATGGCATTTACAAGAGGAAATATCAATACAGTAGATACTTTAACAAGAGACGGTTCTACAGTTTCTGTGAACACACCTTCGTTTGAAGTATTCAACACAACAAGTGGCCCTTCTAAATTTAATCTTGGAACAAACTGGACATTAGAATCTATATCTGGAGGCTCTCCTTCTTTAACATTTAAGCATAATAATGTTGAGCTGTTAAAGCTTACAGATAACGGAATAGAAAATTTAGTACAACCAAAACTATCAGTAACAAATTTATCAAGTACGCCTGCAACTACAGGCTATGCAAATGGTGATATAGTGAAAGTTAACAACGCTTTATACGTATTAGCACCTTAGGAATTTTATGGCAAACCGAAGTACAAAAAAGAGAGATTTAACAACACTCTACAGAGGTAAGGTAGATGCGCTTAGACAGGGTGAAAAAAACCCTATGTCTGATAGTGATATATTGGTTGAATTTCAAAAGTACTTAAAAATATCATTACGAGATGCCTTCAATAATTGCACTATATCTTCTGTTCCAATTGTAGCAACATATGAAAAACCTTTGATTGAAATGTCTAATAGTCATAAGTCTGTTTATGAGATTAATCAACTGAATGCATATATGTTTGGACAGTATTGCCACGAAGATTCAACCGCTCTTCATAGGGGGCATAACTATCATCTGTACTTCAATGATGGAAAGATGTATGTAATTAAAGCAGGAAAAAACTATTTTACAAAAATTGAAGATTTAGCAGTAGCAAAAATGGTCGGAGAAACTGTTAACAATGATAGTGATTTACCTGAAAGTAAAAGAAATGAAGCTTTTGAGGAATACAACACTCTAAAAGCTCAACTATCATAAGGAGAATTTATGGCAACCTGGAAAAAAATACTTCACACTGGAAACGTAATATCAACTGACCTGGCAACAGAAGGATCTGATGGTCACGTACTAACCACTAATGGTGCTGGAGTTGTTTCTTGGGCAGAAGCTGGAGGCGGTGCTTTTACAGTTAGTGGTAATGATGCATCATATACTGCGGGGAATGTTGGGATTGGAACAGCATCTCCAACAAGCTTGCTTGATATTGCAGGCTCTGCTGATGATTCCTCTATAAACATAAGAACACAAGATGATACTGTTGAAACTCAGTATGAAGGTGCTAGAGTTAGATTTGCTAAGAGTGGTAATGGATTTTTAGGTCATGTTGGATATAGGTATTATAATGCTACAAATAGAGGGTTAGAACTATACTCCGTTAATGATGTTAATTTTAAAGTAAATAGTACCGATACCAACGTTTTAACGATTAAAAGCACTGGACTTATTGGCATTGGAACTGATTCTCCGACTACTACTTTAGACATATCAGATAATGGTACCCAATTAGTTGGTAACCTTAATTATACTATATTAGCTAGGCATAGTAGTATGTCAAGAGGAGTAGTTTTAGGACACGATGGCGGGGCTGCTGCTGGTTTTATATCAGCTTATGGCGCTTCAAATGATTTAATTTTTGCCACTCACAATGGAACTGCCTATGGTGAGCGTATGAGGTTAGACCACGATGGCAATTTAGCTATTGGCAAAAGTGACTCTGTAATGTCAGAGTTAAGTGATACCAATACAAAGTTAACAATTTATAATTCTAGCTACGCTGGAGTTCTAGAGCTAGGCGGTGATATATCGACTAATGGTGGTTTAGTTGGGAGCATATGGTTCTCAAATGAAAACAATGCAGATGATACAAATGTCGATTCTGATACTAAGCTTGTTGGGACTATAGATGTAAGATCTAAAACCTCAGATTCAAATGCTGATGATGATAGCGGTTCTTATATGGTATTTAAGACTAAGGCTGAGGCTGCGGCGTTAACTGAAGCAATGCGAATTGATTCAACAGGTAAGGTTGGTATAGGCACAACAAACCCTACTGTAGATTTACATGTAGCGGGTAGTGTTAAGGTTGACAATAATCTTACCGTTGATGGAAATACTACTTTAGCTGGAGTTGTTACGATTAATTCAACTACAGTAACAATAGATGATAAACAAATTTTAATGGCAGAAGGTTCTGATACATCTACCTCAATTGGTGCCGCCCTTCAAGTTGATACAGGGCAAACCGCAGTATCTCAATTGGAATATGAAGGAATAACACCTACATATGGTGCAGGATGGAAGATTATTGTTGGAAATGCAGGAACTGGCGCTGCTGATTTTATTACCTCAAGAACTAACCATATTATGGCTTTTAGGACTGGAGCAGGAGCACCTACAGGTGTAACAAATGCTGTAGGTAAAGGGAATTTTTATTACGACACAAGTAATGATCAGTTGTACATGTGTACAGCAACATAGGAGCGGATAATGGATGATAACTACACGAATATACTTTTAAGGCTTCAGCAGCTTGAAAGGGAGATTACCAAAATAACAGCAAATGGTACTGGCTATAATTCTGGAATCTTGTTTACCATTAAAGATACAGAGTTTTTACTTCATCTTGTCAATAATACTAACATACCTGCTGAAAGGATAGATACAGCTCAAAGTACAATACAAAAACTAAAAGGAATACATTCTATTCTTATGGAAAAAGGAGTATCTGTATAAATGGCTACATTTAAAAAAGTATACACAGAAGGAACTGTCCCAACAAGATGGTATAATGTTTATAGCGCAAGGGTTTATGTTAATGCAACTATATCAAATTCAGGTGATGCTAGAAGAAGATGGTATAGTCCTAGCGCTACATATGGGTTAGGATATTATAATTGGACATCATATATGTCAGCAACTGGAGGTAGAACATACTGGTTAGATCAGTACAACCCTGTTTATACAGTTCCAACTGACTGTAGACTGATTTCTTATAAGTTTTCAGGCAATCCTACATCTACACAAACTTATCGATTCCAACTTAAAAAAGGCACCCCAACTTACGGATCTGCGGGAGATACGAGCCTTACTATTATAGGCACTGCTCAAGCTGGAACTCATACTGCAGGTACATATAATGAACTTGGAGAAACAGGATTAACAATTAACCTAAGTGAAGGAGATATATTAATTCCAGAACTATGCAGAACGTCGAATCTAGATACAAGCCTATTAAGTTTCTATGAAGCAACTTTATCTATGGGCTTTGAAAAGGAGATATAATGTCAGATCAAGCTAAACATAATAAAACTAATGATGAAAAGGCCGATATGGAGACTACTACGAATGGGGCTCTCCTTAAAGAATTGTTTGAATCAATAGACACTACAATTGACAATGCAAACAATGCCAAAAAAGGTGCTCTAACCTTAGCGGATGGAAAAACTGTAACGTTTTCAGCCTCTATGAGCAGATTTGGAAGCACTTTTACAATTACTGTAACAAGTAGTAATGGACTAAACACTAAATCAGCGGATATTACTTTATCATGATAGATACATTAAGAACTTCAACAATAGGAATCGCAGGGTCAACTACAGCTCAAATGTTACATTGGACTGAATGGGTTCCACCAATTTTCAGCGCGGCAGCAGCATTTGCAACACTAGTATTCATGTTAATTAAAATATACAAGGAGGTACGATGAAAGAACTAATAGCAAACTATATCTTCAACGATGAAATGAAGGAGAAGATTATCACAAAGTTAAATGAAAACGTTGATATTCCAATTATTTCAGAAAAAACTGAAGAAAAAATATTAACTGCTATTTACGACTCTGTTGAAGAAGTTGTCAAAGAAGCGATCCTTAAGTAGGAAGCCAAAGATTACTGAGTTAATACTATATGACGACCTTGTCATAAACGAAGCAGAAAAAACAATTGAAGGTCAAATTGGAATTAGCAAAGATAATCAGATTTTCAGGGAAGCTCCTGAGAAATGTTCTGCATGTAATAGTACAAGCATTATAGCATTGCAAGTCTTAGGGGCTACTGATAAAGAATTGTTATGGATATGTGATAGATGTGAAAAGCTCTTTTTAAAGTACACATATCGCTTTACAGTTAGAAGTTTAAAAAAAAGTCAAAAGTACTGGACTAACCCAGGAGATTGGGTTGAGCCAAAAGAAAAAGGGGAATGGAATTGAAACAGTATATAGTTACTCCAGATAAGCATTTTCCATTGCACGACAAAAAAGCTATCAATTGCACAATTAAACTCATTGAGGCAATCAAGCCTTATGGATATATTGATTTAGGTGACACAGGGGAATGGGCAAGTGCAAGCCATTGGAAGTGGAAGAAAAAACACAAGCCCCCATTGGAATATTATTTACCTGAAGTTATTCAAGAAATTGAAGAAGTAAATAAAGGTATGGACCTTATTGATGAGGCTTTAGATAAAGCAAATGTCAAAGAAAAACACTTTATTACTGGTAATCATGATGCTTGGCTAACCTCATTCGTTGAGGAATACCCTTATTTGGATCAATATAGCTTAAATAAGGCGATAAAAATTGAAGAGCGAGGATATGAATTACATCCATTAGGAAAGCTCTTAGAAATAGGCGATATGAGCTATTATCATGGTCACAATTATTCAGGCATACAGCATGCTTCCAATCACTGTAGGCAGTACAAGCAAAATATAATGTATGGCCATCATCATGATATACAGGTTTATACAGACAAAAGCGCTCGAGGTCCTATTTCTGCATATTCTATAGGGTGTTTAAAAGACTTGAGTCCCGAAGCAAATGGCTTTGTTGGAGGTCGACCTATTAATTGGAAACACGCAATAGCTGTTGTGACTTATCATGGTCAAAGCAGTTTTGTAAATATAGTGGAGATTAAAAACGGCAAAGCAATATACGACGGCTCACTGATAGAGGGTTGATATGGAAGTTTTAGAAATTGTTGAAAAGTTTGGTGTGCCTATTACAGTAGCGATTGCTTTTGGGTATTTTATCTGGAAACAGAATAAATATATCCAAGACGATTTAACCAAAGACTTAAAAGAGCAATTTTCTAGACTTGAAGGAATTATTGTGAAATTGATAGACCAGCAGAAAAAAATGCAAGTAGAACAAAAAGGAATTACAAGCACATACAAGACTTTAGTCGACATTGTAACAAGGTTATTAAATAAGAAGGATGGTAAGTAGTGCCTAAAAAACTCATTGAATTAAAGAATTTTCAAAAAGGAACAGAAAGTTCCCCTTCCTCTTCTGACATTAATATGGAGGGGAATATTTATGCAAAAAATATTGACCCAATATCTGAAGCTGGAAAACTTAAAGGAACGAAAAAACATAGAAAAGTTGAAAAATCAGGGAGTGATACTGTTTATGTTCTTCTTTGGCCTTATCATACTTCTACAAGCTCTGCATGGGTTGATGGTAGCGGAGTTTCATTAGGACAAAGCGCAGGATCATACAGTGAAGCATTACTACAAGATGATATTACAATTATCATTCGCTTTGAAAAAAATGGAGTATTAACAGAGTTTGAAAAAACATACACCTTAGTTGGACTAGGAACTCATTCTACTGGATTCGCAAAATCTAAAGCATTTATTGATAGCATCATAACAGACCTTAATGGTGATTCAAGCCTTAGTGGTTTAACTTTCGAAAAATGGTACCCACCTGGAAACCCAGGTTATACATACTACACAGGAACTCATACAGACAATCTTCCGTACTTTAATAATTTAAGCGGAACAACTTATACCTGGAGAGTAGCTTTGGACGGCAATAGTGCAGGAGACACGGTTGCAGATTCTTATTTACCATTTCATAGGGGTATTTATATAGTTGGTTCAGAACTTGTTCAGTATTTAGAAGTGTCTTTTAAATTACAAGGCACAACCTACAATTCTAGTTCAAGCATCATAACTAATACGACAGAATATCTTTCATTAGACAACTCAAATGCTCCTGAAGCTGCAAACTATTATCCTGTTGAAAATGATATTGAGTTTTTATCAGTTCCTGCGCATGAAATGGAACTGTACAATGATGAAGGAAAGCATCATATTGCTTTTTATTCAAAAGTAGCAAATGACACTGAAGGATTAGACACTGCCGTTGATACCTTTAGAATGAAAATACTAGAAGACATTGAAGGAAGTAGAGCTTTAAAAACTCACTATCTCGATAAAAACAACAATAAAGTCTATTATAATTTGCCTAGTATGCCAGATTCAGTCACCTTGGCTAAAAAGAATGCAGATATATATATTGGTACAGGTAATAAAACTACAGACAAGGCAAAATGGTTTGGCAAAATAAAACATTCTCAGTTTGGAAAGACCCTTAATAGCCATCGACTATTAGATTCAGAACTGAACCCTATTGACGATGGTCAGGCTATCTTTAACTTAAGCCATGTAGCATATGGAAGCACATCTTCTTCAAATATCAAAGATATAAACTTTAATCAAGTATGGGGTATAGCAGATGGCTCTTCTTACCTTTATGCTATGGACCTTGCTGACGATAGTACAACAAACAATCAAAAAGGTGTTCAGCAAAGATCAGGTGCCTTGGACTTTACTCCTAACTCTCTGTCAAATGCTTGGATGGCTCATAGTGCTTTAAAAGGACTAAATAATGCAGATTGGGTTATTGATAACGTCACTATAAAGGCAGGGCATACACATAACAATACTGAACCTGGAAGCAAGACCTCTTATTTCTGGACCAATGATGCATTGAAAAATAAATTATATATTCTTGCAGCTGACTTGAATAATGACACAGATACAGTTACTGTAACAGTGCTTGCAACTATTAGCCCTTCATTTGAGTCAGGTAAATCTGCTCCTTCTTCTGCGGTAATTACTGATGTTAGAGAGGTTATGAATGACGCTGAAGATAATTCAAGGATTTATGTATTATATGGGAAACCTGATAAATCTGGCTTTTCTTATGGAGAAGAATTTGTATGGAGTTTTGCATGGAACACTATTAATTGGTCAGGCGGTGGTCAGCATACAGTTACATTATATCCAAAAACTCCATCTGCTATTAAAGTATATAAAACATATGGCTGGGACCCAAGCGATGAAGATTGGCAGTATGCTGGTCAAGGTAATTACTGTTACACTAATCCAGATAATTTCAAAAATCAAATGGGATCAATAAAAGATAGCTGGATCGAAGGTGCTGTAGGTAGCAGCCTTCTTCTTGATGAATTGACCAATCGAATTGGTATTAAAAGAACAGACGAATTAGGTCAAACCTCTGATGACTGGTATTATATTACTGGGCAAGATTGGGATGATGATAATTCAGGCTCGCTCGACCTTGGTAATGGCGGAGGTTGGGATGGAGATGAAGAATATTCAAATACTCCACACCCTAAAGGGCTTGTTGATATGGGAGACCAAAGGGTAGGATTGATTTCTCATATAAAAGGGGAACGTGTTACAGATAATGGATATCTAAACGGAACACATGTAACTCATTGGGCAAAGAGAAAATATGCAATCTATCCTACAGGAGGAGAAAGTGCAAGTGTAGACGGTGTATACTTTACGCAGATAACTCCAAATCACAAGGGGGTTAATCATGCAAGAAGGTCTGATGGCTCAGGTCTCAATAATTCAATTAATTGGTTACAAACAGTTGATGGTAAGCAATATAGATTTGCAAGTTACGCTCAAGGCGATTCTATAGATGTGAATAATCTTAGAACAGGCAAACTAATGCCACTGACTGGCGCCACTGGTCATGCTTCTTATTCCGATGTTCAGCGAAATCCTGATATTAATGATATTGTATCTATATCCCCTATAGTTCGAGACTTTAATGATAGCTATGGCCGTCTTTTTATGAGCATAAAAGGAAGTTCTACGAATGCTACTTTTTTACAGGCATGGAAAGTTTACGCAACAACGAACTCAAACGAAAGCTCAATTGGTGCATTTAAAAACAGCATGAATCCCCAAGGTCCTGTTGGTAATTATTGGGCACCACATCCTATGGAAAAACTAGGCTCATCAGCAATGGCAGCTATGCCTCAATTAAGTGCCAGTCCTGTTTCTACTGTTCATTTCTTTTTATCACCAACTTTAGGAGAATATATTGCTGCGAATAACTCTTGGACACTCTCAGCAGGCTGGGCAGCTCCATCAGCCAATGAAGATATTACAGGTTACCCTGATCCTAATTATGTAAATTATTTGACTCATTCTAAGTTAGATTTTGGTGTAGCCCCTTCAGATGGTGACCTTACTGGTTTATCAACTGGCAATTTCCTTACAACTAGCACCTATTATTATAAAATTTCGTTGCTTTATGATGGCTATCAGGAAAGTCCATTATCAAGCTTTAGTTTCAATTATTCACCTTCTGCAAATGCAAACACCATTTCTCTTAGAATTTCTCTAAAGGAGCCAAATCCAAGGGTAACAGATATAAACATATACAGAAAAAACAATGTTGAGGATTACTATAGAAAAGTAGACCAAATATCTCTAGCTAATGGGTGGAGTCAAGATGCTACTGGTAGCTGGGTTTTAGTTACTGTTGATGACGGTAGGCTAACTGCAACCTATGAAGCTTTTACAGGTATGCCTGAGACTCTTAGTAAAACTTCGGTTTCATATAAAACATCAGTTGCAGCGGGAGGTTATTTGCTTGTTGGTGGATGCTATCATCCTGAAGTTACTAATGGTGAGAACTTTATTTTCAGAAGTCAACCAGATAACTTTAGCGTTTTTAATTGGACTCAGGACTTTATTATCCTTCCAAATGAGCCTACTACGTTAGCGTACTGGTCTGGCAGGCTTTTTGCCTTCGATAAAACAACTATGTATAGAATTAACTTGGAAAACATGTTTATCGAGGATGACCATAAAGGTGTTGGTTGTTTTGGTGAAAAGTCTTTTGTTGTTACCGATTTTGGACTCTTTTTCTGTGATGCAAATAATATATATATGCATAATGGATCTAATGTTGTCCCTATAGGTGATAGCATTTTAAAGTCAGCAGCTTATGATGATAAAACGACTGGCTCCTATACTAAGTCAACAATCAAATCATGGCACAATATTAACCACGCTAGCAATCCACTTGTTGCTTACGATGCTTTCAATGGCAATGTAATGTTCATGTGGAGCGATGCTGATGGTGCAAGTGGTTCTTGGAATTATAATATCCCAAGGAAAAGATGGGACCTAACTACTACTCCTAATCCTGTTTCTTACTTACAAGGGCCTAACAGTGAAAGATTTCTTTCAGATGGTACTCATTTTTATGAACTAAATGATATGCTATATAGAGATAATTTTGAGTACCACTCTCCAAGTTTAGACTTTGGACAGGCTACAGTGGATAAAAAAATCAAAAAGGTAAAACTTGTTTTTTCTGAACCTATCCCTGCTAGTGGTTCTTCAACTGAATATAGCTATACAATTGAAATGTATTCAGATGGTACTCTATTAAAGACTTTTACTCATCCTGCAAACGATAATGCTTCAGGAGTTAAAAACGAAGAACATGTTAGAGAGTATATCCTGCCTACAAACAAGACTAAAAAGTTTAAAATAATTGTAAAGGACTGCAATACAGAAATAGATAGTATTGGAATTACTTACCTGTATTCAAGTTATAAATAGCTATGAGTAGAAGAGACGGTTTAGGTAAGATTCAAAAAAGTGCCCCAAAGGTTCAAAATTCTGAAATTCAAAGAGCTATTGATAAAATATATACAGACCTTAATGATTTATTTGATTCAGTTAATAGACCAAACAGAACATCTGCTGTTGAATCATTTAAAGGAAAGACTGGTGACATTAGGCTATATGAGGGCGCAGGGACAGACGGTATAACAGGATATTTTTTACAAGGTAGATTTGAAACAGGATGGGCAACAGTCAAACTCTCTCTTGATGAAGTCAATATTACAGATGGAGATGTTGAAATATCAGATTCCCAAGCACAAAGCGAAGGACCTGAGCCTTTTATTACTCGATATGGAGTTACATACTCCAACCTTTCTGGAAACAATGCCATAGGGTCAAGTGCAGGGCAAGTAGCAGATGGCCAACATACTCACGCAGAGCATTGGGGTCAATCATATGTAGATGGAACTCATGAAAATGCAATCCACTTTCCACTTGCAACAGGCAACCAAGAGATTACTACCCTTATAGATGGCACATCTTTAGGGAATAGCGGTTCATTAGCTACAGCTGCTAGAAGTGATCATACGCATAGATTAAATACAGGCTCTGATTATACTTGGACAGGAGACCATCAAATTGGTGCATCTTATGGAGCCCAAGGTAAGACTTTAACTATTAAAGGACCTTCAACTGGCAGTGGGTTAGCTTTAGATGTTTATGGGGATGTATCTATAGATGGAGACCTTGTTGTTTCTTACGGCACTACACAAAGTGCAAACGTATCTTTAGAAACTGATGTATTTTTAAATACCAATAACTATTCTAATAGCAGTATTGTTAGCTTTGATGAAACGACCAGGATACATGGACCGACATTAATAGATGCAGGCTTAAAAGTGCATCCTGGGGCATTTAATGGTGATGGAGATGCATACCACTATGACGCAAATGATGCCAATAGACCCGCCTTAATTGTAGAGCATGATTCTAATGTAGGTCAATTAAGATTAAAGCACAGTACAGGCAATGAAATGGACTTTAAAGTAGATACTGGTGGAAACTTTACATTAGCCCCAACTGGAAGACTTGAATTATGGCCAAGTGGAAGTAGTTATCTAACAGAAGGCTCAGTACTGCCTAAAGGTTCTGGTATTGTTGATTTAGGAAGTTCATCAAGAAAGTTTAGAAATATACACGCCAATGAATTAACGATTGATAATATTGTTGCACAGGAAATTATGGCTACAATTGGTGGTGCTATTTTGGTTGCCCCAACAAACATTCTAACAAGAGACCTTGCTTCATCTGTATCTGGTACCGTTTTATATATGAAATACAATGACCCTAACTTTAGAAATAGTTGGGCTGAGTTGAATAGTTTTGACCAATTCGAAGCAATCTTAATTGCCGATACAGCACCTGTTCAACAGGCTGAAGGTGATTGGTTATATAATATATCAGGTAGAAACGTTGATGGGTCGAGTAATAACGCATGGACTGAAGGGCAATCAATCATTGCTACAGGTAACGGACAAGCAGCTTCTGGTAATAAAGGATATATTGAATTGACCTCAACAGGGACTGTACATACAAGTGATGGTCCTAGAATTTCTGTCTACAGCAGAAAAGATGATAATAATCAGAATTGGAATACAGCTGTTCCTGTTGTGCAAATGGGACTATTAAAAGATCTAGCAGACTATAACGCTTCAAATGAAACACATGGTATTGTGATTGGTAATAATACAAGCTTAACGACTGCTGCAGGATTTAAAGGGTTGACTGCTGATGCTGACAATGGGTTAAGATTATTTAACACTGATATTGAGATATATAATAATACAGCAAAGCGAGTAGAGATACTAGATGACGGTAGATTTAGATTAGGCCAATCTCTAGCATTAAACAATGATGGAACATGGAGTACTGGAGGAGGTCAGGGCGTAGGATTGTCTTGGGATGGCTCGGCTCTTATTGTAAATGGTACTGTAAATGTTACAGGTGGCTTATTACCAGATGGAGCAACAACATGGGCTGATTTTCAATCGACAGTCAATACTTTAGAAACAACTGTAAATAATATAGATACATCAGGTATGTCTGATTATGAAGCAGCTCAAGCTATTATAAGTGCAGCCAATGGAAGCGTTACTTTAGATGGGGATATGAATTTTGACCCCACAGGTTCCAATACTTATAATGAAATGCAGCATTTTGGAGGCGTTTCTAATACTTATAAAGCAAAAGACGCTACAGTTAAATTTGAAGGAACTCACAGTTTAAGGTTATCCTCTCGACATGAAAGCAATGTTACAAATAACAGCGCAGCACATGTTGATGTATTTAATACCCTTGTAACTGGAGGAAATAACTTCAACTATATACCAGTAGTAACTGGAATGAAGGTGAGCGCTAGTGTTTATATGAGAAGCACATATGCCCAAACAGACCTATTTCGCTATGGAGTAATGATATATAATGCTGAAAAAACTCATAGAGCCTGGGTTGCTATTTGCAAAAGTTCAAATAATTCTCATGTATGGGAGTTTAGATCTGGCTCTTGGAGCGTTCCAAGCACCTATCCAATGGTTCCTGTTGCAGGTGGTGCCTCAGTTGATAAAACTCCAGCATTTATTGTTCCATGGTTTGGCGCTGATACCTGGGGGAATGCAGGAGATACTGAACAAGGGAATTTAGTTAAATACGGTTATTTTGATTTAGCTCAAATGCATCTTTCAACAGCTTTAGCTCAACCCGCATCTCCAAGTGGTGAAGCAGGGTTCTTTGCAGGTAGTGATTTATTTGGCGTACATGATGGAAGTAATTGGAGAATACAGTTATCAACAAATAGTGGCGATAGTCTTATGGCTTTACGTGATAGCAATGGCGTTAGTCAACTTTCTTGGAATGGAAGTACACTTTCTATTAATGGTGCAATTGAAACAACTGGAAGTAGCGGAAATGCAACAATATCAGGAAATCTAGAAGTTTCTGGATATATTAGAAGTACTGGAAGTAGCTTTCTCAATAAAGGCTTTTATTACGGAATGAGCGGCAGTGATGCTCTTTTTTCTGTAAATAGCGATGCAAACATACCTACAACAAGTACAAAAAGTGGTATTAGCTATGATGGGGTAAACGATGAAGTCCAGATAAGAGGGTTAGTGGATAAGCTTTACTTTAAAGAGCTTGAAAATACCAATGATAGAAGGATTTTGATTTTAGCAAAAGATGCAAGTAACAATCAAAGTATGCGCCCTGCTTTTAAGCATGTGTCAGTTGCCTGGGGTACAACTCACCTGGTTAATATTTCTAATCATTATAACAATGTAAGCAATTCAATGATTTACAGGACTATAAATAATGTTGGTTACTATCAAAATATTGCAATTGATGCTGTCTTTAATTATAGTATAGGAACATATAATTCAGCAACCGATGCATATGACCCTCGAATAGCTTTTCAATATTGCGACCATACAGGAAGTTGGGTAGACTGGTATCCTGCTAACCCTGAAGCAGTGTACTCAATTAGTCTTGGAAACTATTATACAGCAGAAGCAGATGCATGGAATTTAACTGCACACGAACATAAGACAGGAAAAGGCCGTGTTCAGAGTATTAGAGTTACGTTTACAATTTTGTCTGCGCGCCCTATACAAACTGGAACTTACGGTGGAATAGTTCGTGTTGTTCCTTATGAGAGAGGCTCAAGGCCTCAGGACTTGCTTTCAGTTACAGCAATCTGTCATGTAGACAATACAAGAACAGGAAATTAAAAGGATATAGATGGGATATTATAAAAAAAGCGACACCAAGGCGATAACGAATAGTTCTTTTGTGCATGTTGTATATGATGCTGAAAGCAGTGATACTCCTGTGGGATGGACTGCCGCTACAGAAGAAGAATATAATACGTATAACAGCTCTGTTCTGCCTGGAGTATTGAAGGAGATTGAAACAAAAAGAATCATTCAAGGTATGGAGAATTACGGAGTAACAAGCGCTGGAACGATCAGTATAGGGGATATATATATTGTCGAAGGAAGTTTTTCAAATCAACCTGACCTTAATAGGTTTACAGGATCGTCTTCGATAATGCCTCCAATTTTCGCAAAAGAAGCTTCAAGCTATTTAGGTTCAAATAAATATATAGGAGTTCACCCTAATATAGATGCAATACTGTACGCATTTGATAAAGCCAATGTAACAGATATACCATATGTAGAGATGAGCGCTTTTACTTTTTTAAGTCTTTTGCAAGATATTAAACATAAAAAGGAAGATATTGGGGAAACTATTTCAAATGGCCTTACTTCGCAAATAAGTGATGCTCAAGGTAATTTGAGCAATAATGATAAAACCATTGACCAGACATGGGCTCAACATAAGAGCCAATTTAGTATAAGCACCGAATAATGACATACTCGCAAAGAATATATAATATGGCAGATAACTATACTTCGGACTCAGAAGTCAGTATTTCTAAGGACCAGATGAAAACCGCTGCAGACAATTACTTTACAAAATTAAAGAATGCGCATTCAAACAATGATATTGTAAGTAACAATTATACGTATTATGCCCTTATCCCTAATGACAGCATTACCAAGTTAGATATATTCCCAAGCACCCTTAGAACGAAGATAAAAGCTGCAGGAACAAGATTTATTTTCAAAAATAAGGTACATGATAAGTATATTATATTGAACGACCAGGAGCTATTTGTATTTACAGATGAAAGCGACTTTGACGATATCCTATCAGCCTACGATTGGGCTCAGGCTGACAACGTGTACAGTGGTCCACAAATCACAGCACAATATCAAGGAGCGTTGAATGTTGCTATGAATAACGAAACAGCATAAACCAAAAGGAGAAACGATGGAAGCTAAGATTAAAGAGCAATTAGAAGCTCTAGAGACGCAAAAGAAACAGACTGAAGTCCTACATACAAAGATACTAGGAGCGATTGAAGCATTAACAAACCTAGTAGCTCAATCCCAAGAGGAATCTAAAGGGAAAAAAGAAAAAAAGAAGTAGGAAAGTTCAACAATAATAGGTTATATTATTAATGAGTTAATGTAACTTATTATATAGCATATAGTATACGGGGGTATTACTTAATGTCTTTCTGGTACAAAGCACCAAAGAAAATAGACGAACAAAAAGTCTATGATATGATGCAAAGCGAGTACACCGCTAAGATGGGTGACCGTTCTGCACAAATGATTGATCCTAATAGCGCCTTAATGCAAGGTTATTATGCCAATATGAGGCAAGATTCTGCCGATAGCCTGGCAATGCAAAATAGAATGGCTTCCCAAAAAATGGCTTCTATGGGCATGGGAGGTCAAAGTGGTATTATGGCAGCAAGACAGCAACAAGCTGCTAAAGATTCTGCAGCTGGAACTAGAGATGCATATACTAAGATGGTTATGGGCAACCTGGGTCAATCTAACTCCCTATTACAAGCAGCAGGGCAAAATGATATGATGGCTAGAGATGCAATGGCATCTGCTTATGGTCAAAATATTACAGCCCAAAACAACTGGCAAGCTTCTAAAGATGCTTTTTGGACTGATATGATGTCTGCGGGTATTTCAGCTGCTGGTTCTGCGGCTGGGCCAATAGGAGCAGCAATGATCGGTTCTGACAAGCGCTTGAAAAAGAATGTAAAGAAGATAGGTAAGGTTAAGGCTAAAGACGGACAAATGGTCAATATATACTCCTATCAGTTTAAAGGTGAAAAGAAGCCTAGAACTGGCGTTATAGCTCAAGAAATTGAAAAAAGCCATCCTGATATGGTAATTAAGAATAAAAAAGGCATGAGAGCCGTGAATTATAAAGGACTATTCGGTTAATGGCTGATTTTGGTTCATATGAAGGACACAGGCTTTTAGCTGATTCATCTAAAAATCTAGCAGATGCTACCTCAAAAGCATTTGCAAGGCTTCAACAAGCCATGCAAGAGCAAAAAAGATTGAATCTTGAAAAGGAAAAATTCGCAGAAGCTCAGGCCCAGTACCAATCAAATTTAGAATTACAAAAAAAAGACATTGAATTAAGAGAAAAGGACTTGCATTTTAGGCTGGGGAAAGAAGGGTATACTAAGGAAGGTGAATTTGATAAAGAAAGTCCAGCAGGGAAAAAGCTTGAGGCGGAGAGAGAATATATAGAGAGTCAGACAGGTGTAAATGAACAAAGAGTAGTTGCAAGTAAAGATGATCAGAAAAGGCTAAAAGATAAAGATAAAAGAGACAAGGTAATAGAAGCTAGGCAGGATAAAGCCTATGCTGAAAAGCAGGCAGAAAACGAATTTGTAGGCAGCTTATATACAGAGAGGAATCAAGCTATTGGCAGTTTAAAAGATGAAATGAGCACTCTTAGTATTGATGCATTTGCAGTAGGGCTTAGCTCTCTTGATCCATTTTTAGATACATCTAATATGGCTGAATTGGCAGATCCTGAAAAGTTTACTTATAGCCCAGAAACAGAGCAAAAGGTATCAGGTCTTTCTCAAAATACTAGGACGCAGGTTAATGATATAATTAGACAATTTTTTAGTCAGTATACAAGCGATGAGATTAAAGCGCTGTTAAAAGAGAATCCAGGGGCAGATAAAATCTTTCGTGAATATATAATTACTGAAGGTTTGACTAATGCAGAAAAGTCAATGACAACTTCAGACTACCTTTCAACTTTCGGCAGGGATAGAAATGCAACTATAGAAGATTGGGATCAAGGTATGGCGGTTGCAAGTTCTACTGGCTCAGGAAGTTCTCTTACATTTGAACCTAATGATATGGACCCTACTCAAGAACAAATGAATAAAAAATCATTAATATGGAAGGCTCTTCAAGATAATAAAAATGATGATGGAGGGTTAATTCTTGAAATGACAAAAAGTGGAGGTTTCAAGGTTACTGATAAAGATGCGGGATGGTTGGGCTTTGATAAAACATATAACATTCAATTCAAGGAAGTAAACGGAAAGCAAGTTCCTTTTATAATAAAAAAAACAGGGGCGGCTGTTGATCCAGCTCATGCTTTGGAAACTTTTGATTTCAAATAAACGAGGATAATATGGCAAACAGACAAAGTACACTTCTACCATCAGCACAAGCACTAGGTGTTCAGATGTCTAGTGAAGAAAGACAGTTAAACAATGAGAGAAAAAGAGTAGAAGCTTATATACGTAGATACAATGCCAATCCTGATAATTGGAACCCTAATATGGTAGCCTCTTTGGAGCGAATGGCTCTTCAATATCAGATACCTTTTAAAAGACAAGTCCCTAAAGCAAATATATTACAAAAAGCTGGAGCCTTTTTAGGTGGCGTAGTAGATGCTGCTACTTTGGATTTTTTAATTGATGATGATTGGTATTCAAGTGAAGCTACAAGAAGTGCTAAAAACTGGGGTAAAGGTGTTGGAACTGTTGGCTCTATTGTAGGTACAGGTGGTGGAGCCTTAGCCGCTAGAGGTGCGTTAGGTGCAGGCAAATTAGCATCTGCTGCAGCTAAACTAGGAAAGGGCGCTGCTTTTACTGCTCCTGGGCAATTAAGTAAGCAGGCTATTGATAAAGGCACAAAAGCTTATCAAAGTTATAAAGGCCTTGCATCTACAGATGATGTTATAAAAGCAGTTAAAACAGGTTCTCCTTCACAAGTACGTGAAATATTAAAAACTGGAAAATTAGATTCAGGACAAATTAAAACTATTACCAATGCAATCACCAAAGAACATGGAGCTAAAACAGCTTACGGCAAGAGATTAACGCAGATGGTTAAATCTAATACAGGAGACCCTACTGGGTTGACTCCTGATGCAATTAAAAAGCTTGTTAACTCTATTGGTAATAAAAAAGCAGCAATCAATACAAAGATAAGTAGCAGAACAGGCGATTATACTGGTCTCTTTAAAAAGATTGGAAAAGATAACAACCTCACCAAAGAACAGATGAAAAAGTTAGCGGAGAACTTAAGCAAGTCAAATATTAAGACTGCTGATGAAATGGCTACCTGGTTAATGGAAAAACAGGTTTCAGGCCAATTAGGTGGGCTGGGAGCTATTAGTAAAAGGGCCGCTTTAACGGCTGCTGTAGCTGCGCCTCTCTCTTTAGCACCTTTAGGTGGAATAGAGCCTAGTCGTGATGAAAAGATGGCGGCTGAATTAGATCCGTATAATTAAGACTGATGGAGCATAAATGGCACAACTCGATCCGCTGGGAGCAATTCCTAGCTTTACACCTTTTTATGACAAAGCGTCTACCGAGCGTTTACTAAATTCCTATTACCAAGCTCCACATTTATTCAACGATGAGTTTCTTACTCAAATAAAAGACCATGCTGCTCACCATAATATAGTATTTGAAGAAGAGAAGGTTCATCAACCTGAACAATCCGAATTTAACTTACTCCGTGGTATTCGACAAATGGGGGAAGGTTTTTTCTCTGGATTCACTACTTTTAATGTAGGAGAAGCTACAAATAACCCTTATGAGCGCATAATGCGGTCTATAGGGCAGGTTGGTGGTTTTGTAGGGTATGTACCTACTGCTCCAGGAAAGATCCTTAAATCGGCAAATTTAGTTAAAGCTGCTCAAGCATTAAGAGGAAATTCAGTTCCATTAGTAGTTGCAAGAAAAGCTACTGAATGGGCATCTCCTATTGCTAAAGAGGTAATGGAGAAAGCTGGTACTGCAAGAAGTGGAGCTACTGCAGACGTCGTAAAATTTCTAACAACAGATAAAGCAAAGCATATCGCTGAAGGAGCGTTTAACCTTGGTGTTGCCAATATGGTGGGTTCCTGGCAATTAGGTGTTAATGAGATGCTAAAACAAGGTTTACATGGTGCAGTTACTGGTGGAGCATTTAGAGGGATAGCCGAACTTGTCAATAAAGGAGGTATACCAAAAATTGACCCGATTACAGGTAAATCAGTACTCAATGCTACACAAAAAGAAGACCAGATCATACGGATGGCAGCGTCATCGTTATATGACGGCATGCAATCGACATTACGAGGGGAAACGACACCTGAACAAATATACAGCTACTTATTAGGTGCATATTTTGGTGCTCACGAAACTACTGCTGGTCAGGTCAAGGTATTTGACCATATTAAAAAGACTGAGAGTAGGGCTAAAACAGATGCCAAGTCTTTAAAAAGAGTTGGTAAAGATGGAAAGCCTTATGATTGGGACACTTCAGTATATGACCCAGAAAAGATAGAGGGTTGGGATAAGCTGACTGACAGTGAAAAGGAGTCAGTATATACTTATATGCTGTCTAATCATGGTACATATGGTAAGCAAGCTATGATGACAGACAGATTAATTCAAGAAACTCAATTAGAGCCTGGTGAACGTATGACTGCTGAACAAGCGTATAAGGCAGATGCTGCATTAAAGGAAACAAATCAGGAAGTACAAAGGGCTCAAATACAAGAAAAAGCTGAAGAAATTGGTGCAAGAATAAACTTTACAGATATTACTGATGAATTGATCCAAAAAACTCCTAAAGGTAAAGTATTTATTAAAGAACTCGATGAAGGTCTGTCTGGCAAACCCAATAAAGAGCTTGGAATAAGCGACAATCAAGTGCCTTTACATATTGTAGGTATGACCGATGAGAATCTGTCTATTAATAAAGCGGTTATTGCTAAGACTTTTGATACTCTTGATAAAGCAGGGGAAAAAGGATTGACCATTACTGCAGATAAGTCTTTAGGTGAATCTATAAAAGACACTGCTCCTGAAACCTATGAATATCTTATGGAGAGAATATTAAAACTTGAGTCTCCATATGAAAGAGCTGCATCATTACTAACGAAGCAAGATTTAATTGACATTGAACCTCCTGAGAAAGTTGCAGGAGAAGATAGCGATATTGGAATGCTTACTGAGGTAGAATTAGATAGAAAGACAACCAAGTTTGTTAATACATATCTTAAAGACGCCTTTCAGGATATTTCTAATGATAATGACAAAGCTATGGCAATGAGCAATACTCGTACAGAGCTTAAAACAGTTTTGCGAAAGCATTTAAAGCGATTTGATATGGACAAAACTTTATCTATTGATTCAGATAAGTTTATTGCAGATGTTCAAAAAGAGTTCAAGGTTAAAGATTTTACAGATGAGGCTAAGCAAGAGCTTAGGCAGTTATTAATGAGGCAAAATCAAACTATGCCTTTAAATCAATTATCTGTTGTATTTAATAATATGACAGGCAAAGCTGAAGCCGAGGCTCCTATTGTAATTGGAAGGGAAACGTTAAATGACCAGGGCGACCCTATTATGTCTAGGTTTAATCAAGTTGGAGAGGATGTTCTTCAGTTTGATTCTATTAAAGAGATTGACTATGCAGCTCATCGATTAGGGATTAAAGACAATGTTCGATTAGAGATGCCTACTGTTATCTTTAAAAAAGGTAAAAAGAATGTTGCTATAGATATGGCTGACATCAATAAAAAGAAAAACTATTTTGGAGATGCACAGTGGGACCAGGCAAAAGCAGATGATAATGCAATTACTATTCAGTCTGAAGCGCTAAGGATAGCCAATGATCAGGGCTATTATTATAATGGAAGCAAAGGTGATTCAGGGAAAATGATATTCCTTAAATGGCATCCTGAGAGCCAAAGCTCTTTAAAGGATATTAATCGGTTTGTAGGGGACTATATAGATGGTGTTATAGAAAGAGGATTAAAAGACCCTGTAACCGATAAAGTATATACTAAAAAGGATTTAGAGGCTCATTTTGAATCGATGAAAGAGGACTTTATTCAAGACCATGCTAAAATATATAAAGGTACAGGAACTCTCGGGTCCAAGAAAGATGTAGGTATATATTTTGACAGGTCATTTATATCAAACCTTTTATGGGAAAAAGAACTGTACGGGCTAAACGAAGCCAATATGGGCGGAGAAAGTTTTGCTAAATGGGTTGCCAAGAACTCTAGTATTAAAGATGCAAAAGGCTTTAACAAAAGAAACCAGATATGGATGACCGATGGTTATGAATTGGACTCAAAGTTCTTTACGAAGACTTTGGCAGCCAATCTACGTAAAAAGCCTACAGCTAAGTTCAGGAAGTTTACTGATGATATGAAGTTGCGCTACAGGCTCCTTCGTGATTCAGAGTTAAAAGGGTTGACAAATACAGATATAGCAGAAAAGTTTACAGAAGCAACTGATGGAATGATTTTAATAGAAGAGAACGTATTAGACGCTTTAAATGAGTCTTTTGGTCTTCCATCTTCAGGTCAAAATAAGTCTTTCATTATTGATAATGACCCAACTTATGGAGCTTTTTTAGGGAAAATGATGTTTCATAAAGCTAGCCCTGAAGCTTCAAAGCATATGCGTGAGGCTGGAATAGAGATGTATGTATATGACAGTGCAGCTAAAGAAAAAGGAAGTAGGGATTTTGGTGAATTAACTGTGAATGATGATTTATCTGCAACATACAAACCTGGAGCAGATAATGCTGATTACTATGAAATGAATCTAAAAGCTATTAAAGGTTCATTATCTGAGAAACAAACTAACCACATGCTTGATCCGCAATTACTGCCAAAGCAAATGATGGCTAATTTAGTAGCCCACGCTAAAACTCCAATTCAAAGAGAAGTGATTAATGACTTTTTTGACAATACTATTGGTAGATACCATCAAGGAGATGACTTCTGGAACGATAACTTGGAAAAGGCTTTAAACAAAGAGCCTAAAGATTTTAATGATACAGAGCAACAGACCTTTATAGATAATATAGATAAGGTAGGGCTTGCTTCAATTTTAGATGCCATTAAAAATCCTACTCATACAGAATTTGTAGCAAAGCTATATAAGAAAATACTTAATAAGAATCTTGAAACACTAGCCTATGATCACGCCTCTGGAGAGATATCTACAGGGGATTATCAAATTGCTCACGCGGAAGCAGGTAGCATGAGTCGAGGGATAGACAGGATGATGGAATTATCCCCCACTTTAGAGGTCTTTTTATACAGGGATGTTCGCAACTATTTGCAAGAAGCAATGAAATCTTTTGTTGTTACTAAAGTTATTAGACCAAAGTGGGACCATAGTATGTCAGTTAGAATGAGAGGGTTAGACCCTTGGCTAGCAAAACAGAAGGGGGATCCTGAAAATGGTATAGGGAAAGTATCTGATTTAAACCTTGATAGTGCTACGAATAAAAAGTATTTAAAGGACACTTATGATGTTGAAAATGCTGATGAAATATTCTTTTTAGACAATAGATATATGGAAAGCAGATGGGACATGAGCAATTACCTTACTGGCGTTAAGGAAAAGATGACTCTAAAGGATATTTGGCTAAACTATGGACCTCAATCCAAAAATTATACACCTGCAATGCAACAATTCTTTAAAACTATTTCGCTACGTGTTCCTATGGACTCTATTTCTGGAGCCCATCAATTAACATTCGGTGGGTTCACAGGGATAGATGGACATGGTGCAGTATTTCACCCAAGAACAATGAAAGCTTTGGGTGGTGCTGATTTAGATGGAGATAAAGCCTTTGTTTTCTTTGGAATGGATGAAGCTCATAGGCAAATGTATCATTCTAATAAATATGAGTTTTCTCCTACAGGAGATGAAACAGGGGTAGTCGCTGACAATAAAACAGCTGCCGTCCCTAAAGAAGGTATTGAAGTTTTAAAAGAAACTCTTGAAGGTAAAGATGATGAATTTTCTGCCAGGATACTAAAACATATTAATGACAAATCTAAAGGAGATTTAACACTTCAAGATTTATTAACTATTACAACTGCTGGTGATCCCGAGGCTCGTTCAATAGGTGCAAGTCCAATTGGAAAGTATTCTCCTAATGCAAGGATGAACATTGGTTCCAAAGCTGTTGGTGGTCGTGCTCATTTAGGTCCCGCTGTTAGTTCAAAACAAATATTAAATGGAATGTATGATGCTTTAATGGCTACAGACAGTAAATCTGAAAAGATGACCTATTTTGATAAAGCAGGAAATGAAGTAGAGATTACTATAACCCCTAGAGACAACTTAGACTATGCTAGAGAACTTCAAAGGGCTCAAATAGCATTTGGTTCTGACCCGTTAGATGAACTAGGACTTGTTGGAATAGATAACTTTTTCAACCTATCATGGAATAGTATGTTTAAGGTTGATTTTGGAAATGCCTCAGCAGAGCAAATTGCTGCTTTTGAGCCTACATTAGCTAGAAAAGGTATATATAAGGTCTTTAAAGATTTTAACAGTGCATACTTTAGTAAAAATTGGAGTGAAGGTAGACGTTGGAGGGCAACTGAGATATTAGAAATGTCTAAGCAGATTAAATCTCTTGGACTTGAGCAGCAAAATACAATGCTTCCTCAAATGGTTAAAATACTTGAGCCATTGGATTATACTGATGATATAGCAAGTCGTATTGACCCTGCTAAGCTTGATGCGTCTTATGAAAATTATGAGAATAAGATTATTCCTGAGTTGAAAGAATTAAATCGATTTGTTGATGAATTTGGCAATCCAGTTCAAGGTGGTTTGCTTGGTCGTGGTTCGATTGATGAAACAGGGAAAGATTCTAAGTTTGGCGGGTTCCGTTCTAAAAATAGCAAGTTAATTAATGTTGTTTTAAGTGAAAAGCTTTATGACCCTGAAGAAAGGATACAATTATCTGAAACTAAGAATATCGACAAACTAAATGCCGTTTTAGATAAGATACCTGGAGATGCTAAAGGTAGACTAAGGTTGAATATTAATAGCCAAGAGTTTAAAGAAAGACTAAATCCCAAAGCTTATGAAGCAGAAATATTAAGTCGTAAAACTGTAGATATAGAACAAACCTCTATTGATATTGGAGGCGAGGTAGACCTTTTAAACCAGAAACCAAGGAATAAAGATGACTTAGACCTTCCAAGGATTATTGAAAAGTTTGAAGGTGAGTATAAAGGTAAAACAGTAAAAATTGACGCTGGAGACTTTACCTATAATGCCACTGTAGATAAGCTTAAACTCATTCCTGTTACAGATAATGGACGTGAAACTGGAGAGGTAGGTTTTGGTGTTACGGTAAAAACTAAAAAAGGAAAGATGGTGCATGTTCTTGCTGAAAATTTACTTCCTACTAAACCTAGAACTGCAAAAGAGAAACAGGAAGCTCAAGATATCATCAATCTAAGAAGATATAATGAGCTAATGTCCAATGCTAAAGGATTCCGTAAAGATATATTAGATCAGTTATATAGAGATGGGACTGAATTTATGCAGTTTGATGCTATGGATAGGGCGTCAGGGTTGCGATTAATATATGCACTTAAACAAGCTAAAGATAATAATGTTCCTGAACAGTTAATCCATGCAATGGGCCAGCAGGTTCAACATCTTAAAGAGATGGATAGGCTTAAAAATCAGGAAAATGCATTAAAAGAGGTTCGAACTTTAGAAGAGTTTGAGAAGCTTAATGGTAGTGAAAAGCAAGAAGTCACTGAAATTATGACTATGGAAAGCAATATGGCAGGATTTTCAAGTCAAGAAAAGCTAAGCGAAAGAATTAAGTCTTATAAATTTTTTAATGCCCATAAAGCAAAGCTTAATCAAAATGAAGATAGTAAGTATCCAGGCATGTTAAACGATGCTGAGAGTTACCTATTTGACACAATGATGATGTCTTCATATTACAGGGGAAGTAATTTCCATAAGATTGATGCTTACAATAAATCCTCAGCAAAAGTAAAAGAGCTTTTAAAGCCATATATTAATAAGATAAAAGCGGCTAATTCAGGGACTTTTTTCAGAAGCATAGGGTTAGACTCACCTTTTATAAAAGATAAAGCTATACAGGACTTTTTATTTGAATATAGTAGTCAATTATCAGGGGTCAGAGCTGGTGAATTGTTACAGTATGATATTGAAGAAATATTTAAAGCCCCTAAAAGAGAAAAAGAAGGTGTAGATATCGTTCCAAAAGAGCTATGGGAAGAAGACTATGTTGGGGTTGGTCAGTTGCGAGAGAAAGCAGTTGCTGAATTAAATAGAGATGAAGTTGCACTGGTCGATGAATTGGCTGGACATATTAATCATTATAGATCTTCCTTTAGAGAAGATGGAGTTAGTTTAAATAAACTGACAAGGGGATTACTGGAAAAGAATGTAGATGCGATGACCACTCAAGATTATCGTACATTGAATAATTTCTTTAGACAGCAACGTTCTGGAAACATGTTTGTTAATCCAGGAAAAATTACTAAAGAAGGTATTGTCAAGCTTTCTGAAAGACATTGGATGTTGTTCCCTAAAACAGTTGATGAAGAATTGATGATTAAAGAGTTTGAAATATTCGAACAAAGGGGAATGTTTCAGAACTATAATGGTGAATGGAAAGAAGGTAGAGTTGGCAGACCAATGCAGATTATAGAGCATATCCAGTATGTAAATGGTACTATGCAGGATTTAGCTGTCAAGGTTACAGAAGATGAAGGAAATATACTCAATTCTAAGCTTAGTGAAATTACTGGCTTTGAAACTCTTCCAGACGGACTAGGGATGCCGTTTTTTGAAGTTGCTACAGCATTGAGAGATTATCGAGCAACACTTGGGACGAAATATAAGAATATGACTGAGCAGCATATGGCAAAGAAAGCTGCGATTGAAAACCTTAGAGAAGCTTATGATAAAGCTGACTGGAAAAACAATAAAGGAAAAAAGTTTAATGTTAAGGTTGGTTCTAGACGAGGAGAAGACGATTCACAAAGGGGTGGTAATATAGAAAGAAGTGGCATAGAGATTGTCAATTCCATGGATAAAGTCCTCACCGAAAGAGCGATAGAAATGATGCAGTGGATTAAAGGCTCTCATTATTATTATAATGGAAAGGATTGGGCTTTAAAAGCTACAGGCAATCCATTAGAAGAGTTTATGGTGAAAAATAAACGTGGAGTAATAGAGAGGATTGGAAAAGGACCTGTACCTAGAATCGATATGAAGAAGTTTACTGAACATGTCTTTGAACAAATGAAAGAAGGCAAAGCAATGAATCTTCGTTTAGGCATGGACAACCTTAATATTATAAATAGGAACCTTAAGATATCTCAATTGCAAAATGAAATGGCAAAGCCAATTTATGATAAAGAGCAGCAAAATATGATGGCTGAATTGATGGAGAAATTAGAGTTGTCTGAAGTTAAGTCCACTGAAGGATATGCTCCAGAAGTGTATCATCCTCATTTTATAGAAAATAAAACAAAGTCAATTGAATTTGTTAAAGCACAGATTGATAAATACAATGAAAAACTTAGAAATGAAGAGATTACTACAGAGCAATTTGAAGACTTACAAGCCAGTTTAATTAACCGTTATAAAACCTTAACAGGGGATTGGTATGTAGAAGATATAATTGACAGGGAACTATTTGACCAAGCTTTAGATGCTGTAGCCACAAAGAGTAAAATAGACCCAATCATAGAAAAGCTAACAGGTGCCGCTGTAACAGGTAATATGATGGAAAGAAATGCAAATATAGCAGGTTGGGCTAGAGATATAGGTGCCTGGGAATCCTATCAAAATAACCTTATTAATGCCTATTATAGGCAGATAGGACAAATTACCTCTCAACATATGTTAAGGAAGTTTAGAGACCATGCTGAGCTAACATGGAAGAATAGAGATCAAGCCAATGCATGGTATGATTATGTGCAAGATTATATTAGTAGAAGTTTAGGCAATCCCTCAAGAATACCTAAGTCATGGTTAGAAGGTGATAAAGCTAAATTAATGAACGTAAAAGCTACTCCTTATGCATGGTGGGCTGATAATAATGTTGTAGATAAACTGAACAGTATTAAGCAAAAACTAGGTATCGGTCAAGATACGAGACTTCCAGAAGAATTACGAGGCTTAGATGAGTCAGATATTCGGCACTGGAGTAACATGGAAGCTAAATTTCAAATGGCAACACTACTTGCTCACCCAAAATCTGCAGTGGCTAATATATTCGGTGGTACTTTACATACAGTTCAATCTGTAGGATGGAGAAATTGGAGAAACGCACGAAACATTAACTGGCTAAAAACCAATTTAGCTGGCTCTGAAGCTATGCACTGGAATACCATGAAAGATGTGACAAAATGGGTTATTGGGCATGGCGTTGTTCCTGACTTTATATTGCACGAAGCTGGGTTGAATCCACAATTTAGAAAAGGAAAGTATAAAGTATTTTTAAATGATGCAGTTAAGTTATTTAAAAAAGACCCTACTGTAAAAGATGAAACATTACGGAGTTTAGCGAAAAAGCATCAGCTTACCGATGCCATGTTTAATAAGGCTGCTTGGTTTATGCGTGAACCTGAAAGAAGGTTGCGTCAAGATGCTTTTGTTGCTCATTATTTAGCTGCAAGAGAAAGATATGGCCATGCAAATATGGAACTGGATCATCCTATATTATTAGCCCAGGCTAAGAAAGGTGTTCAGGCGACACAGTTTTTATATAATGCTCCTTTTAGACCCGCATTTAGTACTACTTCTTTAGGTAAGGCGATGACTCGTTTCCAAACATGGGCCTGGAACTCTGTTCGTTTTAGAAAAGAAACGTATAGACAGGCTGCTATGTATGATTTCAGGCAAGGTACTCCTGAATTTGAAAGATTTAAACGTCAGTTTATTACAGACCAATTTGTGTTTGGATTGGGAAATGTATTTGCGTATTCATTATTTGAATCTGCAATGCCTCAACCTTATTCATGGTTTCAAGATACAGCTGACTGGCTTTTTGGTGATGAAAAAGAAAGAGATCGAGCTTTCTTTGGGCAGTGGCCAACTGCAGTAGCACCGCTCCAAATGGTTACTCCGCCAGGTCTGCGGTTGGTTCCTGCCACTTTCAATGCAATTGCTAATAATGATTTTTCAAGAATCTCTGACTATCAGATGTGGACTATGTTCCCATTTGGAAGATTAGCAAGAGATGTAAAAGGTATTATTGAAAACCCAATGAGAACGATAGAAAAAACCACTGGCGTCCCTTATATGCAGTTATCTAGAGAGGCAACAAAATACAGGATTAAAGATGAAGAAGAAACAGCAGAAGAATAATTATTGGTCAAGAAGTTGCACTGGAATCCCAGTTTTTTATTGCGATAAAAGCATCCTTTATATAAGTTCCAAAGACAATAACAGTAAACCTAAGTAAAGTGCCTCCTAAGCATTAGATGCAGGTTCGATTCCTGCCGAGGGTACTTTGCTTGAAGAGAAGGAGTAACCTATGTCTTTTGAGCATGCAATCCCATTTAAAGATCAATTTTTAACCTATGATCATGGCTGGGCATCTGGCACCCAGCATATCTACAATCAATCCCTTAATTATTACGTTAACAACGGCTTTCCTCAAACTAACTATAGAGCTATGGTTATAAGATGCCTGAATCGCTTAAGTAAATGGTGCTTAGAGCAAGGATTAACAGATAGCCATAGTCCAATGTCAGGTGGAAATAAATTCACCTGTAAAACACGCGTTTTCAGTGACGATGAACTAAAAAAAATATTAAACGAATTAACCCCACTACATTTCCAGGAAATGGTGAGATTTATATATTATACAGGTGCAAGGCAATGTGAAATTCGCAGCTATGACTTTGAAAACTTTGGAACATATATTAAGTCCAAAAGTAAAGGGGAAGATAGGCTTATAAGGACAAACCTACAGGCACAAGAAGTACTAGCAAGAGGAGAGAAGTGGAAATATTCTGCTTGCACTGCAAGTCGAGCCTTTAGAGACAATATGAAGCGCCTTGGTATTAAAGGAACGCTGCACGATTTAAGAAGGACCTTTGGATTAAAGATGATAAGAAAAATAGGTATTTATGAAGCATCCAAATTGCTGGGACATAAATCTGTTGCTACTACAGAAAAGCATTATGCACCTTTATTGGCTGTGGATATTGAAGATTTTGTTTTATAAGGGGAGAATTAACTCCCCCTATAAATATAGTGCCTCTTGGCTGAGGTCTACATAGAGTTCGGCTCATTTAACGGTTTGTCCTGACCCTCGGGCTTGTGTGCCAGATAGATCTCGTAGTCTCCGAATCGTAACTTAGCGTGGTCCATATTAAGATATTTAAGCTGTAGGTCAGTTCCTTGCTTAGGACTTCCCATAATATCTTCTAACTGTTCTAATATACGACATCCTACTAGAAATCTCCAAGCAATTAAGCCCAGGTTCCCGTTATCTGCTCTCATATTATTCTCTATATATTCTTCCGCATCTGCTAACGGCTTACTCTTTTTCTCCTGTTTCATGGTTGTATCCTCTCACTTTAAATTTCTCTGGAAATTCTTTACGCATTTGTGCTTCAGCGCTGACATCTTCATCAATTCCATTTACAGAATCTTGGTCTGCCATTCCCCAGAGTAGTGTTAGATATACTATAATATCAACGATTCGACCTCTAACATCTTCCCGTTGACTTTTGTGGCCTTTTATATAGGACTGTATTCCATCAATATGTTTAAATACATAGGTCATTAAAATAGTCTCACGACTTAAGCCTTGTAGCTTTGCTATTCTTTCAAAATTTGCAAAACAATTATCTTCGTCGTGGGCGTATTCCTTTTGACCTTGCAGTCTTATTCTTCTAACTGTATCGAATATATCCTCTAAAAGTTCATTATGTTCTAACAGTTTCATTTTTCCTCCATGTTAATTCACGGAACAGCCAATCATATATCCACCAGCATCTTCCATTGTCTGATACATGGAGTGCCGCCTTTCTTGCTCTTTCATGAAAATCAAGACCAATATATTCATCTGAATAATATGCTCGTGCTCCGTTTTCTTTTTTACTTTCAGCTCTTAACTTATTTTCTACTTCATTGCTAAGGTTTACCAACTTGACCATTGTTTACCCCCTTTTATCAAGTATGAACTGAATTGCATCTTGTAAGCTTTTACTTCGTCTAAGATAAAACAATTCAGTGATTTCTTCCATTGACATTACTAGAACGGCAGATCTCCCTCCTTGTCATCTTGTTTCAATTCATCATCATGAGCTGAAACTGCAAAGAATAAAGACTTGTCGTTTCCTTTTTCATTTAACCAACCTGCTAAACCAATATTTGCTCCTTTTGGTATGTCCTGGTCAAATTTAATGCTGCCTTTAAAATGCGGCTGTTTATTTGCTTCTGTTGCATCTTTATTAACATATAGTGTTACCTTACCAAGTTTTGTAAATGGCATTTTTTCTCCTTTTTTTTATTTATTAGGTATGTTTGAATTTTTAGGCTAAGTTGATTTACTATTCGGGTACGTGTCGCTACATATTTGCAACAATGACCAAGGAAGACGAAGTTTAGGGCTAATTGCCCTAGTCTGGAGTTAGATACCTGAATAGCATCTTCCTTGGACTGGGCTCTTAGCCCTTTTAAGTTTAAGGAGGGTGGGATTTTGTCGAACATGGGACCTAGCGACACTAGTTTTCCCATCAAAACTGATGCCACCCTCTTTTCCGCTAAGCTTCTCAATTTAACTACAATGAGACTAAATATCAATAAATCCACTAGCTTCTTTAAATCTAGCTTCATCAAACTTCTGATTGTCTGCTTTTAGGTGTTTTATTAGTGATTTCAGTATCACTGCTGTTGATTTTTCGAATAGTACTTTGTGACTTTTCATTACTGCTGCTATTAATTCGTAATCCTTTTTCGTCATTGCCGACTCCTTTAATACTCTCCAACGGAGGTATTGTTGTATCTCAACCATCTGTATATCCACAATGTGGACATCCAAAATTGCACGCCATAGCTGAGAGGAAGTTTCCACAGGCCGTACACTGTGTCATTGGGTATGAGTAGTTCTTTTTCTCTGACATTATTCCTCCACTTTATTATATATCAACCAACTATTTTTAATTACGTCCAGAGCTTTTTCATCTAGTTTTATGTTTTTTATAAATTTTCCTTTAGTTGTATAGGCACTTACCATTTTTACTTCTAAAGTATGCCCATAATTATCTGGGATAAGGCTTGCATTCTTTATTCTATATACTACGTCTTTTAATTCCATGCTTTCCTCCTTTGTATAGAAATGGTACAGGTTTAGAGTTTTTATTTTTTCCAGGCTTTATTATCCCCTGTTTCGAGCTGCAACTTCCAGCCAGCTAATGAGTCCAACCTTGATATATCAGTGACCTTAACCTCTTAACGGTTTGTTGTGTTTTTGTTACCTGTACCATATCTAATGTTTATAGCCCAGCTTTTTTAAGCTTATCGTGAATCTCAGGCTTTTTATCATCTGGGATATGATCCCATTCCTTCATTATCAATTCAAATCCAGTGTAGTACTTAAGTGCTCTGCCTGCCTGTATCTGAATTTCTTTTTGCAATTGCTCGATTTGCCAAATCAGTTTCTCTTTTGACATCATCTTTAGTTCGTTTTTGAAGAGCTTTTTTCTTTTCATATGCCTTACCCCTGGTTTCTGGATAGTGTTGTTGACATTTTCTTCTGCTTCTAGATATGTTAAATGGCGAGGATAATTCTCCTGATTTCCAAAGCTTTACAAGCTCTTTGGCGTTAAGGCCATTTATATTCTTTGCGGGCTTGGACGTGTTTAGTTGCCACGCCCATATCGCCCAAATAAGTTCAACATCACAATCAGCTAATGATGGTTTGGCAGTAATAAAGCCCTTTACTATGTTAACCATATTAACCCTCAAAGCTGTCTCCTTTTGCAAGTTTGCGTAAAACGTAACTTTGCATGTTTTTGTTTTGTTTTTTAAGAAAGTTTAACAGACTAATATATTCTTTATCTGTTAGGTGTCCTTTTCTGGTGTTGCATCGTCTACATATTATTGTAAGATTGGCAGGAGTAGAGTCACCCCCCAGACTAAGAGGATACATATGGTCACATACGATATTAGATACCACAAGAATATCAGTACAGTAACGACATTTTCTCCCATAGTGCTGTAGAAAAAGTTCTCTAATTTCCTCCAAGCTAATATTGAAAATAACTTCATATTCACGACTCCTTTTCTTTAAAGATGATTTCAAAGTAGATGACTTTTTCATCAATCGGTGAAAGATTTTTTTGGCGAAATGCCCATGGTGTTTACGCAACACATCCATAAATTTCTCTTCCCAATATTTTACTCTGCCTCTACTTTGAATCTGTTTTTTAGCCACATTTAATCCTCCTATATCAAGGCTAAACTGAACATGGCATGAACCTTAAAGAGTTTAAAAGTGATAGTTAAAGACTGGTCTTCTTCGCTATTATTAAATGTCATTCCAAATCCTACAGATTTTAACAAAACAGCCATGAAACCATTCTCGCTATAAGTAACCTTAAATACCATCAAGACCTCCGTATTCTTTTAGCTTTTTCTATTTTGAATCCAGCTATTCCCATGCCATTTTCTGCTGCCTCTATAGCGGCTTTCCTGGCACCTTTTTTATCTATTTCGACCTTATAGCGTTTAAAGTTGTCATTAATAGCTTCTTCATCTATAACCTGCAATGGTCCCCAGGTTTCGTACATCGTGTACTTTGTTGTATCTGTTTTAAATACACCATCATTACCAGCTGTTTCGATAATCATTGGAAGAAGGTCTTTATTGAAATAGTCTTCAGTTCTTTGAATAGACTTCTTTCTATTTCGTAACCTTTTTACCTCATCCATAAGTGTACTAATTTCAGCATCGATTAGATTCGTATGTTTGTTCATCTCTACAATCATAAAATCAATACCTGATGCTTTATTGGAAATCATAGACTTTACTTCAGTGATTTGACCATCAAGTTTCTTTAGTTCATCCGTATTTTCTGGATCGAATAGTTCTTGGTTGTCTCTTTCTATCTGAAGGTCTATAAGAGCTCCAATAAGGTCTCTTGTTGTTAGTTTAGTAGCCATCTTTCCTCCGTAGTCTAAATGATGGAGTCCATTCAAGAGTTGTTTTGAATAGCTCTCCATCTGTGTTTTTAAATAGCTCTACTGTTTTATCTAATGAATCAGCCTGCCCGTTTAATCCAATTACCTTTCTTGATGCGTTTTCTATAGCACCAGATCCTTTTCCTGCGTATAAATCAAGCACTTCGTTTCTGCTGTATTCTCGACTTACCTGCGATATCTGTACAATAATAACATCATTATTTACAGCCATATTGGATAATCCGTGAGATATATATTTTATCTGTTCATACTCACCTTTAACTGATGGTGGAGTGTCTACTAGATCTATATAATCAACGATTACCATTGCTGGTTGTAGTTCTGTTATTTTTGTTTGTATCTGCTCTAAAGTCGGGGAGACAGTTTGAACGGTTATATGTGCCAGTTTATCTGCTACCAAAGGATATATTTTTTGATAATCAGCTGAAACTGTTTCTTTTGTTTGGTTGGCTGCAATTTGAAGGCTTCTTCTATGCATATACCAACCTGCTAATTCAAGTGAAAGATATAAAGTGGGGATTTGTAGATTCGTATCTATTTTATCATTTAAGTGATCGTACCCTAACGCTATATTATGAGCTAGAGTCGTCTTGCTTGAACCCGTTGGGCCAAAGATAGTTACTAAATCACCTGGATAGAATAAGCAATCTTTCTCAACTCCTAATGCTTTACCTAAGTTGAATGCTTTTCCAGTAAAATCCGTTGTTAATCTTTCTGATAGCTGTTCTTGTAAACTTACATGATCTGATATTTCAACATTATAGTCCTTACGTTTATAGTACTGACATTTTGGACTACAATGCTCTTTCATCATTTCATCTTGACATCCATATTGATATCCTTTGTTGTAAGAATACTCTACCTGGCTAAGAACTTCATTTTCATTTAAAGAATTATCGTTCCATTGCATCATTGCTGCTTTGGTTGCTGATGAAGGAACTCCATTTCTTCTAAAATGACTCACCATCCTTAGTAGTGTTTTATGTCTATTTCCTTGCTGAGGCCCTAATGTGTACATGCGCTGTATGCACGTTGCAACTTTATTAGGTTCAGATACTTTACCCATTGGTCTGGCAATTGGAGAGCTTTCAACAATATGCTCTTCTAATTCTCCATCTCCTATGAGTTCTGTATAAGGAAATTCATATCTAGGAGTTTTGGCTAAATCGTGTATTTTTTGCCACGTACTATTCATTATTTCCTGATAGGTAAGAGGGACTTTATATAGTCCTGTCTTCTGATTAATAGTATGTGCTACACGATATAAGCCTGTCCTGATATAAACCATTGAATCAATCTCTGGAAAGAGTTTCATCATGGTTTCTTTTACTGTGAATGGTAGTTGTTCACTTGCCTGGAAGTTGAACACGCTATTTGGAATTATTATATGGTAACCAGACCCTGAGAAATATACTCTAAAAGAGTTTATATCAAGGTCTAGTTCTTCAGTTAATTGATATACTATAGATTGACACTTTCTATGAGTAAACTCATCAGTATTCTGTTCTTTATCAATATCAATTAAAATATTGTCTATGCTTCTAGAACCATAAAAATTCCTAACTGAATTGGTTGAATGGACATAGTCATTTGCCTCGTCATTGTAAAGATATAATGATCTGTAAAGTGCTGTGCCATTTAAATGCTTTGTCAATTCAGTCTTAGGGATGAGAACGCCCCGTTTCCGAGGCGTCTCTTTCGCTATTTCTATATACTTATAGGTTTGCAATATCTAATCCACCTAAATCAGGAACATTACCTGTACCATTTTGCTGGACTGGTTGTTGTGGGTTCACATGATTAGGATCTGCTTCTTTAATAAAGCCCTTAGACTTTAAGAAGTTGATATAGCCTTGCAATTCCTCCTCAGATGTACTGGAATATGGAAGAACCTTATTATGTATTCTTGTATAAGCTTGACCATTTTTAGCCAACTCTTTAAAGACATATACAGTAAGGGTCGTTCCGATATATTTAGACAAATGAGAACAAATATCCGTGATAGGTTCACCTGATTCTTGTTCCCAATTACCTTCCGTATTTACTCCGCCCATTTCTCCTATAGCATCTAGAAAATATGTAATTCTCTTTAATAGAGTGCAGTCTTTGATTCTACCATCAGGCTCTCTATCAAATGAACCAGCAATTTTCAATAGTCTTGTGTAATCGCTGCCCTCTACATTAAACTCGATCGCTAGATAGACGTCTGCCCAATCAAAATCTGCACTTTGATCTTTGAAACTTGCTATAGTACCTTTCTTAATACCAAGCCAGTCTCCACCGCTTGATCCAGTTTTTACTTCACTACGCATTATTGCCATTTACTTTTCCTCCTCTTTATAAGATTTGATTTCATTGATTACTGCCTCATAATTAAAAGGCACTTTCTTTTGAGCTAATGGTTTTAAGCGTGATCCAACCATTCTTTCATCATATCCTTCGAAAGATATGAAGTACTCTTGTGTTGATTTGTCTATGGTTGCATAGCCAATAACATCGGCTTTTGCACATAGTGCTCTACCTAATCCTGAAGGCAGGTTAGGGGAGAGCTGTACTTTGTCATCTGTCATTGCTGTTTGCTTAGCATGCGATGTAAGAATGAGATTGCCTCCAACTTTTTTCATAAAGTCTTGCAACTTTTTAACAATATCTGCATTCTTCTTTTTAGCAGCTGCCCAATCAGCTCCCCATGATCCGTCTCCCATATTTTGAATACCCTGTTCATTTTTTACTACATCTTCTATCCAAGTGTTTACTTGGTCTATAGTATCAATTACTACGGTGTTATATGGGTACTTATCCCAGTTTTTTATTAAATCGGATATTATCTCAGCTAAAGAATAAACATGGCATTGCTGCCCTTTTTTCTCGCCACTTCTGTAATAAAATCCCCTTTCATTAGTAGGGACTATTTCAATTACTTCTTGGCCATCTTTTACAACTTTAACACCATCTTTTTCTTTAACTCTTACGGGCGGATTTAATGAACAGCAAGTTACTACATTAGCTTTGTCTACAAAGTCTGCTCCAAGGTCAGTATCTATTACCAATACACCTTCACTTCCTTTGCTTGACCATTCTGCTGCTTGTGTAGTTTTTCCACTTTTGGGTTGTCCAATGAAATACCAAGTGATACCACCAGGTAAATCATCTTTCCAGCTTGTTTTGACTTGTTGGATATTTAACATACATCTCCTTTGATTTTAGAGACACCTATCCCATAGAAAGACGTGTGGAAAGGATAGATGAGACAGGCGTCTCGATTAATTACAGCAAAGTGAGTGTACTTGAATGTACTCTTTTATGCTGTAACTTCTTTATTTATCTGGGGTTTAACGAGATGTTCTCTACGTAAACTCACAGGACCTAACGACCCCCAAATGTACGCATAATACAACCTCTTTTGCAAGACATTAAATGCCTGAGAGAGGCCATACGACGCTGCTAAACTTCCACAAAAGATGGTGTGCTTAGCTGTACAAGGATCATCGGCTATCTGGTTACTAGGAACATAGGAGTCCATGAAATAATCGGAATCTCTGGTCACGGTTATTATTTCAAAACCTAGGGCTCCCATTCTCATGTCGATGAGAAAATCTCTATTTGGGTTCTTTTTCCATTGCTCATATACTGCAAGTCTGCATTCCATATTATCTGGCGTTAAGAATACCTTGTTTTCAAGGGACATTCCACTTTCCCAATAATTTTGAAACGTTGTGACTTTACATTTTTTATTAAGCTCGAAAAGTTTATGCTCAGCTGCTTCTATTTTAGGTTTATTGATATAGACTTCTGGCCATGATGTTGTGGATAAATTATGTTCCTCTAACATATCAGGGTCCCAGATGTGTATTTCTTTAAATCCCATTATTGCAGCGTTTTGCAAAAGGGCTGAACCTATTCCTCCAGCCCCAATTACAGTTATTTTATCGAGTCTTGATTGATCGATAAGGTCTTTGTTACGAAGGTAGCGGTCTGCCATATTCATCTACTCCTAATTTCTTTAGTTGTTTGTCTCTTTCTGTTTTTGAGATTTTTCCTCTGTCGTAGTCTAGCAGGACAGAATCAAATTCATCAAAGGTTGCATAGTCGTAACCATAGTCCCATATGTCATCATATAGGTCTGATTGTTGGGGTTTAGCTTCCTTTGGTGGCGCTCCAAAAAGAGTTGCTTGATTTGTATTGATCTGAGAATTATATCCGCGTCTGTTGTAGATATATGGTTTGGGTGTTTCTTTTTCTTTTGCCTTTTTAATGAACTTGGCTTGTTTTTCCCATTGTTTATCTACTAAGAAGTTGTTCTCTACTTCAAAATCAGTTATTTCGACTACATGGATTTGTCCAAATTGGTCAGGATAAGATACACCAAAGTGTAATTCTTTGCCTGGCTTTGTTGATACAACTAAAGAGTAATAAAAGTTTTCATTAGCTCCATCTATGCATTGCTGCACATCTGTACTGCTATAAAAAGCTCCCATACCATGATGTGAATGTATATTCCCCTGAACCCAAGATTTTCCAATTTCTGGAAACTTTTTTCTTAGGGGTTTATATATTTTTATTAACTCTTCTCCATCCCAGTCTGTTGATGAACTATCTCCTAAATGAAGAGGGTGGAAGTACTCTAGCGTTACTATACTAGGAAATCCATTTTCATCTTTGACATGTGAATACCATGCTGGGCCACTCCATTCTAATCCACTAAAGGTTTTCAGAAAATAGCGAACCTTGTCCATCACTGCTGCTGATATTATTAATTTCGGGTCTGTTGATTTCATTGATAAATTTCCTCCTATCTTTATCGAGTTGTTGTAATGCTAGTTGATATCCAAATTTCTTCACCTTATTAAGACGTACTTTAATATCATCTACATCAATTCTATCTAATGTAGTTTTAAGATATGATTTAGCTGTTGCTAAGTCTGGACGTCTTTTTCTTAAGAGTATCATAAAATTGGATACTTTATGACCTGCGTACTTTAATTGAGTTAACCATTCAGTAGTATTATCTCTTGATCTTCTGTAATATGGTCTAGTTAAAGTCGCTAAGTAGGCTACTTCGTCTCTATTTTCAGTATTTAAAGAAATGCTATATCTTCTATTGGCTGTAAAACGTCCATTAGCATGCATATTTGCTATATCTGAAGATAGTAATTCCAGCTCATCTTTTAGTTCTTTGCTTAAATTTCCTGAATATTGTGCTTCTAGTGATAACAGGAATATTCTTACAAATTCAAAAGCTTGATATAGAGTTAATTCACCTAATTGCATAGCGATATAGACATATCCAAGTATTTTATTAATAGGGCTGTTTCTGTCACCATGACTCCATGAATAATTACTTTTTGGGACATTTTTAAACCAAGGGTATTCAGTATTCTTAAAATACTGCTGCAATACACCTATAGTTTGTCCTGATATTTCTATTTTGCTCCATGCTGTCATATCTTTAGGCCAATTCCATCTCATTGGATCTCTAGCAATGACGTAATAATCCAGATCATCACCTTCTGTATGAAACATTTCATGTATTTCTTGGTAATCATGCATTTCTGGATAAAGTTGTACTTTTCCATATACACTACCTCTTTCATAAGTGGATCGACCATAATATGAAGAGAGATATGTCTTCATTAATGCAAAAAACTGAATAAAGTTATTTTCTGCAAATGCGGTATTAATATCTCCCTGGAAAGAGCCTAAGCATGGTACGCCATGACTTAAATGAGGATGAACTGCGTTCACAATCATAGTTTCCTCCAACTCATCTGTAATAAAGAAAAACTTATAGACAGGTAATGAGTTAACTATTTTTACTTGAAGCCAGTAATCCCCCATTTGTAAATGAGGTCTGTACTTGCATACTATGTCCTTGAATTTTATCAGAGGCACTGTTTCTACTGTTTCTTCGCCATCACTATTTCTAGAAGGTACGCTATAGAATGACGATTTGTATTTTTTATCAAGATATTTTGCCTGATTTTCAAGACTCATAGTAGGTGTTACTTCTGGCAAGTTATTATGCCATTCTAAGAGTATTTCTAATATACCCATTGTTACCTCCTGGTTGTGGAAAAGGGGATGTTATATAATATCGCTAGGTCGATATAGGGCATTACACCCCCAATTCCGAATTAAAGCCGACCTATATGTCTTATATACCCGACTTGTTCTTTGCTTTCATAATGATGATTGTGTCACCTTCTTGCAGATTCATTGCTGCAGTAGTTCTTCTTTCTTCACCATCTTGTCCTGTTACCTCTACAATAGCCTCACCTTGGTCTACTCCGTACTCTCTAAGTACATCAGCTAGCTTTGCAAAAGAACCTGATTCAAATGTACCAC
>VTLG01014486.1_pt1 | contig 52875 bp, 71 predicted proteins | sample 4694571 | NCBI WGS metagenome assembly VTLG01 (sample SAMN12604809, study PRJNA352737) | marine metagenome | biome: ENVO:00000447; feature: ENVO:00000209|ENVO:00000569|ENVO:01000036; material: ENVO:00002151; isolation source: viral sequences binned using virsorter ... | reverse complement strand
CCGACCCCGACCCGACCAGCGCCCGAAATAAACCCGACCCCGACCCGTTGACACATCCTGGGAATTCATGGTACTTTGACCAAGTCAACAACCTACATCGGAGAAAGCACGATGCCTAAGTTTACCAAGTTCTTTTCCACTGATAGCGCGAAAGCGATCAAGGCCGACAAATACGGTTGGCTAAACGCAATCAATTACATGGCCCCGCACGATACCGCTGGCGTTGGCAATCTTTGCCCGGACGCGAGCGAGGGTTGCAAGGCCTTATGTCTCGGAATGTACAGTGGCCAAGCCGCAATGGTTTCGGACCTCGAAAACGGAACCAATGTCGTGCGCGAAAGCCGGATCGCCAAGTCTCAATATTTCATGAATGAGCGTCACGCGTTCATGGGTGAAATGGCGGATCACATTCGCGCCATGATTCGGAAAGCGGACCGCGAAGACAAAAGGCTTGCGGTCCGCCCCAACGGATCCAGCGATATCGCGTTTGAGTATATCAAGGGATACAATGGGCAAACCTTGCCAGAGCAGTTTCCCGAGATTCAATTTATTGACTACACCAAAAACTTGAAACGGATATTGAATCCAAATAGACCGTCCAACTATCACTTGACGTTCAGCCTATCGGAAACAAACATGCACGAAGCGATTCACGTTTTAGCTAATCGTAAAAACGTCGCGGTTGTTTTTGGTGATGGCTTGCCGGATACCTTTATGGGTTATCGCGTGATTGATGGAACGGAGCACGATTTACGACACTTGGATCCGCAACCCGTTATTGTCGGGCTGGATCCGAAGGGCAAGAAAGCGAAAGCCGACACTAGCGGTTTCGTTGTGAGGGATTATTGATATGTATAAAAATTACGCAAAATTCGCACACCGATACCGGACCAGTTCCCCCCAGCGCCGGAACGGTCCCAAAAAGTTTGGCGTGTATGGAAAGCCGAATGCCTCGAAAACACAAGCCTTACAACTTAAAAGACGCAAACAACTTAACGGCGCCGGTTGTTGACACTTAATGGCGCCGCTGGTGGCTGGGTGCACCCCGCCGCCGAACCCCGGTCAGATTTATCTGGCCGGGGTTTCCTATACCCCTGGCCCAGGCCAGTGAGCTCGAGGACCGGGCTGGCCGATCCGCTGCCGGGCGAACCCGATCATCGCCTCCTGGAGCCCGACCTGGTCCGACCCCGACCAGAGGCACGGAACCATGGTCCCCGACCCGACCGACCCCGAATCAGAGTCCCCGACCCGACCCGACTTCAGTCCGTGTTCCGCTAACCCCCGACCATGGACCCCGTCAAACAAATATAGGTTGGATCGTTCGAGGGCCTTAACAAGGTAAAAACTTACGCCCCCCGACTGACAATAGGCGAAATTCCAAGCAACTTGATGCGCTGACACATTTACGCGGTTAGTTTTGGTAACTTTGAGTTCTATCCAGAAGGGAAGGCTTTCCGCGCATACATGAACATCCGGTATCCCGCCACCGAAGCGGTTTTCAATCCGTGTGGTGTTCCAACTCTTGGGTAGATTCGACCGAAGATTGTTCCACATTAATGTCTCTGGCTTCTGCGTCATTAACCACCTCATAATCAGCATCCAAAAATACGCCCGGATGTGACTTTCTAAGTTCTGATAATCTGGTCTCGATCTCGTCGCGGCTCATGTTTTCGATTGCATGGAAGTGGTTCGTCTCACGCCTGTCGGTGGTCAATCCACCCAGCGCCGAACGAGTCTTCTCCGCGTTAATCGCCGCAGAGAATTGGCCGGCCTCTTCTGCATTCATGGACAGATCCCGGAGACGTTTAAGCTGGCCCATCAGCGTGACGCCATACTTTCTTTCTCTGTCTTCTCGAAGCTCCGAAATGTATTCGGAGACATGGGGGAAGTCCGAAGCGTTCAAAAGTTTGTGAGCTTGGATCTTGGCAATGCCGTTCTTGTCCGAGTATCCGGCCAACCTGGCGCACTCCGCATTGGAGTGTGTTCCATCGACAAAGTGCCGAGCGAACATCTTCTGGCGGTTGGTCAGCTTACGGCCATGGGCCTCTTCAATTTCTTCAGCCTTTGCGTCTATTCGACGTTTCATCTAGTTGCTCCTGTATACAGTCTTTTTCAAAACTAACCCCGTTTCCAACAAGCGTCAAACCTCCGTTTGGCTAGAAAAGTGTAACGGGAAGCCCTAAAGTGTAACGAAGTGTAACGGGAAGTGTAACGACTAGTTTTCAATAATATCATACGTTTAACACCTGTTTTCAGGTACTCGTTACACTTTTACACTTTTTTTCACCCATATTTTTATTTTCAAAACGTTTTTTTGAATTTGCCTGTATATATGTGACGGGGGACATTTGACAGTGGTCCATGTTTCATGCTACTTTTACGAACTACCACGTTTTTAGAAAGGAAGAAAGATGAGAAACCACGTTATTTCCCTTTACGATTATACGGGCGAGGCTTTGCGTCCATGGGCCGAGGCTGGTTATCAGTGCTTCGCCTACGACATCCAGCATGAAGGTTTCGGACGACGGGTAGAAGGTAACATTACCTACATCCACGCCGACCTTTATGACTCGGACACGCTTCTTGAGATCATCGGTCGCCACGGGACCAAGGCATGTTTCATGTCCGCGTTCCCGCCTTGCACTGACCTTGCTGCGTCGGGTGCGCGGTGGTGGGCCAAGAAGGCGGAGGCCAACCCGTTGTTTCAGGAAGAGGCCGCAGCCCATGTTCAGCGGTGTATGCTTGTTGGTACGGCGTTGGGTTGCCCGTTCTACATTGAGAACCCCGTTGGTGCGCTGACGAGGTTGTGGCGCAAGCCGGATCACAAGTTTGATCCGTGCGACTACGGCGGGTATCTTCCGGAGGATGACGTGCATCCGCGTTGGCCAGACCTTATTCCCCCGCGTGACGGTTACAGGAAAAAGACCTGTCTCTGGACAGGTTGGGGTTTCAACATGCCGCGCCAGAATGCGGTAGCGCATAAGACGCTGACGTATGACCGAGCTGATCCGGCAAAGGGCGGTAACTTCTCGCCCGTTGCCGGCAAGACGGGTGGCAAGTCTGCGAGGACGAAGAACATTCGCAGTGCTACCCCGCGTGGGTTTGCACGGGCGGTGTTCTTGGCGAATGCCGACTACACATGTAAGACGATAGGCTATGCGGGGCGGGGAGAAGTCGTCTTGGGTGGCGTTCGTGATTATGGAAATGGTGTTATCGTGAAAGGACTGATTGACTAATGAAGATGATCTGCAAGACCTGTGGAGGTAATGGTTACGTCGCTGTTGACGTGAGGGACGATGGAAAGGGGGCAGTCTATGGCGACTGCCCCACGTGCCACTGTGAAGGAGAGGTTGAAGATGGACTTATGGAAACGCATCAAACGCAAAGAGAACTGGGAGAGTAGAATGGGACCGGAATATTTTTTATTGATCTTTGTCGGAAGCGTTGTCTCCGGCATCCTGATGTACTGGTTTTAGAGGCGCACCGTAAGGGGCATGAGTTGGAAGACTATCTTTTTTACATGCAGGTCGTGTCAAAGAGAGCGAAATGAGTAGTCATGCTAACGCAAGGTTTGTTCGCGACCGTGTCTTGATACAGTTCATGTGCATGATCAGTGACAGCCTGCCTTCTAATCTTGCTGAGTCTGCTGGAGTTGCAAAAAGCACCGTGACGCGAAAGATGGCGCAGAAAGGTTTGCCCTATAGCTTCCAAGATCGCATCCTTAAAAAACTGAAAGAGGCTGCTGACGGGTTCGCTGGTTTGTATTTGACATCCAAAACAAATGGCTCCGAGGATTTTACCGATTATAAAATTGTGATGGACCGACTATTAAACTTCGACTTTAAACAATCTGAAGACGCCATGGCGGATTTTTATCGATTGATTTACGAAGACCTGAATGCAAACAGGTGGTCGCCCTTTCTGAGATTAACCGTTAAGGCGCAGACACATGACTATAAGTCATCTATTTAATCCTGTTGAGGACGCCAACCTCCGAGTAATCAGCTTGGGCGCGGGTGTTCAGTCCACCGTCATGGCGCTGATGGCTGAAGCTGGGGACATTGGTCCGAGGCCCGACTGCGCTGTATTTGCGGACACAGGTTGGGAGCCCAGGGAGGTTTACGACCACCTGGATTGGCTCGAAGGCCAGCTATCCTTTCCCGTGTACCGCGTACAGCGGGGCAACATTAAGGAAGATCTGGAATCCGACCTGAACACCACGGGTCACAAGTTTGCGTCGATACCGTTCTTTTTAATCAACAAGGACGGCACGAACGGCATGGCCCGACGACAGTGTACCAGTGAGTATAAGCTCAAACCCATACGCAAGAGGGTTCGTGAGCTCGCCGGGTTGAAGCCCCGACAGCGCACACCGAAGGATTTTGTCGTGGAGATGTGGATTGGCATATCCAAGGACGAGATGATGCGGGTGAAGGACAGTCAGGATTCGTGGGTAGAGAACCGCTGGCCGTTACTCGAGAGAGAGATGAACCGGAGAGACTGCCTTCAGTGGTTCAGTGACAGGTATCCGGACAGGATGCTGGCCAAGAGCGCGTGCATTGGTTGCCCGTTCCACAACGATCATGAGTGGCGGCGCATTAAGGAGGTTTTCCCGGAGGAGTTTGAGGAAGCCTGTCAGGTTGATGAGAAGATCAGAGATGCAGAGGGGCGGTTTCAAGGGGCGCGATTCCTGCACGCTAAAAGGATTCCGCTACGCGACGTGGACTTTAGCACGGCGGAAGAACTCGGCCAGGGAGAGTTGTTCAAGGACCTGATGCAGAATGAATGCGAAGGGATGTGCGGGATATGATTACCCAAGATCAAATCAACAAACTAACAGAGGTGATGGAAAGGGCGAAAGATCCGGATTTTAAGGAAATCTGGCGACATAAGATTGACTACTTTTATGTGAAACACGTTGAAGAAAGTGTAAGAAAGGAAGGACTAAAATGAAATTTCTTGATTGGTTACTCGGCAAGGATTGGGACAAGCCTCAAGTGAAAGAGGACCCAGCCCCTAAATCAAAATCGAGAGCCGAGCTAGCGAGAGAGCTAGAACCCGGCCTCAACGCCCTTTTTGGCCCCGAAAAAGAGGAATACTCTCCGGAGCCCAAGCCTAAAAAGATGCAGCGTGTCGCGCTGATGCCGGTCCCGAAGTGGACACATCCCGGCAAGAAGGGCAAGACAATCTACTGCCCTCACTGCAACGCATCGACACACGTGTACCACTTTGCGTGGTCTAAACTGGTTTGTTCGTCATGCGGAGCGGAGACCAACAAGTACCTGTGGCTGATCTCGAAGGATGTCCAATGAAATGGATAATGAGAATCTGCCTCGCAATGGCGGCGCTGCTCGTAGCACTGCTCATAGGGCTGGCAGTACCAATACCTGCCCAAGCCAGCGAAGATAAGTCTTGTCTGGCCGAGGCGATGTACTACGAGGCTCGAGATCAGGGCTGGCGCGGCATGTTGGCCGTGGGCGTTGTAATTCAAAACAGGGTCCGCGATGACCGTTACCCGGATACGGTGTGCGGCGTCGTCAGGCAGGGCAAGTATCGCAATGGCAATCCGGTTAGGCACAAGTGCCAATTCAGCTACTATTGCGACGGCAAGCCGGAGCGCCCAGCAGAGAAGCAACCCTGGTCCGTGGCGCGTGACCTTGCGACCTTGCTACTAACGAGCACCGTTCAAGTATCGGGGATTGAGGACGCCACGCACTATCATGCTACTTGGGTTAAGCCATCGTGGGCTAACAGGCTCGAGCGGCGTGATCAGATTGGCGGTCATGTGTTTTACGCGCAGAAAGGTAATTAGATGGCGCGGAAGATTTCCCACAACTACAAGATTCGGACTCGCGTCCGCCGCCGCAACAAGCCTCACCCGCTTAACATTTGTAAAAAGTTGGGTCCGAAGTCCTGTCACCGAGGATCACAAAAGAAGAGACGCGGTCAGGGCTGAACGGCGTCGAGCTCGTAGCCCATGGCGTTTAGAAGAGCCTCAATCTTATAGATGGACGGCTCTTCTATCTTGTGCTTCTCGTAATTCTCAATAGTGCTGACGCCGACGCCGGATAGTCTTGCAAGATCCGAGCGGGTAAGGCCACTTTCCTTACGGATATCCGTTAATATGACAGACCAGTGCTGCGGCATTTTTAATGCTTTGAATCACTTGTGCTGAGTCTGGTAAACAATTCATCGAAAAGGTCTTCTTCGGAAGACTGCGATAGAACGTCTTCGATTGAGGTCTTTCTGTTGCCCTCATTTTCGGACATGATATCAAGTGTCTGCGTCATCATACTGGATACGACGTGCATGATACCTGTCATACCGAGCTCTGCGCCGCCGTTCTCAATGACAATTCTCATCAGGACAATCGCTTGTCCCTCAACTGACACATCGCCACGGCCCTCTAATAAGGATCGTACTTCCTCGTAAAGGCTTTGTAGGTGTTCATGTTCGGGCGCTGGGTCGCCGCTCATGATTTGACTGCCGCAAACTTGGACAGAACATCCGCGTCACTTGGAGCCTTTTCAGACACATCCACGAGGAAAGATATCTGCTGGGCCGGTGAGCGGTGGTTCTTTTCAGCCATAGCCCAAAGCTTCTCCCAAGTTGGAATTGGCACGGCAACGGATTTGTATTTCTTGATGTCAGGCATTTGTAGTCTCCTTTGTTTCAGTACAAATATATTTGTAGGCTAGTCGCCCACTTCGGTTACGGTGTTTCTCGTCAGTGCGACGAACAAACCCTTTACGTCGTAGTTCACACATTCGTTTGCCAACGGCAACGTAATCAATTGTGGTGGTGTCAGCTATCTCCTGTGCCGACCACAATCCACCCCTACGCATCACGTTTAGGATCATGGAATGATACCGTTGCGCCGTGTTAGTCATCGACTCCGCCGCCGCGTGGCTGGTGTCTACATCGTCGCGCCGAGAGGATAATCTCGGATCAAACAGGTCGTTTGGTATTTTAACCGTCATCTCAGCCACTCCTTCAGCTTCTCTCCCATCACCACACTGGCGATGTCCATTTTATCGCGGAGGGCTTTGACGATCTGTTCGTCAATCGTCCCTTCCGCGATCAAATCTATATATGTTACGTGCTCTTTCTGACCAATGCGGTGCGCCCGGTCTTCGGACTGCATCCGCACAGCCAGATCAAAGCTGTTAGCAAAGTAGATAACGGTAGTGGCTGCGGTCAGTGTGATCCCGTAACCGCCCGTCATTGGATTCCCGATAAAGAACCGGGCCTCACCATTCTGAAAACTCTCAATGGCCTCTGATCGCTCTGCATCCGACGTGTCACCAAAGTAACTAACCGTGGACCCTGGCCCGTACTTCTTGGCAAGCGCCTCTGCGATACGTTTGATATCGTACCTGAACCTAGACCAGATGATTGCCTTGCCTTCGGTCTCCTCAAGACAACTCATCAATTCGTCCAGACGATAGTCTTTGACCTCTATCGTCTCGCCGCTATCTGTTTTTGAGTGGCCAGACAGGACTTGTTGCATCCTCAACAGCTGGGTCATGACGTTTGTGGTGGTCATGAACTCCTCATCTTCGATATGGGCAAGCGCATACTTCTTTAAGTCGTCATATATACGGGCTTGGTCTGTTGACAGGACCACATTTCTCTGAGTGTAAATCTTTTTAGGCAAATCCAGACACTCCTCCTTCATGACACGGCTCGAGAACTTCTTTAACAGCCCTGATAGCTCCTCGAGGTTGCGATATCCGACGATCTGGTTAAACGAATGGGCGCCCATGGTGCGCTTGTTCATGATTGCGTAGCGATACTGAAACTGAAAGAAGTTATCGCCGGCCTGACCCAGTAGATTCTTGTCCATGAACCGACATTGCGACCACAAATCCATAGGCGACTGCGTAACGGGAAACCCGGTAAGTATGCGACGGTACTCTGCCAGATGCGACATCCGCAAAAGAGCTTTGGTTCTTGAGGCCTTCGGAGACTTGATCGCGGTAGACTCATCAATCGCAAGCAAGGCCTTTGACGCCCGTAGAACCTCAAAGAGGTACTTCTGCCCCTTCTTCGTACTGAGAGCCTCAACATTCATGACCAGTATGCGGAAGCTTTCTGTCGGGCGCATGAAGCTTGCCAGATCCGCCTTCTGTGCTTTTCTAGGGTTGGGACTCCAGATCGAAGACAACGCCGCCTGATAGTAGACATCAGGCATGTGCGCGGGTATTTCGATGTTTGACCAGTTGCGATAAACGCCTTTAGGAGCAACAACGATAAACGTATCGATCTTGTCGGCCTCATAAAGCATTGACGCGGTGTCTATGCAGACCTTAGACTTGCCGGTCCCCATTTCCATAAAGAATGCCCAGTTTTCTTTCGACCAGGATTTCTTCAGAACATCATCTTGGTGTCTGTAAGGCTTGGTTTTGTACTCGTAGTCCATGATAGACACTATATAGTGTAACTTTCCTGTTGCAAAGCGCAAAATCATGGATTAATGTGGCGACATTCAGAAAGCGAGAGATGAATGGCTAAAGTTTACGTTACCCAAGAGAACCCCCGCGTGAATATCGTATCCGCAGCTAAGTGGGGTGACCTCGAACCGCTCACAAATCCATTTGATCAGATTCATGTTAACCCGGCTCGAATTGTATCGCAGATACGACGCAAGCTTCGGAGTTTTACGGATGACGATTGGCTTTTGGCCATGGGCGACCCTGCGATTATCGGGGTGTCTTTTGCGATAGCTGCGGACTTAAACCACGGTCGCGTTAACATTTTGAAATGGGACAGGATGGAGAAGTCCTACTACCCCACGAAGATATTGTTGCGCGGCGGCGGCATTGAGAACTTAAACCCTGACGAGGAGATACGTTATGAGTGATGAAGACCTATGGAAAACGATAGAAGCTGATGCCAGTGCTGATGCTGATGCGTTTGAAGACCTTACTACCGAGGGCGCGACCGAGTTAGCGTCCATGATCCGAAACCTTGGAAGAATCCAAACCAAGCTTATTGCTGCTGAAGAAGAGGCCAAAAGCCTCAAGCGGGAACAGAATCGTTACTTACACGATTTAATTCCGGCGAAGATGCAGGAGACGGGCTTGGAGGAAGCCAAGGTTGGTGGCAACAAGATTAGTCTTGCCACCTATGTCAACGGCACGATGCCGAAAGATCCTCTGCAACGCGACATTGCGTTGTCCCATTTACGAGAAATTGGCGCGTCTGACTTTATAAAGAATCAGGTCAGCGTTTCGTTTCCCGTGTCTGAAGACAACCGGGCTAGAGCAATGCAAGCGGATCTTGAAGACCAAGGCTTCGACACCGCCGCTAAGACATGGGTCGAACCATCCACCCTTAAAAAGTTAATTAAGGAACGCGTGGAGACGGGTCAGGAGATCGACCTAGAACTATTCAACGCATCTATTGGAACATACGCAAAAATCAAAGGAGAATGAATTATGGCTAAATCAAACGGAAAACTACCAGCAGAACTCGCCGCCGCTTTTGAAGACGACGCGGGGTTCGGGTTTGAAGAAGTAACGTCATCGGATCTTCAGATACCGTTTTTGAGGATTATCCAAGCTCTGTCACCGCAACTGAAAAAGAGTGACGCGGCTTTCATCGAAGGTGCTAGTCAGGGCGACATCTTCAACACCGTGACGAACAAGGTCTGGGATGCTGACGACGGCGTCATTGTGCTCCCGGTGCATTTCCAGATGAAGTTTCTGGAATTCGTCCCGCGTAACCAAGGCGGAGGATTCTTGGGCGAACTGGCGGCGGACTCAAACGATGTTCGTACAGCGGTTCGAGACAAGGACTCAGGTATGGAGTTGCTTAACAACGGCAACGAACTGGTCCGCACCGCCCAGCATTACATCAAGATCGTTCATGAGGACGGCAACCTTGAGAATGCGATTGTCGATATGAAGAAGACGCAGCTGAAGAAGAGCCGCCTCTGGTTGTCGATGATGATGATGCAGAAGCACAACGGCAAGACGATGCCCTCGTTTGCCAGTACGTATCGCCTCAAGTCTGTCGAAGACGGCAACGACAAAGGATCGTGGGGGTCGTGGAGCATTGCTCTTGAGGGCGCTGTCCCATCGATGGAGGCTTACACCGAGTGCCGGGAGTTGCACACGTCGATCAGTTCGGGAGAACTGAAGATTGCTCCTCCACCCGCCGAAGTTGAGGCTATTAGTGATCAATCAACCGAAGACGTGCCGTTCTGAGTGACAGGGACCCGCCTAACAGCGGGTCCCGTTTATTCTGATGGAAGATTCAGCGCAGAGGTTTCTTGATTTATTTACCGGATCTCAAGGAGCCCATGGACAGACAGACGTTTTAGGTCGCCAGAAAAACGGCAAGCAGCAGGCAAAGTACGAAATTGTCCGTGAACCGTTGACCGTGGAACTCGTTCAAGAACACTTGGACGGGAGACTTGGCGTTGGGTCTATTCCTATTGACGAGACCAACAAGTGCCAGTTCGGCGCGTTGGATATAGACGACTACAACCTCGACCTTCCGGTTCTGTTGGCGAAGGTTAAGAGGTTTAAGCTGCCCTTGGTAATGTGTCGATCCAAGTCTGGCGGCGCTCATTTGTTTTTATTTATGTCAGAGCGGGTTGCGGCATCCGAGATGCGCGACCGTCTGGCGGAGTTTGCATCGGCTTTGGGCTGGGGCAACTGCGAGATATTCCCCAAGCAGGAAGAACTGCTAGCGGAACGCGGCGACGTGGGTAATTTTATCAATCTGCCCTATCAGAACGCGAAGTACACCACCCGGTATGCGCTGAAGAAGAACGGTGACTCCATGTCACTGGCAGAGTTCCTGACGGCGGCGGAGAAGGCGCGGGTAACTGCCAAGCAGTTGGCCAACATATCCTTGGGCGGCGATAACGGGGTCTTGCCCGATGGACCGCCTTGCCTTCAGCAGCTTACCGAGTTCGGCACACCGGAAGGTGGCCGGAACATGACTCTTCTGAACGTGGGTGTGTACTACAAACAGGCCGCGCCAAACGATTGGAAGGAGCTTCTGGAGAAGCATAACCAGGATTACTGCAATCCTCCTCTGCCGGCGCGGGAAGTGGTCCTTGTGCAGGAACAGCTGGAGAAGAAAGAGTATTTCTACACGTGTAAGTCCGAGCCGCTGCACGGGCATTGCAACAAGTCATTGTGCCGGTCTCGTAAGTTCGGGGTAGGCGATGCCAACTCTCATGTCCCTGTCGGTGGCCTGACGGTCGTAGAGTCTGAGCCGCCTGTCTGGTTCGTGGACGTGGACGGTGCGCGATTGGAGTTGTCTACCAAGCAGCTACAGATGCAAGTGGAGTTCCAGAGGGCTTGCATGGAGCAAATGTACAAGATGCCAGCGCGGATGAAGGAAGCCGATTGGCGCGATCTGGTGGATAGCCTGTTGAGCGATGCAACAAGGATATCTGTGCCGGAAGAGTTGACCCAGAAGGGCCTTTTCGTGGAATTGCTGGAAACCTTCTGCACTTCGAGGATACAGGCACATAGCCCGGAAGAACTGTTGACGGGTAAGCCGTGGACCGACGAGGGCCTGACATACTTCAAGCTTAGTTCTCTACAGGATTTCTTGAAGCGCAATAACTTTACGCAATACACACGGGGTCAGATTACCGAGCGTCTGAAAGAGATGAACAATGGAGCGGAGTCCGACAAGACTTATCGCTTCAGAGACAACAACGATCAATGGAAGTCTGTGCGTGTCTGGTGTGTGCCGGAGATGCATCGCGGCGAAGTTGATCTGCCTGACGTTACTTTTGAACCGGAAGATCCGCCGTTTTGACAGACCAGCATGAAACCATCCTTGGGCCACCCGGCACGGGTAAGACCCAGACCAACTCCAATAAGGTACGCGAGTGTATTGAACAGGGCATCCCGCCAGACCGTATTGCCTGTGTTTCGTTTACTCGTAAGGCGGCAAAGGAAAGCCGGGAGCGTGTGTGCCGCGATTGGGGCATTGACGAAAAGGATATGCCCTATTTCCAGACGCTGCACTCCATGGCTTTTCGGGCTGGGGGCTATAGCTCAGACGAAGTCCTTGGGCCTGCGGATATGCGGGAGATTGGCCAAGCTGTTGGGATACCTTTTGGAAACAAGGGGCGGTCTGACATTGAAACCGATTTTGACACTGTAGGGGTGTCCAAGGGCGACTTTTATATGAGCCAGTACCACCTGTCTCGGAGTAAGGGCTTGAGCCTTGAGGAGATGCACAGGCAGTTGGGGGACTACAGTATCGATTGGTCTGAACTTAAACGTTTGGTATCGGCCTATGAGGATTACAAAGGGGTTCGCAAGAAGATCGACTTCACGGACATGATATCAAATTTCATTAGATCAGCAGATGGACCGGACATAGACGCGCTGTTTGTAGATGAAGCGCAGGATCTGTCTACCCTTCAATGGTCCATGGTCGATGTATTACGGAAGAGACCCCGCATACAGGTGTTCACGGGCGATGATGACCAAGCCATCATGGGATTCCAGGGGGCGGATGTTAGGGCGTTTTTAAACGCGACAGAGAAAAAGACGGTTCTTGAGCAATCTTATCGCCTACCCAAGGCAACGTGGCAGGAAGCACAGAACATCGTTTGTCGGATTGAGGGCAGAGCGCCGAAGACTTGGCGACCCAAGGATGAAGAAGGCAGCGTTCACGTTCACCAGAGCATTTGGGATGTGCCGTTTCATGAGGGGGAATGGTGCGTCATGGCGCGGACAAACAGGATTGCTTCCCAATATGCCCAAGCTTTGCGCGACGATGGTTGGGTCTACAGCCGGAATGGTCACCCCAGTATTCCGGCCAAAACATACGAAGCACTTCACGATTGGGAGCAATGGGCCAAAGGAGAGCCGCTGACGCCCACCAAGATAAGAAACGTCTACACCTTCATGGAAATGGAGAAAGGCTACTCACGGGGCTTCGGAGCGCGTTCCAAGGCCCTTTTGGGGCTGGATCCGGACGCCATGATTAGTATGTCGGAGGCTCAAGACGGCATGGGGCTGCTTCTGGATGGTTCTGTCCGGTGGCATCGAGCGTTGGGTAAGATTGACCTAGACACAAAGAACTACGTTCTCAATGCGTTGAAGCGCAAAGACAACGTGCGTAATCCGCGAATAAAGGTTAGTACTATACACTCAATGAAGGGCGGAGAGGCCGACAACGTCTTGGTCATTCCGGACTTGTCTTATGCGGCTCACAAGGAATATCAAAGGAATCCGGCGACTGAACACAGGGTGTACTATGTCGCTGTTACGAGGACTAAGAAGGCGCTGCATATAATGCTGCCGGAAACGAATCGGTATTACGACCTATGAAACCAGACGAGACATTAAAAACAGCAGCGTCACTGGTAAGCGGAGATCGCGCCAAGCAATATGGCGACTACACCACCATGCATCAAAGGGCGGCAGACCTCTGGAGCGCATACTTAAAAGTCGAGGTTAAGCCAGAGGACGTTGCCCTTTGCATGGCATTGTTAAAGGTGGCAAGGAATGAGATGGGTCAGGTCAAGCCGGATAACGGCATTGACGCTTCTGCTTACATGGCCTTGTGGGCAGCGATGATGGAAAACAAAGATGCGTGAGGACTTGTTTGACGAGAAGGTCTGGTTCCCTCCGGAACATTTACCGGACCTGTCCGGCGAGAAAATTATCGCCATAGACACTGAAACAAAGGATCCGCATTTAAGAGACTTGGGGCCAGGGTGGGTTAGAAACGACGGCAGGCTTATTGGCATCGCTGTCGCCGCCTCTGAGTGGAGCGCCTACTTGCCGATTGCCCACGAAGGTGGGGGAAACATGGCAAAGGATCTCGTACTCAGGTGGCTCCAAGACCAATTAGACCACGGCATGTCCGTGGTGTTTCACAATGCACAGTATGACTTGGGATGGCTGTTATCAGAAGATATTAAGGTAAAGGGTCCAATTCTGGACACTATGGTGGCGGCGCCCCTGCTTGACGAGAACAGGTTTAGCTATTCGCTTAACGCTTTGGGGTCCACGTACCTTGGACAGCGGAAGGCGGAAGAGGATCTCAGGAGAGCAGCCAGCCAGCATGGTGTGGATGCCAAGGCAGAGATGTGGAAGCTGCCGGCAGAAAGGGTGGCCAACTACGCCGAGATGGACGCTACCCTAACTCTTAGCTTGTGGAACGTGCTTTATAAGAAACTGGTTGAGGACGATTGCGAGAAGATTCTGGAAACAGAGCTTGCGCTTTTGCCTATGATTTTTGAGATGAAGCGTCGTGGCGTTCGGGTTGACGTAGACAAGGCGGAACAAACCAAGAAGCTTTTGCAAGGAAAAGAAGACAGGCTTCTGAAGGAGGTTAAGGATGAGGCAGATATTCACCTCGAGCCTTGGAACGCCAAAAGTTTGGCTGCGGTGTTTGACAACCTTGGTCTCAAGTATGAGAGAACGGAAAAGTCAGACGCGCCCAGCTTTACAAAGCACTTCCTTAAAACCCACGATCATCCCATTGCTCAGAAAATCCTGGAGATTCGTGAGTATAACAAAGCGAATACGACCTTTGTTGATACGATTCTTAATCATCAGCACGATGGCCGCATCCACTGTCAGTTTAACCAGTTGCGCTCTGACGAAGGTGGAACTGTGTCAGGTCGATTCTCGTCAAGCAATCCGAATTTGCAGCAAGTTCCGTCCAGACATCCAGAGATAAAGTCCCTGGTCCGTGGTCTGTTTGTACCGGAGGAGGGATGCCGGTGGGGCAGCTTTGACTACAGCGCCCAAGAGCCACGGTGGATGATGCATTACGCGTCTCTGGCGCCAGCTACAAAGGACAACGAGAAGGTAAAGGAGATTGCCAGACAGTATCAGAATGACGATCTGGACTTTCATCAGATCGTTGCGGATATGGCCGGAGTAACTCGCACTCACGCCAAGACGATTAACCTAGGCATCATGTACGGCATGGGCATTGGCAAGCTGGCAGCAACCTTGGGCGACATACCTTTTCAAGAGGCGAAAGAACTCCGCAACGAATACGACGAGAAAGTACCGTTTATTCGGGCGCTGGCATCCTCTGTAATGGATGTCGCTTCAAAGCGTTCTGAACTAAGGACTTTGTTGGGGCGTAAGTGCCGTTTCCCCATGCGTGAGTTAAAGGGCTACTCCAAGGAATACAAGAAGCCTATCCATGCGGAGAAGCTCGAAGAGCGTTGGGCGGATGTTCTGAATACTCCTGTTGAGGAGAGAGATAAGAACTGGGCCAGCATGAACCCGGAGCGGTATCAGGTGGCCTTCGTATACAAGGCCCTCAATCGCTTGATCCAAGCTTCGGCGGCAGACCAGACCAAGCAAGCGATGAAGGACTGCATGGACCATGGACACTGGCCCATGCTTACGGTTCATGACGAATTGTGTTTCTCAATAGAGAGCGATGAACAGGTGGCCGAGATCAAGGGTTTGATGGAGAACTGTGCGCCGGGCTTATCCATACCGTCGAAGGTAGACGTAGGATTGGGCAAGAACTGGGGTTCAGCGAAATGATTAGAAGCTGAACTTACCCCTGACACCAACCGAAGACTCACTAGGGCGACCTTCATTCAACGCTCTGGATCCGTACAGAGAAACTATTCCGCGTTCCGTAGGGACGCCAACCGAGCCCTCAAACCTTCTGTCAAACTTGTTCGGTTCTTCATATTGAACGTCTACGGTGGGGCCACCGAACAATACGGCTTGCCCACCAATGCCCCGCCTGCGGTCAGACATAGCTTGCTCTCGACCAGTTATATCGCTGAAAGATTGCCGCGTTTGACCAAAGCTTGCTCTTGCTTGTGTCGGTCGAAGAACGTTTTCCATAAACTCAGGGACGGCACCGGGCGGAAAGAATGCCGTGATGCCCACATTATAGGATTTAGATTTTTGTTGTTGGTTTTGTAAACGAAAAAAGTCGATGGCTTCTTGAGGGATGCCCATAGCCTGTGGGGTAACCTCAACGGACGATTGACCGTAGTCTCCGGAAAGTCTGAGTATGTCTCCTACGGGTATGCCTTCTTGTGGCGTTCGCACGGAAAACTGACGAGCATCAACGCCCGGTACAGACTGATCACGTTGGTATCCGCCAAGATTCTGTTCAGCCATCTAACGCGGTCCAAGTTCGGCCATCAAAGACACGCGCAGACTTTCGATTCTCTTTAGCAATCGTGTAACTGCAATGCACCCAGCCAGAGTCAGGGATGCCTTCCTTGTAGAATTCCAGTATCAGCTGATCAAACTCACAGTTGTCTTTGACCCACAGTGCGACTTCCTTGTTCGGGATGCCCGGCACTTCAAAGTCTACAGCCTCGCCTTTTACATGCTGCGAGTTGTCAGACGATCCAATCTCTCGATTAAGATAAAGATCACGAAAGCCACTGTTAGGCGCAAACGGAATACCGTAATGGTTACGGACAGGCTCAAGAATCTGATCACAGACCATGATCAAGTTCTCTACTTCCGTGGACCCTGGTTCGTTTTTCATGCCCAGCCGTTCAGCGGTAGACGACTTGGTAAGCTCACTTAGGGTAAAGTGGTCGGAGAGTTGCATTATTGATTTGCTCCAATGCCCAAGAGTTTATTCCGCTCTACCTGCCGTAATGGATTCATCTGTTGAGCCGCTGCCGCCGCATCAGGAATTTGTTGCCTAATGTCTTGGATAACGGGTGCCGCTTGCTGGCCTAATTGGCTAATAGGCTGTCTTATATTGGTTTCAACAAACTCAGCGGCGGCTTTGCGTGTATCTTCATCAGCCTGTTGCGCCGCTAAAGAAGCAACCACCGCTCGAGTTTCTTGAGCCACACGCTCTCGGAGTTCCAAACCTAAAGGACTGACACCGTCTAGGTCAGCGCCTGCACGCCGTCCCTGCTGTAGTAACCTGCGCCCACCCGTATTACTTAGTATCCCCAAACCCGCCGAGTAACGAGGCTGTAGCAGACTGTTCAGGAACCATTTCTGCCGCATGACGCGACCCATAGCAAAGATACCAGCGGCCTCTCCGATAAAGGCGAGCGGATTGGTGATTAGACGCATACCAGCGCCAGCAGCAAATGCCGCAGAAGCCAGACCCTGTTTTCCTTTTAAAGCTTGATCTGAAATGCGTTCTCCAATTTTGGATGCTTTTATCAAATCGTTGACTATACCTTGGCCCACAGCCTGATCGCCATCACCCAAAATTTTTGCCAGAGCGCCGTTTCGATTCAGATTTGTAATCTGACGACGCATGGGGGCTCCCCACGCTCCGGAGGCGACACGCTCCGGAATAATACCATCCGGAAAAGCTGCTTCCATAACACGGCCCATGACCATATCTTTCACCCCAGCGGGTCCATCCAACTGAGCGCCAAACTGACGAACAAGGCGGTCGTAGTTACCGGGATTTTTCAAAAGGTTCAGGACCAGAGAGTCGGCGTCATCTATCTGACCTTTAGCAAAAGCTTGGAACAGTGCATCATCGCTCTGCCTCTCGGCTTCGCGCATCACGGCTTGAACTCCCGCAATTTCATCTGAGATAGACCGTCCACCAGTTAGACCCAGCGCCCTTGCTCGAATACCTTGAGCCGTTGCGCCAAGAGCCTCTGCGGATGCGCTTGCAAACGCCTTATTAGACATGCCTACCTTGTGGTAGTCCTTCATCAACTGGCGCATGGCAGTGGCGTTTTGTTTCCCAAACAAAGTGTTTTGAACACCTACACCTAATTGCTCAAACCGAGACGCGAACACTGTAGGAGAAAACTCACCCGCTACCTTTGAACTGGTAAAGGTTTGTTCCATCCACTCACGAGATAAAGAATCACGAATTGCATTTCGGTATTGCAGAGGGTTAGCGCGAGCTTCTGCCATTTTACCCAAGCTACGAATTGTGTTGGAGAAGTCTGATGCAAGAACGCGACCGAAAGCGTCATCTGGCCCAAGCTTCTCTGCAAAGGCAGGCAGACGTTTTACGATCTCGTCGGACACTCCAGCATCATCCAAAATCTTATTTGCTGCCTTAAATTCTCCTCGATTGGCAGCGGCAGCGGCATCATCAAAAACGCTTTTGGAGACAGTCTGTATGCCTTCAGCCGCCCGTCCACTGGGCGTTATGCTTTTTAAATAGCCCAACAGCTTGCCGGGATTGCCTGCTTCAACAACACGGTTGAGAACGTCTTTGTCTCCGAGAGCAACACCAGACCGTATATCTCGTTCAAGCATACTTTGAGAAAAGCTTTTAAAACGATCAATGCCTTTTGCATGGAAGTTTTGCGCTTTCTTCCAAGCAAGAATTCCGTCCTCAAAGCTTTGAGCGGTAGCGTCGTCCCAAGTGGTTTTGAGGCCCATCTTCTCGGCTGTCTTTCGACCGCCGGCTCTCAAATAAGCTAGTCCTTCAAGACGATTGTTAATCGTGTCATCAATGCCCTGCACCATACGGCCTATTGCACTATCCGTTATACCGGGCATTAAATTCGGATCTCTACCAGCAGAACGAAGCGCAGACCTCAAGCTTGTCAGTTCGGTCATGCTGAATTGAGGGGTCTCTTTGATGTACTTAAACAGACCAGACGCAAAAGGGTTTCCGGAAATTGCTGAAAGTGCGTCATCAAGTTCAAAACCCTTAACAACCTTTTTCAAAGTTTCGTTGCTAAATGTTGCCGCGCTTGTACCGTCGCTTGGATCAATAACTTTCGCTAAAAAATCCTCTGACTTTTTGTAGAGAATGGCGCTGTCCTGCTCAAACAAACGAGCCGACAGATTAGCAGCATCTTGCCACCCTGCACGAAGCGGAACTTTTGGATCATACAAGTCAAGAAGAACCTTGAACTCGTTCTCTATGACTTCCTGCAAATGACGATTAGCCAAGCGCACAGATTCATCAACGTCAGCCATCTTCATAGCCCGTGATACTTGGGCGCTGATAGAATCCGTTTGCTGCTTCAACAAACTTTTAGCCGTAGCATCGTCTATTTCGCCTGCGCTGAGACGACCTAATGTTGTTTTTACAAAATCAAGATTCTTCGCAGCCGCTTTGGCATTTGGAAAAATGCCTTCATAGATTGATTGCATACGACCAAGGATGGCTTTTTGGCTGACCTCTTGAACTGTCGGAGCGGCCCCAGCTTTGACGGCAGCCCTGAGTTCTGTTTTGGCCTCTTCTCGAGCAATCCTAGTTGCCGCAGCGCGTCCCACACCAGTGGCTACAATTTGTTCTATCCTGTTTGGATCGGGCCGTGGACCGGGGCCTTTGATGAGCCTACGGCCTACCGCGAACAAACCTCTACCGAGTCCTTCGCCAAGACCGTAAAATGCGCCCGTCAAAGCAATGTTACCATAAACCTCGTCGTCCGCCTGAGTGTTCATCTTCTCAATGCGGTCTTCAATAATCAGTTCATCGAAAGCCTTACCGGAAGCTCCGGCTGCGGCCATAATCGCCATGCCAGGGATCAATCCCACACCAGAGAACACCAACCCTGCACCAAGGGCCGTGGCTAACGGTACAGCTTCCGCGCCGCCAAAACCAGCAACATCGTACCAGGAGAAACCAGGCTTGTTGACGTACATATCCCCTGTTTCGGGAAGGCCGTATTCCTTCTTCAGTTCGGGAGAGATGTTATCGAGTAGTAGGGTAAATTTGTCTGTTCCCTCTACTTGTTTAAAGGTCCCCGGTCCAAAGGTAGCCTCAAGACGCTTGGCCTTATCGCCTATACTGTCGGCTCTGCCGTAGAAGAATTGGAAACCCGTATCCGAAACCTCGCCCTCGTTTGAAGGCTGGTATTCAGGAGCCTCTTCAGGTTCTCTTCCGGCCCCTACAGCTTTTTGAATCTCTTCAAAAGAGGCGGTTCCTAAGTTGATGGGTTCAGGTCGTTCCTCAAAAAGCTCTGGTTGAGATTCTTTTAATTTAGATAAAGCCTGTCCTATCTGATCTTCAGAGGCGTCTTCAAAATCAATGACAGTGCCGTTTGGAAGAGATAGCTGGGTCATCTTGGAAGATTCTTTTTAATGGTGCCCGTTTCAAAATCAAAGTAATCAGACGCTTTCAAAACAACGGGTCCACGACCAGCCTCCCGAGAACGATCTTGAACTCTTTGACCCACTCCTCGTATGTCTCCAAGAAGTTCTCGTCTTTGACGTTCCATTTCTCCGCTTACAGGCACCAATCCAGTGTCTCCGGGTCCGATAGCTGTGAACACATTTCTGAAACCCAACTCTGAGTTTCTCATTTTTGAAAGATTGGTCTGAAGACCTTGTTCGACCACGCCTCGAATACCTTGAAGTTTTTGATTTAAAACCACGGGATCGGCTGTAATGCTTGAAAAATCTTTAAGAAGGCCAACAATTTCTGAGGCTAGGGTTCTGTCAATATTAGAAACGTTCTTAGAACCCTCTCCCAATATTTCTTTAAGCATCATGTTAGCGATAACTTGTTGCTGGTATTGAAACTGCTCTAATCCTCGACCAGTAGAAGTATCAATACCGTCCATTATCTTTATTTCTTTTGTATATCTTGCAGCATTTCTTAATTTATTCAGCTTTGCAGAGGCCCAAGGAGCGAATCCGGTAATCTTGCCTTGAGCATTTCTGATTATGCTGGCGTCTAACATGGTCAGCATCTTAGCGTTGTTTCTTACATCTTTGGTTAAGTCCGTATAAGAATTTAAGGCTTTAGTAACGCCTTCCGCACTTGGACCATGTTTTGCACCGACACGAGTGATTCCAGTCAATGCGTTTGAGTTGTCTAATTTGTCCTTGTAAATACCTTCGGTGGTTAAGTTAGGCAGGATGTTTTTTTGAAAATTATCTGTGCTTATTTCTTCGGCGGTAGGATTGTAGATAGATCCTGCGTCTCGTTTAACTCCAGTGGAATCTGTAAACGTTTTTCCGACAATAAAGGTTGTGCGAACTCGTCCTTCCTTGGCCAAAGCATCAAGTTTGGCATCTTCTTTGGCAACACCTTCAAGCGCATACTTGGCAGCAGACAACTCAACTTGACGCTTCCAAGCACGCTTCTCTTTTTCGCCCTTCATGAGCGCCGGACCAAGGCCCTTCAAGCCTTCAGCGATGTTAGTGATAGCGTTGGGGTCCTTACCAGCCATTACACGAAGACCCGCTTCAGCGATCAAGAAACCCTTTTCTTCTTCTGACATACCCTCGTACTTGGGCATAGCCTCCATAAACTCTTTCTTAAAAGCCGCGATATCTTTTGGGCCAGCTTTCTTGTCGGTGTCTAGGATGTTGGCCGCTTGTTCAACTTCAGCTTCAAAAGGACCTTGCCGAACCGGAGGCTCCTCTATTCCTCCTTTTTCATCGGTTTCTGCTAAAGGACCTGCATCCGGATTAATCTCGCTTTCAACATCAAAAGGACCTTGCGGAATCGGAGGCTTCTCTTTGGGCCGTGGTGCATCTTCGGTGCTTTCACCTCCAGTAACCGGAGCCTCTGCTGGTTCTTCCGAAAAACCCACGTCTCCCGCTTCAAGTACAGCGTTCTTAAAACTTTGATCGTAGTTCGGGTTAGCCATCAAGTCTTGAGTAAATTTCATTTGAGCGTTTGGGTCGCCATCAGGACGTGCTGATTCGGCCATAGCAATTCGATACTCTTCAACTTTGCTGTTTAGTTCGTTTTGATATTCGCCCTCCGCGACACCATCAACTAAAGTACGGTTAGCGTCTTCCGCAGCCATTTCAAATCCAAGCGGGGCGGGGAAACCATCTTCCGGAGACGCATCGACTGTTCTGCGACCCGCATCGTCACGAGCCATCGCATAACCTTCTGAAACAGGGCCTTCATACTTACTCAAAACGCCTTCAGCAATTCTCGCGCTCAACTCATCGCCGCTGATGTTGGGCTGTGCTGTTGTTGCCGCCTCCGCAATATCTTTAACAGTTGCGCCGAGTTCGTCGTCCGAAACTCCTTGAACTTGAGGTAGTCTTCGCAAGGCATCATTAACTGCCGAAACTTGAGATATGATGGTGGCAGTTCCTACATCTTGCGGAGCCCTCGTTACAAGACCCTCCCCAATATCCACCATCGTTCGACCCAAAGCATTGCTAACTTGAGATAAGCCTCGCCCAGCTTGATCAATAAAGTCTTCAATAAATTGTGCGCCGCGTTCTATCGGGGAAGCTTCTCCTCTAGGATCTGTTCCGACAAACCCTGGTCGCATCATCTCAGGACCCAAAAAGTTGCGGCCAGTGCTGGCGCTGTACGGGAACATCTCATTCACGAGTTCAGAAGGCCTCGTATCTCGTCGCCGCAACATATCTTCAGGAGGTTCACCTATTCCTATCTGTGTTCGCGGGCCTGCTTTTGGAGCATAAGGAGGCGGTAAGAAGTCTGAAGGTAGTCGCCGCGCTCCGCCACCATTTTCAAATTTAGCTATACCACCCTGGGCCATGGACAGTGTATCACCGCCAGCGGGATTGTTAGCATCACCAGCGATAGCATCGACCAAGGGCTGGGACGACGCCATGATGCCTTGCGGCTGCTGCGGCATACCCATCGGCTGCTGCGGCATACCCATGATGCCTTGCTGCATCAAGTCCATGTATGTGGGTTGCGGCATCGAAGCAGCCATTCCCCCCATATTAAACATCTTGCGTTCAGCTATGGCGGACTCTATCGGGCGGCGTCTTTGGATCATGGTGTTGAACTCCCAAACAGATCGCCAAACGGGTTACCAATAGCCTTGTTTATGCCAAAACCTGCAATACCTGCGCCAATAGCCTGAGATATCGGACTTGGAGACGGCGCCACCTGAACACCCAGTGTGGATTGTGAGGAACCAATCTGTGGCTTGAAGATGTCGCTCATAAAGCTGATACGCTGGAATGGCTCGTAGGACTGCTGTAACTCAGCCTGCCTTGCAGCGTCCAGTTCTCTCTGGGCCTGCGTCTGGTTTGTAGCACCTAATTGAGAGAACATCTGCGCCTGTTGCCCTATAAGACCCTGACCCATACCCGCCAAGTTTGCCTGTGCGCTGCCCAAGCTGCCAATTCCGGCGCCTAGTCGAGTAGCCTCCTGAGCTACAGTGCTTCCAAGACCGCCAAGAAGCTGCGCCACGCCCTGCTGACGACGCTGCTGGTTTTCAAAGGCTGTCTGTGCCGCGTTTTGCGCTTGGTTAAAGTTGCGGCTTGCGTCTTCAAAAATGCGACGGCTTTGAATGTCGGCCAGATTACGCCCTAGTTCTGCCTGTGCGATGCCTTCACGGCTACCGCCAAACGCTCCGGCGCCAACGGCCTGTGCGCTCAACTGGTTCTGTTGAATTGCAGCCTGACGCTGCATTTCGGCAAGAGCGTCCTGCGTGACGTTCTGCTGGTATGGGTCCATGAACGCAGCGGCGCTCGTAGGATCATAGGCTCCTGTTGTTCCTAGCGCCTGTTGTTGCGCTTGCGTAAACATTGCGGGAACGCCGGCAGCTTGCGATTGCAGCGTAGACAGGCCTGTGCCAATGGTTTCCGCACCTGTCGTAAGGTACGGCATGAACTGACCAATACCCTGACCAATGGTAGAGGCCTGTTGTGTAAGGGGATCAAGACCAGCAACCTGAATATCGGGAATTGTTACGGGAGTTTCACCTCTCGCAAAACTCGCCTCAAGTATCCTTTTCTGGAAATCTTCAAGATAAGGGGCTTGGCGGACTGTTTGCGTTGTTCTTGTTTCTTCAGCCATCAGGCAACTCCCCGCTCAAAACGGTTCATCATATCATACATCCTTGCTGCCCCAACGTCTCTGTCGCCGTTGCCGGCATTACGAACCGCTTTTGCTGTCATAACAAATTCACCATCGGAAAGCCTCGCCGGAATGCTGTCAGAGGTTCCTGTGCCTGGTCCCACTATTTCTCCGCCGCCAGCGGCTGCTAGATTAAGGCCAAGTCCGGGTCCGAACGGACCACTGGGGATGCTGGTCGCAACAGGAAGGCTGGCCACACGAGAAGACGTAATTCCCCTTAATGGATTAGCGCCAAAGCTGCTTGCAAGTTGCGAAGCAGAATACTGAGACTCACCATACCATTTGTTTTTCAAAGCAATAGCTTCCGGAGAACTTTTGTCCTCAATACTCTGCCACTGATCATAAGCCGCACGATTAGGATCCTGCGGATTTGCCTTCAAATACTCCTCAACAGATTGTTCTTCGGGAGTAAGTGCATAGGTAGCGGCAGCTAAAACAGCGGGAACAATTGCTCCAGCAATTGCTTTTTCTGCAATACGTCCTCCTGTCGCGCCAAGATTCCTTTGAAGGAAACCCGGATCCGAAGAGGCAGCGGTTTGAGTAACGTTAGCCGGCACACTTGCATCCCCGGCGTTAGCTCGTAAAAATTCTCCGGCAGTAGGTTGTCTCTGCCCTGCTGCTGCTGACGATTGAACTTGAATTCTCTTAATCTGTCCTGTTGCTGGATCCTGAACTTGAATTGTTCCGGCATTTGGATTGGGGACTTCTCGTATAATGTCCTGCTGCATACCTGAATTAGGGTCTGTAATTGTGGTACGTTGTTTAATTGTTGCGGGTTCTAGACTTCGTAAACCCAGCTCTCCTTGAGACCCTGGATTAAGGTACTGTCCTCCCGTTGCGGGATCTATTCCCAACCCCTGCAATTGAACGTCTGTCTGATAACTAGGCATTATCGTACCCATAATACCTTTTTGGCCACTTTGGGCGAATGCCGAAGGATTCGCCTTGGTTCCGCCTAAACTACTGAAAATTGTGCCAGTACCTCGAGGACCAAGGATGCCTTGAGCAAGAGGGTTCTGGGCTCCGGAAGAGAACAGATTGCTGGCTGCGCTAAAGGGTGCGGAAAGGCCTCTAGACAGACCGCCCATGAAGGTGTCTCCTCTCGCAATTCCTAGAGCGTCCCCAGCCTGAGTGCCGCTCAACAGACCGCCTACTCCAGAAGTAAGCGCACTAGCACCGTAACTAAGAGCCGCCGACTTCAGAGCATCGCCCCATGATCCGCCTTGCATTTTCGTAACAAGCCCTGATGCAATGATGCCACCGATGCCCGGCGCGATTATGTTGCCGATAATTGGTGCCGCAATTGGCACAATCTTCTTAAAAACCTTCTTAACTGCTCTGAATATCTTCTTGAAGAAAAACTCAGGCTGTCCAGTAATCGGGTTTATAGAGTTTAGTGCGTTGCCAACTACATAACGATTAGGGTCTTCAATGCCCATCATCGTCATCTGGCGGAATAGGTCCTGCTTTAGGCCGGGGTTTTCGTCGAAAACCTCCTTGGGGATCATCGTTTCCCCCTCTGCGGCGTGGACCATGTAGTTGTCGCCGTAACGACCAAGAGTAGCCAAACCACTTGCCAAAGCTTGGGCGGAAGGTTCGCCGGAGTATTTAGGAGAAGGGTTCATCATCACGATAGCTCCAGAACATTTGCAAAGACCTGAATCTTTGACGCGGTAGCGCAGTTAAATATAAGCGTGTCGCCCGTCTCTAGGACAAAAGGCCCAGTAAATGACACGTCTGCGGTAGCAGAAGTAGAGGCTAAAGTAGCCAAAGTGATCTTCTGCAAAATTACCGTTGCCGAAGCGGAGCTATCGGTTATCTTGCACAGTACCACTATCGATCCTGTATGGCTATTGTATAGATTGATGTTCTTTACAAGGGCTTGAGTAGCCGCAGGACACGTATAGACGACCACATCCCCCGTAGCTCCGATGGTCGTCACTATATTTTTGTATGCGGATGCCATCAGTCCATAAACCAGTTTAAACCGTTGGTGTCATCCTCACCGCTGACCACAGCGGGAAAGTCTATTTTGGTAAGAGCCATCTCTAGATCGCGCAAAATGCGGACAAACGTGTCCGCATCATACTGGTCTGGCGCCATCGGCATACTGTGATCTAGCAGACTTGCCATTAACGCCTCCCGTCTGGACGTATATCAAGGCGAAGATCGCCTAGCGTCCAAGTTATATCGGTTGTAGAACTCTCAATCCTAAGTGCAATCTGGCGGGACCGGCTTCTAAGAAATGCCTGTTGAGTACTCGACTTAACAGCGCTGGTAGAATTGGTGGTCAGACTGTCGCCAGGATAATTCCGCGTCTTTAATATGTAGTTTACCGAAGCCTCCGCATCGCTGCTGGTGATATCGATGTCCGGAACCAAGCGGCTTACAAACATAAACTGGTCGCCGTCGCCTATATCAAAGTCAGCAGACTCAATAAACGAAGTCATGGGTGATCCGTCGTTATCATCGCCGGTCTCGTGGACATAAACAAAGTTCGTGCCACTAGCGATACCAGAGGCTCTTGGATTGTTGTGTATGCCGTAGTCAACCCAAGCTGTCCTCGACAACGTACCCAGATCCCAAGTGTTTTCTGTAAAGTTAAACTTGACGTACCTGTCTATCTCCGTTGCATCGGCACTTGGATAGAACCAGAAGACCTCGTCAAACATCTTGTTGGAGGCCGCAAAGCACTTAAAATTCTGCTCTAGGTTAATGTCGTCAAACACATAACGCAGAAGAGTGCAGGGAATAGTCTGAACGCGGCCCGTGTAAACGTAGAAGTTCTCCCGGTCCATCCAAAAGACTTTGTCGCCCACCGTAGTTACAGCGTTAGGACCAATAATAGACACGTTGTTTGCCAGCATACTAAAACCAAACGTAAACGGAGGCCCCGTAAACCGCATGGCGTGAAGCGACGTATCCGTCCAGATCAACATTTCCTGCCGGGTCTTCTGCGCCGATATAATTTCGGAACCAGAAGATATCCGTTGGGAACCAGCTGTATTCGTTGCAGTAGGCGTCCAATCAACAGGATTCTCTTGGTCGGACCAGCGAACCATTAACAAGTCTTGGTCCGCTTCACCCAAAGGATTACAGCCGAAACAGACAACATGCCTGTCCGCGCCGGAAACCATAATCCGGCGTGTTATTGTCGGTGCATCTGAAGCACCTGATTGAGAGGCAAGGTCCGTGGCCCGTGAACCAAGGCCCAGTGTCTTGTCCCAGTAATACGGAGTTCCGTCATAGACGTTCAGGAGAAGGTCTTCTCCCCAATTGTCTTGGCTGTACAGACGAATGTTAGATCCGGTAACAGCAGCAGTACTGGAAGACTCGCCCCATCCTACAAAGTCGTTTGCTTCCTTGACATCTACGCCGTCATCGTGGGCCGCTGCCGTAGTGCCTCGAGCACCGCGAACAACGCCTGCATTGATTGTATGGGTAGATTTTCCTGTGTATTGGATCAACTCGCTGTCGATCAGCATCAGCCCAACGAAGGTTACTGAATCTCCGCTGGATGACGTTGCGGCAGTGGTGCCGTCGTCGGCGCGGGTAAGATCGCCAAATACGTTACCTACGTTGGTTCCGTACCGTATCTTCTCGCTACCGATTAGTATCGTACCCTTGCTTGGAAACCCGCTGGAATCCGCAACAGGTATTGAAGAACTTATGACCGTCAAGTTCGCGCTGGTAGTGGTTGCAGCAGTTTCAAAAGAAGCTGCGCTCGTGAGCGTAAATGAAGTAACGCTAGCGTCTATACCACCGCTGTCATTAAGAGTGGTCTGAGCGTAACCTGTTGACACACCGCTCCAGAGACCCGCGCCAAAACCTGTTCCACTAACAACCGTGTTAAGACCTGTGTTGATCTGGTAGTTAGCGATAACAGCAGATCCGCCTCCCGCAGTGCTTCCGGAAGAGGCTGTTCCAGCCGTAGTAATCTGGTAGCTGTTAGAATCAACAACGGTGACTTGATGTTCCGTGTTTAACTGCGCGGCAGTTATACCATCCGTAGTAGTCGCACCGCTAAAAGTAACGAAGTCACCTGTTACCGCTCCATGCGCTGCTGCGGTTACCGTGACTACAGCAGAACTTGCGGCACCCGTTTTCAACGGGTTGGACCCAAGCGTAGCCGTAGACCGTATCGGGGTGATGTCGTTGTAACCACCGCCCTCTTCAATATAGAACTTGGTTTCCGTGCCAAGGCCCATGAATTTGGATCCGTCGAGCGCCGCCCAGACGTGCAAAGAACGACCCGTGCCGTCTATGGTGTTGCTGCTCAGACGCTCCCAGCCGCCCATTTTCTCAGGACGACCCTTACGAAACCGTATCAAGTCAGAATTAAACCAGCCGTTCTCGTCACCGTAGGACGTAGTCTCGCGGTTTACTCCAGGTCTAAACTGTATTTTAGACAGAGGCATTTACTAGCTTCCCAACACAGGCCAATCATAAAGAATACCAGACTTATTTCCTTCTGAGTCAAATGTAACAAACAGCGCAGCTACAGCAGCGGTATTAGCAGCGCCATCAATTGCGCTTTCCATTGCAGTGGCTTTAGTGCGGATTGCATCGCGATAGGTCTGGATGTTTGAGGGGATTGCCGTTCCTTTGTCAGCCTTCCGAACCACAACCCAATCAGTCTGTGCAAGCAACGAACCCTGCTGATTTTTAACTTCTGCCTTTAACTCGGACTTTACTCCCAGTGTAACGACTTGATTGCCGTCGCTATCAAGAAGGGGGTCTCCGTTGCCATCAACTTCGTTGACATCTGTCATGCTTTTGGCTGTCTTGGAGATCGTCACACCGTCAGCCTGATAGCCCCAAGTGTAGAGGCGCGAGTCCGGTGGCGTCTCCGGTGTTACCTCAGTTAAACCAGCAGCAGCTTTGTCACTGGGCGACCAGATGTGCCAGTTCTGGGGATGCGTGATGCCATTGTCATCGGTCCACGCTTTGTGTTCCTTAATAGTTCTGCCGGAGTATTTCCACATAATCTTATCCTATCTTGCTGTCGCTGGTGCTAAACCGCTGCCACCGAAGGGGTTCTCTGCAAAAGCCATATATATGATGGTGTCGCCAGAAGTATTTATCTCCCCCATCGTTGATCGAATTTTAAAACCGTTAGACAAAAAATCGCACATGGCTGTGCTGGTGCTTTCAGCATTAGTTAAGTCAGGGAACAGCCTCTCGACACTCACGTTTTGGGGGCTTCGCGCACGGTCAGCAACAATCCAGTGGTTTCCAGCAGTGGTTCTATTTTTCCAAAGCACATAGGCCGGGGCAAAGTCTGTGAAAACAAAGGGGCCGTCTGCATTATTATTTCCCGTGTAGCTGGAAATTTTGCTGTAGCCCGGAATTTCCGCAAAGCAATAGGCGACATAAGTACGACTGCTGCCATTAACATCGGTATCAGTGCCAAGAGTAAAGGTAGTGCTAGAGGCCGCTGTTACAAAACCCGACGAACTAGAAGCTGCTTCATTCTCGTTTAGCTTTAGCTTATTTGAATAATCTCCGCTCCAATCATTGATAATCCAATGAGTTGAGGCAGTGCCAAAGCATTTAACCAGCACAACAGAAGGTTTTGCCCCCAAACCGTGGCCGACTGTAGCCCCGCTGCCTGTGCCAGTAAAGGTGCTGATAGAAAACCCAGCCGTTGTATTTGCTGATGTAGCAGTAGTGTTTATAGAACCATCTTCATTGCTACTGCCGGAGCCGTTAGCAGCCCAGCCCCATACAACATAGTTAGTTCCATCAACCCCGTTGATATCGTTGTCAGAGCCACCGTCTCCAAGCGAGAAGCCGTCTGCGCCAAAGGCTGTCATGCTGCCTGTCGAAGTTACTTCGGCTGTTTTATCATTTGTTGAAATTGTTTTTAAAACACCTCTCAATCTGTCAAATACAAAGTGATCGGATGCACTTCTTGCTTTAAACCAGAGCCAATCAGGCGGGAGGTCCGAGTTGCCGCTAAATGTAATGTCCTGCGCTGATGTCGAACCCGTGTAGATTTTAGGTTGAAAATACGCTGACCCATCTTTAATGGTCGGGGCTGGTAAGTTGCTGGTGTTTAGTGCTTTAAAACCTGTCGGTGGTGTGTATTCAAAATCTGACTGCCCAAAATTAGCAATGATGCCGCCATTGCTAGACCCTTCTTCACCAACTAGCGGTGTATATTCTCTGTTGCTAATAGAGATAGCGCCTTGAGTGCTGTTATTTTTAAAAAAAGTAATTTCATTATCATCTAAGTTTAGTGCAACGCCGATTTTATCACTGACCGCATAACTTGCTCCATAGGAACTGCCAGTGCTGTCGATATATTTATTTCCGTTAGAAGAATAATAAAGAACAGCATTAGTTAATTGAGAGGGGTAAGCATCTTGATATAGAGCGGTACCCATTATGCCTACAATGGGAAAGTTATATGTCCCGGTAAATGTATATTCCCAATACCATTTTCCAGAACTAACACCGAAAGTTGAAGTAACATATGCACCTGCACTTCCAGCAGCAGCTTGTAAGTTGCCATTGCTTAACGTGTTTGTTCCACGAGTGCGGAGAAGGTTATATGTGCACCAGTTTTTAGTCGGGCTATCGGACATTTGATCCGCCGCTGCCAAGCCACTGCTGGTAAAGTCATTCCCGTTGCCGCTAGTGTCATCACCAAGTGCGGAACTGTCCTGCCCTTTTAGGTAATAGCCATTTGTTCCGTATGCACCGCTGTACTTCTTCGGTATCCACACACCATCATCGTTAGTTTCACCAAAACTTGCAGGTGTTAGAGCCTGTCCATCAATAAAAACAATTTCAGCCATGTAGCCATCAAGAAATTGTGAGTTGCCACCCTCTCTTCCAATCTGAATTGCTTCTCCAGAACCGCCAGTATTGAAGTTTGTGACGTATCCGCTGGACGGGTTTGTTTGCACACTAAAATCAGTAATCCTTGACCCGTTGTGATACATTTTTATTCTGTCGGCAGCGGTGCCATTATCAGTATCAAAAGCAACTACAAAATGGCTCCACGCCGAAACATCACGAAAAACTTGCGTAGTCGTTAAATCGTAGGCGCTGCTTGCTTGTGCAACCCTAAATTGATCGTCCGAGTCAAAGCGGATCATCTCATAAGTCGAGCCGCTTGCATCGCCACCGTAGATACAAACTTGCGTTGCGCCTAATCTGCAACGCTTTACCCAAAACGAAAACGTGCAATCAGTGCCGCTCGTTGGCGAACCGCTGTAACTAGACCATTCCAAATAAGCAGAATCATCGTCGTTAAAACGAATAGACTGATCTATCTCGTAGCTAGCCCCAGCGTTAGCCAGCCATTGTGAGCCGAACATTGTCATTAGCTGAACGCCAACTGCGGTGCGCCTAGCTGGATACTACCTGACGCCTTGACGAAGTAGGGAACTACATCAACCGCACTTGCTGCGGTGCTAAGTGTAATGCCGCCCCCAGCAGGGCTTTCGTAATCTGTTCCAAGGCTAAGAGTTCTCGAACCCGTTCCATCTTGAATAAACACGAACACGCCAGCTTGACCAACTGATTCCGTGCTTGGGTTAGCCAAAGTCACGTTACCCGTAAGGGTAAGCACAAAGTTCTGATGAGCCGAGAAGTCAATCGTCACACTGCCTGTGTTTGACGTGTCGGTGTCCGTCTCTGCAAGAATAATCGTGCCGCCGTTAAGCTGCCCAGCAACAGTCACATTCGTGGTGCCTGTCGGAATCTCAATGACATCCGCATCAGCATCGTTCTTGATTGTGACATCGTTGGTCGAGCCTTGGCCCGTTAGGATCAAGCCCTCCGCAGCGGTGTAGCCCATAGCCGCATTGTCACCGGCAGAGGTGTCGCCATCAGCGTTCACTGTAGCGGCTGTCACGTCACCTACAATATCGACGTTGGTTGCTCCGGTCGCAATCGTGATTACATCAGCGTCAGCATCGTTCTTAATCGTGACATCGTTAGTCGAACCCTGCCCGGTAAGAATTAGACCTTCAGCAGCCGTGTACCCCATCGCAGCGTTATCGCCAGCGGAAGTGTCGCCATCAGCCTGTACGGTGGCGGCTGTTACATCTCCTACGATGTCAACGCTAGTACCACCTGTCGCAATCGTGATAACGTCCGCGTCCGCGTCATTCTTGATGGTAACGTCATTCGTGCTGCCCTGGCCGGTCAGGATCAGACCTTCAGAAGCAGTATAACCCATTGCCGCTTTGTCGCTTGCGGCGGTATCCCCCAAAGCATTGAACGTACCGCTTGCGGTAACGTCCCCAGACGCGGTTAACGTAGCAATTTGCAAGTCCGATAGCGCATCTATAACCGCAGCACCGGAACCCGCGCCATCCATATAGACAACCGCCGACTTTCCGTTGGCTACGGTTATGTTTGCACCGGAACCCTGCGTCAGAATTACAGAATAGGGTCCGCTAGATCCAGAATCTGTAGTGGCGTTTATGATTATGAAGAAGGCGGACGTTGTATTTGGGGCTACTGTAACTGTGCAATTTGAATCCAATGCCCCTGTAAATTTAATTACCCGATACATTCCATCTTGCAGATTCTCTGTCCCGGATCCGGGAGAGGCCTCTCGCACAGTTAAAGTGTGCGTGTCTGCATTCGTTGTTATCGCAACAGCTTTGTATGAAGCAATGCGGTCCAGAATATCTAGGTTGTGGTTCGTAGTATCGCCCCAAGCTCCGGACTGTTCTCCGGAACCTATCTTTTCGATACCAAAGCTAGTTGTGTATGATGATGCCATAATTTTATTCCTATGCCGCTATCTTAGTCCAATTCGGCGTCTGCGTGTAAGTTATTGGATTCCAGCTTGCCGTTTGTCCGGGATCTATTTTCTCCCAAATAAGAACTCGGCCAACCGCAGTTGATGCCTGCACTCCCGTGACCGGAACCGTTATGTCTACCTGCGTGCTTCCGATTTCTGTGGCCGCAACAAGACCTGTTGCGGAGAAGTTTGCATCGCCTGTTGCAACCGCAGTTCCGATAACAGCAGCCGCTTGGACTCCCGTGACCGGAACCGTTATGTCTACTTGTACACTTCCAACCGCAGTGGCCGCAGAAACCCCTGTAACCGGAACCGTTATGTCTAATTGTACAGTTCCAACCGCAGTGGCCGCAGAAACCCCTGTAACCTCTACAGTACCCGGAGTATTCCAAGCACCAGAGTTCCAAGTTCCCCGCCCCCAACCACCGAGATTAGAGTTAGACATTAAGCAATCCTAATCAGTGCGTTGTTGGCGTCATTCGCAGGCATTGTGATAGTGAAATCACCTGCACTGGACGATTTGTCTGCGCCAAAGTTAATAACGCAGACCGAAGGTTTAGCGGCATGTGTGGTATCACCAGCCGTTCCCGCGTTTGCCAAGGTAGAGTTGTATATGAGAGCCCCTCTCGCACTACTAATTGTAGATGTTGAGAACGTCACATCAGCCATGTCGATAAACGCCGTGGGAACAGAACTACTGTTGTCGCCAAGTCCGATTGTGGCACTAGATATAGAAGCACCACCAGCCGAATAGTTAGTTCCACTGACTTCATTACTTGTCGTATACCCAGTGGTGTCTACGTCAATAGACGAACTGTTCGTAAACATAGCCAGCTTGAATGTATCTGCTGCTATGGAACTTCCGTCTCCACGAGAATGTGTGGTCCAAAAATGGATTCCTGCGTTGATTTCCCGTTTGTACGTGCCGCAAATACCAGATGTTCCTACAGCCATTACAGCCTCCTTATAATCTCGGCCATGTCGTCATGACCCTGTTGCTTCATCAAAGCCCAAATAGTCGTTCTCTCACTTTGACACATCCTATTCATATAAAAGACTAGCACTTCTTTCAAACGCTCTCTATGGGCATACGCTTGTTCTCGTATGACAGGCGGCGCGGTGTCCGAGACTGTCATTATCTTGTTTAACGCCATCTCAGCCATCTGTTCAGCAGAATGACCACGATTATCTGTGGTAAATACTAAAGCATTACCTATTTCTCCGGCGCTAACCGAATCAGACATTACGCAACATCCCTTCTAAGACGGTCATACCTATATTGATCTCGCGTCTGGAGTCCCTCGCCAAGATTCTTCAGCCACTGCAACGATTCTTGGAATCGTTGGTTATACAAACTCAAAAGGTCTGCCTCGCCTTTCATAAAAGTATAGGCCTCAACCAATGATCCGTACAAAAGCGCGAGTTCAGCGTTGGTGCCAAGCCAGGTTGTGCCACTAGCAGTCGTTGTTATAGAATCTGGGCGATAGAAATAGTGGAGCTCCATAGTAAAATTGTCATTGGGGGTAGGGGCCAGCAGAAAAGTAACCTCGTCCCAATCAGCATAGTATTGAGGTACTCCCGTTGTGGCGGGGTTAGGTGTATAATCTTGGAGCATGGTAGCTTGCTTGTATAACAGAAACTCTTTGTTGGAAGAGTTTATGACGCTCAACGAATTTTGAGACAAAAAATCAGCAGGTTTTTGCAAGTAGGAATTACCGCTAGAAGCCGTGCCCTGAGACGATTTACGAAACACATCCAACTGGGATTCTTTTAAAATTCGTTCTTCTGCGTTGAGAATAAATCGAGGCAACTGATTAACGAATGTCGTTTCAGTGCTTTGAACGTAATCTTGGATCGCTGTTTTTAGCGTGGTAAATGTATATGCCATCTAAAATTCTCCGCTAGGTTATGTATCCATTACCCAAGTCAACGACAGGCAACGCAGGTAAGGTTACGGGACCAGCAGAAGAAATTCCTCCTCCGCCACTTAAATTTCCAACGGTTGCTGTTCCGCTTGAGGCTGAAAATGTATAGAAATCAGCGTCGGGATCGCCGTCGCTGTCAGTCGGAACGGTTATGGAATATCCACTAGCAGATTCTATAACGGTTTCTGTAAACCCATCAAAGGCTTCAACGGACCTAAATCGAACTGTGTCTCCTGTAGACCTTCCGTGACCTGGTTCATTAACTGTTATAACTGCTGACCCGCTGGACCCAGATCTAAAGGCGTTTAAAGGTAAAACCGCAGCCACTTCTGGTTCTGTTCTTGCTGGCCGGCTCACACGCAAAGCTTCGGGATCAGCCCTAACTCTCTTTGGCTCTAGTTGAGGCTGTTTTGATTCATACTCGTCAGGTCCTACGAGCATTCCATTCCATTCTATAAGCATACGCCGAAGAGGGTATGCTCTACCGGAACGGTCGGACACTCCTTTTGCATATTTTCCTGAAGCGTATCGAGACATTTTAGATACTCAACGACGAGAAACTGGGAACCAAACGAAGACCCGTTCTTTCGCTGTCCTCTGACGCGGCTCTTTGAAACTCCTCATCATAAATAGCTTTCAACAATTGAATTCTGTCGGGAGACCTTTTGATAGCAAGATAATAGGATAGCCCGGCTGTTAGGCACGGTAGAAAGCGAAAAGGAATATCAGGATTGTTTACTCCAGCATCAGCGTCCTCAATCCTCTTCACTCGATAATAAATTAATTGATCAGTGGAGTTTTCTGGGGAGGGCCAAAGGCTAACTCTAGGAGTGATTTGACGGTCAATATAAAACTGAGATGGACGACCTTGTGTGGTTTTGTCGGGCGTATCTATGTAATCGCCTCTACTTATTCTGCTAATTCCTATATCAGAACCGCTTCGTCGTACAACAGCCTCCAGAACGTCAACGGTAGCCTGCACGTCATCTAAACTTGGGTCTGCCGAGATAGTTGTAGAAACTCCGGATTCATCACTTGCTGCACTTGTAATGGTCTCTCCAGCGGTGAATGAACCAGACGGGATAGTGATTGTTATGGTAGTGGAACTGGGCTTTGATATAACTTGAGCCGTTGATCCACTCGTTGATCCGGTTATAGTTCTTCCGACAAGAAGATTTGTTGAAGACCCAACCGTAGCCGTAATTACTCCAAGGGGATATGTGGCTACGGAAGAGCTCGTGGAGTATTGAGCAAGAGACTGCGTAATCTCTTCAACAGTCCATAGATTAAGGCCTCTATTTGCCCACTCTGCGAATAAAAGGTTTAAAGATCGACGCGCTGTTTTAGCGTCATACCCTGTTCTAAACTCTAGACCACAACGTTCAAAGGCCTCTTCGGTTATCTCGGCCATGTCTAGGTTAAAATCAACCGAACCAGAAGTTGCCATAACTAATTCCTATCCAAAAAGAGCCAACCGCACACCAACAGCTAATTGACCTAGTATCAAAACACCTACACCCCACAGAATCTTGGTAATAAGGTCAAGAGACTTCTGAAGGTGATGAAGATCATTTGTCTTTATGATATGTATCCTCTCCGAAAGAAGCTTTATATCCCCCTGTATCTTGACAAGCTCTAGCTCATTCTTTCTGTCAAGACTCTCAGACATATTACTTAGTACTGCTTCAAGCAGTGCAGAACGACCGAGTACGTGTCTCCGCTACTGTGTCCTACCGTAGTAAGTTGAATGTCTCCTGTGTTTCCACCGGAGGCCGCAACATTAGGAAGACCGCTCATGTCTGAATAATCTAAAGTATCTGAATAGTCTGCGGGGAGTTGCGCTGCAATAACATCCGTAGTGGCGTCCCAAAGAAGTTTTACGCCCATGCCCACATTGGTGAACGTGATTCGTTTAATACGAACACCCGTACAAGCAGTACCGTCCTGCAAAGCTGAGAGTTCCGATACGTCTACTTTAGTCACGGCGCTTTCGCCCGTTCCATCGCTGGTGTTAGTGAGGTAGAAAATAGCCTCTCGAGGGCCGTCTTCTACGGTAGTTGCCGTTACAGCATCAGCCATCATGACCTCCTTTTAAGGGGGGAGGTGACTCCCCCCATTTAAGTTAAGCTACCTGGACGTATTCAATAATGAACGTAAAGGAGCCTGCTGTCGTAGCATCTACGGTGTTCGTAATGTTGCAGAAGATGGTCCGTTCCGCCGAAGCGTATTGGGCGGAAACTGGAGCAGTGGTTGCGCTCTGCGTCGTTGCTACCAACGTAGTAGTTGTCACGTTGCCGACAACGACAGTGGTTCCACCATCGAGAATTTCATCCGTTATTGCGGCAACAATTTGTGCGCCAGAACTAGAAGTTCCAACCTCATAACCAATATCTCCCGTTCCAATAACTGGAGCGGTAACACAGAAGATCTTGATGTCGGTGATTACGGTGTTAGCCGGCTGAGTAAACTCGCCAATTGCGGGGCTGTCACCCGCTGTGCTGTTTACGGTAACGCCCGTGGCAAAACCAACGTGCTTGACGTATTTGTCCGTAACAATACCTGTAGAGGCAACATCAAAAACAGTGGTTTCTGCGCCCGTTACGGCGGCTACGTTGATTACCTCAAAACCGTTCTCTGAACGAACGGGACCATTAAAAGTTGTATTAGCCATGCGGCTTCCTCCTTACGAGAGATTGGCCCTAGAGTCTTCGTAAGCGTCTGCTGGGACAGTCGCTAGGGCTATGATTCCCAGAAATAAGTTGGGGGAGAGTCTCCTCTCCCCCGTAGTCTTACGCGCCTTTGGATCCGTACACGCAACGAGGATCAGAGTAACCGTAGCTGTAACGCTCACGGGCTTTGAACCGAACATTGCCTGTATCAAAGTCGCCCTCCATCTTCGTAGACATCGGCATACGCTCAAAGTGAACGAAACCGCGAGGAGCGTCCGTCTTAATGAAGAACGCATCCGTGTCTGTCAGATAGTGGTTAACAACATAACCCTGCGGGAGCATACCCATGTTACGCATTGCGTTAACATCGTTGTCCGCAGAACCTGGGCGAAGAGTAGACTCAAGAAGACGATCCGCCACAAACTGAAGTGCGGGAGGAATAATCAACTTCTGTCCACGAACCGAAACTTTAAGGCCGCGCTCATCAACAAAAGCTGCAATGTCGATAAGAGCATTCTCAAGGCTGGTTTCGTTCAGGTCAGCATCAGTGCTGGGCTCATTACGAAGCGAACCATTATTCACCAGAGGATGGTCAGTAGCGCAAAGCTCCTTACCATCGCCGCCAGCGAACGTGCTATCAAAAGCGTTGTTCAGCGTAGCTGCACCCTTCACCTGTTTGGTGTTGGCCATGCTGCGTGCCAAAGCTTTCGTATAGCGAGAGGCAAGGCGGTCATAAAGATTATCCTCGATTGCTTCTTCCGTAATGGAGAAAGCAAGCGCGATAGTCTCATGCGTGTACCGTGCCGTATACGCTTCTTGGGCATCGTCAAAGGTAATAGCTGAACCTTCTTGCTTAACGGGTGCTGACCCGAAGCCTGAAAGCATCACTTCTTCCTCAAACGCACGCTCCGAAGATTCAGTATCATAAATCTCAGAAGCTTCATCGTCGTACCGGGCATACTCAAGGCCGAAAAGGGCGTTGAGACCGGGCTCTAGCTCTTTCGCTAGTTGGGCTCTACTAATAGCCATTTTCTAATCCTCCTATACGCCAGTGGTTGAAGGTGTACCCGAAGCAATGGACCCAGTAGGTGCATTAAACGAGTTATTCAACCTAACAATTACACCAATGCCAGCTGCCGCAAAATCCTCGTTCTCAGGATCTTCCTGCCAACCCATGACGCGAAGCGCCAACGAATTGGTAGTTGCCAGCGTACTAACAGCCAGACGACCCAAAGAAACGCCAGTAGCGTCGGTTCCCGTGATGCCCGTGGAAAGATTTGCGTTCAGGAATACACTTGCACGCGCATTTGCCTTACTTGTCAGGGACGCATCAGACGCAATTAAATAAAGTTGCGACGGGTCATCGTTGATAAAGGCCTTTACGGGGTGGTTACTATCCGCTCCGGATCCAGGCCAGTAGTTACTAAACGTAGTTTTTCCAGTGACACTAGAGACATACTCACATCCCTGAAATACGCCCAGATGACTGACAGTACCACCAGCAGCGTTAGCCGTGTGGTCAATAAACCCTGAAGCAAGAGGAATAACCAATTGCCCATGGTAAATTTTGTCAGTGTTACCGTTAGCGATTTCGTAAGGAGTATATCCGGTAAGGCCAGTGGAGTTGGTTCCGCCACCTAGCTTAGAGATGGGACGAAGACCAAAGCTTCCATTACTGTTAGCCATTTTCTATCTCCTAGTCCTCGTTTTGAGGACCTCCAAAAGTTACACGAGATTGCCTATCAGGATTATTGATAGGCATTGCCGGATGTTGCTCACGAGCTAAATCGTTATCAACAGCGGCCATTTGATTGCGCGTCATGCCACGAAAATGTTCGTCGCGTTCTTCAACAATCTCAAGAGGAATCCTTGCAAGTAAAAGACCACCTACGCCTATTACACCAGCGTGTTTACCATCTTCAACAGTCGGGACCTCAAAGTCAGGGTATTCTTCACCACGCACCAGTTCCCATCCCTCTCGAGATCGTGCTGCTACGTTTTTACGGTCATCAAAACCCATTACTTCGGACCTAATCCATCGATGCTTGTAACCATCTGGAGCGGGTGGTGCGTCCAACATGGACGGGGGCTTCCAAGGTTGCCTGCGTGCTTGCCCTGCACGATTTTGGTTGGCTCTCGGCGTTCTTGTAGACTTTTGGCGAGATGTGTTCTCAGTATTCATGGCTATTCCCTCACTTCACGTATTTTGCATATTCATCAAGAGGCACATTAAGCTTCTTAGCTATAGCTACCTGAGATGGGGTTAACCGCACAGTTTTCCGTCCACTCTTTTTGCGGGATGCGGAAGATTCAGCCGACGCAACTTTTCTTCCCCCGGTCGATCTAGCCTTAGAATCAAACTTGTTTGGAAACTCGTTTCTAAGCCTACTATCAAGTTCAGTGTAGTATTCATCGGAAGATGGGTCAAACCCCTCATCTTCCACCATGCGACGATGGATGCCAAAAGCGCCATATGTCATAACTTCGTCTTGGCCGAACCAATCGTTCTCTTGCGCCCATTTCTCTGCTTTTGGGTCTGGGGCCGGAGCCGGAGCAGCCGCCGGAGCAGCCGCCGGAGCTTCTGCTTGGGGTACTTCCTGCCCTTCGGGTTTCTCTCTAGCAACTCTAGAGTTGGTCTTTTGAACCGTTAAATCCGCTAAAGACTCTTGAGCGTTAACAATCGCATCAACATCACCCGTTTCGTGGGCTTCTTTAAGAATACGTTTAGCAGACTCAATTTCGGAAGTTACTCGACCATCAAACTGCTCCATGTAACCTTTGTCCAAAGATTCCATACGCTGTTTAAGGGACTCGTTCTCTTTGCGAACGTTTTCGGCAAACTGAATGGCTGTTTGCTTCTGACGCTCTTCTTCACGATATTTTTTGGTTAATTCGTTAATACGGCTCTTAACACCAGAACTGTATTCATCTAATTCATCATCCGCTTCAGGCTGGGCGCTTACTTCTTCAGCCGGTTTTTCCTCGGACTCCTCGGAAACGTTTACATCAACCGAATTCTCTTCGGAATCTCCAACATCAATATCAGACTCAGTAGGCATGGTTTCTCTCCATGGTTAATTTCTTCTTTCTAAACGTGTTTAATGTCGTCGGGCTCTAGAATTGTGGCAATGACCTCATCATCGTTAATGATTCGGACTTCCCCACCATCGATCTTAAACCTAGATCCTGCGTATCTTCCAATACACACCCAATCGCCCTCGTTGCACCAATTGCGATCTTCATCGTCACCAAATTTAGACGAATCCTGATATGCCAGAGGACCTATCTTTAGAACGTAAGCAACAACTGTTGCCAACGCCTCACGATCTCTAATCGCATCAGGAATAAGGATACCACCTTCGGTGGCAGCTTTGCCCATGTAAGGCATCACAAGTAGACGCCAGCCTGTGGGCTGCGGCAGTCTCTCTTTAAGGTTCTTACTTACAAGAGAGGGGTCGAGTACTTTCTCACTTTTATCTATGTATGCAGACGATTCGGCTTTCGGGGCTTTCTGGGACTCTAGTACGTGGTCTGGAACGTATAAAGTTTTGGTCATTCTTCCTCCGTGGATTGCAGGAGATCCTTGATCTCCCGTTCTGCGAACTCTAATCCCTGTAATTCTCCCACGAGATGTTTGTAAGACTCCATGTCTTTCGGGCTCCCGTGGAGGATTGAGTCCTGGGTTAATTCTATGCGACCTTGTATACTCTTTAGTAAAGAATAGGCAAACGTCGTTGGGTCAGCCATTCTTAAAAGCTGCCTTTAAAATTTTTGCCTTTAATTGCTCCGCCAACTGCGTATTTGATTGGGCCGCGCTTCTCTTCGGTCATACCACCGCGCATATAACCCAGTTCATCAACCATGGCTCCGCCCATGGCACGCTTTTCGGGTTTTTCAAAATAATCTTCAATGGGCGCCGGATTAGCTGGAACCACGGCAAAACCACCTTCAACTTCAATAACCGTTCCGGCCTTCTCTTCAGCGGCTTTTTCTGCGGCTTCGCGAGTCTTATAGGTTGCTCCTCCTTCAGGCATTAGAAAGTCCTCACAGGTTTGCCGCGACCGGACATTGCCATGCCACCATCGTTGCGCTTCATGTACTTTTCGTATTCTTCCGTAATTTCTTCAACACGAGCCTTATCCATCGCGGAAATGTTTTTAGAGCCCTCCCCCATCATTTCTTTTAGTTTTTTATTAGCAATGGCACGACGATCCGCATCCTTTTCCGAAGGAGTTCCTTTAATTTTAGAAGTAGTTCGTTTACGCCTTTTAGCGTCACTGTCCTTCGTTATTGGTACTATTCTAATGCCCATCAGAATGTCCCCTTTCCACCGTTATCGTTATAGGTCAATCCTTTGACTTGAGCAGGCGGGGCGCCCTTGATACGGGCCATTCCGCCATCGGCCATGTAACCCATCTTGTTTCTAACTTCAGTCGGCAGTTTTGCCAGACCCGGATTTTCCTCCTTATTCACCGGCTTTAAACCACCGACGGCCATGTTCATTTCATAACCGCCCATGCCGGGAGCAGGCATTGAAGGGCGTCTCATCCCGCCCATGTTCATGCCTTCGGCATCATTCATACTCTTTGCTTTTTTCATAAGACCACCGGCCTCCTTTTTAGAGATGTCCATCTGATCAGACATCTGGTTAATCATTCTACTTTTAGCCATTAGAAGACCCTCACTTTCATCATACCACCACGGTTTGCACGTTTTACAGACTGTACCCTACGAGGTTTTCCGGCTGGTTGGCCCAACTTTCTCTTCTGAGCTACCCTAGATTTCTTTTCAGACGGTGTTAACTCTTTAGATGTCTTAGGCGTCTTCTTTGAAACACGCTTGCTGGGCCGGCAATAAGGCGTGCCTCTCTTCTCGCCTTTCTTCCTTCCGCAAGGTTTACCTGTTCGTACATCGACCCAATCTTCTTTGAACCAACGTTTGAGAGCGGCGCCCTTCTTTGTCTTGCGGACAGCCATTAGTATATCTTAACCTTCCGGCCACCATGACGAGGCATAACTGCTCCACAGCCATTGGTCCGAACAGTACCACCAACAGCCCTTTTGGTTTTGTTGCCCCAGTTACTAGCGCCAACCTTACGACATTTAGCTATCGCTCCTGACGCATACGCAGACGGAAACACCTTATAGCGTGCCTTAACCTTTCGATAACAAGCGTCTTTCGTAGCCATTAGCACTTCCACCTTCTACGAGCTTGCCTGATACGCGAATTGGGATTGTTACGCGTCTTGGCAGAACTACGTTTGAGTTGACCCAAAGAACGAGCGCAGTAACTCTTCCGACGTTTTGCCGCTGCACTGCCCTTTTTGACCTTTCCAGTAACCGCTGTTTTAAGCTTAGAACCAGGATTGGCTTTACGATAAGCGGCAACGCCCTTCTTCGTCATCCCAGCACCCTTGCTGGTTTTACGATAGTTGGCCCCCTTTCCGCTTGTAGTGCGGCGTATGGGTTTTGCCTTCTTTCTAGCCATTTTGTTTCACGTGAAACATTACTGTTTCCCACTATACAAATTATCAAACGTCACAGACGGGTCCATGTAACTTCCGTCAGACTCCGCATTATGTGTCCACTGACTTGGCTTAAAGTCAGGGGCTCCTTCACCTGTTTCCCACAAAGCGGGACTTGTTGCTCTAACCCGGTTATTGGGTAAAGCGATAATATTTCCGGTCCAATCTCCAGCGTCCGTAAGCTCAATTACATGGCTTTGCTTATGCTGGGCAGGATCGTCCGCGATAGATGATCCTGTGTAATCAACGGTAAACATATATTTACCTGTATAGAACTCACCGTCAATCTTACAAATCCAAGGACTAGAACTTGTCCTATCGTACTGCATGACATCGTGATCTCGAGAACTACAGTCCCAAGGCTGCGCGTGGTGCGTTACCATTCTTTCCGGCCACTTTTCCAGCGGTGTGTCAGCCACAAGAGCGGTAATAGGCATTCTAGCCCACATCGCGCCCCCGTGAACGTTCTCGTCTTCTGTGTCGTCACTCTCGCAGCCCGTAAAAATAAGCTGAAAACTCAGGCAACGATCTGGAATCGTTGTTACGGCTATCGCCATGGCATGGAGAAATTCTCCATGGTATTGCTCATGATTATGAGTAAATTCTCGTCGCACCCAGCAGTGAAAATGCGGGATGTTGCTTTGAAGATATGGCATTACTTACGTTTAACACCACCACGGGCATAACCCTTCTTCTTCATGCCGCCTTTTGCGTAACCTTTTTTCTTCATAGCGCCGCCCATTTTACGTTTAGCCGCGCCACCAGTTTTCATTTTTCGGGTGCCGCCCTTCTTCTTCATAGCCATTTTACTGCTCCTTCCAGTAAGTTGTTTAGGGGTTTGTGATCTGGATATGGTCACTAGTTACCTCTTCCAGGTGCGCCTTGATTAATACGTTCGCGATTAACCTCGGCTCTTAGCAGGGCGATATCCTCCTGTGAGTCTATCTTGTCTGCGGCCAACTCTTCCTTAGATTCTTCCTTCGCCATATCAAACATCAGGCGTTGGTCGAATTCAGCAGCCTTGCGCTGTAAGTCTGCCGCCTTGATATCAAGTTCCTTAGACCGGAGCTCAACTAAGGGGTCTACTTCGCCCTCTGGCGGGGGCATGAGAGCCGCCATAACTTCTTCGGTGTACTGAGCTATAAGTTCAGCGACCTTGGCCTCTACATCCATCTGAGGAGGTTGCTGACCTGTCTGCATAGCCTGCTCCATCATGGCCCTCATTTCTGCATCAGCGACGCCTCGAGCCTTAAACGCAATATGTTCGCAGAGATGCGCCTGCAACAAAGCAAACACTGGCGGAGACGCCGCCGGAACTGGCGTTTTCATAAATATAATGTGCGCCGTCATGTGTGCATCATGATCCTGCGTCGGGAACGCCTGCAAATTCTCTTGAATAATCGATTTTGCGTTTTCTATGGCCGGATCAGTGGGCTGCGGTGGCGTAGGTGTCGGTAGCAGCGCCTCAATGTTATGCACGCCTATCGCTTCATAGATTCTGCGATACGCTTCGTGGAGATTATGCATCTGCGGATTAGTCTGCGCCAGCTGAAGCTGCGTTTGTGCGAGTGCCAGCCTTTGTGACATGGAGTAGATATTTGGATCAGACACAGGTATAACATCGACACGCTCATCAAAATCTGCCTGTTTTACGGTTGCCTCGGCACCGTACACATTATACGGATACATGGGCGGGAGAGATTCAGCAAAAACACGAGCTAACATTTTGAACTCTTGTTTCTGTGCGTAGTGAAGCCGCTTGTGAATTGCGGACATGACCTTGGAACCACGCTCAAGAAGAGCCACTGTAGTTCCGACAGCTGCTTGCTGGTTACCGTCACCAACCTGAAGATCCGCAATCGCCGCAAAACGGCGACCTGCATCCACAATAAACCCAAGAAGACTCATCAGAGTCTGGCTAGGTTCCTTGTACGGGAGCGGCATAATGCTTTCGCGCAGAGCGCCACCGGGAACATCAATATCACGAAACTCGCCAGGAGACAGAGGCTCATCAGAATCACGAATGCGAATACCACGAGCCTTAAAGCCAGCGGGAAGATTAGCAAGTGTACCAGCATCAATCAGCTGCCTCAGAATAGAGGTGGCAGAACGACCAAGGCCACCAATCATATGAAGAAGACCAAATCCGTAGAAGCCTAAACCCGGCAAGAACTTGTAGTGAGAGAAATACTGCATCTTCTTGTAGTACTCGTCACCCTCTTTCCAGTTTCTACGAATGGCAAGAACTTTAGAACTGCCTTCATCAACTGTAACAATGTAAGGAAGCTTAATACCCGTTTCTTCGCCGTCGATAGGACTTACGTGTTCAAAACCAGGGAGATCTAGGTCTGTGTGAATTTCGAGCAGAGTGCAATCCTGATTGTCTCCTCCGCCTTGTTCTATTCCTTGAAGCTCTCGCTCCTTCTGACGAACTTCGTCATCATCGTCATACGCGAGAATGTCTATGTCTCTATAGAAACCAGCTGCTTGGTTCTTTCTTACATCATTCGTATTCATCCGGATGACGTGTGTAACTCTGGATGCCGAAGACAAATCCGTTGCGTTATACGGAACCAGAAGATCGTCAGCGGGAACAAACTTGGAAACAGCCCTGTCGAGCATGTCGTCAAAGTACACTTTCTTAAACGCACTGCCGGCCAACGGCAGATAGAAGAGAAGTCGATCCATCTCAGGGTCGTACTCGTCCATAACGTTCATGATCTGAAAGTTCATAAACTCCTGAACACGCTGAGACTGCATCTCTACGTCTGGAGTAGCGGCGCCAACGACTTGAGTTCTTACAGGGCCAGAAGAAGGGAGTAGTTCTTTGTACGCTTGCGCTTGAAACTGGGTTACAGCTTCTGCGATCAAGGGATGGGTTACACCGCTTGATCCACGAAAAGGCTCGTCGCGGTTCTCATACTTTATGCCTAGAAGCTCAAGACCTTCTGTGTACGCATCTTCCCACTCTTGTCTTCCGCCTTTGTCATCCTCGTAATACCCAACAAGTTCTGAAGCAATGTCCATCAAGACACGCTCGTCCATAATTTCTGCTAAGTTAGCATCAGGATCTGCTTGGAGTTCCTTCTCTACAGCATCTTCAAAATTTACTATGACGGACCCATCTTCTTCCTCAATCATCTCGGCGGGGTCTTCAATCTCCTCCACCTCAATTTCTTCTTCGGAGATGCCTCCAAGAGGCATACCTGAAGCAGGCATACCACCGTCTATCAAAGATGCGGGTTCATCAGCCATGTTCTAGTTACCTTTCTTTCCACTTTCGGGATTCGGCGTGACGGCTTTTTCATAGTAAACTATAAGCTGTTTCTGCTGTTCAATAAACCGCTTTATCTCAGCCATGTTCAAAGCAAGCGTCTCGTAGTCTCTAACGCTTATCGCGTAAAACAACAGATCGCCATTCTCTTTCTCAAAACGCTTCTTGAAAGATGCAAACGTGTCCTCCGTCACAACATAGAAATGTATCTTGTTTAACGATATAGGACGAGGACGACCTTGAGTCGGTATCTTTCGCTCAACTTCTACCGTTTTAATCTCAACGGGAAGTACCTTCTTAAACTCCGCGCAGCTACTTAGCAACGGCAGGAGCGGGAGCGCCAGAAATAGTTTCCAACGACTTAAACAGCTTAGATGTTCCATTGTTAATCTTCTTTTCTACCAGAAGGGGCTTCTTGAGGCTCAATTTTGCAAGATCGTGTTTACGTAGCTTACCTATCAAAACGTCCTTGTAAGCGTTTGCCGCGTTAAGTTTAGACTGAAGGTCCTTAGTCAAGTCCTCAAACCTTTCACGATCTTCAATCATGGCGTTTATGGTGTCGTCCTGAAGCTTCTTCGCTGTCTCCAGTTTCGCGGAGTTCTCCGTAAGAACGCGAATGCGATCTTGGCTATCCTTATAGTAGTAATACGCTCCGTAGGCAGAGCCGCCCACAAACCCCAGCACTAAAATTAGAAGATAGACCTTTAGCATCACTTACCTTTCGCCATGTAAGCGGTCATGCCCATGTAAGCACCTACAACACCAGCCTGTCCTATGTAAAACAAGCCAAACAGGTCGCTTAAAGCCTTTATACGAGCATCGGGAAAGATGGGCATAAACACTGCCAGTGTAAACACTATCATAGACCCCATAGCGACCCAGGCCATTCTTCTCTGAGCATCTGCTTTTTCATGCTGAGACAACGCTTCAGAAGCAGCAATTTCTGCATCTGAAACCACACCATCACCATCTAAATCCAGATCGTTGTGGGTGCTGTTCTTTTCCAGTTTTTTCTGTACCATTTTACTTCCTCAGTAAGGGGTTATCCAAAGCCCTTTGGAGTTTCTTGTCCTGACGCTTCTCAAAAGCGTCCAGTTTTGAGTCGATACCGTTTATTTTAGCGTCAAAACGCGCTGATGCCGAAGAAACAATGTCACGAATTGTCTTTTCGGCCTGCCTTAACGCCTCTCTTGTCTCTGCGTCCAACACTCGAGAGCGTTTATCCACGCCAGAAATGCCGGAATACAGTTTGGTAGCGTCATCGCGCACATCTTGACGTGTATCGCGCACAATTTCTTGTATTTCCTGCGTTCTGTCCCTTAAAGAAGACATTTCTCCGTCCAAAACCACCATCTTTTCATTCAAAACGGCTAGTTTTTTGTCAAATCCGCTTAAATCAGGCGCAGAATACGACGAAATCTTCTTTTTCATGTCCATGTAGTCTTTGTAGACCTCAAAAGCGCCGTACAAGCCACCAACTAGCGTAGATAACGCCAAAAATACGGCCACCATCTTGCCGCCTTTGAATTTTACGCCTGCAAATTCAATTTCAGCCATATCAACGTTTCCAATCCAGATCTACAAGAGCGTTGTGCGCTCCGTTTGATCTGCCAAACAAAGTATAATTCTGCATCCGGTCAACCATGGAAGGCCCATCCGGAACTTTCGTTCCTGTAAAGAACCCTGGTGTATCTACCAATGCCGTTGGCGCCACGATTTTAGGCGATATCATGCCCATAGCCACCATAGTGGTGGTTTGAGACGCCGCTGAGTATCTCTGAGACGGAGCTATCTTTGCAACAGCCTTTTCAGCTGCTGCTTTAACCTTTTCTTGCCGGCTCTTGGGCTTCGGAGGAGCTTGCGCCTCTCTAGTCTCTGCCGGAGGTTCTACCGAAGGCTCCGGTTCTGGCTCGGTCTCAGAAGGCTGGGGCTCTGGCTGCGCTTCTGCCGGCTGTCCCTCTGGTTCAGGCTCTCGTTCAGAAGACTGCTGCGGTTGCTCTGGTTCAGGCTCCGGTTCTGGTTCAGGCTCTCGTGCGCGAGGCTGCTCTACGGGAGGAGGCGCTATATCCTGTTCTATTTGAGCCTCAATGGTTGCTTCAGCTTGTGATTCCTGTTGCCGCTGTTCCATTGGAGGAGGGGGCAGATCAATCTGAATAGGCACAATCTCCGGGGGAGGGGGCGGCTCGGACGGAGCCTGCGGGGCAACGGCAACAACGATAGGGGCCGCTGCTGGCGGGGGAGGTAGGTCAACCGGAGGAGGGGGAAGGTTAATCTGAACCGGCGGCGCAGCCGCTATAACGTCGTTCTGCACGATCTGATCCAGAATCTGCTGCTCTACAACCCGTTCATGCGTAAACGTCAGGCTGGGATCAGAAAACTTTGGTCCAAAGAACCCGGAATGAAATCCTGCGTCGATTCCAAATAGAGAAAAGGTTCCCGTCAAAATTCCAAAGTCGTTCTCCACCATCGTGTCCGAGAACGAAAACAACCTCTCCCCAGTGAAATCTAATTCTACCTCGTGGGTAAACGCCTTCGCTACGGTTCCCCCGTCCAAAAGCGTGATGCCTAGCGTAAAAAGATCGCGGCAGTCCCCCACTTGCGTAACGCTCGTGCATGTAGCAAGCGTAGCGTTACTCGGATGACTGTCCACGGTAACCGCGCTGTTGAGGGTAAAGCCTCTGCGAACCTCGTCCTCGGTCAATGGAACGTCAAACGTGCTCGTATAGGTTCCGCCACCCGCCGTAGCGTTACCCGTACAAAACTCTCCGGTACTGCAACCTCTTGCGGAACCAGCCGATGTCGTTGATCCACTCGTCGTAAACGCAGACAGATTAGGAAGGACATTGGTCGTCGTTACAGTTTCCGCTAACGCAGAAGACGACATAAGCAGGAATGCAATCAGCCAACGCATCAATCGCCTCCGTACCATTCTTCCTGGTCAGGAAAATGAACGTGCTCGGAATCCTGTTGAGGCTGCGAAGATACCGTTTCCGCTTTTACCTGCAACCGCACAATAGAACCTTCCGGCGATTTCTCCGGGTTCTTGACCCATTCCTGTCTCGCCGCGTCTCCAATCTTGCCCATAAACGGACAAGGCGTGCCGGCCATCCAAAGGCCGTCAAATACACGAACCTCCTGACAAAGGATGCTAATGCCAGCAACCTTCAGCCCCATACCAAACACAGACCTTGCCAGCTTGATCCTCTCGCAGTTCAAGTCTCGAGTGGTTGTGCCACCAGACACACCAAAAATTCCAGTTTGCAGAGCACCACTGGTTCCAACTTGACAGATGTCGTTATTGTTAACGACTATCGAAGGGCTGGACGCCGTAGGAGGCGTCTTGTCCACTACCGTTGAACTGCTGACCGTGGCACTTGTTACAGTGTCCGCCGCATTAGCTGTTACGGTAGACAGAACTAACGCAAAAGCGACTAGCCCAATCCACCGTGACATAACTAGATAACGCCTTTTTCCTTCAGTAGGAAACCGGCAGCGCCGCCAACAATTCCGATGATAATGACAACGGGCTGGCTGATAAGAACGCCAATTCCTACAACTCCACCGCCAAGAGCGGCATAGCTGGAAGGCTCTTTCATTCGACTAAGAATCCAATTCACGGGAATCTCCTAATAATACTGTCGGGGATGTACAACCTCCGTAGGTTCCTCGTCTTCATCGTCAGTGTCAAGACGAACAAAACCCCCCTTACGATATCTAATAAGTGCCATAGACATGCTATCGCAGTAGTCATCGTAGTCCCCATTCGGAAATGCAGCGCACTCGTCAATCACCTCTTCCGAAAAACGCTTGTCCGGAGCCCACACCCTCCCAGACTCAAACATCGGAGCCACCATATGCATTCGGGTATGCTTATCATTGCCCCTGGACGGTGTATAATTAACAACCGGAATACCCATCGTCCGTAACTCGTCCGTGAGCGGTGTTCCACTGGCCTTGGCCTCAATCAACACCATGTCCGGATCCCAGTACTTGTACTCCTCCATCGCATTCGCCTTCAATTCCGGAAAGTCCCAACGACCCTTCTTCGCATCCATAAGGATAATGTTGTCCGGACCACCGTCCATGGGCTTGAATACACCCCACGTCGTAATAGCCGAGTAATCCGCCGTCTCCTTCTTCGAGAACGCCGTGTCATAACTCTGCATCACATAACTAATCTCAGGAATGGACTCCCTCTCCCACTTGTTCCACCACTCCTTCTTGATAATCGCCCCCTCTTCAGCCGTAGGATTCTGCTGCCACTGTGCATTCCACTTGCCCAAAGACAACGAAGCCTTGACCCTTAACAACTCCTCCTTCTTCCAGAACTCCGGCCACAACACATTGTCACTCGGCAAGATCGCCGGAAACTCAACCACGTCCCACTGATCAGACATCGAATCAGAAGCCTGCGCCTTAATCAGCTTTCCAGTAAGATCCTTCAAAGACCACCGCGTCATAACAACAACTATCGAACCACCGGGCTGCAAACGCTGACGAGGACCAGACGTATACCACTCATACGCACCCTCCATCGCCGTCTCCGATAACGCATCCTGCTCCGAATGAGGATCATCAATAATCAACAAATCCGCACCACGGCCCGTGATCGCACCACCAACACCAGCAGCAAAATATTCACCACCCTGACCCGTCTCCCAGCGACCAGCAGCCTTCGAGTCAGCACGCAAATCCACATCCGGAAATATCTGCTTGTAAATATCCAACTCCATAAGGTTCCTCACCTTACGACCAAACCGTATCGCCAACTCAGCCGTATGCGTCGTCTGGATAATCTTCAACTTGGGATTCTTGCCTATCAACCAGGCAGGCAACAGATAACTCGCAAACTCACTCTTCGTATGACGAGGCGGCATGTTGACAATGATCCGTGAACCAGGGTTCATGGCCAACTTTTCAAACTGCTTCGCTACCTGCTTATGATGCGAACCCTCAATAAAACCCTCATACACATGCTTCGCGAAGACCATAAAATCATCCTGCGCCCTCTCCCGCACAGAAAGAGTCTTCTTCGCCTGCTCCAAAGCAAGAACCTCACGAAGAACCTCGTCAGAAGCACTCAGCATCTATATCTCCTTTGACTCCTAATATCTTATAATATAATAATGGAAAAAGGACCATGCACCATGGCAGATATAATTAAAATGTATGGAGAGTGCGACGGCGAACCCCCGCTAGAGTGTACTCAGTGCGGGTCCTTCACATTCTTCCTCTTTCCAGACAATACAGCAGACTGTGCTACATGCGACACAGAATACAAGCTGACGCAACGCGGACCAATGTTCCTGCAAAAAACCAAATGAAATTACAATTGCAAAAAATTGTGGCCGCTTTGCTTTTCAAATGAAGGTGGGGGGGAGGCCGGAGGAGAACGGTTCGGGGTTCAATGGAAATTAGGCCTGATTATATTTCTAAAACAGTATTTCACCCCTCGCTCTGCTCGGGGTGCGGCCCGCCCGACGCGGACCCGCCTCGGTCGGAGAGGCGAGGGTCGATCGACCCTCGCCCTAAGTACCTAGTCGCCTGACTCATCAAGCTTGGCTGCCCAATCTATGATGAGATTGGCGTACTTTTCTTTATCTTCGTCGGTCGTCGCCAGCCAATGTTTCGTATTGTAATACGTGATCTGATCACGAATGATGTTTCTGGCAGTGTAATGCATTATTCCTCTCCGAACTTGGCAGCCATTGCCGCGCTTATCTTCTGACAGATATCAGAGGCTAGAATCTTGCCTTCGTCGGTTTCGTTAAGCTGCATCAGCGACAGGCCTGTCATGTTGAACTTGTCTTCCATAGCGTTCCAGTACGCCATTTTGAAATCCACTGTTGGATCTTCTGCGCGGAGCTCATTAACTTGATCAATTAAGTCTTGTTCAGCTTGTCTGCTCATATCAATTCTCGCTTTCTTGGTTGATGGGCGCGGCAACCATTGCCGCGCCCTAGGGATTACTTGGCCAATTCAACGCGTTGAGTTTTACCTGTTCGGGTAAGATTATTAATTTCTTCTTCTGTCGCGCCAAGCGTTATCAGAAGATTAATCGCGCCTTTCTGATCGAAAGACTTGGTTGGTTGCATACTTAACTTGATACCGTTGGCCGCCCAATCAAAGGCAGTATTGGTTTTTATAACACTTTTGAGGGTGGATAAATCTTCCTTGATCTTGTCATTCTTGGCATGAATTTTAATAAACTCCGCAGCAGCTTGTTTCTCGCTTCGAATGATCGTTTTGTTGTTTAATGTAAAGTGTTTCATTGTCTTTCTCGCTTTCTGTTTTGTTATCGTTCGTTACAACAACATTGTTGTACCACGCTATCCCATGATACCGCAACCCACAAAATGCATTTAATTGAAATTAATTTTAGGCCTAGCGGCGCGGCAATAGGCGAGACCAGGCGAGACGAGACCAAGCGAGAGCTCGAGCAGGATATTATCCTGGTACTACTATACCAGGCGCCGCGCTTGGTGCCGGCGGACCGGCCTCGAGCCAAGCCCGACCCGACCCCGACCCGACCCGATGCCCAGCGCCCGACCCGACCGGACACAAAAAAGGGAGACCCGAAGGTCTCCCGAGTTGCGAGAAAGTTTGCCCAACTATTTCATGATTTGAATCCTAACGTCGGGCCGAGAATCTGGTCCGCGATCATCTGGCCACGTTCCACGGCCTTCGCGTGATTCCATTTCGACGGGTTGATAAAGCTTTCGGGATAGTCGGCTTTCGCATCTTCTTCGCTGTCGTAAACTTCGGTATGCATAACCAAGCCGGAGCCATCGCATTCGTGGCAATCGCTTTCCTTAAATTCATCGACAGCGATCTGATGCTCGTGGATTCCGTAGCCATCGCATTCGGGACATTGAGTGTGAATTTCGTATTCCATTATTCGCTCCATCGGTTGTTGACCATTCTGTTATACTCCCATATACTCCCATCGTCAACAACACATAGGAGAAAATTGACATGGCAAATCCACTAGGCAAAAGCCGTGAAATCGAAAACCCATA
>VTLG01010981.1_pt1 | contig 52876 bp, 64 predicted proteins | sample 4694571 | NCBI WGS metagenome assembly VTLG01 (sample SAMN12604809, study PRJNA352737) | marine metagenome | biome: ENVO:00000447; feature: ENVO:00000209|ENVO:00000569|ENVO:01000036; material: ENVO:00002151; isolation source: viral sequences binned using virsorter ... | reverse complement strand
CACCGTTTGCAAACACACTACGGCATACCCGACTGCGGATGGGCGTCTTGTTGGTACGCAAGTAACCTACCTTATTCAATGTACTCATAACATTGCCTCCTCAATAGCTTTCTTTGCAGGATCACAACCATGCTGAAGTGACAGAATGATTGTGAACTCTTCGATTGTCATACGACGACCGTGCATGTAGACCCTGTGCTTGCCATCGGCATCCGCTGGTTTTTTCTTAGCTTCTGCAATCGTACGGGCATGACGCTTCAACCATCGCTCGCTGTTTGTATTCATGAGTCTGCCTCCTGAACATCAATGTATGCCTCGTAATAATCCTCACCGCTTTGGTCTGGCCCCCAGATATAATCCTCTGCGGCAGAGCGGTCAGCTTCTTCTGGACTCTCAGCTTCTATCCAGAGCGTAGTTACCTCTACAACTTTGACTCGATATAACATAAATCCTCCTAGGCTAGTGTCTCATCGAGCGGCTCGACGAGCCGATAAATGTTTCCCTCATACGAGACCTGTCGTGGCCCGACAAAGCTGGGCTTGACGTAGATCTTTTTGCCGTATTTGGGGTGATGCCTGAACCGTGGATGGCTCAGGGTTTTCCAATGCCCTCGTCTACGGTGAGGCTTGGGCGATGCGTGGGTGCCAGTCCCTTCGCTTTGTGTTGTCGGCATCCTATCCAGCAGTAGAACGCGAGGGCCAGTCGCCCCCAACCAAGGTCGATCACGAGTAAGCGCTGGGCTAACACGCTTTGGCTTCTCAGGCACGACCTCAACGGCATGTTTGTCACCGTACTTGAGGTAGGCCATCAGTTGACAGATAAACAAGTAATACTCAACCGCCTGTTGGTTCAAACCGCTCATGAAGCCATCGAAGGTCACACCTTTTGGCAGGTCCATCTTTTGAAAAAGGTGTCGCATCTCTGCCTTGTACTGCGGAGCCATGACGGGTTCCAGTCTTGACACTTTTTCACCTTGCTCATTAATGATTTCCCTCTCTTCAATAACGCCCTCCCAGTTAAGCATCTCTCCGGTATCGGGATATTCAATCACTACAAATACAGCATCTGCCTTTTCTCGATGTCCAACATAGCCCCAATAATTCTCTCGCACCTGTTCAATGTGCGTCCCGTAATCCAAAGCCATCTCGTTGCGAGCAGATAAAACAAACTCGTCATAAACAAATTCGGCGCGAGCCGCGAACCGCCGCGCCATTTCCCAATCAGGTACGCCCCAAGACTCTGCCTTCCCCATATCCATCGCTTTGATAGTTGCAGGTGACGTAAGGGCGTCGTCTGATGTGGTAAAATTAAACTCCCTCATAGGCTTGTGCGACATATAAAAATAGGGCATATCCAGCACCTCTCTCAGGCGCTTGTCGTTTACCCCTCCATTTATCCCCATAGCTTTCTTGACCTTTCGGATCATGTCTGCGTCTGGTCGTTTCATAAATCCTCCTAGGATTGGGCCGCATTAAGCGGCCACCTCGATTACCTCACCGAACTCCGCGCATTGGTGGAAGCTAGGCTTGGTGTCACTCGTCACCCAGAACACTGGGTAGTTGGGTTGCTCGATCAACTGCGGCCCCCACACGAAGCCCCACCCATCGGTGAAGTAGATCAACGCATGTGGGTCGATACCGTGATACTCGATGTAGTTGAAGGGTGGTGCGAACTCAGTGCCGCCACCGCCATAGGGCTTGAAGACAAGCTCCTCATACTGATCGAACTCATCGACGTGCTTCACTGTGTCATCGCAGTAGATCACGATGACGCCCGTGGGCTTGATCAAATCCACGATGTCTTGGGCATGGCCATTGATAACGGATAGCTCGCGTATTGTGAGCGAGCCACTGGTGTCAACAACAAACACAAGCTTGCCGTTGGGTAGCGTGTTATACGATGGCAGGTACATGCCCTCGTGGACAAAGCGACGGTCAGGATTGTCGAATGTCTCATCGAAAGGAATCACATCAGTCAATGCATCCTGCAAGATCTGATGCCAAGGTAGCTCGTCAGACTTGTATGACTCAGTGATGTCACGTAGCCAGCCACTGTCACCACCCTTGCCAGACTTCTTCTCAGCTTGAGCGGCCTCGTAGACAGTCGATGCCATCTCGCGCTCAGCCTGAGCAACCTCAGCCTCACTCAGTGCGGTGCCGTCATCGTTGGTGGCATCCATGACAGCACCCCACGGCACACCGGAGTCATCATTGGATGATGAATCGTTAGTGGAGTCACCGCCAGACTGCCCGTCAGACGCATCAGAATCGCCGCTGTCGGGCGTTTGATTGTCTTGCGTGTCAGAACCACCGTCGCCCTGATCGGCCAGCAGGTCGCGCACAATGGCCTCTGCTGACCAGCCGTTGTACTTGCGATCATACAACCCACCCGCAGGGAGCTTGAATCCATGGCTGATGAGTGTGCCGTTGATTGCATAGTCAGTCGCCTCATTCCACACCTTAAGACTGCACCATTTAGGGCGGCGAAGGTGATGGCAGTAGGCAACGTGCATGCACTCATGAGCTATTACGCCCTCGATCTCTGGGACAGTGTGCTTCTCGACCCATGATGGGTTGTAGTAGATAGCGCTACCGTCAGTCGCCATCGACGGCACGCTGGCCACCTCCATGCGAAGTCTGAACAGCAGGCATGCGTGGAAGGGGTGGTTTGCAATCATGCGGCGCTTAGCCTTCGGTATGATTTGATCGGCATTCATATTGTGACCTCCTAGTCGTAAAAGCCGGTGAGATTGCTGACGATAGACTTGGCCGTCTCAGCAGTAGACTGACGCTTGGTCTCGTCAGTGCGTAGCTCGTCTGCGTCTAAGTCGCGGAGCTTAGTCAGCAGGTCGTTAGATGCTGAGGTCAGCTTGGGATCGCCAGTGATGTTGAGAGCAGGCAAGATGTCGGCAAGCTCTGCAATCTTGTTGACGGTGTTGTCAGAAAACTTAGATGCTCGCTTGGCGTCATCGCCCTTATGACCGTGACGCTCCAGACCCTCGATAAGCGACTGCAACGTATCGACCACACGTTCGTGGACGGTCTCCATCGCTTGCTCGATGCGGCTAGTGACTTGCGTCTCTACGTCAGATCTCAGCTGATCCAGCTTGTGCTGGGGCAGGTTGACGCGGATGTCGTTACCCTCAGGCAGTGGACGGTACTCCACGCTGATCGAGTATCGGGCCATGACCTCATCACGAGACGGGTAGTCAGTCTCGTTAAAAGCGTCACCCAGTGCGATGCGAGCGCGGTTGACTTGGTTCTCGTACTCGTCGCCAAGCTCGCGCACAAGCTCATCCCAGAAGTCACGCTTCTTGCGAAGCTCCTCCTCGAACTTGTCGATCAACTCGACCTTGAGCAGGTGAACTCCATCATCCCACGGTACGCACAAGCGACGTAGGATGTTGTTAGTTATTTGACCGCCAATCTTAGACAGGGCTTTGACCTGAGGTGAGTCGATCAGAGTCTTGTTGACCCTGAGCAACTCAGATCTAGCGGCTTTGGCAGTGGCAAGCTCGTCGCTAAGGTCAGCGTCTCGCTTGGTGTTGCTCCACTTTTTGATCTGGACCTTCACCAGAAGCGCGTTTTCTTGAATCTTAGACATGTCTGATCCTCCTAGATGTTGATGTCTTGGTTTTCGACCTTGAAGTCGATGTAAGCTTGAGTGCTCTTGAGCGACTCATCGCGGTTGGTTGCGATAGTAATCAGCAGTGCTGACAACTCACCGTTCATGCGATTGACATAGGTCACGGCATTGCCGATGGTGTCACGGTCGCATCGCTGGGCGAGGATGGTCGCCATAGCGTACTGAGTAGGTAGCTCAGTCGGTGTTGGTGCTGAGTATGGGTCGCTCAATACTTGGCCCACGTCAGGCAGTGTGCGGCAGATACGCAGAAACCCAGCCAACTCAGCTGATGCACCCTCTCCGACACACCCTTGCAAGGCCGCCTGTTCGAGATCGGCATCGAGACCCAGCGACAGGATATTGCTCGCCGCCTCCCATGAGCGGGGTGTAGCTACGGCAATGTGACCCTTGGGGCATCCGCCATCCGGGTACTCGTGAAGTAGACCCGCTTGCTCGACAGTGCCGTCACCACGGGTAACTGCACGGCCGCGATGAGCAATGAACGCGATCAACTCAGGGTACAGCGATTGCTGACCCGCCCACTCGACCCACTCATCCACGTCGGGAATGATGTTGAAGTGGGTAGCGAAGCGATTCATCACTGCCGCGTCTTGACGCCCTGAGACGCCAGCATTGTCTTCTGGACGGTTGCCAGCGGCCAGCACTACCCAGCTATCGGGCAGGGTATAATCACCCAGTTGTCGCTCCTGTAGAAGCTGGTAGGCGGCACCCTGTACAGCAGGTGGGGCCATTGTCAGTTCATCGAGGAATAAGACACCCCGCTCGCCGTCACGCTCAGTGCGCGGCAACCAGTCGGGAAGCTTGAAGCTGGCGAAGTCGCCGTCGACAGCAGGTAGACCGCGAAGGTCAACCGATGACAGCTGAGACAGTCGAGCGTCGATAAATCCGATGCCCATCGACTCAGTGACAGTGCGAACAATGGATGACTTGCCGACGCCATACGGCCCCCACAGAAAGACGGGGTTGGCCTTGGGTTGGTTAATGTGAGCGGTCAAGTATTGACGCGCTTGATTGGGGCTAACGCTTGCAATGTTAAAAGCCATAATGGCCTCCTAGGTGTTGTGGTGTTGTGATAGTGCGAAAGCGCACTCAGAAAGGCACCCGAAGGTGCCCGACTGGGTAAGCTCTCAGTCCCTGAGATCATCATTGATCACGCGATCAACAGGGTCGTTTGACCATATCCTGTTGTGCAGTGCCTCACCGTGCCGCTTCTCATGGTCGAGAAGCATGCGGCGCTTAGCATACGAGAGGCTATTGAACTCAACATTCAGTCGATAATCGGTGGATACCTCCAATACCTTATCGAGTGCCGCTTCAGTGAGACCACCGACATTCCACGACGTAATGTTCTCCACGGCTGGGGCATCGGGTCCGCAGTAGTTGCGGCCGTTTTTCCAGTTGTAGATTGTGGCGACGGTGCCGTCATCGAACTCGACGTACCACTCCGCATCGGTCTTGTAGTCATCAAAGAAGTCATGCGGCTTGCCGAATAGCTCGACCAGTTCAGCGTATGTTGCGGTGATGTACCCCTGTAGCGAAGTGCCGAAGGTCATCTCGTCGGGGTTGGTTTTAGTGATGTAGCTCATAGGTGTTGCTCCTAGGTTGTTTGATTTCGATCAGCATCAGATCTCGTCAGCGTCACTGCTGTATGACGTATCGATGCCTAGGCTCTTAACCCCTAGGCGAGTTCGGGGACGCGGTTGCATCCCATACGCTATCTCTAGCGCCTCCCTGCACCGACGTTATCCTACGCCGTTCAGTCCCCTAAGCTCCGGTCCTCCCGTCGATCACCTGCAATACAGTGACTCGCCATTATTGGGTGTCGTTTGAGGTCGCCACCTGCGGGATTGTGAGTACTGTATGGATGTACAGTGCTGGTCGGCTCCCCGTCGCCGTTGCCAATTATAAGCACGACTCATATGGCATGTGCAACACCTATTAACGAATAAATAGAAAAAAAGTTTATGGGACCGCTTAGCGCTTGGGGCGATTCGGATAGTCCCGTTCAGTGATTACAGCAGGCACATCAAACACGGCCATAGGTTGTCCGGTCGTCATATCGTCACCAGCATGCCGACCAATAGCGGTATTTTCGTGTAAGTCTTAGCACATCTATATGGCTACGAAATTGGGTGAAAATTACTGGATGGATATACAGCTTTTTGCCTGTATTGAACGAAAAATATTTTTACGTGCCAACGTACCGCTAACCGCTAAAATCGCTCAGAGAGCAAATGAGAGCCTCTCAGCGGTATGTGTTTTTATACAGTAGTTACACCATTGTTTGCATTAGTTATGAGATTGTGGTAGCGGCGATTACCCTTATCATTAGACGGTGAATAGTGGAGACCCCTCGACATGTCAGTCAAAAAGGATCAAGGCGGACTAACGCCAAAGCAAGCACATTTCGCTCGATGCGTTGCGGGAGGCATGACTCAAGCCGATGCGTATCGGGAGGCATACGATCCCAAGGCCAGCACGAAGTCAGAGACCATCCATACGCTGGCTAGTAGGCTGATGGCTAGGGATGAGATTAGGTCAAGGGTTGACTCGATTATGGCGGCTAAGGATCGCGCTGTAGCGGCTTCTGCCCTCTCTGATAGAGACAAGGTGCTGAGCAAGCTTCGCTTCTGGCTAGATGGTGGCGTGACCGATAGCAATCAATTGAGAGCGGCTGAGCTACTAGGCAAGGCCAGCGGAGTGTTCACGGATCAAGTGAGCATCACTAGCACTGAGCGAGCACCAGCAGAAGTAGCGGCTGAGATCGAGAGGAGACTAGCGGCGCTAGTGGCTGTAGAGGAGTCAGAAGAGAGTGCTGACGGCGAGGCAATCCACTGAGACCCAGCCGACGACCCCCACCCCCCTTGCGCGACGACGTGCCGACTATCTATATACATAGTAATCCCCTCAAACAATTCCACTATTTCCAAAAATTCACTAACTAATAACTAATAACTAGCCCTTTTTTTTCTAGAAAATGCCCTAGGAGTCCCTAGCCCAAAAAAAATTTTTAAAAAAATTTCGTTTTTTGTTGATCTTTGTCAATAGCCTCAATATGCTAAAATCTGAAAATACCTATACTCTAGGAATACTTATAGTTTAGGAGTACAACTAAGCCGCCTTGGGGGGCGGCAGTTATAGAAGTAACTTCTAATCTAGTAGTACTTCTAGTTCTAGGAAGGCATTAATGCCGATAACCGATAGAGTTGATCCAAAGCTTCTAAGCAAGATAAGTACCCTGCCGCAAGAAGAGCAGGCGCATATCCTTTCCTTGTTTGATGAATTAGAAGACGCCGAGCAAAAAGAAGATGCTCGTGAGTACTTCATGAACTTTGTTCGGATGGCGTGGCCTGCATTTATCGGGGGAAGACATCACGGGATCATGGCGAAAGCGTTCGAGCGAGTAGCCTCCGGTGAACTTAAAAGACTCATTATCAATATGCCGCCTCGACACACCAAGTCGGAGTTTGCGTCATATCTATTACCTGCATGGTTCTTGGGTAGATACCCTGAGAAAAAGATTATTCAAACTGCACACACTGCCGAGCTATCAGTAGGCTTCGGTAGAAAGGTGCGTAACCTTGTAGACAGTAGTGACTACAAGAAAATCTTTCCATCTATCGCGTTGAGGGCCGACTCCAAAGCGGCAGGACGCTGGAGTACCAATAAAGGCGGAGAATACTTCGCTATTGGTGTGGGTGGTGCCGTCACTGGTAAGGGTGCTGATCTCTTAATTATTGATGATCCACACAGTGAGCAAGAAGGTCAAAGCGCAGATGCCAGCGTGTTTGACAAAGTGCATGAATGGTACACCTCCGGTCCTCGACAGCGACTTCAGCCCGGCGGGGCTATTGTCGTAGTGATGACTCGCTGGCACAAGCGAGATCTGACAGGACAGATATTAAAATCGTCCTTACAAAGAGCAGGGACCGATGAGTGGGAAGTGATTGAGTTTCCTGCCTTGATGCCATCAGGTGATCCTCTGTGGCCTGAGTTCTGGCCTAAACCGGAACTAGAGGCTTTGAGAGAAGAACTGCCATCGCCTAAGTGGAATGCACAGTACCAGCAAAACCCCACATCAGAAGAAGGCGCACTCGTCAAAAGAGACTGGTGGCGCGAATGGGAAAAGGATAGACCACCCGCTTGTGAGTTTATTATTCAGTCATGGGATACGGCGTTCCTCAAAACACAACGGGCTGACTATTCCGCTTGTACGACGTGGGGCGTGTTTTACTGGCCTGATGACACAGGCATGGAGCAACCGAACATCATACTGCTCGATGCGTACAAAGAGCGTCTAGAGTTCCCAGAACTCAAAAGGACAGCCTTTGAGATGTGGACAGACTGGCAACCCGATGCGTTTATTGTGGAAGCAAAAGCGGCGGGAACACCTTTAATATTTGAATTACGTGCAATGGGTATTCCGGTATCTGAATACACTCCCTCGCGTGGTAACGACAAGATAGCCCGTGTAAACGCGGTAGCAGACCTGTTTGCCTCTGGCATGGTTTGGGCTCCCCGCATACGGTTTGCAGAAGAAGTGATAGAAGAGTTTGCATCCTTCCCCGCAGGAGAGCACGATGACCTTGTTGACTCCTCGACTCAGGCACTTCTGAGATTTAGGCAAGGCGGCTTCCTGCGTCTAGTGACAGACGAAGAAGATGAGCCTGTTTATACACGCAAAGCCGAGTACTACTGATGGCCTATCTACAAAGCAACATACCGCACTTCAAGTGCTGGGTAAGACGCGAGTATACTCACAACCATACGGCGTACCACGGCGAGTTTCTGCATGCGATGGCGATTGCAGTGACCACCATGCCGACACGCTGTTTAAGTTTTCAAGTTATTTTTACAGGCGCTGAAACCTACGACACCGACGAGCCTAATGTTCATGGCGGTGCAATGTGGGCCAGAATGCCGATCACTGCGTTAGTGGCAGATACACCTTTTGAAGAATGGCCTGAGCCAATGCCTGTCTGGGCGGCCCAGCCTTGGGACTGTAGCTCTCACCACCATGCAGTGTACAAATTAGATAGAGCTACGCCCTGTCCGTGGTTGGCTAAGATAGACGGCGAGCTTTTCCCTGCTAAGTACTATTTTACTGTGGACTATGCAGAGAACGAAATTGCCGATGATCCAGCCCAGCACAAGCAAAGTCATGTATTAGAGCTTTTAGATGCAGGTCCTTGGACAGGCAATATCGTAGCGTTACCAAACAACAGAGTGCGGGTAACACATCCTGCATGGTTTGAAACAGGCGAGGGAGCACCGGACTTCCGTCCCTCACAACACATTCACTACAGCAAGTCAGATCTTGATTACACACTCGATGTGAATCAGGTATTCGATAATCTATATGCAGGAGATGATCATGAAGAAGAAAATGAAGAGTAAAGGCTATAAAGCTGGCGGCGTTACCCAGCAAGAGCTTGCAGAAATGAAGGCATTAGCCAAAAAAAGCGGAAAGTCTGGTCCAGATCAGCCTTTGCTTGAAAGAAGGAAAAGCTTGAAGGGTCAAAAGCGAAATGTAAGTCCTGAAGAGACTAGGGCTAGAAAAAAAGAGAAAGAGAAAAAAATGAAAGCTGGCGGTAAGATGAAAGCCAAAGGCATGAAGGCCGGGGGCAAAGTAAAAGCCAAAGGTATGAATATGGGCGGCAGGGTCAGCAGAGGCCGAGGCAGTACAACAACCCCCCTTGGAAACCAACGCGCACAAAGAGCGATGGGGACTAGGTTTGAAAAAATGGGTGGCTTTTCCGGTGCTATGGACCGGGCAAGGCAAAGCATGTTTAAGGCCCTTAAAGGCAAAGGTATGAAAGAGGGCGGCAAGCTACCGATGGTAGAAAAGGACGGAAAGATGGTTCCGTTTTTTGCGGCTGATGGAAAAGGCAAGATGATGGGCGGCGGCATGGTGCCTAAAACAAAAGGCTACTTTAAAGGCGGAAAAACAATGGAGTCTGGCGCAATAGGTAGAGGAGATTACAAGGGCAGTTTAGTGGGTGAATTCCACGCAGGTAATCTTCCAAGATCGCGTGTTGGAAGAGCGCTTAGAATAAGCGGCCAAAAGAACGCGCCACCGACTCGAACCTATAGTCCTAAAACCAAGCGAACCGGGACAGCGCCAAGAAGTCGAAGAAGCCCTAGATAATTATGGCGATTGATCGCGCCCTTGTGGGCGAGCCTTTAGATCAAGGCGAACAACAGATAGAAGTTGAAATTGTTAATCCTGAGCAAGTAGGTATTAGCACGCCTGATGGCGGGGTGTTAATTGACTTCGACCCTGATATGGGTGACATGATGGGCTTGGGTCACGACGACAACCTAGCTGAGGCTATGGATGATCGTGACCTAGACTCATTGGCGTCTGAGTTAGTGGGATCGTTTCGCTCTGATAAAGAAAGCAGAGCCGACTGGGAACGCTCCTATGTTAAGGGTCTTGATCTGTTAGGTCTCAAACACGAAGATCGAACAACGCCTTGGGATGGCGCGTGTGGTGTTTTTCATCCCTTGTTAACTGAATCAGTCATTAGATTTCAGTCACAGGCAATACAAGAAATTTTTCCTGCCAGCGGTCCTGTAAAAACAAAAGTTGTTGGTGTAATAGACAATGACAAAGAAAAGCAGGCAGAGCGCGTTCAGGACTATCTAAACTATCTGCTAACAGAAAAAATGACAGAGTATCGCTCTGAGACAGAGAAGATGCTGTTCTCTCTACCTTTGGCAGGTAGTGCATTTCGCAAGGTGTATTACGATCCTAATCTAGGTCGCCCTTGCAGTATGTTTGTGCCTGCTGAAGACTTTGTGGTGAGCTATGGCGCGTCTGACCTGACGACCTGTGAACGCTCAACTCATGTCATGAAGAAGAGCAGTAATGACATTCGCAAGCTTCAAGTGTCTGGTTTTTTCCGAGATGTGGACTTACCCAGTCCTTCCCCCGATGAAGATCCAGTTGAACGCAAGTACAACGAGCTAACAGGCGACTCTAATAGCTATGATTACGATGATCGGCACACATTACTCGAAATGCACGTCAATCTTGATCTTGTTGGCTTTGAAGACACGGAGAAAGGTGAGGAAACAGGGATTGCATTACCTTATGTCGTCACCATCGACCACTCATCCCGAACCATTTTGTCAATCAGGCGCAATTGGTACGAGGAGGACGCGAAGAGATTAAAGCGTGAGCACTTTGTTCACTATCAGTATATGCCCGGACTAGGGTTTTATGGCTTTGGCTTGATCCATATGATCGGTGGATTAGCTAAATCAGCCACTTCATTGCTTCGACAGCTGGTCGATGCGGGTACATTGTCCAATTTACCGGGGGGTTTGAAGTCTAGAGGACTGAGAATCAAGGGCGATGACACCCCAATCATGCCCGGAGAGTTCCGAGACGTGGATGTTCCGGGTGGAACCATCCGAGATAACATCAGTTTCTTGCCCTACAAAGAGCCAAGCACTGTTTTATACCAGTTAATGGGCGATATTGTGGAAGAAGGACGCCGATTTGCGTCCGCAGGCGACGTAAAAGCCGCCGATATGAACGCAGAAGCGCCTGTTGGCACGACTCTTGCGCTGTTAGAGCGTGCAATGAAGGTCATGAGCGCCGTTCAAGCGCGTTTACACGCCTCGATGCGGGTAGAACTACGGATTTTGACCCATGTAGTGCGGGATTTTGGTCCAAGTCAGTACCCCTACGCCCTAAAAGGCGAGCAAATTGTCTCTGAGGACTTCGATGACCGCGTTGACATCATTCCGGTAAGCGATCCTAACGCAGGGACGATGGCACAGCGCATTATGCAGTACCAAGCGGCACTACAACTGGCGGCACAAGCCCCAGAAATGTACGACATGCCGCTATTACATCGACAAATGCTAGAAGTCTTAGGTATTCGTGACGCTGATAAGATTGTTCCGTCTGATGCAGACATGACACCTACTGATCCTGTCAGCGAAAACATGGATTTAATAACAGGAAAGCCAGTCAAGGCGTTTGTTTATCAGGATCACGAAGCGCACATTCAGACTCACATGTCTTTAATGCAGGATCCCAAGGTCATGGAGATTATGGGGCAAAGCCCCAATGCCCAAAAAGCACAAGCAGAGCTTGCGGCTCATGTGCAAGAGCATTTAGCTTTCCAGTACCGTCAAAACGTAGAAAAAGAGCTTGGCGTACCACTACCATCACCCGAACAACCACTGCCAGAAGATATCGAATACCGTATTTCACAGTTGGTTGCGCCAGCGGCGGCACAGCTGTCTGGTAAAGCACAACAAGAGCAGGAGATGGCACAAGCACAAGAGCAAATGCAAGATCCGCTTATCCAGATTCAGATGCAGGAGCTTCAGATTAAGCAAGCTGACGTACAGCGTAAGGCAGAAGCAGAAATGGCTAGGATTCAGCTTGATATGCAGAAGGCTATGGCGAAAGCACAGCTAGATCAAGCGAAGCTACAGCAAGATAAAGAGATACAAACAGCAAAGATTGGCGCTCAAATAGCTAGAGATAACTCACAAGAGCAACTAGAAGAAGATCGAATAGCTTCACAAGAGCAAATAGCAGGTGCTAAACTAGGCGTTGACATTGCTAAAGATTTGATGGGTAATAAATGAGCCTTGAGGAATCAACGGTAACAGAGTACATCCGTTCTAAGATTCGAGAGCATATGAATGATGTTTCGGATCATATTAGCGGGGGTGCCTGCACTGATCACGCAGACTACACACAGTGCTGTGGGATCATTAAAGGTTTGGCGATAGCCGAACGAGAGATACTGGACGTAGAAGCCCGGTATCAAGACTAGCGACTCCAGACGCTTTTCTGGTGCAACGACTCTGGGCGTTACCCAGTGCGAGGTAAGCATGAGTGAAGAAGAGCCACAAGTGGCATCTCAACTTCCAAAGCCTACGGGCTATAAAATTCTTATTGCACTTCCTGAGCCTGATAAGACATTTGATGGCGGTATCGTTAAGGCGTCTAAGACGTTATACGAAGAGGAAATTGGTTCTATTGTAGGCGTTGTTCTCAAGCTAGGACCAGACTGCTATGCAGATCCCGCACGTTTCCCTAATGGTTCTTATTGCAAGGAAGGTGATTGCATTTTGATGCGTTCATATTCCGGTACGCGATTTAAGATTCACGGGAAAGAGTTCCGATTAATTAATGATGATAGCGTGGAAGCTGTCGTAGAAGATCCGAGGGGGATTGTGAAAGCATGAGCGATAATGATCAAAGTGATTTGTTTGTAGAGGATGCTTCTACTGAAGATAAGTTCTTTGGTGTAAAAACTACTTTTGAAAAAAAACCAAAAGAAGAGGAGCAAGCGTCGGATATAGAGTTTGAGGTGATAGATGATCGCCCAGAGGAAGATCGACGACCCGCCAAAGCGAAAAAGCCAGAGAAGACCAAAGAGTCAGACCTGCCTGATGAAGAGCTTGGTCAGTATTCTGAGAAAGTTCAGAAGCGACTTAACAAGCTTAAGTTTGATTATCACGAAGAGCGAAGACAGCGAGAAGCCGCAGAGAAGTTGCGGGAAGAAGCGATTAGTTATGCTCAGCAGGTAGTCAACAAAAATCAAGAAATGGAGGCTCTCATATCACGCGGCGAAGCCGCATTGATCGAGCAAGTAAAAGAGCGAGCATCTGTTGCGCTCGATAGCGCACGAGCTTCATATCGCAAAGCCTACGAGGAAGGAAATACTGATGACATTATCGCTTCTCAAGAAAAGCTTAACCGTGCTCAAGCAGAGTTTGCAGAAGCTGAAAAACATCAGTTTCAAAACAACCAGCAAGCCCAACAAAGAGCACAGTACGAACAAAAAGCCTATCAAGACGAAATCGCAAAAAGAGCCGCAAACCAAGTCGCGGCCCAAGCCCAAGTCCCGCAACCCCCAGAGCCAAGCCCCGAAGCGAAAGAGTGGGCGGAAAAAAACAACTGGTTCATGAAACAAGGTTACGAGGATATGACCGCATTGGCTTATGGCGTTCATACCAAGGCAGTAAATTTAGGAATGGATGTAAACTCTCAGGAGTACTTTGATTACATCGACGATGCCTTGCGTAAGTCTTTTCCATATTATGATTGGCAGGATCAGCGGGATGATGGCCTTACCGCGACTGCGACTGCTAATCAGCGACCCTCGTCGGTGGTCGCTCCGTCTTCTAGAAGCAATGGAGCAAAACCGCGCAAAGTGCAGTTACGGGCCTCCGAAGTCGACCTCGCTAAGCGACTTGGGATTCCTTTAGAAAAATATGCCGCTGAGTCACTGAAACTACAGGAGCGAAAGTAATGGCAGAAGAGCGCACCCCCAGAACCAAAACTACGCGAGAAGAACAGTCTCGTCCCTCTGACAGCTGGACACCAGCGTCGATTTTACCTAACCCAGATCCTCGTGATGGATGGGTTCACCGATGGATTCGAACTAGCGTCCTTGGTGAGTCTGACAACACAAACGTGTCTAAAATGATGCGCGAAGGATGGCAACCCGTGAAGGCGGAAGACTATCCTGAGATGCTATTAGAGTCAGATATAGGGTCTCGTTTTGAAGGCAATATCGAGGTTGGTGGCTTGTTGCTCTGTCGTGCTCCTAAGGAAAGAATGGAACAGCGTAATGAGTACTTTAAGAACATGGCTGAGAATCAGATGGAATCCGTGGACAATAACTTCTTGCGTGAAAATGATCCTCGTATGCCGCTCATGAAACCCGAGCGTAGTACGAGAACTACATTTGGCAAGAGCTAACCCCACAAGGAGGGGTGGCTCTAACTCTCAAGGAGACTGCAAATGGCTACATCAGCTACCCCATCCGGGGCAGAACCTGTAGACACATTAAGTGCGTCAGGCTCTTTCACCGGGAAAGTGCGCCATATTAAGATTGCCAGCGGCTACGGCACTGACATTTTTTATGGTGATTTTGTAAAACTGGTTTCTACGGGAACAGTAGAAAAAGCCGCAGTAACTACTTCTGTGGTGGCAGGAACAGTCGGCATCTTTGTTGGCTGTAACTATACTGACCCAACGACCAAGCAACCCACTTACAATCAATATTTCCCCGCTTCTACAGCGGCGTCAGATATTGTTGCGTATGTGGTAGATGACCCCGATTTGTTATTCCAGATGCAAGGCGATGCTTCAATAGCCCAAACGGGTCTTGGCAATAACGTATCTGCTGTTAATACAGCAGGGTCAACCAGCATTGGTAGAAGCAGAAATGCTGTAGATGCAAGCTCTATTGCAACTACCAATACCCTTCCACTCCGCATCGTAGACTTTGTTGATGGACCGTCTAGCACTGTTGGTGATTCGTTCACTGACGTGATCGTGACATACCTTCCATTAAGCCATGCCTACGAAACGGCCCTTGGCGTTTAAGGAGGTCTAAGCAATGGCTATTTCACGCGCACAAATGCTGAAGGAACTCCTTCCGGGCTTGAACGCCCTCTTTGGGTTGGAGTATGAAAAATACGAAAACGAGCACGAAATGATCTATGAGACGGAAGCGTCTGATCGTTCATTCGAAGAAGAAGTAAAGCTTTCGGGCTTTGCGGCGGCTCCTGTAAAAGCTGAAGGATCAGCTATTAGCTATGACTCAGCACAGGAAGCATTCACCGCTCGTTATAACCACGAGACCATAGCAATGGGCTTTTCAATCACGGAAGAGGCGATGGAAGATAATCTTTATGACTCGCTATCTGCTCGTTATACAAAAGCTCTCGCTCGCGCTATGGCTTACACCAAGCAGGTTAAGTCGGCATTCCCGCTTAACAATGGCTTCTCCAACTCTTTCCAGTCTGGAGATGGCGTTAACCTGTTCACCGCTTCTGGTGATGGTGTAACTGGGGGTGATGGACACCCACTCGTAAGTGGTGGCAAAAACAGCAACCGACCTGTTACGGCGGCTGACCTCAACGAAACCTCATTGGAAAATGCAGTGATTGAAATCGCGGCGTTTACTGACGAGCGTGGCTTGTTGATTGCGGCACGTCCTCGCAGTTTGATTGTGCCACCCGCGTTGATGTTTACGGCAAACCGTTTGCTAGAAACAACTCAGCGCGTTGGTACTGCGGATAATGATATCAACGCAATTCGTAACATGGGTGCAATCCCCGAAGGTTACTCAGTCAATCACTATCTGACTGATAGCAATGCGTTCTTTATCATTACTGATGTGCCAAACGGCATGAAGCACTTCCAGCGTACTGCTCTGGAAACTTCAATGGACGGAGACTTTGATACAGGTAACGTGAGATATAAATCTCGTGAGCGTTATTCTTTCGGAGTATCCGATCCATTAGGAATTTATGGTTCTCCCGGAACTTCATAATTTCTAACAACGTGGGGGGCTTCGGCCCCCTTACTTTTTTCCTGACAGATGTTCCACGTAGAACACTGACACTTGCCACGACAGGAGATTGACATGGGCAATACAACTATTACCGGACCAGTTCGGTCAGAAACTACTTTTAAAACAATCAGCGAGAACAGCACGACTGGCACTATTACTGAGGTTGTAACACTAGGTGATGGGCCTGTAAGCCTTTCTGACGGTAACGTAACCCTTACTAACGCAACGCATAGCGGCAGAGTCTTGCTTGTCCCCGATGGCGGCCAAGACAACACCTACACACTTCCCGCACCTATTGCAGGGTCAATGTTTAGGTTTGTTTATGCAGGCGGTGCGGCGGATGCAACGGACGCGCTTATTGTTACTCCCGGTAACACAAACTTTTATATCGGCGGCGTTACGTTTTTAGATACAGACGGCAACGAAGTAAGCTCCGTATTCTCTGATGGTAATTCTAATAGCAGTATTCAGCTAAATGTTCCTGCTGGATTTGACGTGACTATCGTTGGATTGAACACTACGAATTATCAAATCTTCGGAAATGTCACGAGCACTACTGCACCTGCATTTGCCGATCAATAAATAGGAGGCAGTCATGGCTGATGCAGTAGCTACTCAAACCATACAGGAGGATGGCAAAACAGCCATCTTCCGATTCACCAATGTGTCTGACGGCTCTGGAGAATCGGCTGTCAATAAGATTGATGTGTCAGGTCTCAACGCAGACCCTGTTACTGGAAAAGCCTGCTCTAGTGTAACCTTGCAGTGCATCTGGTATTCCACCATAGGCATGGGCGTTAAGATATTTTTTGACGCCTCTACTAATGTTTTAGCGTGGGAGCTAAAGGCAGATGATGCAAGGACAATAGACTTCACTCGATTCACTGGCATACCCAACAATGCGGGTTCTGGCAAAACGGGTGACATTCTTTTCACGACAGTCGGACACTCTAGCGGTGATGTGTACAACGTCATTTTACAGGTGAAGAAAAACTATGACTAAAGCCAAGAAGCCAGCTAAGAAAAAATCAACCGTCAATAAGGCAGGTAATTACACAAAGCCTACCTTACGAAAGCGGTTGTTTAATCAAATCAAGGCTGGCGGCAAAGGTGGTAAGCCCGGCCAGTGGTCTGCGCGTAAAGCGCAGATGCTGGCTAAAAAGTATAAAGCGTCGGGAGGCGGCTATAAAAATTAGCTTCAAGCCTAGACTATGCCTAAGAAAGATCCGAAAGTAGGGACAGGCAAAAAGCCTAAGGGCAGTGGTCGTCGGCTGTACACCGATGAAAATCCCAAAGATACTGTATCTATTAAGTACGCAACCGTTAAAGATGCAAGAGATACGGTGGCTAAGGTAAAGAAGATACGGAAGCCTTTTGCAAGAAAGATACAAATATTAACAGTGCTCGAGCAAAGGGCTAAGTTTGCTAACAAGCCCAAGCAAGCAGAAATTGCCAGAAAGGGCAAAGAAGCAATCCGAAAGCAACGAGGTAAATAATGGCTCTTAAAAAATCACAGAAGTCATTAAAAGACTGGACCAAGCAAGACTGGGGAACAAAGTCTGGCAAGCCATCTACGCAAGGCAAAAAAGCGACAGGCGAAAGATATCTACCCAGAAAAGCAAGGCAAGCGCTGACGGATAAGGAGTACGCGGCAACTAGTCGCAAAAAGCGAGCCGACACAAAGAAAGGCAAGCAACACTCTAAACAGCCAAAGAAAATAGCCAAGAAGACAGCGAGGCATCGCAAGTGAGTCTGACTGATGCTGAGAAGAACAGGCTTAAAAAGGTCGGGCTGACTGGTTTAAATAAAGTTAAAAGAACGCCAAAGCACCCCACAAAGAAAGCAGTGGTGGCGGTAAGGGATGGTAAAAAAGTAAAGGTCATACGCTTTGGTGATCAGAAGATGGGCCACAACTATTCAAAGGAAGCTCGTAAAAGTTTTAAAGCTAGACACGCAAAGAACATAGCAAAAGGTCCAACGAGCGCGGCTTACTGGGCTAATAAGACTTTTTGGAGTGGACCCGGCGGAAGCAAGAAGAGTCCGCCTAAATCACAAAAGCAGAAGTTTGGTAAAAAGTAATGCCGATCAGCAGAGCGCAAATGAAAAAGCAGATCAGCAGTTCACCAGCCAAAAGGAAAAAGCAGGCTAAGGTGAAGAAGGTTATGAAAGAATTTAAGCAGGGCAAGCTAAAGTCGGGCGGCTCAGGAAAGAAGGTTAAAAACAGAAAACAGGCCATAGCTATCGCACTGAGTGAGGCTGGGGTAAGCAGGAAAAAGCGAAAGGCTAGGAGACCCTAATGGCAACCAGTGGCACGTTTGCATTTAATCTTGATCTTAGTGACTCGGTAGAAGAGGCATTTGAGCGTGCAGGACTAGAACTCCGCAGTGGCTACGACTATCGAACGGCACGTAGAAGCATAGACCTGTTAATGCTGGAGTGGCAAAACCGTGGTCTTAATCTGTGGACTGTTAAGGAAGGCACTCAGGCTTTGACGGCAGGCACATCACGCTATGCGTTGAACGGTAAAATTTTTGACATTATAGAAGCGTATCTGCGTACTGACGCAGGAGACACTGATAGTCAGTTCGATCAGGCAATGACCCGCATCTCAGTAAGTCAGTATGCTCACCTATCTAATAAGTTAACTCAATCAAAGCCTCTTGAGTTTTTTGTAGAACAAACAACCGATGGCATAGCAGTTAACTTGTGGCCTGTGCCAGATAGTCAAGAAACATATACGTTCGGCTACTACTACATGGAAAGGATAGAAGACTCTGGAAAGCCAGCCTCGAACAACATGGATATGCCAGCTAGATTTTTGCCGTGTTTTGTTGCTGGGCTTGCTTATAAGTTAGCTATTAAATATCCAGCGGCATCAGATCGTGCTCCGTTGTTAAAAGCGGACTATGACGAGCAGTGGAATTTGGCGGCAGATTCTGCGCGGGAAAAAGCGTCTTTATATGTTGTTCCCGGAGGGTATCAATTTTGAGTTACGCAAAAGGTAAGTATGCTTTTGGATTTTGCGATCTAACGGGATTTAGATATCCAAAAAAAGACTTAGTTCCTTTAATTGTCAATCAACGCCCTACAGGACTATTGGTGGGAAAAGATGTTCTTGACCCAGATCAGCCTCAGTTGCAACTTGGTCGTATTCGTACGAATGACCCGCAAGCGTTACGTGATCCGCGTCCTGATCGAGCAGAAGCAGAAAGTCGTCAGATGTTTTCATTTAACCCTGTGGGAGGTGGCATCACAGAGCTAGGTAGCAGAACTGTAGGGTTGGATATAGAGGCTCAGGTGGGTCATGTGACGGTGGTGACGTAATGGCTTTTACATTAACAACCTTAAAAACAGCGATACAGGATTATCTACAAACGACAGAAACCACGTTCGTAAATAATCTTGACGTAATAATTAAGCAGGCAGAAGACCGTATATTAAAGTCTGTGCAACTGCCTGATTTTCGAATTAATCGCACAGGGACAATGACAGCAAGCAATCAATACTTGTCCACACCAACAGACTTCTTAGCTCCTTACTCTCTTGCTGTTGATAACAGCGGGTATGAGTACTTAATATTTAAAGACGTTAATTTTGTTAGAGAAGCGTATCCAAGCGCCTCTACGACTGGCGTTCCTAAATACTATGCCTTGTTCGATGATGAGACATTTATCGTTGGGCCGACACCAAACTCTGGTTTCACAGTAGAGTTGCATTATTTTTATAGACCCGAGTCTATTACCACAGCCGCTAGTGGCACTAGTTGGTTAGGCAGTAACGCAGAAAGCTCATTGCTATATGGATGTTTGCTTGAGGCATATACTTTCTTAAAAGGAGATCCTGATCTAATGCAGTTGTATGCAACAAGATATGAGGACGCATTAGGAAAGCTTAAGTCTTTGGGAGAGGGATACAGCACAACTGATAGTTATCGTTCCGGTACGGTAAGAGCACCGAGGTAATAATGTTTGAGATGAGCATTGCACAAGCAGGCACTGTACACGTTGTTACGACAGAGAACGGGGGTTTGACTGTTGATCACTGGGCAGACAGAGCAACTGAAAAAATTATTTCTGTGGGTGAAAAAAATCATCCAGAGATTGTTGAACAGGCGAAAGCCTATAAAGAAAACATCCGTCATGTAGTTAAGGTCTACATGGAAGAGGCTATCAAAAGTAGCAAAACCGACACCATTGCTGAGCTAGAGCGTAATGGTTACGTGGATGTTGCAGAAATTCTGAGGAAAATCTAATGTCGATCACTCAAGCTATATGTACGAGTTTTAAGCAAGAACTGCTCCAAGGCATTCATAACCTAACGAATGGTTCTGGTGGCGGCACAACAACTTCTACAGGAAGTGGTAACACATTTAAGCTAGCGCTATACACTAGCTCTGCATCTTTGGACGCATCCACCACAGCGTTTACCACTAGTAACGAAGTCAGTGGAACAGGCTATTCGTCCGGTGGCGGCACGCTAACAAATGTTACGCCGACCACATCAAGCACCACTGCCTTGACCGACTTTGCAGACCTTACGTTTTCTAGCTCGTCCATCACGGCTCGTGGGGCAATGATATATAACTCGTCTACAACAGCGGGATCTGCAAATCGTGCGGTCTTAATTCTAGATTTTGGTGGCGATAAAACATCGACCGCAGGTGATTTTACAATTCAGTTCCCTACTGCCGACGCAAGTAACGCTATTATCCGTATCGCATAAACATGGCGATTGTTAATGGCTGGGGCAGAGGCACTTGGGGTCAGGGTGCTTGGAATGAAGAGATCCCAGTCGAGGTTACAGGCCAAGCGGGAACAAGTTCGGTTGGTTCAGTCACTGTTATTGCAGGTGCAAATACCTCTGTTACAGGAATATCTGCAACTAGTGCAGTCGGCTCAGTATCTGTTGTTGAAGGTTCGGGCGTTACCGTATCGGTCACGGGTCAGTCGGCAACAGTATCTACTAGCGATGTAACTGTTAGTGGTCAGGCAGTTGTTAGTCCTACAGGCCAGTCTGCCGCGTCGTCGGTGGGCAGTGTTTCTGTTTCTGGCGATGCGCCCTTTTCTGTCACAGGTCAAGAAGCAACTGTAACTATTGGCTCTGTCACTGTTACTGGCGTGGCTGTTGTATCAGTCAACGGGATACAGCTAACAGCAAACACTAACTCAGTGTTGATATGGAACAAAATTATTCCGGGCCAAGATGCCAACTGGCAAAGCATAGAAGACTCGCAAACACCAGCGTGGAGTCTCATAGATGACAGTCAAACACCTAGCTGGTCCACTATTAACTCAAGTCAAACACCGTCATGGACTTCAGTAGATGATAGTCAAACACCTAACTGGGAAGAGGTAGCGTAATGGTACGCAAAGTAAATAAGGTTATTAAGGGTCTAGAGAAAGCCTCAAAGACTCATAAAAAACAGGCAGAAACATTAAAGAAGCATGTCGCTTCAATGAAGAAGCCCAAGCCAAGGACCAAGAGTCGGAGAAAATAAATGGCAACTTATGTTAATGATCTCAGATTAAAAGAAATCGCAACAGGCGATGAAGCAGGTACGTGGGGTACTAGCACAAATACTAATCTAGAGTTGATCGCGGAAGCATTTTCTTTCGGCACGGAAGCAATTACCACTAACGCCGATACACACACCACGACGATTGCTGATGGCTCAACAGATCCCGGACGCTCTCTGTTTCTAAAATATACGGGTACTCTGGATTCTGCTTGCACCATTACTATTGGTCCAAACACTGTTAGTAAGTTGTGGTTTATTGAGAATGCGACAAGCGGATCTCAGAACATCATCATCAAGCAGGGTAGTGGCGCGACGGTTACTATTCCAAACGGCCAGACAAAAGCTATTTATTCTGATGGAGCAGGAAGTGGTGGTGCGATGATCGATGCACTGCAAGACCTGTCCATTCCAGACCTTTTTATTGACGATGATCTGACAATCGGCGATGACCTTGTGTTTTCTTCGGACAGTGCAGTCATCACCTTTGGCGCGGACGGCGACACTACCCTTACACACACAGACGGCTCTGGTCTAACGCTGAACAGCACCAACAAAATCATGTTCAACGATGCAAGCCAGTTTATACAAGGCTCTAGCGCGACGGTCTTGGCGTTGGGCGCTACCGATGAGATTGACTTAACAGCCACCGCGATTGATGTGAATGGCACTATGGCTGTGAGTGGAGAGCTGACAGGTAGTACCGCAAGTTTTTCAAGTTCTTCAGACTCAGATGTTCAACTGACTCTGACAAACACTGGTGCAAGTTCAAGTCATGCGCCTACTTTGGATATGCATAGAAACTCAGCTAGTCCAGCCGATGACGATCAGTTGGGTCGCATTCGTTTTCGAGGTGAGAATGACGCGAGCGAAAACATCACTTATGCCAGTATCACTGTTCTAGCGGCTGATGTTACAGACGCGACTGAGGATGGCACTTTCCGAATCACTACAAAGCAAAACGGCGCTGATAAACAACGAGTGTCTATAACTTCAGCAGAAACAGTATTTAATGAGCAGAGTGCTGATATAGATTTCCGCGTTGAATCTGATAGTAAAACTCACATGCTTTTTGTGGATGCGGGTAACAATCATGTCAACATTGGAACTAGCACAGATCGTGGTGGCTTACTTAACATCGAAACTGCTGATAATAATAGTCAATTAGTTCTAGTTAGTTCGGATGCTGATGCTAGTACTGGCCCAAGACTGGATTTTTTGCGTGATAGCGCAAGTCCAGCCGATAACGATATTGTTTCTCAAGTTCGTTTTCGGGGTAAAAATGATGCTGATGAAGAACTTTCTTATGCTGGTATTAAAGTAATTGCTTTAGATGTTACTGATGGCACAGAAGATTCTGAGCTTCAAATTAGCACAATAGTTGCTGGCGCTTCTTCTAATCTGTTGATAATGAATTCAACTGAAATTGTTTTTAATGAGGGGTCTAAAAACACAGATTTCCGCGTTGAGTCTAATGGCAATACTCATGGTCTTTTTGTCGACGCAGGTAATGATCGAGTAGGCATTTTAAATAGCTCACCCGCGACAGCTTTGGATGTGACAGGCGTTATCACTACAGATGGTATGACTACCTCAGCTGATATAAATTTAGGCGATGACGTAAGTATAAGATTCGGTGATGTAACGAATGGTGATTTGGTTATAAAGCACGATGGCACTGATTCGAAAATTGCAGATAGAGGCACTGGCGATTTAATAATACAAGGCTCTACAAATATTAAGCTACAAAACTTTGGTGGAACGAAAGATTATTTTACAGGCTCCAATAACGGCGCATCGACTATTTTTCATGATGGCTCAGCCAAACTAGCCACTACCTCTACAGGCATCGACGTAACAGGCGTTATAACCACAGACGGTATGACTACCTCAGCTGATGTAAATTTTGCTGATGATGTCAAGGCTGTTTTTGGTGATGGTAGCGATTTGCTTATTTTTCATGATGGCTCCGACAGTCACATTCGGGATCAGGGGACTGGCAATTTAATCATTCGCGGTAATAATTTGTCTCTGCAAAGTTTTGGTGCCGCGAGTTATTTAGAGGCGGCGGTTAGTGGTGCAGTAGAGTTGTATCACAATGGTAATAAGAAACTTGAAACCACTTCTTCAGGCATCGGCGTAACAGGTGATATTACCACAACCACCGCTGGCTCAGACAACATCAATATTGGAGAGGCCGCTGGTGATGCGATAACGAGTGGTGGCACAAGTAATATCGCTATTGGAAAAAATGCAAATGGTTCGGTTACCACTGGTGATTCGAATATTGCGATTGGTGTTGGCGCACTCAAAACTGAAGATACTGGCGTCCGCTCAATAGCCATTGGAACCCAAGCTCTAGCAAATCAGGATAGAGATGGGTTCAACTACAACATAGCAATCGGCTATGAGACAGCAAACGATGTCACCTCTGGAATAAAAAATATTATGGTGGGTGGCTTTGCGGGTGACGCAATAACGACTGGTCAAGAAAACGTGGCTATTGGTCACGTATCTTTAAGCACAGAAGTTGCGGGAAATTACTCTGTCGCGGTAGGTCAAGGCACCTTGCAAAACCAAACAAACGCCACGTCTACAAATGTATACAATGTAGCAGTTGGCTACGACGCTGGTAACGATATTACTTCGGGAACCCTTAACACTATCGTGGGTGGCCTCGCGGGTGATGCGCTTACGTCAGGAAACAGTAATACCGCTTTGGGGTATGTGGCGCTAAGTGCAGACACTCTTGGCGACAGAGCAGTGGCGATTGGACACGGCGCACTTCAAAACCAAAACTTCACAACCACCACAGATAATTACAATGTAGCAGTTGGCTATAACGCAGGTAACGATATTACTACGGGCGTAGTGAATACCATTGTTGGTGGTCTTGCAGGTGATGCCCTGACGGACGCCGATCATAATGTAGCAGTCGGTTATTTGGCTTTAACCAGCGATACGAAAGGAAGTCGATCAACAGCCCTTGGCCGCTCCGCTTTAACGACACAGAATTTTACCACAGCCACCGATGTATATAACGTAGCAGTTGGGTATGACGCAGGTGGCGATATCACTGTTGCGACCCAGAATACTCTTGTGGGTGGTTTATCAGGGGCAAGCATTACCGAAGGAGACGCAAACGTAGCCGTAGGTTATGGCGCACTCAATTCGGATACCTTGGGTACACGTACAGTAGCGATTGGCTATCTTGCGCTACAAAATCAAAATTTCACAACGGCTACAAATGCAAACAACATAGCCATTGGATGGGAAACTGGTAGAAATGTGACTAATGGGCAGAATAACGTGCTGATTGGCGCACAAGCAGGTCATGATATTGTCGGTGGTGATAACAACGTAGCCGTTGGAACGCTTGCTTTAGATGCAGAAACCGAAGGGCAGAATAGCACTGCTATAGGTCGAGGCGCGTTAGGCGCTCAAAACTTTACCACTGCAACTAACACCAACAATGTCGCCGTTGGCTATAACGCTGGCGTCAGTGTGACAACAGGTAAAGATAATACTCTGATTGGTGGGCTTGCGGCGGACGTAATGACAACGGGCGACGGCAACACCTTCGTGGGCAAAGCCTCCGCTGGTGCAGGGGACGTGACAGGCAACAACAATTCCGCGCTTGGAATTGCATCCGGACAACAACTGACAAGCGGTAGCAACAATCTTTTACTAGGTCATGACGCTGGTATCTCAGGTAGTCCGGGCGGTCAAATCGACACAGAAAGCAACACGATAGTTCTCGGCGATGAAAACATCAGTTCCTTTAATTGTCAGGTCGCTCTAACCGTAGCATCAGACGAGCGGGATAAAACTGATTTTGTAGATCTAGATCTTGGCCTAGAGTTTGTCAAAGCACTTGAGCCAGTGACATATTATTGGGATCGACGATCCAGTTATGGTGATAAAGAAGCGGAAGATTATGACCTGACCGCCCAGACACCCGATGGTACGCACAAAGAAGATTGGATGGACGTTGGGTTTAAGGCGCAGTCTGTACAGGCGCTCGAGGAAGCCGCTGGATATAGTGTTGGTGACAAGAGCAACCTAACAGTTTCGTTGTCCAGTGATGGCAATCAATACGGCTTGAAGTACGAAAAATTTGTGCCGATCCTTGTGAAAGCCATTCAAGAGCAAGATGCTATTATTGCATCCCTAACGGCGCGTATTGCCGCGTTGGAATCATAGGAGGACAAAATGTCTGAAGTAAGAACCGATGAAGAAAAAGCGCAGATGTACTCAGCTATGCTAGGTAGCGTCAATGTCATCACTAGCGTTTTGGATGCTGATAACGAGTTTGGTAACGATCTCACAAACGCCGAAAAGCAAGAACGCATACTGCGTAGTTGTGGCTATTTAGAGCATGGTAAATCGTTGAGTGACTGGGGCAGTGAAGATTTTTCGACAGTTGACTCTGCTATTGCCGCCGCGAAAGCATATACGCCTTAAGGATTTACTATGCAACTTGATCTAGAACCGCATGAAATAAATGCGATTTTGACTGTGTTAGGCGACCTACCCAGCAAAAGTAATGCGTGGCCGCTGATGATGAAAATTAAAGCACAAGCAGAAGCGCAAACAGAAAGTGAAGAGGTAAAGCCAGCGGAAGAAGATGAGTCTGAGTAATCTATTAAAGCCGTATGGAGACCGTCCTTTTAACGCTTATCTTAGAAGGTGGCACGGTTGCATACATAGGTTATCGAGTTGTGCCTCACACTGTTTGTGTTTACAAAGAATCGGGAACAGAAAAAAAATACACATATTATGTGGCTTCCGCTGTTTATAAATGTCCTAAGTTTTTAAGGCTCCGTAAAAGTGGATAAAGTATCTTACAAGATGCACGGGTTACCATCGGTTTATTTAATGGAACTCGACATACCAATCGCTTTTGTAGATGACTGCAATAACTATCTCGATGAGTTGATTAAGCAAGAGAACAGGATAAGTGCGGCAAGCACTCTTGTTGGTCAAATAAAAAGGGGCGAGCAGTTGCTCATGGATCATACAGACATCCGTCTTGCGCCTTTTTGTCATTTTCTACAGGAAATGGCGGTCGTTTATATCACACAATTTATGGAGCAAAGCGGTCAGGTTCTTGATGGAAATCGACACATAGAGGTGGATGAGCTTTGGTCTGTTCATAGCTACGATGGTGACTACAACCCGATTCACGATCACGGTACAAAGACTGTCATGGGCATTAGCTGTACTACATGGACCAAAGTGCCTAGCCAAATTTTAGAAGGGCCAAGACCGGGTTCGCAAGAATACGGGCTGTATAATGCAAGCGGCGAAAGTGATGGTTGTCTTTGTTTTAATTTTGGGCAGAGTAGTTCGTGGGACAGAGAAAGATTGAGGCCAACACAAAACGTAGTCGTAAGACCGCAAGTTGGCAGGTTGTATATGTTTCCTAGCTGGATGCAACACATGGTTTATCCATTTAGAGGCGAGGGTGAGCGAAGGACTGTGGCCGCTAACATAAATTGTTTTCCAAAAGAAAAAGGGTGATATTGAAATGGAGCATGTAGCGAATGCCTTGGTGACAATAACTTCTATTGTTACAGTTGCCAGCCTTATAGCCGCAAGCACGCCGACGCCCGTCGACGATGGTTGGATTAAAAAGTTGTATGGATATTTAGATCTTTTGGCTCTAAATATTGGACGCGCAAAAGACAAATAATGTGATGTCGTGATGGACACTAGCGAAAGAGCTTTACAAGAAATACATACTCATGCGCGTGAGTGTGATCTGCGGTATCAGCAAATTAACTACCAGCTTGAGCGTGGCTCAAAAAGATTCGACCGTTTGGAGGCAATGATCTGGGGTGTGTATGTCACCGTGATTATCGCTGTTGCTCTGCCTCAATTTTTGTAATCAGTACAGGGGGGCCATATGATCATCGAGTCGGTAGTCGCGGCCTCTGCTATTTTAAATCAAATCAATCAGATGGTTGCCACAGCGAATGAAACTGGGCAAGGCATACAAAATGTGATGGGCTTGATCTCAGATTTTGGAGAAGGTCTAAATGATTTCGAAGCCAAGCGCAGAGGGTCTACATTTAAGCCGCTATCAAATGATGAGCTATTGAAGCTACAAATGCTCAAGCGTCAATACGAACGTCATTGGAAATCAGTGCATGACTTGTTGGCTATGATCGATCCTGAGCTTCTTCATCAGTTTCAAGAAGCAAAGGCACAACAAGAACGTGATCGCAAAGCACACTTTGAAATGCTCAGAAAAAAAAGAAAAGAGCGCGAGGAGTTTATTGAGGCTACTTTGATTATCAGCTTGGTCGTTGCTTTGGGTGGCGGCATTCTTTTTATGGCGTTATGGCTAATTTTTTGAGTCAGCAAATTATATTTAAAAGAGAGACTGCTATGGTGGCAAAGCGATTAGAAGAGGATAGCGATTACGCAGAGTACGATTCTGATGGTGACGGTATCGTAAGTGATAAAGAGCTTGAAACAAGCAAAGAGCTTCAAGAGCTTCGATTACGACATGAACGCGCCGACGCACAAAGAGCTATGAGTTGGTTTGCTCTTTGGGGCATGTTGCTTTATCCGTCACTGGTTGTTGCTTCAGAGTTTTTTGGTTTGCTTCAAGCCGCCTCTATCTTGGGTGCTATGGCTTCAGTTTATTTTGTTTCGGTGGCGGGAATACTAGCCGCCTTTTTTGGTGCTCAAGCATGGTCAAACAGGAGTAATGGGAAGTAGATGTGGCAAATATCGGGAGTCTTAGGAATAGCTCTGATTGTGACTGGTGGTGCATTTAAGCTTTACGCAGACAAGGCTACGGCTGAAAAAGATTTGTTAACATCTCAATTACAAGTTTCTCAAGACAATCAGTTGGTTTTAGAAAATAGCATAGCTAATTTAAATCAACAGCTAGAAGAAGCAGAAAACAGAGTTCAAGAAGTTTTAGACAAAGTAACGGCTTTGCAAATTAAAAATGCACAGGCGCAAGCAGAGGTTGACTCTGTGAAAGCGAAGTTTGCAAAACATGACATGAGTGTTTTGTCACTGCGTAAGCCGGGTCTGATTGAAAACATTATTAATCGCGGCACTAAAGAGGTGTTGAGTGATCTGGAAAGTATTACCGATCCTACTGATTAGTGGATGTAGTTTGATTGGCAGAGAGCCATATACTCCTGAGGTTAAGCAAGTAGAGGTTGTCACTGTTACAAAGCCAGCGGCTGTCTATCACCCTGCACTACCAAACCCTATATCAACTGTCCCGGTTGAGTGGAAAGTTTTGACACCTGAGACAATGCAAGAATATTTAGATGATCTTAACTCAGGCAATGCGCCGACTAACGCATATTACGGGCTATCAACGAAAGGCTATGAAAACCTTTCTTCCAATATGTCTGAAATAAAGCGATACATTCGGCAAGTTCTCAACATCATTAAGTACTATCGAGACTTGGATGAAAGACCCAAAGAAGAAAGCGACCAAGATAATCGGAGCGTAAATGAGCAAGCTAATTGAGCAGTTAAAAGTGCATGAGGGTGTGCGATCAAAAGTTTATCTTTGCTCCGCTGGGTATGAAACGATTGGCGTAGGAAGAAATATTTCTGAGTCTGGTCTTGGTCTGTCAGATGACGAGATAGATTATCTATTAAGCAATGATATAAAAAGATGCAGAGAAGAACTTAGTTTTAATTTTGATTGGTTCGATGAGTTAGATGATGTAAGGCAGGATGCCATGACTAACCTATGCTTTAACATCGGGATTACGTCTCTCAAAAAGTTTTCTAACGCATTAGCGGCTATGAATGTTCATAACTACGAAGAGGCCGCGACAGAGTTTTTAGATAGTCGTTGGGCCAGTCAAGTTGGAGCACGCGCTTTGGATGTAACTGACATGATTCGTACAGGTGAATACAATGAGTAAAGGTGGAGGTCAGGGTTCTTATCAACAGATGCAACAGGCCAATGGTACTGGTCCTTACGGTACTGGAATCGGTGCATTTCAACCCGTTCAATTTTTTGGTAGTCAAGTCATTGGTAGTCAAGGCGGCTCAGGGTTTGATCCATCAGTAGTAAAAACTAATAGGCATGGTCAGGGAGTCATTACAGAGCAAGCACCAGAACACGTTAGGCAGGCTAGTAAGATGATGGAGTCATTTACAGATCCAAGAACAGCGGGTTATGGCGTGCTTCCTACGCCACTGCCAGTTAGAGGTGGACCTGTATTTCCGAGAAAACCACTTCTGCCAATCGGCGGATATAACCCAAATACACAATTCCAAATGCCTTCGTTTGGGTCTTCTTATGGCACGGTTAGCCCATATATGGGCGGGTTTTCTGGGTATGGTGTTCCAAGCAATATTTATGGTTTTGAACAACCACACTATGAGCCTTATACACCCCCTACTGGCCCTCCTGACAGTATGATGTTGCCTCCAGAGGGTGGGGACGGAACAGAGCCACCCACAGACGGCGGTACAGCAGGAACGCCACCCACAGATGGCGGTGTAGCAGGAACGTCAACCGTAGATGGCGGTGCAGTACAAACAGCTTCTGACACTACAGCGCCCGTCACCGATGCGGCAACAACGGAGCAAGCGGTAGATCCTTATGCGTCCACAACAGAGCAGGCGGTAGATCCTTATGCTCAACAGTATTTTTTATATCAACCCCAGCCAACGTATATGCCGTACAGACCAATGCCAATATATAATCCTTATGGTTCGGGACAATTTATGCAGGACTATGGAGGCATTGGTGGATTTGGTAGATATGACTTAGGGCTTGCTGGCTTTCAATATTGATAAGGTCTAACCATGCCACTATCTAAAGTACAGTTTAATCCCGGAGTGGATAAAGAAGGCACAGAGTACACCGCTGACGCAGGATGGTTTGACTCCGACAAAATACGATTTAGAAAGGGTCGACCAGAAAAAATAGGTGGCTGGCAAAAATACATAACCGATGCCTTTCTGGGTATCGCTAGATCATTACATTCTTGGTCTTCTTTAGAGTCAATTAAATATATTGGGGTTGGCACCAATCTTAAATTTTATGTAGCAGAGGGCGCTTCATTTAATGATGTCACTCCAATCAGGTCGACAACTTCTGCTGGCGACGTGACGTTTGCGGCAACAAATGGCTCCTCAACAATCACAGTCTCAGACACAGCACACGGTGCGGTTGTTAATGATTTTGTAACATTTTCAGATGCGGCAACACTAGGCGGTAACATTACTGCAACCGTGTTAAATCAGGAGTATCAGATTGCGTCAGTGCCAAACACTAGCAGTTATACGATTGTTGCAAAAGATACTTCTGGTTCAGAGGTTACAGCAAACTCTAGCGACACGGGCAACGGTGGTTCATCTACAGTGGGTGCCTATCAGATCAACACCGGACTAAATGCTTTTGTTTCTGGAACGGGATGGGGCGCTGGCGCATGGGGTTCTGCAACATGGGGAAGTGCAACTTCCGTGTCTGCCGCTGGACAGCTTCGCTTATTCAGTCAGGATAATTTTGGTGAGGATCTAATATTTAATCCTCGTGGTGGAGGCATTTACTATTGGGATGAATCAAGCGGCACGGGCAATAGAGCGATTAACGCCACGGCTTTAGCGGGTGCGTCAAATGTTCCGACAGTTGCTTTACAGGTCATGGTTTCTGATATTGATCAGCATGTTATCGCTTTTGGAACTAACCCCATTGGCTCGTCTAATATTGACCCTTTATTTGTTAGGTTTTCTGATCAAGAAAATGCGGCAGACTGGACGCCCACAGCAACAAATACAGCAGGCGGTGTTCGGATAAACTCAGGCTCTGAAATAATCGGGGCTGTGCAGGCAAGACAAGAAATATTGATATGGACTGATGTCAGCCTTCACTCGATGCGATTCGTTGGTTCGCCCTTTATTTTTGAATTTACACGGCTAAGCACTGACGTTTCAATGATATCACCTAACGCGGCAGTAAATGCGCGTGGCGCTGTGTACTTTATGGATCGCGGTAACTTTTATGTGTACAACGGATCCGTGCAACCACTGCCTTGCTCGGTCAAAGAGCATGTATTTTCTAACCTGAATCAAGATCAGGCGTTCAAAGTATTTGCCGCAGAAAACAATGCGTTTAATGAGGTAATTTGGTTTTATCCAATAGGCACTGGCAACACAGAAGTTAGTAATTACGTGTCATATAATTATGCGGAAAACCTTTGGGCAGTAGGGACGCTGGCAAGGGGGACATGGATTGGGTACGGCGGACGTAAAAAGCCTTTAGCAACAACGGCTATTGATGGCGGTAGTAATTATTTGTATGAGCACGAAGTTGGTTTTGATGATGATGATCAGCCAATGACAGCCTTTATTGAGTCTGGCGATCTAGAGTTAGGTGACGGCGAATACTTTATGTACATGAGTAGGATACTTCCAGACTTTACATTTAGCGGTAACTCGTCAGATGCAAGCGCAGATATTGTTGTTAAAGGGTCTAACTTCCCTTTAGAAAGCTCTACAACAATATCAACCTCAACTGTCACGCCATCGTCCACACAATCATTTATTAGAAATCGTGCTCGTCATGCAGTTGTTCGCATAGAAAGCAGTGGTTCGGGCTATGGATGGAGACTGGGGACGCTACGGTTTGACATGAGACAGGACGGCAGACGATGACATCTAAGCGCAATACCCCACTGCCTATTCCCCGAGAAGAATACAGTTATGAAAACGAAGCAATATTTCGTCGGACAATAGAGTTTACATTTCAAACTGTAGAGAACGATGTTCAGTTAGCAAAAACTCAAGGCGATAAAGATGGATCACTTGCCATGCGTCGATTTCAGTTTCTGCTAATGGGTGCCTCATGACTGATGTTATCAAGGTATTGGGTCAGGTAGCTCCCAGCGCGACAACAACAACTAATTTATATACTGCCCCAGACCTTGCTCAAACCACGGTTAGCTCGTTGGTTGTTTGTAATCGAGGAGGCTCTGGTGGGACATTTCGAGTTAGCGTCCATGTGGCTGGAGCCACAGCGGACAACAAGCAATTTTTATTTTTTGATGAGGCGTTGGCGGCAACAACAACAAGAACTGTGGTAATCGGTATGTGTTTAAATCAAGCCGATATCGTAAAGGTTTATGCAAGTTCCGCAGACTTTTCATTTAATCTCTTCGGAGTGGAGACAAGCTAATGATAAATCAACGGCCACCTATGCAGGGCATGGCAAACCAGATGGCGCAGTATGGTCGATTTGGGGACTCTATGCTTGTTCACATGAACCCCGCAGAGGTTCAAGGTATTGCGGCTCTATCGCCAACAGGCTCGCTTACTACTAATCCGGTAACGGGACAGCCAGAAGCATTCTTACCTTTCTTGGCTCCGTTGTTGGGTGGTGCATTTGGTAGCACTATTTTGGGAGCCGCTGGTAGCGTTCTTCCGGGTGCTCTCGGCTCTGCATTGACGGGGATAGCAGGAAACGCGGCATTGTCTAGTGCTATTGGTTCTGGTCTTGCGACCACCGCTGTTACTGGCGATATTGAGAAAGGTATTCTCTCTGGAATTACAGGGTTTGGTTTAGGCAAAGTACTGCAAGGAGGTGCTGAGGCTGTAATGGGTGTTCCAGAGGCGGCAAAGACGACCGCTGAATTAGCAAGCACAGCTAATACAGCAAAGGCGACGGCTTTACAGGCAAACCCAGCAATGACAGCAGAAGCGTTAAGTCAGCTACCTACCGCTACTACTGCACAGCAAGCTCAAGCTGGTCTTGATATAGCAAGGACAACAGCAGGAGAAAATATTGGCAGTTTATTTATGGAAGACCCTGCTAAGTTTGTGAGCGGTGCTGGTAAAGCATTAACGCAATCAGGAAGTTTAATACCTATTGGTATTGGTGAGGGACAGCGAGAAGCGCTAGAAGCACAAGAGCGATTTGAGCGTGATGCTAGACGTTTCGAAAGGGAAAAAGAAGATGAGTTAGCACGCGCACGACTAGGACTCACTACAGCTTTTCAAAGGCTAGAGCAGGATTATCCCGGATATCGACTGGGAGGATTAAGCATGGGTGGAATAACCTCTGTTAACCCTAACAATTACATGAATAATGTTCGTGGACTGCAAAGACTTGCTGAGGGAGGTGCGATAACAGAGGACCAGTCTGCTAGGGGAAGAAGAAGAGCAGAGCGAGAAGCTCAGGAAATGTATTCAGATTATATGGGAGCGCCAATTTATTTTGGCCCCGGATCTGCCGCTGATCGTCAGGCTGGTATTAGACCCTCAGCCATTATCTCTCCAGAACAGCTTCAAGGATACCGTCCCGGATTTGGTCCTGAGATCATGTACTTCCAAGACCCGGTAGTTGCGCCGTCACCACCCGGAGGTCCTACAAGACCCAGCGATCCAAATGACCCAAGAGGCCCCGAAGGTCCCGGCGATCCTAGAGGACCAAGAGGACCCGGAAGTCCCGCAGACCCCGGAAGTCCTGTAGATCCCGGAGGTCCAATTGATGAGCGAGATCCGGGCAGAACAAGAAGCGGAGGCCGCTCTGCGGGAGGAATAGGCGGTTTTGATGTAGCGGGATTTTTAGATAGTGACGAGGGTAGGTTGGCCGTGGATACGGTTCGCAGTGCATTTGGCATCCCTGACTTTACACAAATAGATACGCGGCTATCTGCAATCGAAAATCGTCCTGATCCTACAATGCCTGCAATAGATTATGACCTCATGACCAGTAGAATAAGAGAAAGCATAGACATGCCAACTTTCGATTTGTCTGGGATTGAGTCTCGCCTTGGAGCTATAGAAAACAGAAACATTCCAACAATAGACTACGATCAAATAACAGATCGGGTCAGAAGTGGAATAGACATTCCTGACTTCGATTTGTCAGGAATTGAATCTCGTCTTGGAGCTATTGAAAACAGAAATATTCCAACAATTGATTACGACACAATAACAGATCGAGTTAGAAGCGGAATAGATATACCCGACTTTGACTTGTCAGGGATTGAGTCTCGATTAGGTGCTATCGAAGGTAGAGAAATGCCTGTAATTGACTTGTCTGGAATTGAGTCTCGTCTTGGGGCTATAGAAAACATGCCGCCTCAAGCTTTTGACACATCGGAGATTTTATCTGCAATACAGCAAAATAGAGATGTCATTGCAGGATTGCCTATGGTCTTACCGCCTGTGAAAGGGGAAATGCCAACAGAGAGAATTAAACAATTGCCCGAAGAGCGTGCATTAATTAGCCGCTCTGCGGGTGGAGATATTCCTTTCGGTCTTCAAGAGGGAGGGGAAGTTTCAGATGAAAGCTCTAGGATAATTGATCTGACTATTGAAGCTGTTATGGGTCGCTTGCCAGCAGAGCAAGCAGAGGCGGTAATAAATCGTTTTATTGATGAGTTTGGCTCAGAAGTATTTGCGATGTTAAGAGATCGAGTGCTTCAAGAAGCTATGCCCAATTCTCAAACAGAGGGTGAGATTGTTGGTCAGGGCGGCGGAATGGACGACATGATTCCCGGCATGATTGGTGATCAGCAACCTGTAGCTGTTAGTCCCGGAGAGTTTATTGTTCCTGCGGATGTAGTCTCAGGACTAGGAGATGGCAGTACAGATGCAGGTGTTAGAGAGTTAAACGGTATGATGGATCGTGTTCGTAACGAAAGAACCGGAACCTTGCAACAGCCAAAGCCAATCGACAAGACTAAGGTGATGCCCGTATGAATCAAGTAGCAGACTTTCCTATTGTAAAAGATATAGTTACTGAGCCGCGTGTAAGTAAGCAATCAAATCGAAAAGCAAAAACTCACACGATTGCACTTGTTCCATCTAATTATTTGAACACGCTATGGCCTGATGTGCGCGATGAGTTAGCTCGTGCTGTTGATAGGTCAAACGGCAGATGGAGTCTAGAAATGTTGTTTGCTTCTATCCTTAATGGGAAACAACATCTATGGGTCGCGTTCGATAAAGACAAGAATATTGATGGCGTGGGTACAACAGAGATTGTTTTCTATCCCAATAAAAAAATGTTAGGGCTTATGTTTCTGGGCGGTAACAACTTTAATGATTGGGTTTGGGACATGCTTGAAAAGTTTAATAGCTGGGCCAAGGACAACGATTGTGATGGCATTGAAGGCACCGCACGTATGGGATTTTGGAAATGGTTACAACAAGACGGCTTTGACCGATCTTATGTTGTGTATGAAAAGAGGCTGAAAGATGAGTAAAGGTGGAGGTGGCGGCGGCCCGTCAGAAGTAACGCAGGTATCAACTAACCTTCCTGAGTATGCTCGCCCATATTTCGAAGAAGTTTTAGAACGAGCCGCCTATGAGTCGACTCGTCCTTACGAGGCCTTTCCGGGCCAAAGAATCGCAGATTTTACACCCTATGAACAAATGGGTATGCGAGGCATGTACGACATGGCGGCGGCAGGCACGCCTCAGCAACTGGCAATGGCCTCAGATATTGCCGCACAAGAAGCTTATGCGCCTACCAATATGGGCATGCAAATTGCCTCTAGTTTTCAGCCTCAAAATGTAGTTTCAGGTTATCGAGCGGGTTCTATAGATTCTGGATATACCGCTGGTGATTTGGCTCAAGGGTACGACGCAGGTCAGCGGAGTGTGACTTATCGTCCGACTAGGTTTGATGCTGGATATGACGCAGGCACGTTAGCGCAAAGCTATCAGCCGGGACAAATGCAAGTTGATTACTCTGCTGGACAGTTTGATCCCGGATATGACGCACGTAATTTAAGACAAGACTACACCGCTAGGAAGTTACGGAGTCAATATACAGGCGACCTAGATGTCGGCCCCGGATTTCAAGCAGGAACTATTGCAGATCCACAAACACTACAGCAGTACATGAACCCGTATCAACAGCTTGTAACGGATATCGAAAAGCGTGAAGCGCAACGACAGTCTGATATTGCAGGATCGCAAATATCTCAACAAGCGGCGGCAACGGGCGGCCTTGGCGGGTATCGAGAGGCCATTTTACAGTCTGAAAGAGAAAAAAATCTAGGCCAACAGCTGGCGGATATACAGGCTACGGGTGGACAACGTGCTTATGATCAGGCAATCAAGGCATTCGAGGCTGATCGTGCGGCAAGACTACAAGAAGCTCAGTTTGGTCTTACTGCGGCACAGGCAAAAGACAAAGCAAGAAGAGATGCAGAGCAACTTAAGCAGTCTGCATTTAGTGCAACTGAACAGGCGCGTCAAACAGAAGAGCAGTTAGATCAAAATGCTTTTAGAGCAGGTGAGTCAGCACGTCAGGAAGCGGCTAGGCTAGGCTTGACGGCTCAACAACAAGAGGACGCCGCTAAACAAGCAGAACAAAAGTTTAAGGCAGATGCTTTTGCGTTAAACGAAGCAAACAAAAAAGCCGCACAAGAGTTAGATGCTCAGGCATTTCAAGTAGGAGAGGCGGCAAAACAAAGAGCGGCAGAGCTAGGACTAAACGCACAGCAACAAGAAGACGCATCGCGTCGAGCGGCAGAGGAGTTTAGGCAAGCTCAATTTGCACAAAACGAACAGCTTCGTCTTGCTGAACAACAAGAGAATCGAGCGGCATATCAGGCAGGAGAAGCGGCAAGAGCAGAGGCCGCTCGCTTAGGTCTTAGCGCTCAAGAGATAGAGGAGCGTGCAAGACAAGCAGAAAACGATGCGCGAATACGAGTGCAAGAATTTAATACTCAGATGGCAGAGCGTGCGGCTAGGCTTGGACTAGAAGGTCTTGGAATAGATGAAGCAGGAAGATCAAGACGGCTAGATGCGGCAAGATTACTTGGAGGCTTTGGATCAGAAGATCAGAGGCTGGCGGTTGAACGACTGCGTAATCTTCAAACAGCAGGTCAGATACAGCGAGATCTACAGCAACGCGGCTTCGACATGGGATATCAGGACTTCTTGCGACAACAAGCCTTCCCAAGAGAGCAACTTGCTTACTTCAGCAATATATTGCGTGGACTACCAATCGCTCCCGGATCAACTACAGCATCATTTGGCCCTCAAGTTAGTCCATATGGACAAGCGCTTGGCGCTGGTATTGGTGGTGTTGGTTTGTATAACGCATTTCGAGGCGTCTCATGAATATATTAGAGATAGAAGACATACTAAAAGGGCTTCCCGATCAGGCGCTAATGCAAGAGGCGCAACAGCCAACAGGTCAAGTGCCTCAGTTTTTGGTAGTGTCTGAAATACAGCGCAGAAGCACGATGCGTCAAAAATTTGAGGCGCAAAAAGAACAGCCATCAGGAACTATTAAAGATCAAATATTAAGCGGTGGTATAGCAAGTGTCTCGCCTCCACCTGATCAGATGATGAGCGCTATGGGCATGCCTCAGCAGATGCCACCTCAACAGATGCCACCTCAACAGATGCCATCTCAGCAACCTCCTATGCCACAACAAGGCGCTCCTATGCCGCCTCCTATGGGTATGGCTGGCGGCGGTGTTGTAAAAATGGCTAATGGAGAGATGACTCCATTTTCAGATGCAAGAAGTTTGATCATGCAAGCGCTACAGCAAGGTATTCCCGGATCGCTTTTAGCAGAACAAAATCCCCAGTTCGCAGGGCTAATAGACGTGGTTGAGAATCAGTTTTTATCGGAAATAGGTGCTGATCAGTACGTTGCTGGAAGAGCATCCATTCCTTATGGTCGAGAATTTGACCCTGACCCGACAACAGTAGAAAGGTTGCCACCATCAGACCCTCAGGGTCAGATGTCAAGACGCGCACTACCTCAGGCAGACGCGGTTGGTCCTGCGGCACCTACAATAGATACTCGCGCAGAAAATTTAATTCGCAATCAACCAATAGTTGCTGAAGGTTTTGAGAAAACAACACCAGAGCAACAAGCCTTGATTGAGGCTGGGTCTAGAATGAGAGGGGGTATGCAAGATTTCTCAGATAATATTATCAGACAGCTGTCATCCTCTAATGTTCCTGCTAATGGCAGAGCACAAAGAGCAAGAGAGGGAAGTCCACCAAGTGCTCTGTCAGGCTTAGGAAGCGCTCTTTTAGACATAGGGGCTGATATAGCAAAAATGCCGTCAATGGCTTCAGTGCCTGCAGGAATTTTTGATGCTGACGATCCAATAGATGAGGTCGCCACCGGAAATATTGTTGTAAATCCTAGGCAAGGTGCGGCAACTCAAGCTGACGCAATCAAATTGAACTTAGATACGGCAACAACAAAAGACAATACGTTGTTAGAAATGGCTCTTGCTGACAAGTCTGTAACGGACTTTGCCATTGACCCAGAGCGACAAAGACAAGTTGATGAAATTATCGGTGATAGATCTGAGCTTCTGCCTAGAGGCGTTTCAGACATACAGACGCAGGGCATAAAACCAGCGCTTGTTGCTCCAAGTTTTGCAAACTTATTATCCGAACAAGAGCGTCGGCTTGAGAAGATTAGAGAGGACACCAAGAGAGACATTGGCGCTCAAGCACTAATACAGTTAGGTGCTGGTATTGCGGCGGGTGATGTAGCTGGCGGTATATCTAAAGCAGGAGATGCTGTAGCTAAAGCAAGAGCGGCAGAACGTGCGGCTGAGGCCGACATAACTAACTTGCAAACCAGAATCCGTATGGCTGAAGAGCAAGGTAAATTTGATGTAGCTAAGGCACTAAGAGCAGAAGCTACTGAAGCGGATCGTTTTGAGAGGACAATGGGCTTTAAAGAAGATGAGCTTGCACAGACACTTGAAATTGCACAAGACAGAATAGAGGCTGAGAGAGACACAGAGGCAGGTAGGGCGCTTAGGGCAGAATACAATGTGTTGAGTGATCTCGCTCAAAGATTGCAAACTCAGTTGAGAGAGTCAGGCATTCCCGATCCAGACACAGTAGCAAGACTTAATTCAGTATTAAACACACTTCAGAATATGCTTGGTATAAAAGTAGAAGAGTCAGACAGTAAAAATCCGCTTAGGTTGAATTTACCTACAGGGGCTGGATAATTGAATGACCGCTCTTTCTGACTTTAGAAAACGCTATCCAGAATATGACGAAGTGTCAGACAAAGATCTGGCTGATGCACTTCACTCTAAGTATTACTCGAGCATTCCTATTGATGACTATTACTCTCAGATTGGACTTGACACTGGGTCTGGATTCTTTGATGCGACAGGCGAGGCTCTAAAGCGAACCGCTGGTAGTTTTGTAACAGGAACAACTGGTGCGGTTCTTGGTTTGGGTCAGTTTACGCCTTACGATGAAGAATCACTAGATATTCAAGAGTCAATAGAAGCTGGCACAAGAGAGTTCCTTGGTTATGATCCTGCGTTTGATGACACAACTGCCGCGCAAGTAGGAGAAGTTGCGGGTACTATTGGATCTTTTCTAGTTCCCGGAACGCTTGCAGGCAAAATTCTTAATGCAGGCAAGGTTGCCAAGACATCTATAGCGGCTGGTCAAGGTGCTGGATTTGGATTAACAACAGGAGCTAAAGAAAGACAGGCCGCCGAACAGAGAGGCATTGATATCTCTGAGGGTCAGGAAGCACTGGCAAAGCTGTCTGATGCAGGCATTGGTTCTCTCGAAGCGTTTGGTCTGCCCTTCCGTGTGTTTCGTGGTTTGCCAAGAGGATTCTTTAAATCAGAAGTAGGCAAAGGATTCCAAGATCGTATCGAATCCATGATTGCAGGTGGCTTGCGGGAGGGCATTCAAGAAGCGGGTGCTGGTATAGCAAGAGATGCCGCCGCTCTTGCAATATATGACCCAAACAGAAAAATAGCTGATAGTGCTATCGAAGATTTTACGGTAGGCGGCATTGCTGGTGGTGTCCTTGATCTTGCGCTTGGTGCGTTTGGTAAAAAAGTGCCAACGATTGACGAGGCAATGCGTGAAGAAGATCTTGTTGAAGAGGGGCCTGCCCGTGAAACTCAAGAAAAATATGAAGCTGACGTTCGAGCAGAGGAGTCAGCAAGAAAAAGAAGATCAAAAAAAGCAGACAGAATGCTTTTTGAAGCAAGAGAAGAAGCTTTAGAAGATGTTGAAAGGTCGCCGCTTGACATAGCAATAGATTACAGGCGAGGTCTTGGATCAGATATACCAAGAGCAGAGCTTGAGTTTAAGTCGGGAACCACACTTGACGATGCTCAATACGACACAATCCTAACTCAAGCGCAAAGGTCAGAAGAAACACCTATACTCGCGCTTCCCTCCCCCGATAGTAGAAAGCTTGCCGCACAAAAGGCAGTCGAAGAAAGACTTAAAAAGCTAAAGCTTAGCGACAGAGTAATAGCTAGGGTTGTTGATAATGTATTCCCCGGACTCAGAGTTGACGCGCCGACAGATCCAAGAACATCCACAGCTGGAGCCGTCGTAGATGAAGAGGGTAACGTAACATTTCAAGTCGATGCCCGAGATGGAACAACAGATACCTACGGGGCGTACCAGCCAACATCAAAAGTAATACAGTTGTCTGTTGATCAGGTCTTTGCTGACGCGAAAGGCGAACCAATTACAGAAGAGGTGGTTGTTGGTTCAATTATAAAGACTCTGAATCATGAGGTTTACCACGCGCTAAGAAACTTAGATTTACTTACCCAAAAAGAAGTTGATCTTCTTGAAAAGCTTGCTAGGAAATATCAAAAGGCAGGAACAAAAACTAGCAGTGGGGATCTTATGTCTTATGCGGCATGGGCAAACAGCACGTACGTTACAAGAAATGAAAAGGGAGATAAAGTCCCCGAACTAGACCCTGTTCGCATGGCTGAAGAGTCCGTTGCTGAAATGATCAGCGATGCGCTTGCGGGTAAATTAATGCTCGATGGCAAGCCAGTAACGCTTGGTGGTAAGCCAAGAACTATTATACAAAAAATAGTTGGCTTCTTTAAAGAAATGGTTGGGTTTACCAACGATGCAAATGCAAGAGATCTATCTGACTTTCTTAATAAGCTTGAGTCTGGCGACATTGGTGCAAGACAAACAGAAATAAGAACGCCTTACCTAACACAAAGAAAACGAGCAAGGCGGTTAATGAAAGAGCAAGAAGAGTCAAGTGAGCAAAGCATTGCTGACAAACCTATCGTTGAACAACAAGAAGCATTGGATGACGAAGAGGCTCAACTTGAGTCTCGTCGAATCTCAGCATACAGAGACAAGATAGATCGCTCCATTGCTAGAGAAAGTTTTGCAAAGGATATTGATAACTCAGGATTAGAGTCCGGTGCATATGTAGATGAGTTCGAGATTGATGAATTAGATCTTACACCAGAGTCCAAAAGATTAATGCGAGCACTAGAGCGTGATGATTATTTGGGGTTTGATCGTGTGGATGATTTATTTGTTCAGCTTTTCGATGAGGGTGGGCTAGAAAATTACGATCCTTCACCGCAACTTAAATCCGCTTTCGGCAGATATATTAATGAAGTAACAGGAATGACTGGCGTTGACAGACCACCTGAGTATTCTCGAAGGCCAGAGTCTTTTACGTCCGTGTCTTTTGAGATAGCGCCAGATCCAAAAAACAAGTCAGCGGTCAATCGCTGGAACCAGATGTCAGAGTCAGATAAATATTCTTTGTCTAATCGTGTAGGCTCTGAGATATCTCAAAAAATCATAGAAGATACGGGTGCCTTTGCTAACGTCAAAGCTCAGGTTGGTAGTTATAAAGAGGCAACAAATCCTTCTTACGCAATCAAGCTAGATGATGGGGATCCTGTCAAGCTTGCCAAAAATTTAGGCTTTGTTCTTGACCAAGAAAGCATGTCTATCATTTCCTCTGAAAATTTTGAGGGAGCATTCAAGTCAAACGCTATTGATATTGATGTAGGGAATCTTGACGTATCTAGAATTAAAGAAATCTATGACACGCTAAGAACTGTAGAGGGCGTGCCACAAATAACGGGGCAATCCACGCTCGATGGCAACATGCTTATTCTGCTTGATCAAGATGCCAACCCGCGACTGGTATCAGAAGCCTTTGATAGAGCGCTTGATGGTAGGTATGATATAAACTTCTCAGAGGTCTTTGCCTCTTTCCCAGAAAAACCGGAGTACGATTATGCCAGTTTACAAGTCATCCCCAGAAAGGACGGCGAAGATTTTCGGAAAAGGTATCTTAACTTCAGGTCCGAAGCGCAAGCCTACATCAACAGAGAAATCGGACAGTTACTTTCTGACCCAAGAGCAGGCAGAGGAAATGCGCCAAATTATGATCGAACGTTCGAAGGCGCAGTTAGACCAGACGGAACAATAATACTTTCTCATTTTTCAGAAAGAAAAATTCCAAATCTAGATCCAGCTAAAGCTGGCACTGGTGCTGATCGTTTTAAAAACAATCGTCCCAGAAGTGGTGGATGGCTTGGCATTACTGAGGCAAGAGAAGATCCTTATGTAAAAGAACCTGCGATTGGCCCTATCGAAACCAAGTTTGCTATGAATCTGAGTGATCTGTATGTGATTGCTGATCCTCGCAATCCTCAGGATTTAAGTGATCCTCGTGGTGTATGGACAACATTTCCAGATGGCGTCACGCCAGACTATGACGCAATAATTAAAAAGGTTACGGATCTTGGATATAAGGGATTCGTTATCAATTCAGGTCATATTAGTAAAGAGACTGGGGAGTTTGTACCAAATCTTGGAAAGGTGGCTGTCGTAAACGAAAAGCTACTACCCCTTGATGAAGCCATATATTCACGCAGGACCCCAGAAGAAATTAAGCTTACAACTCGCAAGCGCTCGCCACAAAAAGTAGAAGAGGCTGTAGTTAAAGACGAGGTTCTTGCAGAAGAAATGCAGGGACCACCGCGTGTTAGCTTTGTTGCAGAGCCAGAAGCACAGTATGTTGCACAAGATCCAAAGGCTGGATACACCCCTCAATTCACTGAAGAGCAACTTGGCTCTAGAAGGACGCCAGACAGAAACCCTTCTTATCAAGAGGCAATGAATGATGCGGTCGGGACAAAGGATAAAGGCCCTTCTCAGCTTGAGACATACATGGAGGCCACCGGAGAGGGCAAGCTTAGCTATTGGTTGACTAAATTTAAACAAGGAGCAATCAATAGATATGCACGGCTAGAAGCTCTTAGCAGAGACCCGAACCTTCGAGACAATCTTGCAGACTCAAGCTCTATTGCGGCGGCTCTTTTTGCAGACCGCTCACGGGGCGTTGTTGCTTCAGCAATCAAGTATGGGGTGCCTGTCTATCGTGGTGGGCTGACTAAAGTAGAAAACTTTGTTCACAACAATAGGGAATATCGTGGCCTTGTTGACCTCATGGGTATGCTTTATTCGAAAGAGCACGGAGACTTGACTCAAGATGCCCAAGCCTATGCGATAGCAAAAAGGGGCGGCAAGTTAGTTGACAGAAAAAAAGATGGAAAGTTCCTTAAGGCACCTCTTACTCCAGCACAACGAGAAGAGATTATTAATAGCGCCGAAAAATATTTAGATGCTGAAAACAACTCAATTATTAAGGAGTGGTACTCAGCGTGGCAAGCATATAACGATTACACAATTAAATTTCTAAGAGACACAGGCGTACTAGACGCAGAGACCGCTCAGCTTTGGCGTGAAGGCGCAGATTACATTCCGTTTTATAGGGCGGCAGGAGATGGCAGGGGTGCTCCATCTTTAGCTAAAAACATATTTGGCGGCGATCTCACCGCACGGGCATACATCAAAGAATACAAAGGCTCTGAGGCGGTTGTTGATGTCCCCATGATTGAGGCAATTGGCTTAAATCTTACTGCGGCAATAGAGATGGGCATGCGTAATGTTGCTCAACAAAGAATTGTTCGTGACATGCAAAAGCTTGGTCTTGCAAGACAATTAAAAAACAAAGAGCAAGCAGAGGCTGGTCTTGTAACGCTTAAGGTTGATGGCAAAGAGGTGAGATTTGATGTTTATGACCCCCTGATATATGAATCTATGCTGGCTGTTCCAGAGATGTCGGGTCTTGTGACTGGCGTTTTTGCGAAGCCAGCAAACTTTCTTAGGGAGATGGTGACTAGAGACCCCGGCTTTATGGCGGTCAACATGCTAAGAGATACGCTGTCTACTTATGTTACGTCAGGCTCTGATTTTGTTCCTGTAACAGCAACCTTGGGTGGCCTTACTGAAGGTATAGAAAATCTTGAGAGAAGTGGCGTAGTTGGTGGGTATGACTACTCTAACGATCCAGACGATGTAAACGAATTTTATGCTAAAGAAATGAAGCGTAGAGGCATCGGTCCACAGGGGGGAAGGGGTAGTCCTGTTGAGATGTTCAAGACCATATGGGACTGGGCTGGAAATGCAACCACTATGTCTGATGCGGCAACTCGCAATGCCGTTTATAAGGATGTGCTTGCTCGTACAGGCAATGAGGCAGAAGCCCATTTTCAAGCCTTAGAAATTATTAACTTCTCAAGACGCGGAAACAATGCCTTTGCTCGTGTATTGACAGCAACGATCCCGTTTCTTAACGCACGATTCCAAGGTATAGATGTTTTCTGGCGAGCAGGTTTTGGCAAATACTCAGCTAACAGCGAGCTAAATAGAAGACGAGCAATGCAGTCCTTTTACACAAGAGCAGGAATGCTTGCAGGTTTAACAGGTCTTTACTATTTATTGGTTAGTGATAACGAGCAATACAAAGAGCAAAGCGAACACATCAGAGACAACAACTGGATACTGCCTACATCGTCCGGCGTGCCTATGAAACTTCCGATCCCATTTGAGGTTGGTTTTTTCTTTAAGGTTATTCCAGAAACAATTATGGCTTTAGTTAACGAAACAAAGTCTGCTAAAGAAGCACGCGAAACCATTCAGACAGGCATTGTTTCTACACTAGAGATAAACATTCTTGGTGTTCAAGCCATCTCTCCACTGGTAGAAGCCGCCATGAATCACAGTTTCTATACAGGCAGAGATATTGTTCCTTATTACATAGATTCTGGTGTGGCAACTGGACTGCAAGACAGGGTAGGCACATCACAGATAGCAAAGTTTGTTGGCTCAGAGTTAGGAATAAGTCCGATAAAAATTGATCATGTCCTTAATGGTTACGGTGGCACCATAGGTGGTTACGCACTAAGCCTGATAGACACCCTGTTGCGTAGCAAAATGGTTACAGGTGATGAAGCCTCTAAAATGCCAGCACTGAGATCGTATGAATATCCCTTGATAAAAAGATTTTTTGCATCCAAAGAAGGGTCTGGTTTGAAAGAGGATGCTTATGATCTTTACAGAGAAATCAATAAAATAGTTAACACGTCCAACAAGCTCAAAAGAGAAGGCCGTGTAGACGAACTTCAATCTTACTTAAGTAGTAGACAGCACATTCTAAACCTCAAGTCTCCAGTGTATAGCGTTAAGAAAAGGCTAGATATTGTTCGCAAACAAAGAGAAAAAGTTCTTCGTGCTGATCTTAGCGCTGAACGCAAAAAAGAAATGCTTGAAGACTTAGATGCAGAGCTAAACGAATATTTAAAAGTCATCCCGCAACTAAAGAAGCAAGCCAACCTACCAGCATTCGAATCTAGGTTTGGTCAGCGTCTTACTGGTAGCTAATTAAACCAGCTTCGATCATGCGTCCCCACGTCTTTTCGAGAGCGCGTAACTGACAGCGTAGTATCTCTTCTTTACTTAAGTCAGTTTTGATACGCCCATCGATGACATCGTGACAACTGTGACAGGCATACACTCCGAAATAGTCAGGTGACTTCATGCCCACGCCCTTGTAGTTGCTGGGTATGTGGGCCAAAACAGTAGTCTCAGTATTGTTGTTACAGTGTGGGAAGATTTGTAACGTACACATCTGTCCTCGCGCCGACTTTCTAAGCTTAGACATACTTGTTGTATCTAAATCTTCTAGCCATCAACTTACGCCACATAGATTCTATTGGGTCAAGATCTCCAATATCCATCTTGAGACGAGGACCGTATCCAAAATCCTTAGCTTGTGCTTCGTTGATAAATCGATCTTTAGTAATCCAGCCATTTATCCTCAGTGTGTTCTCTTTATACGTCCTACCCACAAGCACCGCTACGTCAGCTTGAAATTTATCAATGCTGTCAAAGATTAGCGGTCCTCTCTCCTTGTTTGAAAACTTCACATCAATTGATACATCATCAAACCAGAGGTCGACACCGCCATCGGTGGCAACATTAACTATTGGTAAGTTAGTATTTAATAGTCTGGCTACAGCGAACTCGGCTTTGAATCCCCAGATGTTTGCTTCTTCACGAGACTGAGTTTTATTTTCTAGCCTTGGCGACACGCCCTGCATCTCAACGAGCTTGACGGTATCAAGACCCATCAGTCTTGCGGTGTGTGCATCTTGCTTGCTGATTGTGACGAGCATGTCAGGGTGATAGGTTGTGTTGCTGATAAGATTCTTTGTTAAAAAAATCAATAATCGCTGACTTACTTATCACAAACTCACAGGTCTTTTTGTCGATTGCAAGATTAGAGTTAGCTCCCAGCGTCGACCTTATCTCTTTAATAAAACTATTACGCTCTTGTAGTGTCGCAAATGCTTTCGTCATGTTGCCCAACCCATCGTCAAGGTCATTAACTCGCGCTAAATAAATTTTTATCTTGTCGCCTTTAGTTTCTGAATTGGGTTTGTGCTTTTCTTCTGGTACGTCGTATGTCCACGCATATTTTGGGAAATATTCTCTCATTTTTCTATCGATGTAGTTGTAGTAATCATCGGAGTCAACCTTAATCCCACGCTCCAAAGCTCGCGTGTGTAAACCATATGCTAATGATGTCATTGCCTCATTGCCCTCCTCTAAAAACCACGGATTATTCTTTGCCCATTTTTTGGCTTTTCTGCTGGGCTTTGACTTTTTTTCTGGGGCATCTGAGTGCGTGTGTATTAGTTCGTCAATTTCTTTCATATTAACTGCCTATCGTTTTGTGGGTTTATGAGTCCGGTTGTACTCTGGCTTAAAGGCTTGTATTAATTTTTTCTCCCAGTAATTCATGCGGTCACGTCGGCAAGGCATCACGCGGATATGCGTAAAAAATTTATCTCTAAGGTGCTGTGACATTCTGGTGTAGGGTTTAATCGACTGCCCAACATAAACAACCTGCTGACCCTCAAGTTCCATTTGATCTATTAACAGATAAATCGAGGGGCGTTCGATGTCAGTCGCTCGCACTTCCTTGCGATGTCTGCGAGTCGTTTCAGATGGAGGGAAAATGTACTCAAGATTCTCTTCTAAAACATTATCGGGCTTTTTGTATTCTGGAAGATCTAGTTTTTTGGCTGGTCCATGTATGGTGACTGTGCCTTTTGGTGTGGAAGCATCTAAATAGATGTGACCAGAATTACATAACTTTAACGTGCCATTACCACTATTCAGATATGAGTCAAGTATCCATGATCCATCACCCACGGTATTTGAGTCTGAGATTGTAAAGCTCATCAGTCATTCACCCTTGTATCAGCAAGTGGAACTGCAAAGCCCATCTCAGCGGCTACTCGTATCAGCGTATCAACTAGTTCAGAATATTCTTTGACACTTGCAGAGCTACTGCGCTTGAGAGGTCTTCGGCGTAAACCAAACTTGGTCTGCACCTCCTCACTGCCATACGCAATGCACAGCAGTTCATCGTGCATCTCATCAGGTGTAAGTCCGCAATGCTTTGCGAACTGACCACACCACTTGCGATAGTAGTTCTCTTGCGAACGAGTCTTGAATCTCATTGGAGGCTTAATAGTTAACATAAGCCCCTCGTCCCCCATTGTATTCCACATGGAGGTCAGCTTGATGTAACCATCAGGCGAGCGAACCGCAAGCTTTTGTAGCTGTTCGAGCGCCCACTGATCCTCCTTGTGAAAGACAAGTTCCATTACGAAATAGAAAAATCATCCGCAAAAGGCGATGGCTCTTCTGCTTTCTTTTTGCGTTCGCCCATCCAGATTTCTGGCTCGACACCCACAGACTTACTGCCATCATCGGCATAGTTCAACCATGCAGACATGTCTATCTGAAGTATGGGTTCTTCCCCTTTAGCTTGATAACGCTTGTATAACTCGATCAGCGATTGCAGTTCTTTGGTAGTCAACTTGTAGTTGCCTTTGAAATCTGGCTGTCGCCCAGTCTTGGTTGCGTTGTGATTTAAATAGAATCTATTGCCCTTTACTTTTTCGGTCATTTTCCCTCTCCTAGTTGCTTTAAAAATACTTGGATTGCATTCCTGAGTCGCTGTCTCTCTTCTGGAAAATTATTCTCAAGATTAACAACCAATGTTTCATTTCCTTTGAACATGTCTTTGGCTTCATCGGCTGTACTGCACATCGCTCTCATGAGGTCGATCAGTGTGTCGACTGCAATTCTGGCTTCATCGATATCTTTTGGATCGTCATCTATTACAGGCTTTTCCTTTGCTGGCTTTTTTGTTTTCTTTAAATCTCCAATAGCCTCGCCTAGATCTTCGATTGGCGTTTCGAGATCTTTAAAGTCCACCTTTGCTGGAGTTTCTTTTTCTGCTTGGTTGCCATCATCATCTTGTGCGGCAGAGATACCGCATGCCATAGCCAACGAGTATCGCTTGGCGTATGTGATGGCAGATCCGTACCCCTGTGGCGTGGCCTTTTGCGCGGGAACGGGGACAGGTCCGGTCGATATCTCCTCACCATACCCGTAGAAAACGGTTTCTATGGCAATGCCATTGTCGATAGGCAGTGACTTTTGCAGAAACCAAATGCCATTGTTATTCAGCGCTGGTTTTACTGCGTCGATAACAGATTTAAGTGATGCAAACTTAGACTTGAACTGCGGGTTGGTCTCGTCCAGATTTGCGTGATCCATTTCGGATTGTGCTTGCGCTAATGCTTGCACTAAAGTTTTGTGTGTTGACATACCGCCTCCTAGTTTTGTGATGAAAACGGATCTTTACCCCAGCCCGAAACATCGAGTCTGAATGTTTTGGGATCAAGATCGAAATACCTGTGCAAGGCTCTTTCGATTGAGCCTCTAATTTCTATTGGTTCTAGTTGTTCGAACAGCAAGATCGGCATGCTGAGTAAAGGCATGCGCTCTGCCCGATATATAAATGTAAACTCTATCTGGCCTCGCTGATTTAAAGTTGCCTTCAACCCATCTAGCTTTGTGAGTTGAAAGATGGCAATCATTTTGTGGTCTACACTATTCTGATCGAGCATTGATCTCTCCTTGATACTGATCACACCAGCCAGCCACCCCACACCAGTTTTGTTCGCATCGCGTGGCACTCCCCTTTCGCTCTTCAACAAAGTGCTCTTTGCCCATCTCAATCGCATGCTCTTCAGCACTTTCGTAACTGTCATGTATCTTGATGGCACGTACGCGGCTTTTCTTTTTGACTGCATAAGTGGTTGGCTTGACCCAACGCTCACTGTCTGAGCACTGTGGCAACATCTCTGCAAAATCCCAGTCCATGTGTGCGGACTGATGTAGTGCAACCCGTGATTCGACATATTCGTCTTGGTCTTTTTCTGTCCACAACGGTATGTCAATTATCATGATTGGCGACTCTGGATAGTTGCCGCCTTCCTCTGCTTTTCTTCTTTGCCAGTCGCGCAAGATCGCAATGATTCTTAACTGTTTCACGGTTAACTGTTTAGCGTGACGCACTAGCCATGCGTATGAGTTCAGTTGTCTGTGCCACTCCACCTTGTCATTGATGACGGACCACACGGAAGTCACCTTGTAATCGCTAACGATTACACCATCAGACTCCACATGTTGAAGATCTATTGCACCAGAGACTTTCCAGTCTTGCGTTGTGTGGAATAATCGCTCTTCACTAATACACGTACTGTCGTCGGCAGTTGCGTTCTCAAACATGTTATGCACTGACGTGCCGAAGCGACTCCACAAAAAATCAACGGCATCTTTTTCGATCTTGTCGTGATGATGATTTCTTAAGATGCCCACCCGTGGGCTGTCAATCAATGAAGTAACTGAGATGTCACTGTCACCACGCGAATAGTTGTCCACGGTTAGTGCGTTGACAACGACTGGCGGCAGATTGAATTTATTGCTAATCGGCATGGACATCATCCAGTCTATAAACAGCTACGCCAATCTGACCATTTTCGTCAGGCTCGTGACGCACACTGAATCTCATTTCGGGATGATCGTTTTGTAGTCTAGAAATCCTAGATCGTAGCGCTCTCGATTTGCGTACGGTATGCTGATCATCGTCAGTAGGGAGATGAAAAAAATGATCAGGCTCTATCCCCTTCAGTATCTCTCCGATGTTTGCTGGGAGAAACTCTCGATTGCTCCGATGGTCCGGGCGAGGTTTTCCCTTTTTGATTTTGATAGGGTTTGATGTGCTTTTCATGCCAAGTCTCTCCGTTTTGCTCCAACTCGATCAGGTATTGACTAATCTTACTCATAACATACTACCTACTCACTTGAGTTATGCCAAGTGTATGATAAAGTACAACTCATGACAAGCATATGCTTCACAGTGATTGGCGAGCCAGCGAGTAAAGCAAACTCACGTCGCCTAGTTCAAATCAAAAATCGCCCAGCGTTTGTTAAATCTCACAAGGCTCTTGCTTATGCCAAGACTTTTAAGCATCAATGCCCATGCCTTGCTGATGCAATGCTGGAGGGTGACGTGTGGGTGGATATCAAAATTTACTATGCGAGTCGTCGTCCAGATCTCGACGAGTCAGTAATCCTCGATTGCATGGAGGGTTTAATTTATGAAAACGACAGGCAAGTCAAAGAGAAGCACATCTATTGGGATCTCGACAGAGAAAACCCACGAGCAGAGATCGTGGTGGGGACTGCCGATGACAAAATCGCTGGACGCGAGCATCGTTACCCAAGCGATCAAAGACCTTGTGCATGACAAAAAATCAGAGCGACTAGCCGCGCTTCAATTTTTTTTAGCAAACGGACATCGAGACTTGTGCGAAAGAGCGGGATTGAATCAGGAAGAAATTACGAACAGCGTGAAAGAAATTTCAATGCATGACGGTGTTCGGCGCGACAAGCTCGTAAAGGATTTGTTGGATGATATTTCTGAAAACTAGAAGTACAAATAGGTCTAGAAGTATTCCTAGTTTATTTAAGTATTTAGCAGTACTTCTATATCTAGGAATATTCCTAGTGATTTTAACACTACTAACCTTGGGGGTTATATGTCAACACTTGATCTGGAGAGTCTACTTGAAAACGTCACAACATCTGCCCGTTACATCTGTCCCGTCTGCGGCCCGACACGAAAAAAGAAAACAGAAAAAACGCTTAGCGTTACCTTTGAAAACGGAGATGTAATTTACTACTGCCATCACTGTCAGATTAGTGGGCGCAAAACCAAGGCTCCGTTTTATGAGGAGCATCTCAGCAAACCGGAGAGCAAGGTCCGCGCTATCAGTGTACCCAAGCAAATAGATCAGACCGACATCAGTGCATTCCTAAATCGCAGGGGCATTGACTATTTAGCAGTCAAGGATAGGTATAGAGTCGTTACTGGCAGTCGTTATTTTCGTGGGCATGGCGATCTTTTGGATGGCGATGTTCAAGCGATTGGTTTTGTTTATGGCAACGATGAGGCCGTTAAGTGGCGAGCGGTTGATGATAAGCGGTTTACTCAGGATGGTGCGGCACGAACTTTGTGGGGTATCGACAATGCAAGACGAGCATCTGAGTTAGAGGCAATCGTTATTACTGAGGGTGAGATCGACTGTCTTACGGTTGCACCCGCACTCCCAGAAAACTATTACGCCATGTCTGTGCCTAACGGTGCACCGCAACGAGTATCTAATCGGGTGGTGGACGCAACCGAAGACACCAAGTTCAGTTACATCTGGGATGCCAAGGACGTGCTGTCTGATTGCGATAAAATAATCTTGGTGACTGACAATGACGAGGCGGGTGAGGCGTTACGTGAGGAGCTTGCTCGCAGGATTGGCAGGGCTAAGTGTTACAGCGTGATCTATCCTGATGATTGCAAAGACGCTAATGATGTTCTGAATAACTATGGCATGGATGCAGTTCGCGGATTGATCGACTCGGCGGAGGCGTTACCGCTTGAAGGGGTATATCAGGTCAGTGATTATCGACAGGAGGTTCAACAGCTTTATCAAAACGGAATGATTGGCGGTCTCTCTACGGGTATTCACTCAATAGATAACCTATTTACTATAGTTCAAGGGCAACTTTCTATAGTTACAGGATTGCCCGGATCCGGGAAGAGCGAATTTATTGATCAGCTAATGGTTAATTTATCGCAACAGTACGGATGGAAGTTTGCGGTTGCCTCTTTCGAAAACCCACCTGCCTTACACATCGCTAAGTTAGCAGAGAAAATTTCTGGCAAGCCGTTCTTTGATGGACCCACAACGAAGATGTCAGAGGCTGAAGCGAGCACTACGCTGGATTACATCCATGAGCACTTTATGTTTTTAGAACAGCGAACAGGTGAAGC
>VTLG01002215.1_pt1 | contig 52933 bp, 41 predicted proteins | sample 4694571 | NCBI WGS metagenome assembly VTLG01 (sample SAMN12604809, study PRJNA352737) | marine metagenome | biome: ENVO:00000447; feature: ENVO:00000209|ENVO:00000569|ENVO:01000036; material: ENVO:00002151; isolation source: viral sequences binned using virsorter ... | reverse complement strand
AATATAGAAATCCATCAACTGAAGATAACGATTTACCTGTTGATTAATGAATGGTAGATACTTTTTAATTATTTTTGTCTTGACTCCATCATCCTTTAGAAGAGAATAAGCAAAATCATAATAAGTAATTTCTTCTTTTTTTGCAAATAAATCTTTTGATGTTTGTTTGAGACCTTGTTTAAACTCTTCTAATTTCTCATGTTCAGTATTTCTATTTTCAAATCGTTCGGTAATTGTTTGAACTTCATCTTCAAGATCTCTGATCTGTCGTTGATTGAGACTAATCCGAGTATTGTTTTGAGAAATGTCATGGTTGAGTTTAGTGATCTCCTTTGATAATTGAGCAAACTGATGTTGCCTTTCTTGTTCTTTTTGAATTGTTATTTCCAGTTCTTTATAACCAGATTGCAATTCCTTTGCTTTATCTTGAACATCAGCAATTTTATTTAACCTAAATGATTCTTCTATAGATTGTGTACAGGTAGGACATACCGTATGTTCTGTGAAAAACTTATGCTCTTTAGTAATGGTAGATACCTTCTGGGTAATTTTACCTTTAAGATTATTAAGTTTCACTAACTTTTCACCAGCACCAGCAACAACTTCTTGCTCCTTAAGTAAATCCGATATGTCTACTTCAACAAGTTCATTTTTTTCTATGTGAGTATCATTTTCAATACTCAATGTTTTAATTTTTTGTTTATTATTTTCAATATTAGTTTTACCTTGCTCTTCTAATTCCTTAATAAAATTCTTTTGCATAGACATTTTATCATCAATATTCTCTTTCTTAAGTTCTAATGATTTTATTTGTGTTTTCTTTTCCCTTAAAGTTTCTTTAACTATACTATTCATAGCAGAGAAAATACGAATATCTAAAAGATCTTCAATAACTTCTCTTCGATTTGAACCACTTAACTGCATAAATGGGACAAATGTACTACTACCTAATATAACAATTTGAGTAAATGATTTATAATTTACCTTTAATATAGTTTCTTCTAATATTTTTTGGTTTGATCTATCATCTGCTTCTTTATGCAACAAATTACCATCAACTTCAATATCAAATATATTAGGTTTTATACCCCTTCTTATAATATAATTTCTATTATTAATATTAAATTCTATTTCAACTAAACAATCTTTTTCATTAACAGTATTAATTAATTGTCCTTTATTAATTTTACGAAATGGTTTATTAAACAAAGCAAAGGTAAGAGCATCCAACATGGTTGACTTTCCAGAACCATTTGTACCAATAATCAAATTTGTATTATGTTTTAAAAAATCTACTTCAGTCCATTGATTACCTGTAGATAGAAAATTTTTCCATTTAATTTTTTGAAATGTTATCATTTTTTAGGGGGAATCACGAAATCATCAGATGTAATTACTGCATATTTGTAATTATGCATTCTACATGTTTTTATAGCAAGTGCGTCATCAACCTCTATCACATCCATCATCTTATCTTCTTGATCTTCCAACATCATAGCATACCTTTCGGCATCATCCTCTTCTTCAAATAAAAATAAAACTTGATGCCCATACTGATCATCCACAGCATAGGCACCTTCTTCTCGTTTATTTTTCATTGTTAGTAAGTACATTACTCTACTTCACAGGATTGTCTATAAAGATCTTGAAAGATACCTTTGATGATGTTTTTATCATAATCAGTATCTGATTCATCAATATATCGATTCAAAATAGAAATAGTACTCTCCTCTTCTTCAATTTTAAAATCTTCATTTTCTTGAAGATCAAAATTTTCAATAATCTTAAGTTCATGTACTCCTGCACTATAAAGTTTATCTAGAAACTTTTCAAAATCTTTTAAATTAGATTTTTTTCTAACAATAACCTTTACAATTTTATTTTTATATTCGGTTGTATTAAACAACTTATAATTGGTATCTTCATAGTATACATTATAAAATAATTTATAAGGATTGTTAATTGGAGTATGTTCTAAAGTCTCCGTATCAAAGAGATGAAATCCTCTCGGATCATTTACATCATTCCAGAACATCTCATATGGATTACCCAAATAAAATATTTGACCATCATTAGATCTAGTATGAAAGTGTCCTGAATAAACCTTTTCAAACTTATCAAAGACTTTAGTATCCAACCCATTCTCCATCATATGACCACGGGTTGCTTTAAATCCATTCACTTCAAGATGACCCATAGCAACCTTTGCTTTGGTTTCTTTAATTAAATTAAGGGTATGATCATAGTTTTCAGAGTTTATCCAAGGAAGAAATAACATCTTCCTTTTTGCTATTGTAACTTCTTCTGCTCTATTGTAAATCTTTATATTAGGATAATTACGTAATAATAATTCAGGAGAATTTACATCATTAGTATTTTTATAATAACAATCGTGATTACCGATAGTAAGATAAACCTTATACTTCTTAAGAGGTTCTAACATAACTCTTTTAGTCCACTCAAGACTTTGTAAGTCTATTGCTTTACGACTATCAAATATATCACCCATATGAATTATAGTATCTATCTTATGCTCTTCTAAAGACGGAAAGAAGATGTTCTTATAGAATAACTCAAAATAATCATGAAGGTGCTTAGAACCCTTTCTGGCCCCTGCATGGGTATCTGTTATTATAGCAACCTTCATCGGTTATTATTACGGTACTGTATATTATCTTTAATTGTATTATATTCTGAACTATCTCCTGATAACGAATTATCATCAACCTTCATAACTTCATCAAATCCAGTCCTTTCAATAATCTTTGTTTTAATATCTAGTTGTTTTTTCTCTTTTTGTATTCTACGAAGAAATGCATAATGTATTACTTGTGTAAAATATGCAAATGGATTCCTAGACTTCTCTGGATCAAAATTATGAATATACTGTACGCAATTTTCAATACCATCAGAAATCATATCTTCCCTAAACATATAATTTACAAAGTTTGGTTTATATGATAAGTGAGTAGCAATCTTTAAAAAGCATGATCCAAGATAATTTGGTATCAATGGTTTACCTTCCCAAGGACCTTTGGGTGGATCTTCCTTGTATTTTTTAATATACTTGGCTTTTGCTTTTAAAACCTTTGCTCTGTAAACTATTATTGCTTCTAATAATTCTTTATTATTAACATAATGTTCCGTCTTTCTTTTTGGCATGTTAGATTTACAACATAGTTATATTATAACATATTTTTCAAACTTGACAAGATACCCAAATATGTGTACAATAACCTTTGTAAGGGTTGGAAGGGATAAATTAGCTTTCTTTATGTTTTAATCTAAAGAGATGTTCTAACTTTGTACGAGCATCTTTTACTGAAGTAACATATCCCATTTTAGAATTGGGTCTTACTGATCCATCAGCTTTATAAGAGTTTATACCATTTTTCTCATCAGAAATATAATGATTATAAATGTCTATTAATTTTTGATCTTTACTTTCTGTGACTGTTATTACTTTATCTAATCTTATAATAAAAATATCTTCATCAGATAATTCCATCCATGATTTAACTTTAATATAACTTCCAGCTTGATTGTTACTTAAACTTACTACAATTGGATTTTGTAAAATTAATATAGGATTTTCTTCATCATTATCATCTACTGATAGAAGACAGAAAAGTTCTTCTCCAGATACTAATTTTATTATTGCGTGAAATTCTTCTCCCATTATTTCTTAAGGGGTATATTGACTATATCATAATCAAAGTTTTCTTCATTATAAACTTTAATTCTTTCTATTAAATGGTTCAGGGTATAATTCCTCCTTGATTTGTAACTAATATCATCAGCAATATCATATAGAGTAGCTCTGGTTTTTTGATTACCTTTTCGCAATACTCTTCCTATTGATTGAAGATTTCTTATTCTAGATTTAGATGGAGAAGCAAAAATTACGTTGTGTAGATTTTTGATATTAATCCCGGTAGAAAAGGTTCCGTAAGAGGCCACGATAATAGCATTATTCTCTTTTTCAGTGATTTCTCGAACCTTCTCTCGGTCTTCGGTATCCACTCCACCATGAACAAAAAAGACATGACGATTATCAACTTTACTTTTATTTATTAATTCATACAATGGTTCTCCATGACCTTCTACCCTAGCAAATAATATTAATGTATTACCTTTCAGATCTAAAGCAAGATTTTTAATAAAATTATTTCTACGATCATGGGTAATAATATATTGAACTTCATCCTCAAAGTTTTCAAATTTATTCGGTGGGTGTTTCAATAGAAGTACATTAATATCCAATTTAGCAAGATGACCTTTCTTCATAAGTTCATCTGTCTTAATAATTTTATATGAAGGTCCAAAAAGTCCCTCCAGCACCCATTTATGAGTCTGTGTACCATCCAATGTGCCAGTAAACCCAAACCTAAATTTAGCATCGTCAAGTTTTGTCATTATAGATATTAATGACTTTGATTTAAACTGGTGAGCCTCATCCCCAATAACAGCATTAAATCTTTTAAAATATTTTCGGGGGAGTTTGTAGATTGATTGCCAGGTAGTGATAATGACTTGAGAGTCAGTCTCTCTTTCTTTACCAGCGTATATCTTGTGGCAATATGAACCTACGTCCCAGCCATAGTCTGCAAAATCTTTATACATCTGCTCTACTAGCGAAGTCGTCGGAACAACTATCAGAGTATTTTTCCGTTTCTCAACAAAATATCGAACAATCGAATAGATCATCAGAGACTTTCCCGATGCAGTTGGGGATATCAACAGCTTTCTATTATGTCTTAGAGCGTCGTATACTCCCTCTACTTGATAATCTCTAGGTTTGTGTCTAGAGATAGCATTCATATAATCTTTAACACCTTCTTTTGATATACCCTCATTAACTTCAAAGGGTAATCCATAGAATTTACTTTCCGTAAATTCATAGGTGTATTTGTGATCTTTACAAAATTGTATAATTTTATCTAACAATCCTACATATATTTGCCCATTCTGTATATTAAATAATCTTATTTTCCCATCCCAATATTTATTACGATAAGCTGGAGAAAATTTAGCACCAGGTACTTCAAAAGTAAACTGGTCTGCTAATTCATAATAAACATGTATTTCTGCTTCTACGTGAAGATGTACCTCACTCTTCTTTGATATAACCAAATGTGACATGATATAATGTTCATTTGGAAATATTTATTCCTCTTCGTTCTGTCTACTTTTTACCAATTTATTTCTAATTGCTTGTGCTTGATGTTGTTTTTTAATACCTTTTTCTTTAGCACGAGCAATTGCTGTTCTGACTACTGTTGATCTAGTCATAGCAGTTCTTTTTCCAGCAGAATTTTTTGTTAAATTATCTGATTGAGGTATTACCCTTCTATTAACAGAAGTATCTCCTGGTCCTATTTTATTCCATCTTTCTGGATATTTTGTTTTATCTGCTTGTGCTATTTTATGATCTACATCATGCTGTTTACCTGTTTCTTTAGATAATTTTTGTGCTTCTCTTCTTTGTTTTTGCTTTCTTCCACTCTCATCACTCATTGCGTCTTTAGATAATTTTTGTCTTTCATCATAAGACAAATTAAGACGATTTCTTTTTAGATGATCTGATACTTCTTGCTTTTTCAATGGAGGTAAATTTTTTCTTCTTTCCTTTTGTTGTTTTTTAAGGGAGTCTTTCATCTTAGTACCCCATCCACCATAATCTTTACCAGAATTTCTAAGAGTACGTTTTTCTTGTTCTTCTGGAGGTAGTTTGTCAAATTTTGCTTGAGCTTCAGCTTTAGTTACAAACCTTCTAACTTCAGTAATAAATTCTCTAAACGTCTTCATGTGTATAAACACTTTTCAAGTATTTATCCAAGATGCTTTATGTATTGAATCTCCACCACCATAGTTTCCTATGGGTACTATATTAAATGCCAAAGAATATCTAGGTTTATCACTTTTATGAACACCAATCCTATGCTTAAGGTAACTAGGAAAAATTGTTAAACATTTTTCAGATGGTTCTATTGAAACATAATTTGCAGTTACTGGATTTAAATCTTTTACATTGAGCATATATGAGGATAAATCTGCTAATGGATTTAAAAAATCAATCTTGGCAGATTCGTTATCGTATTGGTCAAAATAATAAACTCCAGAAAATGCACAATTCTTATGATTGTGATATGCTGAAGATACGTCTTTAGTGGTTTTTGTTATCCAAGAAGTTGTAATTTCAAATCTATTTTGATAACCTAAAGCTACATTTGCATATTCTTCAAAAATTTCTAGAAATAACTTTTTTATTTTTGGGTAATTTTCTAATACCCTATATTCCTTATTGCCAGATCCTTCTCCATCTTGGTCATGACTCATTATAATATCTGTACAATTTTTTAACTCGTCAGTATCTTCTTCTATTTTTAATTGTACAAGTGGTATGGTAAATAAATTTGATAATTTAGGTTCATTCATTAGTTAAATCCTGTCTGGAATTTATGCCATTCAATAGCATTTTTAATTTGGTAAGTTCTATTTGAAATGATTTTTATAATTTCTTCTAAAAATTTTAATGTAGTATCGTAATATCTTATCTTCAAATCTATTGTAGTTAACCTCTCATCTGCTTCCAGATGCCTCTGTATTGCGTCCTTTTCCCTAACCTTATACGGAAATGGTTCTTCAGCATATACATCTGGATCTGCCTTTCCTGTGTAGTAATTGTATCTTTCCAATTTAACTTGGTTGTATTGGGTTCTTGCTTTTTCACGCAAAAGAGTAATCGTATTATAAACTGTATAATACTTTGAGTGTAATTGAGGAATTTTTAATGATTCATCATGTAGGTTATCAGGATCAATGGTAGAGTCATTCTGCCACATCTCCTGAATTTTGTCAAGATTCATAAAGGTGTACGTCCGTCAGCTGCAACTATATTATACACAGTATACTTGAAAGTTGCCTCTGCTGTAAAGTACTGTATATCCGTAGCATCAGCTTCGAACTCTAAAGAAGTTAAATTTATTGGAAATAATTCTGAAAATTTTACAATAGCAATATCTCTATAATTACTGTTCAGTATGTGTAAACTACCATCACTAAAAACTATATTAGGATCTCTTATACCATCTTCATCTATAGTTCCTTTTTTATACTGTTCTGTTGTTTCTGGATATCCTAGTGTAGTCAACCAGTTATTAATTTTCATATAATTTTCAAGATTTTCATCAACCAAAAATCTTAAGGTAAAATCACCATACTGTAACTTATCACCTGGAGTATCAATATCCTTTAAGTAACTTGGCTGCAATGCAGTACCTAAATTAATTTCAGGAATTCTAGTAGAATTGGAAAAAAAACTTACTTTAGGTTCTTTTGATAATGTAAATTTAAATCCAACAGGAGATAAAAAGTTTCTATTTTCTATCTGATTTGCAAATGCTCTTGCCATTATTCCTCAACAACAGTACTATTTTTAAATGCACCGTTTGCATTAGCAACATCTCTATTACCAATTCTTCTTGTTGTTGGTGCTACCAATGCATCAGCATCTGATTTATTAGCAAATGATTTTCTATCTGCATAATTATCAGTCCATCTATTATCTTCTTTAAAATAAACAGTAACACCTGTTAATACACTAGTTCTTTTTATATGATATGGCATTTATCCATTCTCCTTTCTAATTCCTAATAATGGTTTTCTGGGTTTCTGTTTATCTTCTGGTTTTTTAGCACCAACAGTATTGAATTTTGTAGTTTGTGTATTAAATTTACTTGTAGTTGCCTTATCAGCATTAGCTTTGGCAGCAGCATTTTTAGATTTTTTGTTATCTAATTGCTTTTTTCTAATATCAGTAAATCTAGATTTATTATCAGAAAATTTTCTTTTTGCAATTTCTGCCCTATTTGGTGGTGGTCCTTCAGACTCTTCAGAAAACTGTTTAAAAAATTTCATTTTGCAGAAACAGATGATGAGTATTTTAGTTATTTAGACAAAAAAAGAGACCCCTTAAAGGAGTCTCTTTGGTTAAAGGAATTATATCCTTTCTTCTTACATGAGGTTAGCAACAGTAACACGTCTGTAGTAGCGGTTAGAGTTAACCTTAAGTCTACCAAGACCTGCATCAGTACCTTCAGCAAATGGGTTTGCAACGATACCATACCTTGTCTTAAAGCCGATTTTTGGCTGGAAGGTGTTCTCCCCAACTGCACGAACCATCTGTAGAGGAACGTATGGGCAGTAGAACAGTCCTGCGTCATAAGGTGAAGAACCCTTATAACCAACAACGTAATACTGATTACCACTTCCAGAACCTGCTGTTGGAGTGTTAGCAGAATATGGGTCGATGTATACTCTATACTTACCTTGAAGTACACCAGCAAATGTATTGCCTGTGTCATCAACTTGTAGGTTAGCATTAAGAGCAGGAGTGTAGTCAAGTACACCAGCCATTGTCAATGCAGAAGCAACGTCAGCAGAGCAAAGGATCATGTTACCCTTTCCACGACGAGTTCTTTGTGCGATTGCGTTAGCATCTCTTTCCATCTGGAAGATCAATCCCTTGAACTTCTCAACAGACCAACGACCATTACTGTCAACGTCTAAGTCGAATGTACCAGCAGTAGCAACGTTTTGTGCAGCACCAGTTTCAGCAACCTTATAGATTGTTCTAATAACTTCTCTGTTGATTTCCGCAAGGATTTCAGTAGAAAGGATATTAGCAAGTTCTGCTTCAGCATTCAATCCGTGGATTGCCTTAAGGTCTTGAGCAAGCTCTAGTGAGTACTCTGCCTTTAACGCACGAGATTTCGCAGTAACTGTTACTTTCTCGATGCTGAATGCCATCTGGTTGAAACCAGCGCCTTCAGAACCTAGATTTTCAGCATCCTCTGTATCCATACCGCGACCAGTAGGATATCCTTTTTGAGTTGCATCAGTACTTGGGTTAAGTAGTGAAGGATCTGATGTTGATGATCCAGTTGTACCGAAACCAACGTTGACGCCTGTTTGACCGCCTTCGTTTTGAGTATAACCTGTACCAATATCACCAGCAGCCAACGCAGTAGATACACCAGAGAATCCAGTGTCTGCTTCGTTGAATAATGCTTCTGTGCCGTCTTGTGCCTTGTAGCGTGAACGCATTGCAAAGATTAGTCCAGTAGGACCAGTCATTGGCTGAACACCTGCTAGGTCGTATGCGACCAAATTAGGCATTGAACGACGGATCAAGCTGATAAGAACAGGGTCGAAACCTGCGGTAGGACCACCAGCTGGTGCTAGTCCACCAAAACCTGAACTTGTATTACCATTTGATCCAGTGCTGTTAGTTGGAACAGCTTCTGAAAGGAATGCTCTTTCCTCTCTAATTGCGTTTTCTTGGTTCTCCAGAAGAACTGCGGTTACCATTCTACGATGTGAATCCTTAATTGGATCTAAACCATCGTAATCAAGTAATGGTGCCCACTTCTCCTGCAGATGCTCTTGATTCATAGGAGCTTGCATTTGAAATTTACCTCTTTAAAAAAAAGTTTAGTTGAATTTATTATTTAAAAATCACTTTTTAGAGACTCTAGCTAGAGACTGTAAGTAAGATTCCATCGCACCAGTGACTTCTGGTGGACGACCTATTTCTGTACCTTCAGATAAATTCTCTGTATCTTCTCTTGGAGTACTAGCACTTTCTTTAAAGTATGAATTCTTTAAAGTAACTAGTTTCTCACGATAGCCTGTTTCACTTTCGAACTCAACATTTTCGGCAAGTTTAGCAAATTTATCTTTCTGTGTTACAGCAAGACCTTCTGAAACTTCTGCAAAGATTACATCTGCAGATGATTCGGCTAATCTCTTATTAAGAGCAACGTTCTTATCGATTTGCTCGTTGAGTTTATTTTCCATCTCATCTAACTTCTCAACCATACTGTTGAGAACATCATATTTTTCGTCAGGGATTTGTACATAATGATCTTCAAAAAGACTCTTCATTCCAGTTAGGAATGATTCGGTCATTTCTGTCTTAAGTCCAGACTCGATTGCTAATTTGTTTTCTGCAACCCACTCATCAGCAACATACTCTAGGTATGCGTCAAGTCTTTCTGTAAGTTCTGTTTTAACAGTAGCTACTTCTTCAACAATAGATTTCTCATACTGTTCTTCTAGCTCTGCTTTTACCTCAGAAATCTTTACCTTAATTGCCGTTTCAAAAATGGTACGTGCCTTATTTTGAAACTCTTCAGAAAGCTCTTCACCAGCAATAAGTGCATTGAGGTCTTCCTCAACATCAATCTTATCTTCGGCAACTACTTCCTCTTCAGTAGTCTCTTCTTCGGCAACAACTTCTTCAGTAGAAGTTTCTTCTTCAGAAACAACCTCTTCTTCTTTAGCTGGCTCTTCAGAAACAACCTGATCTTCAGGCTTTTCTTCCTCCTCTTTAGCTAATTTTTTAGGAGCCTCTGCTGCTTTTGCACCTTTATTAACAATATCTCTAACTTGCTTTAAAGTTGCTGCAGGATCCTTTAACTTTGCTGAATCGTCATCAGACTTGTAGTTTTCAGGAGTAGGTCCACCAAGGTCTTCCCACGTAGCGGGAGTTCCACCTGTGGTTAACTTTTGCATTGGTTCTGCAGGTTTTGCACCTTTAGTAACCGCGTTTTCTTCGATGTTTTCCATTTTCTGTAAATCGTTACCAACGGACATTTTTTTTAGATCTCTTTAGTATTAATCTGTATTTATTTATAGAATTTATAGATTTGAAAGGAAATTAGAGAATAAATCTAATTTATGTTCCTCTAATTGTTGTGTTCCTCCTAACCTATCAATCTTATCTTTAATTCTTTGTGCAGCTTGTTCACGGAGCATACCTCCTTCCCAAACCCACTCTTTTCCTTCCATAATTCCTGATACAAAAGCATCTGGAGCACTAGGATCTGCTACGATATCAGCAGCAGTTGCTAACATAAAATCTTCACCAACAATTTTATGACCTTCATTTGTAGTTGATAAAGAACCAACTCCACGAGAAGAAACACCCAATGTTACACCCTCATCAATTAAAGATTTTGCAATCTTACCCATAGGAGTATCAAGAAGTTGTGCCTTACCAATAAAATTATTACCTTCTTGCTTAAGAGAAACAATTTTATGTGATACACGATCAAGGTTTACGGTTGGACCATCTGGATGACCAAGTTCTCCAAGAGCACGTCCTTTTTGAACAAAAGACTCATTATATCTACCAACTTCACGGGAAAGAGTGTTTATAGGATACATTCTCCCATTACGGTTTTTTATTTCACCTTGAAGGAAAACACCTTCAATATACATTTTCTTTTTAGCACCTTTTCCTTCAGTGATAAATTTAACGCTTGAAATTTCTTCTGTGATGAGTTTCATTGTTCTTAATTTGTAAATCCTACTTTTGCTCCTTTGACTGCAGCATTACTTGCAAAAACACAATGTGTATAACCTTTTTCTAAAACTTCAACCGAAGTTGCTGGCATTGTAAAAGAACCAATACCAGTTCCACTTTGAGTTTCTACAACACTAACTACATGAGCACTTGAATCTGTATTAACTAAACGAACAGCTGATGCTTCACTAAAACTAGTGGCAGCTCCTGTTGTTGTTGGTAATGCTGCTTCTGCTCCTAAAACTAATGTTCTATGAGACATTATTCCTCCTCTTTTTGTTCTGGTTCTGGTGTCACTTCTGCTTCTGGCTCATTCTCACCAAAGACAGTTGAAGCAATTACTGGTCTTTGTGACTCAATTTTACCTGCAGATTTTGCAAACAAAACGTCTTTAATTTTATTAGTAACGTCTGAAGCAGCAGAATCTGTCGCAATCAAATCGATAATTTCATCCATTTTATTATTATATTATTATACTTTATTTATATCTGCAGTGTTTATAAGGTTATATTCCAATCTGAACCAGATAAAATGGTAGTCATTTCTGTATGACTATATGGTCCTTCCGTTCCAGATATACTAGAAATATATGATGGATTAGTACCATCCCATTTTATAAATGTCTTTGTGCCATCTACACTATAAAGTAATGATTGTTTAAAGGAAGACCATGATGTATGTTCAGTAACATCAGCAGTTCCACCTGATACTTGTATCTTACTATTTACTGTAACTGTAGCAGAATTATCTCCTTCTTTATAAGTAATAACACTAAGAGTTGATGATATTACTTCATCCTCTCTTGTTACTTCACTTTTAGGAAGAATTAAATATTTTCTGTTTTCGAATGCCATATCTTTAAAATGTTATGATTGTGTTGGTTTAAATCTAGTATATACTCCCATTACTCCCACTCCATTAGTTGCATTACCAGAATCTAATCCCATTGTTCCTGTTATATTTGATAGATCTGTTGGATGAACTTGGGATCGACTAGTTTGATTAACTTCATTTGTTCCATTATCACCTTCCTGAAGAACAGAGTAAGTTGTATCACTTTCTCCACTACCTTTTGTCCATGATGGATTTACATCATCAGCTGGATTACTTGCCACACCAGTTACTAATTTGGTAGAGAAATGCCAACCACCTCCAGATCCAGGTGGTGCCACATTTAAAGGTCCAGCTGTAGATATATCAGCATCACTATTAATAACCTGCGTATTCAGGGCAAATTCATCAACATAATCATAAGTCATAATCGAAAGAGCCCATCCACCAGCAGCATCTGATTCTCCTGAATTATTAAAACTAAAAGTGATAGATTGATTAATACCAGATGTATTTAAATCAGCAGTTCCTGTATATAATGCTACTGCATTATAAGATGTTTTAGCACATGCTTGATATGTTGGTGTATGTCCAGCTAAAGTAACCGTAGCATTTCCACCTTGACCACTTGGTTTAAAGAAATCCTCATAATCAGTATAACTTTCGGAACCAGTTAATCTATAACACATGTGTATAAAATACACCCTCTTACCAGATTCTGGTACAGTAGTACAAGCAGAAAGAGATTGAGAAAAGACACCATCAGTATTAGTATCAGCATTAATCACATTCCAAGAATTTGTAACACTAATATTATTCATTGAGCTACCTCCTCCTCCTCCTCCGCCACCACCTCCAGCAGTCCAACTAGCATATTCCATCATAGGACTGTAAGCAATTTTAGATGCTTTTACTGTTGCTGGTGCTATTAAGGTATCATTAAACTTTTTCTCTAGATATACAACCTTTCCTGATGGGACAGTTAAATTGCCTATATCACTTCCACCAGAATCTTTTCTAGTTACTATTCCAACATTAGAATCGCTATTGTAAGCACGTACAACCGTTGCACTACTTACCGTAGTTCCTATTCCTAAATTAGTTTCTTGTGATAGTATTTTCATTAGATTTCTGCCTTTTTAGTATCTTTTCCTAATTGTGCATTAGTGATTCCATCTTCAATTTCTGGTTCTAATGGGACATCACCCATCATTCCCATTTCTCCTTCATCTTCTAATGGTTCACCTGTAATCGGATCAACTGAAGCGGGATCTGGAATAATTCCAGCTTCAATTTCTTTATCTATTTGTTCATCCTGCTCAATCATTTCTGCATCAGTCTGACGAAGAATCTTTCTACGAACCCATTCGGTTGAATAATACTTACCAATATAAGGTTCTATTGTAGCAAGAGTTGCTAATCTTTCATTCATCAATTCACTTTCCTTAAGTTCGGCAAATTGATTATCATATATGAAATCATATTGAATATGTTCTCTAATAGATTCCCAATCTTCTGGTGTACATATATTTTTAAGAATTAATTGAGTCTTAAGCATATCATTGAACATTTGAGCAAATCTCTTTCTCAAACGTCCAACAAATTTAGAAAACTTAAGTTCATCACGTAATATTTCTGATGAACGTCCTAAATTAAATCCACCCTCATTGGCAATTCTTGATTCAGGAACACCTAATGCACGATATAATTTCTTCTGGAAGTACTCAATATCAGCAAGTTCTCCAAGGTTTTGTCCACCTGGTAGTGTTGTAATTTCTGTTCCTCTACCACCTTCTCTACGTGGTAACCAAAAATCTTCCATCATAGACATGAACTTACGATCATCTCTAACTTCACCAGTTTGTGCATTATAAACCAACTTATTTCTGTAACGATACATTACCTCTTTGAGGTATTGCTCTGCTTTAATCTTTGGTAGATTACCTACATCAATATAAAATATTCTTCTTTCAGGTGCTCTTGACATTCTGTAAATAACAAGAGAATCCTCAATCATTCTCAATTGATTAAGTGCTTTAATTGCCTTATTCAAATAAGAAAGAACAGAACCTCTATTTCTATCAATTAATCCAGATGTACAATATGTAATTGAATCTTTTGCAATTTTAATTCCTTTACCCCCTGCTCCACCTGTTAATGCATTTGTGGGATAACTTGGTGTTGGTGTATAAACATAATATTCATCTATTTCAGGATTTAGTGCTTTAACATCATCCTCCCTATTTCCATTAACACTTATATAATCATTTTTATTCTTTTTCTTTTCCTGACGAACAAATCTTATTTTTAATGAATCAATATATCTTAAATCTTGAATACCTTCTTCTGGATGTTTTTGATCAATAACTTTTAAATATGCTAATTTACCATCCACATACCAATTTCTAAAAATTTCATGTGCTTTTCTATCAAAATCAAGTATTTCTTTTATAGTTTTAAATTCTTCTCTAATAATCTTTTTTAATTTATCACTAGCATTTAAATTTGATAATTCTATTTCAACTGGTGAATCGTATAAGTCACTAACTATTGCTTCATTAACAACATCCTCAATAGCAGCATCCGCTTCTGGATGCATTGCCATTTCTCTATACCTTCTTATTAATTCAAATTCATTTTTATATACACCTTCAATATCTACATACTGTCCATAAAAACCACTAGAAATATAAAAGTCTGACCCGTCCTCATTTGATTGAGGTACGGGTGAGACTATAGAAGTTGATTTTTTTTCCTTATCCTCAACGGAGAATCCAAAAAGCCGTGCCATATTATAATTTTAGATATTCTTTATTATAGCACTATTTAGCTTATATCGTCACCACCAGCATTTGCAGCACTACCTTTAAATGCTTCCCACCAGTGGACTTGCATTTCTACGGTAAACTCTTCAATAGTATCAGTTGTTTCATAACTTAAATCTATTGTTGAAATGTTGGTTGGGTAAATGTCCCAGAACTTATAAGATCTAAGAACTCCACCGTCACGATCTAACTGATGAACAGTAGCATCTTTTTGATATTGCTCTGGATCTGTAATACCAGAAGCATCATCAAGTTTGTTAATAGCATTCATCCACTTTTCAAAAGCAGAACGAATTGCAAAGTCAGCATCGTTAATGACTGTAACTGTCCATGTTTCAAAAGTTCTGTCACCAGCAACTTTTAAAATACGACCTCTGAATGGGATGTCTACTGGAGCAATAGTTGATGCTGGAAGTGCAGCAGCTTTTACTAGAAATCTTGATTTCTGTAGTACATCATTTGCTATAGCAACAGCATCTGGGAATGCTAGTTCAACCTCAAAGAGATTTGGCCTAGCACCACCACCAGATAATCTGCTCTTAAAATCACTTATTTTCCTTAATGGAATTGTGTTTACTTGTTTGCGGGATGGCATTTTTTAAACCTCTAATTAAACTTTACCGATTACTTCTTCAAATGAAACGCCAGTTCTGGTGGCAATAAATGTTAGACCAATGAAGTTGATTGACCTTGCAGGCTTAATGTATATATCTGCAATGAACTCATTTGAGTCAATTACAGCAGCAGTATTATTTGTTTCGTCACAAATAACAACATAATCTTGAATTCCTCGTTTAGCCTGAACGTCACGTAGGAATGGTTCAACGATATTAACGAAATTCGACCTAGTAATCTCATCGTTGAATTCGAATAACTGATCCTTGGCAGCAGCAGATATTGCATCTTCAAGATAGATGAATAATCTACGAACATTGATTCTATCGAATGCAGATGCCTTGGCAAATCCAGTCTTATCACCAAATAGGATAATTCCTGATCCTGGTGAATGAATTACTGGGTTTACTCTATTTGAATAAAGTGCATCTCTTTGTAGTTTGGTTGGATTGTATGCCAACTTAACTGCATTTAGAATTGTTCCTCTATCCGTACCCGCTGGTGAGAACCATGGGAAATCATTGATATCGGTTCTTGCACAACAACCTGCAATATCACCATTTACTGGAATCCAACGGAATGTGTTGTTAAACCTATCGTAAATGTACTTATATCCACTATCAAATACAGCATATGATGAAGATGTTATTGTACTATAGTAATCAGTTACTTTAGTAGTAATTTCAGCATCACTATAAAGTGTTGCATCAGTATCAGTACTAGTATCTGTAATTTGTGATGCTCTATAAGGTGAAATAAATGCAACAGCATCCTTTCTAGCCTCTGCAACAGCAATTAATTTTTCTGCTAGTGCTCTACTCTCATCTTCCCCATATTTACCAGTTCCCATAAGTAGGAAATCTACATCCACTGTAGTATCATTTTCAAACTTACCATAACCACCTATTAGATCATCCAATCCAGCATCTAATGCACCAGTAGTTGTAAGATCAGTTTTTCCACCATAATTTTTACCACCTGAAATTACTTTATCTTGTGGTCCAGAAAAATTAAAAATTATTCCGTCTGCATCCGTATCCCATGGTAGATCAGTTTGTGTCCAACCATCAACAGTAGTAAATCCTCCCTTAATGGTGTCAATATCATTTCCACCTCCACCATATATGTAATCAGAACCTGATGCCAAATATGATCTCCAGTATGAAGGTGATCCTACAGAAAATTCTGCATCTTTTGCTTTAGATAAGAATAAATTCTTTTCTAAAATTGTCCCTGCATTTCCAGTAATAGATCCTTTTGCATCAATTACAACTACATGAACTTCATCATTTCTAGAACCTCTTGCTGCAGCAAACGAGGAAGTACCTGGACGATCTGCAATAGTATTCCAGTTAATAGTAGTTCCTGTTGCAGTAGTAAGTACTTGCTGATCCCACCAATCTACTTCTTGACTTGCTGTTGTAGCATGAATAGTAGATCCATCATCTGAAAAAGAAATAGCACCTGTTCCAGCAAATTTATATGTATTATTATAATCTTTTGCTGTTGCACCCAATCCAACAACTTTAACATCAACTATGTTTTTTCCTGCATGTAACTTTGTTACAATACCTTTAAGTATCCCTGTAGTAACTGATGTACCACCAGCACCAGAGATAACTTTAGAAAATGCTTGAGTTACTCCCATACCAACAGTAACACTTGCAGTACTAGCAACAGAGATAGTTTGATCTGCTGCACCGTCTATAATAGCAACTCTAACGTCATTAGACCAAGTTCCTGGGTTCTTGGCAACAACTGTTTGACCAGTAATAACATTCTTGTCGTATCCAAGAGCTTCATAATGCTCTTGACTTCTAATCTTTACACTAGTACCAGAACCAACTGCACCGTTGTATGTGTGAGTATCATCTGCTCTAATAACACTTAATTGTCCACCATATGCAAGATAGGATGATGCAACCAACCAATCTTCATATTGCTTATCTACATCATGTGGTCTTCCAAAAGTGTTTAGTAACTCGTTCTCACTAGTAATCTGTACAGGTTCACCTATTGGTCCTTTTTCGAAGGATCCTACAATACCCCCAATCTTGTCAGTAGTAGTATCAACTCTACCGATAGTTAAGTCAACTTCCCTTACCAGAATTCCAGGAGATGCTAAATTTAAAGGCATCTTGTTTTCCCCTCGCAATCCAAATTTATCTAAAAATATTTATGAAAACAGGGATTTACAATGGGGAAACAATGCATGAACATACTACCAATCTGGATAATTCCAATCTTCAAATGGTTTACTTTTTTTCCTATTTTCTACAACTCTTCTTATAGTACATACTTTACATTCATAGGAATAGGAAGACATTAAATTCTTTCTATTTTTACGTGTTATATAAAACCCATCAATTAAGTCTTTTGTCTCTCCACAAATCCTACACTTTCTTTCTGAAAATAATAGATGACTTAATTTAACTTGTTCATCAATTTCCACTTACATATAATCCCACATATAAGAACGATCACCATATTCATCAGTGTGCCAAGTATCACCATCTTTATCCACAAAACTTTCAGCAGTTTCTAAACCAGTTTCAACAAATCCAAAAGGTGCCATATCCTGTTCAATCTGATTCTTTTGTTCCTCATATAATCTTTTTCTTACATCTTGATCTGTCATTTCTTTAAAATAATCTTGTGCAACTAACCATGAAAATATAACAAGGCACATTGCTAAATCATCATTACACCCTTCTTCAGCCTCAAATGACTGATGTTTTTGTACAAAAGTAGTTAGTTCAGATATGATATCATAATCATCCGTCAATAATTTATCATCTTCTAATAATGTTTTTAAGTTAGAACAACCTAATTTTTTAACAGCTGATGTCATTCTTACACCAAGTTGTGATTTCTTGCCACTAAAACCAGCACCAACAATCTGTCCTGCACGTCCTCTCATGGAACACATAAGAATATTTTCATATTCCAAATCAAATTGTAAAATACTTGCTACCTGATCACCAATATCATTAATTTCTATTAATAAGTATGCTTGATTGTATGCATTAGCAACATCCAATATTATATTTGGAAATAACATTGGTTTTATTTCATTATTTTTATATTTCCCTACAGTCTTATATGGAAATTCTGTAGTATCAAAAACAATAAAAGCTGAATAATCATTACCCAAACCTCTTGCTACATCTACAGTTATAATATAAGTATGATCTGGTTTTGGTTCTTCATACAAATCCAATCCAGCATTCCTTTCATATGGTTCCCCATACACTAAATTTCTTAATTTATTTGCAGCAATTAAAGTATTAACAGATCCTAAAAATTCACATTCAAACTCAATCTTAAACTGCTGTTCTGATGTGTTGGAAATAGTTTGTCTTTTCCATTCAGAATCTCTACCTGGAACTTGAGACCAATGAACATCAGTTGGTACATATTCATTTTTACCCTTTTCTGCATCATGCCAATACCTATAAAAATGATTCATTCCGTGGGGAGTTGAAACCATTATTACTTTCGTTGTTTTACCAGAAGTAATAGTAGGATAAACGGAACTAAAGAAATCTTCTGCGATATGATTTGGGACAAAAGCGAACTCGTCGAGGAAGAGGATGTTAAACGACATACCTCGGACAGCACTTGCAGACGTAGAAGCAGCCAATATCTTTGATCCATTCTCCAGTTCTAAACTACCTTTGTTCCAAGCAATTATACCTTGCTGCATCCATTTAGGCAAGTTTTCATATGCCGTTTGTAATCTACCCAATAAGTCTCTAGCAGTTGCTGCTTTGTTTGCAAGAATACCTACATTAACACTATCATTAAATACAACATAATGTAAAAGATATGCAACAGATGTGGTAGACTTACCAGTCTGTCTAGGCATCTTACAGATATTAAACCTATTAAGATGAAAGTTTTTAATTAACTTTTCTTGAAAATCATATGGTTTAAATTGAACAAGTCCCTCATCAAGAGAAACAATCTTCATATAATTGTTTGCAAAATATACAGGGTCTTCCTTACACCTTAAAAATTCACGAATATTATCTTCCGTAAATTCTATTTGTGTATTTGCTTTTTTTAAATTGGGATTACCAAGATATACATCATTATCAGGCATAATTTTACCTCACTATTCCCAAATCTTTTCTCCAATTAGATTCGCTTACTCCACCACCATTTCCATTTCCACCACCATTTCCATTTCCACCACCATTTCCATTTCCACCACCATTTCCATTTTTGTTATCATCATCTTGTTCAAGATAACCACGAACTCCTACATGATATCCTAAAGGGATTCTTTTGCATTTTTTATCTTTGTGGCAATAATAAAATCCTGCTTTACACTGTTTCATTGTTATCCTTTGATGTAGTAGTATTTAGAAATTGCTGTTTAATCATCTTTGATAAATCAGTAGTAGAACCAACAAACAATGCATTATTTGTAACCTGTGTTGGTTTTCCTTTATCTTCATCTACTTCTTTAACTTTTTTCTGAAGTTCCATCAACTTATCAGTCGTATCAGCAACCGACTTAATAATTTGTCCTGCAACTTCATATGCTCTTGGACTTGCACTTTCACCTGCTAATTCCATAATACCATTAAGTGATTCCTGTCCTTTCTCTATCAATGAATATAAATTAGCACGAGTATATTCATAGTCTTTATCAATATCATCACTTACATTTTTAAGTTCATCTTTTCTCCTAATACCACCACCTTCTGGTGTATTACTTACCTCTATGCTACTACTAGTATTAAGTGCTTCGTCAATAGAATCATAATTATTAGACATGATTAAATATCCTTCTGTTGTGTTGGACTATAAGATTTAGAATCAGAGAAAACTGAAGTAGTTTCATTAAATCCAAAATCATCATCAGGACCAGCAGTGATAGGATCTGGTGTAACTGTATATCTTACTTCACGTTTAGACTTCTTAACATCTGTATCAGTATGGTAATCAATCTGAACTTTCTTAATAAGACCTTCAGAAGACTCTGCAACAGGACCAAATAAGTAGGTTTTTGCTGTAAATGATAATGTATATATTAATGCTCTTCTTGTTGCAAAATCTCCTTCATAATCATCTTGAAAATTTATAGAATCTAAAACTATTGGTATATCTCGTTTTTCCCCAATTTCTTTTACTAAATCAACTGTCAAATTAAATGATGGTTGGAAGTATGGTAATATCTGTTCAACTATTTGTAATGCATCATCATTTAATTTTGTTAAAATATTTAATTCAAATCCAATATTATAAGGAACTGGCATAAAAACTTTCTTCAATTTACTATCTCTACTATCAAGTGCTTTAAAAGTTTGTGTTACACCAACTTTTCTTGTAGAATCGTATGTAATATTGTTCATTTCAAATGACATTCTTGGTAATGTTATTTGAACTGGTTTATTTAAATCTGCCTGTTGTTCTAACCTAGCAAGAAATTTTTGAGCAGGTCCATATGCTAAAGGAACTTTCATTTCCGTATAAGTATTACCTGCAGCATCATCATGCCTTATATTAATTTGATTGAAAAGAGTACCAAATGCTACAATACTTTTTCTAATTATTTCGTGATAGTAATAAGTTCCTAACATTATACGTTACCAAATGGATTCGTCTCTGTGAAATCTAAAATAGAATCTGCTTCTGTTTCTATTTCATCACCTTTATCATATTTATCCACAAATTCAGCAGACTCGACATAATCAACAGTATATCTAGCACCTGATGTAGCACCTATAGCAACATCTCCTGGTGTAAATGTACCACTTGTAGTACCTAACTTAAGAACATTATCAACCCTATTCCAAGTTTTAACTCTACCTTTAGCATTAGAAACAGAACCAGTTACAAGTTCATTATACTTATAAGTTCCTATACCAGAAATAACTGGAGGAGGTGCAACTGTTGCGATACCAGTTCCTGCAGTATATCCAATACCAGCATCTGAAATAAGAATAGAAGTTACAAATCCAGCAGCATTTATCCAAGATCTAGCAATAGCAGTACCAACACCAGAAGTTGGTGTATTGAAATATATTGCCGGATCTGTTGCATATCCACTACCACTTGACGCAATACTTACAGTTCCTATACCAGCAGAATTAGTAACAAGTGTAGCAGTAGCAGCAGCTCCAACACCATTAGATATAGTTGATCCAGAACTAACTATAGTAACAGTTGGAGTAACAGTATATCCAGCACCTGGATTAGTTAATAATATTTCTTTAACAGATTCTATACCATTAATAGAAGTTGTTATAGCAACTGCAGTAGCATTAGTTCCTCCAGCAGGTGCTGTACTAATTGCAACTGTTGGTGTTTTACTATAATCATATCCATCATTAGTGAGATTAATTGATCTAATATATCCAGAAGCAGTTGATACACCTAAAGTTGCAGTAGATCCAATAGAGATCATCTTCATTGTTGTGATATATCCTTGATCTTCTAAAATCTCATCTATTTCTTCTGTTATTGCATTAGGTTCACTCCATCCACCCATCTCATCTTCAAGTTCGAATAATTCACACTTCAATTCATAAACATAAGTTTTACCTAATTGATAAAAAGGTTTCTCATGTTCTACAAATTTAACTTCAAAAAGTCTTTTTCCTAATGGAAAATAAATTACATCACCTTCACGAGGTCTAGTTGTTACTTCAACTTCAGATTCAGGTAATGTTGCTAAAAATGGTGCAATAAAATCTTCAAATCTTTCTTTTGATATTGTTACAACCAATTCATCCTTCAAACTCATTCCAAATTTAGTCATTATATCTCCAGCACCATCATACCCTTCATAAGTATTCACATATGCTTCTAATGCAAAATTATCATCAAATTTTGATGATTCTAATTCTGTAAAAAGACTATCTTTTTTAACAATTTTTCTAGGTAAATAAATTACTTCTACCCCATAGATTTGTAATTGTTCATTAATCAAATCTTGGATTAGTCTTTGTTCACTTTGTGAACCTTGTAGAAAGAAGGGATTTAATGCCATTATCCTATCATATCAAAAGGTGGTAATTCATATTCATTAATTAGTCTTTCTCTTATAGCTTCAATTTCTCTTTCTGCATCATCATATATTTCTCTAGCATTAAATTCAACACCACCAGGAAGTTTAACTCCTTTAAATTTGCTCAAATTTTGACCCCATTGTCTTTTTATTAATGCAGTCAAATATAATTTCAAAAAACTATCATTATAAACACCAGTAAATTGATCTGGATCTAAAATTCTCCAACAATCCATAACAAGAAAAACATCTTTAGATTGAGCACTCCAATCAATATCAAGATATAATCTATCTTGTCTTTTATTATATCTAACCTGTTTATCTGTAGTCAAAAGCATATTAATATCTTCAAGATATGTCTTTACCATAGAATATTGTAATAAATCAATTGAATTAAAATTATACAAATCATTCAAAAATAATTGATATTTTATCCCAAACATACTGCCAGATATTGTATTTGTATCAAATTTAAATACTTTTTCTATTCCTATTACTGAATCTGGAACTTGAATAAAATTAGAAGTTTCATACCAATTTGATGTAACAGTTCCTAAACCACTAACACTTGTAGAATTTACAGTGGTGGTAACTATACCAACACCATCAGTTCCAGTTGCTTTTCCCCTATCAATATCTTCTTCTGATATCTTATATTTTAAATACATCCTCTCAACACCGTCAAAATGACGTTCGTTGAATAATTGTAAAGCATCGTCAATAGCATCATCTATTTGATCATCATCAACGTTGATTTCCAAAACAGGAGCACCAAGTTTCCTTAAGCAATAATCTATTAATTCTTGTCTTGTTGCTGGTTTTGCCATTAGTACGATCCTCCATCTATTTGTGCAACATCACCATAATATGTAACAATTCCTGATGTTGTAGTAATAACTCCAGAAGAAATTTTAAGGTTCGATAATGTAGTAATACCAGTTACTTCTAAATTAGTAAATTGATTAACCGGAGTAGCAGTTACAGTTACAAAACCACTAGAAACTGGAGATACTGCAAGATTTTGTCCAAAATCAATAGTTGCAGCAACACCAATTACTGATCCATTATCTCTAACATTAACACCAGTTCCAGAAGCAGTAACTCCAGTTAATCCAGATCCATCACCAAAAAATCTTGTTGCAGTTATAACTCCTGCAGTAGTGTTAGATATTGTAGTAAAACCAGTTATATTTAAATACTGAGATTCAATAGATCCATTAACCGTTAAACCATTATCAGTATTTACTGTTAATGATGGTCCTACTCCATTAGAAGCATTAAATTGAACAGTATCTCCCCAAATTTGTAAATTACCAGAACCAGTATGTCTAATAATCGAATGATTAGTATCGTAATGAACAAGTTCTAAATCACCATCATTACCAAATTTTGCTGATATATTATCAGGTATATTAATATTACCAGAGAATGTTGATAATCCAGATACATTTAATTGAGTTACTGAACCAATACCACCAATAACATTTGTTGATATACCTGAATTTTCAGCATAGGTAGTATACGTAGCAATTCCTGCAGATATAGCATAATTTGAAGAACTGGAAATGCCTGATTGATTGGAGTAAGCAGATGTAGCTGATTCGCCAGTCACACCTTGACGACTAGCAATAACTTTTATTGCATCTGATTGTCCAATTCTTACTTTTATATCTGCCATTATCTGGTAACTCCCTCCCGTACAAGAACTGATCCTTCAAGAACTCTTGTTTTAATACCACCTATTTCAGTTACGACATCATAGACATATCTACCAGGTTTCATTGAACTGGTTTGAGTGTCTGTTAAGGAAAGAGTAATTTTTCCTTCACTTGCATTTGTTATTGCTATTGCAAAATCAGCTTTTTTAGTAGCACTAGATGCATGTTTTCTTATTTGTGCTGTTACAGTATAACCAGATAAATTCAAAGGACCATCATCAGTACTCTCAACAAGACTGAATTCTTGAGCAAAAGTTGCACTAGCATTTACTATAAGGTTAGATACATATACAGCAGCCATCTATTTCTAATAATAACGTTATTATTATTTAGGTCTTATTTAGACCACTAATTATAAGTTTAAGAGATTCCTTGATTTCATCAATATCTTCTTTGATTTTATCAAGTTCTCTATCCTTTTTTTCTCTAATTTTTAATGATCTTACATACTGATCATATCCCTGATTATCACAATTAATTATGGCACCTGTTTTTTCATCTCTATAAAGATGTGAATGCCCTTCTACTTTAATCATCGTACAGCAATTGTTCTCAACTCTCTTATTCTTGGTGGTTCTGCCTGATTTGTACCAGACATTACAATTTTAATTGTATATCCAGTAAATTCTGGAAGATTATCAGCAGTATACTGATATTCTTTATATTGATCTCTAGTACTTGCAGAAACAAAAGAATCTGATTTACCATCATTAAATGCTGGATCTATTACAACATCACCAAATCCATCGTCATTATTATCAATAAGATTTCTATATCCTGGGAATAATTCAAATGCTTGACTGACTTCATTGGAATCACTTGTTTCTAGAGCATATAAAACTCTAAAATCTGAATTAGAATGCCTATATCCAGTTAATAAAACTTTTAATGATGTTGCTGGTTTAGTTAGTCTAACTGGACTAGAAACGTATACTGCTGTGTGTGGATCATTCAAGATAGAATTAGCACCACTATTGCGAACATAATTATCACCAATAGGATTGTTTAAACGATGACCTATAAATTCTACTGAAGAACCACTACCAAGTCTAATCATTGGTGATAAATTTTCATCATTTGATGTTAAATTTAATACTGCAGTAAATGATTTATTTCTAGGAATTTCACTCAAATATTCATTTTCATTTGTTTTTGATGCAACAATTCTAACACTATTAAGTTTATTAAATCTATTTAATGCTACTGGTTCATAACCATTATCAACAAATGAATTTTCAGTTCCAGAAACACTTGTTCCTGTAACTGTTCTGATAGAAGCATTTATTCCCGTAGTTGCTCCACCAATACCTGTAGGTGTTAGTGCATCAAATCTTGGAACTACTGCACTATAAAGAATATTTTGAGTAGCACTGGCTTTATTACCACCAACAAATGAATCACTTGTAAATGATAATTGTGGAATATCAACATCATCGGCTGATCTATCTAAACCATTTTTAGATCTATCAAATGATAGATAGTAACTATCAAGATCAAAATTATCATTGAGAATTGAATTAGGTTCTAATTGCAATCTTCTTAAAGATACACCACCTAATTCATATTTTCTAATAACATCACCAATTTCATGTGAAATAGCATTTGTACCATCAACACCTCTCTTATTTCCATTAGAATTTGCTATCTGTAATATACCATTACCAACTCCAGAATATCCAATAATTTCACCACCAACAGTAACGTATCCTGTATTTGCAGCACTTACCCTAATACCTTCAAATAAATCAAATGGTGTAGTATTAGCAACCCCAATAGTTCCTCCAGAACCACTTCCTTCAGATTGTGTTAATGAAACATCCAAAACAGATGATGGTGAATCTGTTTGTAAATTTTGTATAGAAACTTTGTTTGTACTGGAATACATTCCATGATTAAATTGAGTAACTTTAAATGTGTTTCCTGCATTAATACCAGTATTATTAAAATTAGTCTCTAAAATTGTTGTATTTGCTAATCCAACCAAATTACCACTATTATTGAAATAACTTACTCCAACACCAGTATATGATGTATCTGTTCCTTGTATATTTGTAAGATACAAGGTGTCAATACCACTAATGGATTGAATAGTTATTCTAGCACCGTCTCCAGTAGATCCATCAACAGTACTAGTAACAATTCCAACTACATCACCAACCTTATATCCAGTTCCTCTATTAGCATCTACTATTTGAACAGCAGTAATTGTTCCATTCTCATCCGAAGTATAATTAAATTTCAAATCTTTACCTTGTCCAGTAATTGTAAATGCATCTACAGTATTTGTATTTGTAACATTTGGTTTATAATTAGAACCACCAGAATCTGGAACAACTGACAATCCAGTAACAGAACATCCAACACCACTAATAACTGCAGTACTAGTTGGCTTATTACCACAGATTTTTCTTCCTTCCGATAAAACAGTTGTTAATACTGTATTGGAAGTTGGAATAGTTGTTATACCCACAGAACCTGTTTTTGGTAATGTTTGTATTGGATTGTTTCTTAATGTTGGAATATATCCATTACTTCCATCTAAATCTGGATTGCTAAAGAATGCAGAACCACCAGTAGAAGTAAATTTAGCTTTATAAAGTTTAAATGTCATATCCATGGTCTGATCTTCAGTCCATAAAGCACCGTTCTGTGACTTAAATAATGCACCAGCACCATATTGCCTAGAATATGTTATAGATGCCCCTCCAGTCGATCCTGGTATACTTGCAGGATTAACCGCAGTACCACCATGTCTAGCAGTCCATACAGTATATGCAGTACTCTTTTCAGCAAGAAGTACTACTGCGTATGAAGCACCAGGTGCCAAATATATTGGTTCTGGGAATACAAATTTAGTTGGCTTACTAGCAGAATCAGGATCAAATTCGATATTATTTACAACTTGTCCATTTGAATCTATTTTAGTTGGATATAATATTTTACTTCCAAGAACTGTCATAGAAGGACGGGCATCTCCTGTTGTAGTTCTTATTTCACATCTTACAGGTGTTTCAGTTACAGTATCAATTGATGCAAAGAATACATCAACTGCAGTTATAATTGCACCATTCATATCATCATTAGCACCAACAGCAGATGGTGCATTTACATTTCCACCAACAACAAAAGTTTGTGCCAATGGATCTGTATATACAGCATTTGTTGTATGTGTATTTCTCCAAGTCATGGATCCTTCAGCATTTATAGTTGCATTAAATCCAGCATTAACATTTAATGTTGATGTGTTTGTAGTTACAGTAATATCATTTTGCCATTCTTCTACTGTTCCTATAGCAGTATAATTTGTTTCACCTACAATAACATCGGGATCTTGTCCAGGAAGTACTTTTCTATTAGTTTCACTTGTGGTTAATGTAACTGTTTTAGCACCTGTATTAATCTTAACAGCTGGTGCTGGTATAGAATTTGGATTTCTTAAGAAGAAAGATCCTACTATACTACCAAAACTATCAGATACCAATCTCAAATCTTTAACATAAGCAGATGCTCCATTTTCTCCAACTAATCTACAACCTTTAGTAAGATATCCAGAATATAATCCTTGAGCTTGTTCCGATAAAGCACGAGTATCAACATTTAAAAATGGTGAGGATGTTGTATAATCTGTACCAATACCATCACTACCATGAGAATATGGATTACTTGCATATAGTGAAGATGGATTATTAAATGCCCCTTCTTTATGATCTGGTCTACAAATTCTGAAAGTCATAATTATATTACCTTCAGAATCATATGCTGTTACTTTTTCACCTATTACAAATGTATTCACTGAACCATCAACGTCAAGTTCTGGATTTGGTGAAATCTCTACAAGTTTTGGAATAATATCAAATATTTGTTGACCATCAACAAATAAGTATATATTGGTATGCTCTGGGAATCCTGTAGAAACATACTCAATATTTCTAGATCTCATAAAATCTTCTGAAGCAGATGATAATAATCTATTTTGTATAGTAGTATCAGTATTACTTGTAACTACACTATCACTAGAAGATCCAGCAAGAGTAAGAGATCCACCAAAATCATCTGTTTGATCTGTAACTGTTACTCTTTGATTATTAGGTTCACGCCATCCAGGATCCCTAACAGTAGATTCTGATGTTGTATTAAATATAAGATTTCCAAGATCTAATGTTCCTGATTGACTCATATCAAAATTCAGAGTATCTACTGAATTTGTTCCCGTTTGTTGTATAGTATTATCTTCAAGTTGAATTGTTCTTGTCCAATTATCAGAATCAGGATCCAAATGTACATCAGCACTAATAGCAGGAAGTTCATATGGGTTTACATTAAGAATATCTAAAACATCACCCGTCTTTGTTGCATATGCTTGTGTTATCCAATCAACTTCATCATATTTTAATGTAATAACATTACCTGTTTTTTGTACATTAGAATCGAATAATTCATAATCAGTATTAAAATCTATACTGGATGGTATAGTAGATGCTTTTGGAGTGGGTAATAATGAAAGACTATCTCTAGTACGACGAGCAGTAATTTCTCTTCTTCTAGGATTTACTTGTACTGAAGAGAGGAAACTATTGATATTGGCATAATTCCTAAATGGATCTACAAATAAACCAGTTTTAAATCTATTTCTTCCTTCAGAATCCTGTATTTGTAAAGATTGTGCACTTGATTCTAATAATGATAGTGTAGTAGTTTCTTCCAAATTAGAAACTCTATCATCAATACCACCAATATCTTTCATTGTATATCTTCTATTATCAACTAATGTTAAGAAAGCATTTTGTGGATTATACAAATATGGTGGCATATTAATAGTTGCCAATTGCATTAATTCATCATTTCTTGCTGGTGGTTTTGGATTTTCTGCAGATAATCCCTTTTCATAAACAAAATCACCAAACTTATTCAAATAAAGTTTATCAATTCTTGGTAAATAATATTCATAACCTATAGTTGAACTTTCATTAGGTATTAAGTATTGCTTTATTCCTCCACTAAAATTCCTTGATTGGAATGCAAATGGAGATTTATCATCTACAGCAGGATTGTATACAGATACTCTAGGTCTAAAGTCAATAACATCAGTAGCCCTTATTTGATTTGAAATAAGTGGAATATCATTATTAAATCTTTCCTTATCATAACTTAAAGCAGTAAATACATCACCATTATCATCACTAGGAACAGAATAATAATCAAATACAATTAATAACCTACCAGATGGTGCTGATACTCCATCATTTCTAACCAATCTAGAATAATCATAATATTGATGTCTTTGTCCTTTGTTTATTGTAAATGAATTTGTAATATCTTTATAATTTCCAAGTTCTATACTTTCAACATTTGTTGTTATATTTGATTCAGTAAATTTAACCAGTTCACCTGAACTAAAATGATCTGGTGTCAAATAAACTATACCTAACTTATCAGCAGAAGGTTTTGTTACTATTCTTGCAATTACTTTACTATTATCACCAACAATATCTTCACCAATAACAGAATTTGTTTGAACATCTATTGTACTTGGGAATTTTAATACATCAAAAGATGGTGCAGAAGTATCAATTGACTCATAAACAGCCAAGAATTTAACAACATCTGGATAATTTAATGAAATTTCCTTATCTTGAACTCTTAAACCATATCTCTTGTCATACTCAAGTCCATCTGCTAATTGTTGTGCACCATTACCTACAGCAACACTACCTGATAATGGGTTGTTTGAATAGATTACATCAAGAGTTTTAGATCTATTATATTCTTTAACTTTACTTTTAGTTCCTTTTTTATTAATAGAAACACTAATAACGTTTTGTGATCCAGATCCTTCACCTAAACCACTAAATACAAGATTACTACTTCCGTATGCAAAAGTATCATTTCTAATTGTTCCTATTCCACCACCCTGATAATGTACAGAATATCTCTCTTGATCAAAAGGTTCAAAGGTTGCATTTGTTATTTCTGAATATTGAGCAGTTACATCAGCAATTGGAACGGTAGAAGCAGCACCAGCAATTTCTTGACCAGTTAATTGTTTAGTAACTTTTAATTGTGAACCATCAAGATTAACTGTAGAAACATTAATATTTTCAAGTGGAGAATAAAGTCTCCCAGATCCTACAATTATAGGTGCACCAACCTTCATTTCTAATGTGGTATTGGAAGCCAATGTCCCTTTAAAAACACCTGGTACCTCTGGAGAAATTTCTTCTAGTTCAATAGATGTTCCACCAGCACCTATAGATTTAACAGTATTGTAATAAGGATCACCACTCATATGGAAATTGTATATTACAACAGATCCTTTTCTAAGTCCAGTAAACGGTTGTGAACCAGCAGTTACTACACCGCCTCCAGTAATAGCAACATTCATAATACCATTAGGAAGTCTAAATGATTCTAAATGAGAATTTGCTTTAAAATCTGGATATAAACTATTAGTTGCAGAAACTGATTTAATATTTTGTGTATTATATGCAGTAATAATACCAATAGTTCTGGAAAAATCTATACCATTTACTTGTATCTGTTCACCTTTTGAAAAAGATCCTGATGTTTGATTTACGTCAATGTATTCGGAATTACTACCTGCAGCAACTGTATATCCACTAGCACCACTACTTTTTCCTTCTATTAATGATCCAGAAGGAATTTCTGTAGAACTAACAGCATCATTTAATGTTAATGAAGTATTTGTTTGAATATCAAATAATCTCAATTCCCAAACACTAGCATCTCCAGTATATGCAGCATCTTCTAAATTAAACGAATATGCTCTTGCACTACCTATATTATCCCCTGCTTGTCCAAACTTATTAAATAATCTTACATATTCTCCTTGTTTTGGTAATCCTTCAACTGTATTAACCTTTAAAATATTACCCATTTCGAAGTTAACACTAACTTCACTCTTAATACCAACTTCTCTAGGTTTATCTACATCAATAATAGTAGTTCCTACCTTTTCAACATCATATCCTCTAACATAAGCCTTTCCTGCTGATACTTTTACTGCCAATAAATCATCTGAAGGTGTATTTCTCTGTTCAGTTTTATCATCTTCAAAATATAAACCACCATTACCTAATCCATCGTTTAGTGAATTGTGTAAAGATACTCCAAATGGAGAAACAGTATAATCTCCTGATTCGTCATATGTTCTTTCTGCAATCCAATCCCTAACAATATTATATTGAGTTTTTGTTTGTAGGATTTTAATCTTACCCTTATCAACCCTCATTAACTCAACAAAATCTGTATCATTATTATCTGATAATAATTTTTTAGATAATGTTAAATTAATTTTTAATCTATCAGCACCTGGTGCCGCATAATTTGTAAATCCTTTTGCATTATCATATAAAGATTGATCATCTTTAGCATTTATAACCAATTCATCAATTTTTAAACCTACTCTGTAAGATGGAGTATTAGTGTAATTATCTAATATTATAGTTTGATCATCAACATTTACGAAATATCCTCTAATAAAATATACACCTTTAGATATAAATGCAGCAGATCCTATTGCAGTTGCATCTGAAGAAATCAATGAAGCAAATGGTGTACCTGCATTTATAGTCGTATTTCCATAAGTTACATTATCATCACATATCAATGGTTCTCCATCAGAAAATGGGTTAAGTTGTGAATCATTATCACCACTCAAATAAGTAACATATACTGTTAAATCATCAACATTTACATCATCCTGAAAAGATACAAATTTTACAAAAGCACTAACTCCAGAATTTTGTCCAATTATTTTCTTTCCTATAAAACTTTTTATATAAAGTGATATATCAACACCATAATTTTCAGCATTTAACTTTACTGCTTGGTATTGACCATCATAAGAAATACCACCAGGAATAACTACAGATCCTTCTTTAAATATATTATCTCCAAAAGATTGTATCTGATTTTGTAATATTGATTGTGAAGACGTTAATTCTCTTGCCTGAATTGGAAATCCTGGTTTATATAAGACTTTATAAAAATTTTTCTCGGAAGAAAAATCATCATAATAAGGACTTACATTTAAATTCGTTTTTTGTGCCATTTTTTTTAGAATTCCAGAATAATCTTAATGTCTTCTTTTTGTCTTAAATCTCTTTCAACCTCTTTACGGTTATCAATGTAGATGACATCTCCTGTCTTTTTATTTATCTCAGGATTTGCAAGTCCATTAGTAAAATTGACACCTAGATTGATCAATTTATTACCCACAGAACTTGTTATGCCACTAAAATTAGTATCAACACTAACACTAAATGATGCATTAGCAGCAACAGATTTGATTTCTGCAGCAGTTGACTCAAAAGAGAGGACTTTTGAACTTTGTCCTATATTGCCATTATCAGTTTGATCATTTTCATTCCCAAAATATAAAGATCTATCTTGAATATATTTCAAAACTTTAGTATCTTCATCATAAGAAGCAACGTATCCTTTAGCAAGATTACCATCAGATCGAAGTTGTGTTATTCCAACACCAATAACATTATTTAAATTATCAACATTGATTGTATTATTTAATTTTAGTGAATATAATGAAGAATATTGATTAACTGTAGATATTCCAGTAGATCCAAATTCAGTTGGATTTTTTAATATACCAACTTGAGCAAAATGAGTATCTGTTGGATAATCTTTAGTAGAATCATCAAATCTTGCATAAACCAATACCTTATCAGCACCTAATTCTGAATAAATATCATATCCATGACCTTTAGATGGTGGAATTATAGGAATTAATTTTGCTTTAGTATTATTAGAAAGTGCACCTGTATTAAATGAACTTAAATCAACCATTCCATATGTATATCCGAATCCACCACTAGTTACCTTTGCATCAGTTATAACACCATTATTGTCTACTGATATTAATACCTTTCCTCCAGTACCATCACCTAAAATATCAACAACATAATCAGTTGCTGCTTCATTACCATAATTATCACCACCACTTTCAATATATATTTTCTTTATTTGATTATTATTAATATCAGAATTGCCAGATTCTCTAACGTTTTGAATTTGAGAATCTGTAGAAGTTGACCAATTATTTGGTAATACAATATATTCTGTAGAATCAAATTTTATAATATCACTTGGAGAAACTGTAAACAAATACTTCCAAATATAATTATCTTGAATTCCAGCAGCTGCTGGTTCTAAATCAGTAAATGTTGGTTCATCTAAAGATCTTGTTCCTTTAGCAGTGTCAGATCCTTTTGCACCATATGCTCCATTATCCAAACAAACATAAACTCTATAATCAGAATTCATTACATAATAGTTTGTTTTATATAAGCTGCCAGTATTTCCATTTGGTGCTGTATTAATTCCAACTTGATAATCATGACGATACATATCATATCTTGTATTAGCTGTCCAAGAATATTTTTTTATAACTCTTCTAATATTAGCACTACTAACTTTCTTACCAAAAAGTGAAGTATCCTTATAATGTGAAGAATATTCAAAATTATCTACTGGCGAAGGAATACTATTTGTGGTATTATTATTCCAAGTACTAGTTCTACCAAATCCAACAACTGTCGGGTTTGGTAAACCCAGAAATACATAGTAAGAATTATTAGAATCTAGTACAGAATCTATAAAATTACTTGCATTCGATATTCTAAATTGATCTGTGACTACCGCTGGCATCTTAATAGTTTTTTAGATATTTATACAAACATTTTAAGTAGGTGTTTTAATTGCACCTGTTGATTCAAAAGTATCAGCCCCACCCCTTCTTTGTAAGGTTGGGAATGTTGTTAAACCAGAATCAATTTTCAATCCCGTTACACCTATAGATATTGGTGAACCTGATCTACTAAATCCAGTAAATTTACCTAGAGAATATTTGGCAACAGGATTTTTAGCATCTCCTGTAGATGTTAATCCAATCACATTTGTATCTGATTTTATATTACATGTAATAACACCTACCATTGGATTTGAAGGATCTCCAGCCAATCCACTAGAAGTAAATTCAGATACTTTATAAATGTTATCCGCAAATGATGTACCAACACCAACAGTATTAGTATCTGTTCCATCAATAGAAATAACTCCATCACCAACTCTAGAATCATAGATGTATATTGGACTTCCTACGGATATAGGATCAAAACCACTAGTACTAATTGCAACGAATCTGATGCCTAAAGTACCTCCAGAAACTGCTCCAGCACTAGTTGTACCTATACCAGTAATAAATCCAGATGTATGTTCAATTGCTAATGAACTTCCATTTGGAAGTATTTCATATGATGCTTCTGGTGTCTCTATAAGAATGTTGGGTGCAACTGTATAACCAATACCTGCATTCGTAATAGTAAATGAACTATCAACTACATCTCCATTTAGAGTTGCTGTAGCAGTTGCAGTTATACCTATAGCAACATTATTATCATCTACAAGATTTGGTGGTGCTGATATAGAAACAGTTGGTGCTGTTTTATATCCACTACCACCATTAGCAAGTGTAATAGTAGTAACATCTCCATTATTACCAATTGTTGTTGTTGCCTTTGCTGGAACAGGATCTGGTTCTCCCGAAACAATTAATCCACCAAATGTAGGTGTTCCACCATCATAATCAAATAATTCTGCACTTGTTACATAGAATTCTCCACCTGATGTTGCAATATCCTGAATAATTTTAGTTGTTGGATATACTCTAGGTTCCAAATCAATCCTCTTTTTAAATACAACTTCTTTATTAATAACCTTATCAACTTTTTGTCTCATTAAAGCAATTGGTTTTTTATCTAAATTGTTAATACCAGGTCCACGATAAACATTAGTTTCTAATGCTTGTGATGTGTTTAATGATAAAACTGTTCTCTTTTCTTGAGATCTGGTTGTACTAATAGAAGGATTTTGAAGAATTTGAACCTCATCACCAATTTCTATGGGTGGAACTTCTGCATCAACTACAATACAATCAACACTATCAGTTCCTTTGTAGAAGAATACTGCAACATTATCACTAGGATCTGGAGGAGAAGTAAATACAAATGCTGATCCACCAGTAAATGTATATGACTTATTTGGTTCCTGAATAATACCATTAATAACGATTAATAGCACTGCAGCAATATCAGCATCCAATCCTTCAGATGCTTCTAGACTTATTAAACTTCCATTATAGTATAATGGGAATTTGACTCTTATTCCATCTTGGAATGACTTAATAGAATCTATAAAATCAAATTCACCAAATTGCCATAGAGAGAAATCATCAGAATATGTTTTATCAACAGTTAATGATGTTTTATCAACAATTTCAATCAATCTTCTATCAGTAACTAATCCAACTGGTTCAAAAATATCACCCTCTCTAAATGCATAACCAGATCTCTTAATATCATATTCAGAAATTTCAAAGAATCCAGGATCAGATCCAATTAAAGTACTTGATGGACCAACAATAGCATTAACCAATAAACCAACACCAGTATCAGTTGTTGCACCTTCTCCTAACCTAGAAATACCTCTAACTGAAAGATTATCATAAGAAGGTTCTGAAACTGTTATATAAGGATTTTTATAACTTACACCAGCACCAACTATATCAAATTTCAATGCTCCACCACCATGATTTGATGATTTACCTACTTCAATGTAGAATTCATTATTACTTGTTTTTGTTATAGCAGTAGTTATTCCAGCAATAGGATCAGACAATCCAGATCTACCAACATTAACCGTAAGATCCTTTCCAGAATTAGCAGTTGCGTTAGAAACGACTGTTCCTATTCCAGAAATAGGATCAGTTGATCTTGGATACGTATGTTCAGTTGCATGACCATCTTTAGCACAAGTCAGTGTTAATGAATTATCAGCAATAGTTATATTTGCTCCATTAGATATTCCATGAGCACTTGCAAATGTTAATGTCATATAACCAGTATCTCCATTATAAATGGCATTGATTGGTTGTAATGATCCATTAACAGCAGTAGATGTAGCACTAACAAACTTATGCTCCAAACCACCACGAGGGTATGTGTGAACTGTTTGATGACTATCTTGTGCACATGAGAATGATAATGAATTATTAGTCAATAAAATAGTATCATTGGTAGCAAGATTATGTGATGTCTTAAAGATCGTCAATCTACCATTTACTGGGTTGTATGAAGTTCCATTAGCAGGTGTAATGAAAGTATTATTCAATCCTGGATTTGCAGCACAATTAACGATTTTAACTGATTGTGAAGTTCCAGAAATAAATTCATGAGTATTGATTCCAACAGGGCTTGCAGTAACTACTGCTCCAGTACCAACAGAAGAACCAACAAATATTGAGAATATATCTTCATTAACTCTTGTTATATTTGTTTGTACTCCAACAACTGGATCTATTCCATTTCTTGGATATGAATGTGTTGTTGTGTGGTTATCTTTAGAACATGTAAAGACAAGAGAATTATTATCTAAAGTTACAAGATCAGTGGTATTCATACCATGATTTGAAGCAGTAAATGTTATTATTCCTGATACAGGATCATAATTAGCAGAAATAGGTGTTAATTGTCCTCCACTAACTTTATTAATTGCTCCAGTACTTGCTGATACAAACTTATGATCATATCCACGATCATTAACTTTAACCTCTATAGGTACTATATCATTATAACCAGATCCAAATGTTAAATCACCATAATAAGGATAAACTGTACCTTGACCAACATAACTGTGTGTAACTGTACTAGTTCCAACATTAACAGTAAATGTATTTGTGGATGCTACAGATATAATTGAGAATTGATCTCCATAAACACCACTTGGGAATATTGTAGTAGTCATTCCTGCATAAGCACTATCACATTCAAATACCAATCCAGATAACTTAACAGAATCACTATCATTGTAACCAAAGACAAATCCATGTTCTGAAGATGTTGTTATAGTTACTATTCCAGTTACTTTATTGTATTGTGCTGTTTGTACTCCTAAAGCAGTTCCAGTTGTTCCAACTCCAACTATTGATGTAAGAGAACCATTTGAATTTATCACTGGTCTGACGATCGCTGGGGTCAATCTTGCATATCCTAGTCCATTTGAAGATCCTATTGATATTGGAACACCACCTCTCGGTAATTGATTCATATTTACATCAGAATCTGATATTGCCAAAGATCCATCAGATGATGTAATTCCTGTAAATACAACACTAGATATTCCAGCATTTTCTATAATTTGGAAATTATTATCTGGATTATTATCTGTAGTTGGTGTTTGGAAAACTCCATTTATGAATAAAATACCACTTCCACCACTAGTTCCTATTCCAGTAGTATTTGCACCACCAACGGTTAATGTAAATGTTGTTGTAATACCATTAAAATTGTTAGAAATATCATCATAAATTATATTTGATCCATAATTATTTCTAAAATATGCTCTACCATTAAAGCTTGATGTTGGGAATGGTAATGCATTTGATAATTGTTGAACATTAGGATTTCCTCTTGGAGCTTCTAGGAACCAAATATCCTTACCAGTAATATTATATGATCCTTTAAATAAATCTACTTCTGTAGTGTCGGTATATGTTGTTGCAATAGTTCCTGCAACTGCTCTTTCAACTCTAACTAGAGAATATGTACCTGCTGCTCCAATTGGACCAGAAGTTGTAGTACCCATACCAACAGCAAGAATTTTAGTGTATTCGTTACCAATTTTAAGTAAATTGCCTGTAGTTAATGTTGATATTCCACTTAATGAAAGTACAGATGTTCCTGCTCCAATTTGACTTCCAACATTATTTTCTAAAGTATATTGTATATCTGTTGGTGTTATTGGTGATTGAACAATATCATCAATTGATATTAAAGATTTCTCATTTGCCTTTGCCATTGCAAATTGATGATAATTACCAGTACCAACATTAACAAAAGTAACTGCTGCACCTGCTCTTGTTGTAGAAATAGTAAAATTGTTATCATTAACAACTGTTTTAACAAATACTCTTGAAGGTAATGTACTTGAAATTCCAGATGACTGGTTTTTATAAGTCATTGGACTTGAAGAAATACCAGCAAATGTTGATCCGGGAGTATAAACTAATTCTTCATTTGCTCTAAAGTAATGATTATCTAATGTAAAATTACCAGTGGATAAGTTTATATCATTTGAATCTGAAGGATTAAATGATTTTGCAAAAATAGGTATAGAATTTCTATTTACTGGGAAATCCTTTCTATTAATTCTACCACCATTAATAGCATTGTACAGTTCATTATCAACATCTTCTACAATTTTTCCGTAAGTTAATGGTGTTGGAACATTTGCTAAATCAAGATTTCTGTAGAAACACTGATTTAATACTGTTAATGTAGTTACTCCTGTTAAATTATCTGGATGGAACCAAACATTAAAATCATCACCAGATACTGCACCACCAAAAGTTCCAAGTCCAACTGCAGGGTCGTATTGCGAATTACTTCCAGTATCTACAGATAGAATTTGTGATTGTTGTACATATGTCTCTCCAATATCATCATTTATTGTCAGTACTTCATGTAATGCTTTTGATGATCCTATACTAACTTCAACTATAGATTTAACAGCATCAAATACAGATTTATTTAAACCCTCATCTTTAAATATTGCAGTTGTACCAATACCTGTATTTGTTATTCCTTGATAGAATGCAGATCTTTCTGTACCATCAGGTTGTCCAGTTGCAGTAAATCTATAAACACCATTTGAAACTCCTGTAGTACCAAACCCAACAATTTTAGATCTAACTTTAACATTATTAGATGTATCATTCTCAAAATCAAATGAGAACATATTTGCTGATAAAGATGATGTCAAAATACCAATTTTATCTAAAGATAATGCAGTTGCATCACTATTAACATAAAATTCAGATATAAATGTATCTTGACCATTATGAGTTACATATGACTCTACAAAATTTATCTTATTTGTAACAGTATCAGTTATTTGAGAGGTTACATGGAAAGATCCAAATTTATCAGAAGGAACCGATATAATATTACCTGTTGATCCACTATTAATTGTTCCTACAAAAGAATTTAAATCTACAGGACCAACAGAAGCACTTCCAAAACCAGCAAGATTTGAATAGTATTTACTAGAAATAATTTTTATATCATAATCATAATCATTTGGGTTATTTGGTATGAATCTAACAAAATTCTTATTAATATTAGTATCTTCAAATAATTCCCATTTTCCTATTATATTTTCGGGATATGAAGTGTATCCAGCACCAGAATTTGTAAAACTAGATTTTTCTAATAATGCATTATTAGAACCAGTACTCAAAACAACTAATTCATTCATTTGATAATCATTAGTTATCTGATCAACACTGTTTATTCTGACAATATAATTATTGTAGATATCTGTTGCACCAAATTCAAAGATGTCAATATGTTGTGTTACCCCAGAATTTAAATTGGAGAATGATTCGTTTATATTATCAATAGTAAATACTTCATTAGATCTACAATCAATATAGTCACTCAACCTTATATTTTCAAATTTAATTAGTCTAGAAGTTGCTCCTGCAGGTTCTTCATCATAAACCATATCAATATAGTAATCAGTATCAACTCTATGCTCTTCTATAATGTCATAGACTATACTAGTGACATTAGAAGATCCTATACTAACTCCTGCTGTTGATGTTATTCCAGTATCGGAAAAATTCTTCAATCCACTAGTATGAAGTAAATTGTTAACTGGAGTTTGTATTTTTTTCCATTCTAATGGACTTTTTATTGAATATGATAAATTCTGATAATAATCATTGTTAGAAATTACTTGAGTATCATCACTCAATTTACCTACAGTATCATTCCATCCAATGTCTTTAAGTAATGAGAATCCAGTTTTATATCTTCCAAAATTCTCTCTGATTTTTTTAATTGATGCAGTATTTCCAGAATTCTTACCTAAAATTATATCACCAATTTTAAATTCATAATCTTCAGATACTTTTATAGTATTTGAAGAGGATTCTGTAATAACTAAATTTGTTTCATTTCCGTTAACAGTAATAGATTCTCCTATACTAAATGGAGATGTTACTTGCTTAACATAAAATTCTGGATAATCATTTTCATTTACCGCATAAGCATATTCTGATGGCAATGTTTTGGCAATACCAGTGTTTGAAGTATATGGAGAAACATCAATAGTAAGTCTTACATCACCAGCAATTATATCATATGCAGAAATAGTAAGTAACTTATATCCATAATCTGCTGAATTAAATCCTGTTCCATCTTCACTAGTTTTTTCAATACCCTCAATAAAAACATTTTGACCAACACTAAATGGTGGAATATTAAAACCTAAAATAGGTGTAGTTAATGTACATTGGAATGTAGAACCAGAATTTGACCCGATACTCTTAATATTAATACCATTAGTATTATTAATTGTACGTAAAGTTACAGTTGTTTCTGGAAGACCTAATGGTTGTTCTTCAACATTAATGTTTATGATAGAACTCTCTAACATTATTGGTTCCAAGAAACCACTTTCAATTCTTTCTCCAGTATCAGTATTAACGATAATTATATCAGGAGCAATGATGAAATTGGATCCACCATCAGTTACACTAACAATTCCAAGTGTACTAGCATTGTCAAGTTGGATTATAGGTGAAATATATGCTTCTGGTTCTAAAGTTTTATCTGAAGAATATTCAAATCCCTCATTAATAATTCTTACTTTTTCAACATCACCAATAAATTGTGATGTTGGTATAATAACTGCATCTTGACCAAAAGAAGTTGTTCCAGCTACTCCAACATATGTTGGAATTTTTTTGTAATTACTTCCACCAGAAACTATATCAATATTATTAATAGGACCTTCAGCAGATAATGATGTTGTAGAATAATCTAACTTATCACATTGTGTAGATCCGTAAGATAAAGTTTCTGGGGTATTTTTTAAATATATGTTAAATGTTGTTGTACCTACTCCTGAAATATTATAACTTTCGTTATAAAGACTATCAACCAATACTATAGATGAATAATTTTTAACATCCTTATCTGCAGTACTAATAAAACCTGATTTTTCTACATTATAATAAAGAACAGATGGTAAACTATTACCATATCCAATAGTTAATAAAGATCCATCATTAGAAACACTAAATGGTGATGTAGATCCTGTAGACACAAATTCATTTCTAAACTCATTATCATGATAAATTTTAAAATTATATCCATCTAATGTAGAATTTGATATATCAAATACTAAATTATTATTTCTTACACATTCAATCTGTGGATTTATAAGAGCCAATTTTTGTGTATTTCCACCAGTTGCCGTTGTAATTGCAACTATATTTGGAGGATCTTGTTGTACATCATATAGAGTATGACCAAATTGTATAAAGTCATCATCTTGCCTATAAACAAAATATGATGCAGTATTAACTAAACCACTAGCATTTCCTTTATAAAATAGTTTATCTCCAGTTTTATATCCATGATTTGGAATATTAAGTCTATCAGTATGAATATTAACTGTACCTATTGTTTTTCCATTAATTAAAATAAAACCATCATTAGATGTTTCAGCACCTTCATTTCTTTCGACTGATATTGAAGGTGTTGCTCCAAGACCAACAGAAAGATTTGGTTTAATATCTAATTTTACTAAATCACCAGAAGTTAGTCCGTGTGCAGTAGAAACAGAAACAGTAGATTTTATTCTATCAACTTTACCTGTTACCTGATTTAATTCAGTTTTTAACAAATATTCATCATTATCTCCAGTGCCACCAGTACTTCTAAAATACAACTCTGTATGTTCCAATCCAGTTTTAATACCGAGTGTGTTTATTGTTTTTGGTACAGCATATAATCCAGTAGTTGGCAAATTAAAAGTAACATTATTAGTAGTCGTAGAAACAGATAAATTTGATCCAGCAAAAGGTATAGTTAAATTAATTTTCTGATTATGTTCAAATCCATGATTTTCAATATAAAGTTCTCTAATTGGAATATTTCTTGTAATAGATCTACCAGCAAAATCAAATGTAGTTGAATATTCGGTACCATCTTCTGTTCCAATACCAGCTGATTTTACTGGATTGAAATATGCTTTATTATTGAGTTTAGAATCAAAAAACGGTACAGTTTGATTTATTGTAAAATTATCTGGGATATAATTAACCAAGCTACCTTCAGGATGCTCTACATTAAATGAAGTAAAACCTCTTTTAACACGAATAACATTTAAATTTTTAAAAATATTCAATATCTTTAATGTTTCTGTACCTATAGAAATACTACTACCTATAGATACTGAATCTGGAATAGAAGAAACATATATCTCTGTAGTAAATCCAACACTAGGTGAAGCTATACATGTAGAAATTGTACTTGCTGTAGATGAAGTTATTCCAATTTGATATGATGAATTTAATTTTGAAATATTAGTTGATATACCAGAAAGATTGATAAAATCTTTATCATTTAAATTATTATTTGGTATATGTATTTTAACTTGATTATCTTCCCATAAAAGAATCGAATTATCATATTCTTCTATTGTAGTTTGAATATTATCAACTTTTCGTCCCTTAATACTCTTAACTTTAGTAATCAATCCATCACCACTAGTTCCAGTACTATCAAAATTTAAAATATCACCACATTTAAATTTTGATCCTGCAGAAATAATATCAAATCCAGTAATAGGACCAGAAGATACGGATTGTATTTCAATTTTTTGATCTACAATCTCTGGTGTTTCAACTAAAAAGTCATTATTGGCATTTTTATCAGATACCTTATATGGAAATGTATTTCTAAGTATATCTTTATTGTTGAAATCAAAAAGTGATTGATCAAAAACTTCTAAATTTTCTTTTTCTGGTTTAGATCTATACTTATCCCCAATAAAATATGGAAATACAGGATTATCTGAAGAATCTACTAATGCACGATATACATAAACACCATTAGGAAAATCTACATTTTTTTCAAATCTACCATTATATTCGTCTAAATCACCAACAGAACTATCATAATAATAATCTTCAGTAAAGTATCCTGAAGCAAATCCTACGGGTCTATCAGAGATCTTATTAATATCAAGTACATAACCAGACTGTAAACGTACAGGATTAGTTGTTGGGTTTGATGGATTTTCCTGTGGATCTGTATATCCATATGGTCCATATATTGGGTTACCATCATATGCCCATCCAATAATACCTGATGTTTTACTATCACCATCATTAAATGTATTTGTTGTATATCCACATACCGTATATTTTAACTTATTACTATAACTTTCCAATAATAAATTCTTACCAAACTTATTAAATTGATTAATTTCTAATCCTCTAATTTTTGCATCAAATGAAGCATTTGTACCAGATGAAGTGATTTTAATAACTGATGATGTTGAATAACCAATACCAGCATTTATAATTTTAGTATCAACTATTTTTAAATTTTCTATAATAGGTCTAATTTTAGCACCAGAACCAGTTCCTGTAGGGTCGAAAAGAGTTACATCAGGAATTGAATAATATTCTTTTCCACCATATTCAATGTTAATGGAATTTAATTTACCATTGATAACATAAGGTGTCATTGCAGCATCTTTTCCAATTTGTAAATTTACAAATGGTCTTTGTCTATCATTTAATATTGTCGATCCATATCCAATACCACCATCATACAAATAAACCTCTTTTATGTTTCCTTTAACAGTTGGTGTTAAATCAATAGATGTAGTTCCAACACCAACGGCAACAAAATCTATAGATGCTTCAATTTTAGGATATGAAAAATGTTGATACCCATTACCTGTATTTTCAAATTGTATATAATTTTTACTTATATAATTTGAGGATATTGTTGCACCAACACCAACATCACACAATCTAAAGGAATTGTCATCAATTTTAACAACTTTATATTGATTTGTTGTTGTTAATCCAGATATTATATCACCACTTTGTCCACTAGATGGTGTATATTCTACAATCTCACCACTTTGAAAATTATGATTTTCAAAGTTAATAGTATTATTGGCAGTATTAATACCGACTGGTTTTACTTTTAACAATCTATTTGTATAATTAGTACCTCCATTTAAAACTTTAACTTCTAATAATGTATTTCTTGGACCAACTTTAAATTTATGAAGTCCAACTGCATTATTTCCATTTAAATTAACAGTATTAATACCTGCAACATAATCAGTATATGTTTCATGCAATTTTATAGTTTTATTATTTGAAATATCAGGATAATATATTGCATTGTTGACTAATTTTCCATCACCACTTCCTACTCCAAGTCCAATATTTAAATTTGTATCATAAACTATAGGTTCTCCATCAATAAAATAATGATCTTCTAAAAATACAATCTGTTCTGTTGATGTATTAATACCTCCACCATTTAAAGTTGTATTTGCATTAAATACAACTTCTCTATATCTTTCTGCAACAATAGGTTCCAGAATACATCCAGTACCATTACCACCACTTATATTAATTGAAGTTATATTATCAATATCAAAATTCTGTGGATCAACAGATACATCTTCAATAGATCCACTAATAACAGGAGTAGCAAGTGCTGTTGTACCAGAACCAGCGCTAATTAATAAATTTGGTGGATTAATTACATCATAATTACTACCATTATTCAATACAGAAACAGATTCTATAGGACCATAATAAATTTTATCTGGTGATTTATAATTACTAATTTCAACACCATTAATCAACATTCCTGTTGTACCAGATGAAGTTGATTGACCTATACCCGATGAAATATCTGCAGGTAGTTTAAATTTCTTTAATAATTTCTGTGGACCTATTTCTCTTGATTTTTGTGAATAAAGAGTAAACTTATGAACATTATCACCATTTGGAGCAACTGTAAACGTAATATGTCTATCATCAATTATTCCAGAACTAGATCCATACAATTTAATTCTTTTACCATCATTACCAACAAGATTTACATAGTAAATACCATCTTCCAATCCACTTAAAGGTGATCCTTCAGACTCATAAAAAACTCTATCTCCAATTTCAAAAGGTACTTGATCTGCAAATGCAATTGTATTATATACATCATCAGATAATCCAGTAAGAAAACCAACATTATTTGAAATATCTAAAGATATTGTCTTTACTTTTTCTGTTATTTGCTCATTATATGGATAAGAACCTTTAAATCCTGGTAATGAATTGGAAGCAACATATGCATATTCATTATCCCTTTGAATATAAACATTCTGAATATCTCCTAAAACTGTATCATTACCATAAACAATAGGTGTATTAAGACTACTTGCCTTACTAACCTTTCTTCTTAATTTATATTCTATATTTGGATTTAAACTTTCATTAAAATTTTGTAATGTAACAATGTATGTTCCATCATCAATTTCTTCAGATACAACTGGTATATTGTCACCATCTAAAGGATAAACAACTTTATTACTTTCTCTTTCTACAATTTCTACTGTATCACCATATTTTAAACTTGATCTATAAATTGGACTATCTAGCGTTAATGGAGATGTAGTAGATCCTCTTTTTATGTTATATGATGAACTGGTATTATAAATCCAAGAATTTGCAAATATTTGCTTATAAGTTTTATTTTTATCTGGATTTAATACTTTATCACCAATAGTTTTTACTGAAATTATGTCATTTTCATTAACATCTAAAGGAGTAGTTTTAAAGAAACTTGATAATACTCCGGTAAATCTCAATATTACCTGTTTTGTAATATCACCATCTTCATAACCATAATAAAAATTGTCAGATCTTACATTATCTGTAGCATAAATTGTAGATCCAGTACCTACCCATGTACAATTTAAAAATTGGTTTATTGACTTATCACTATAAGAAATTGTATTAATACCAGATCTAATAGTTCCTGTAGTACTAAATCCAATAGTAGAATCTACAGAAATAATAGATGACCCAACAGGAACATCTTCTAATGATTTTGAATTCGGTATAACAATAAAATCACCCTGAACATCTGATATTTCATCATATCCAACGAATAATCCTACTTTATAATACGTCCCTACACCAACTCTATTAAACGGTTCTATTTCTGATACTGATGCATTTATATCTACATTAATATCACTTCGAAATAAACTTTGACCTTTTAATTTTAAAGGATCTCCAGAAATTACTTCAGCAATAGCAACCTGTCTTCTAATATAATCTGCAGATGATGGTTTAAGTAAATTATTCTCTAAATTTATTATATCTGGAGTTGTTCCATAAAGTACATTAAATAATATTCTAAATGATTCATCAGTACCTTTTGTTTGGTAAAGAGATTTTGCTTCTTTTATAAAATTACCAACATTAATTCCAGAATAAAAATCAGTTTCTTCTAATCCTGGAGTAAAAGTATATTTTGTCTTTTTATAAAATTCTTTTAAAAATAAAGAACTTAAATTCTGTATTTTACTACTAGATGAATGTGTCGATGTTTCAGTATCACTAAAAACAAGTTCTTCTTGATTTAACTCTTGATGATAACTGGTAATACCACTAAATCCACGAATACATCCAGTAAAACTATCAGTTGTTAATCCAGTATATGTAATAACTTCATTATCAATCTTTAATAATCCATATTGATCGGGAAATCCTTTGGTACTGGATACATTTATCGTTGTGGAAGATGTACTGATACCTGTAGAAAGAGTTGTAAATCCAACAATAACTTCTGGAATTAAATTGTCTACATCCAAGTATTGATCAAGGTTTTCGGCAAGATCAACTGGTCCACCTTGATATTCTTGAGAAATATAATATTGTTTTAAAAAATCTACCGCAGTAGGACTCTCTTCCAAAATATAATTTGGAAGTTGATTGGATACAATATCTTGTATTTTAACTCTATTATCAAATCCTGTTTGTATCATACTACTCTCGTATCATTTTTCCGTTAGAATAACTTGATGTATAGAAATCTCTGGCAAATTGGACTCCAGATATCTCATCTCCCGATGCAATTACATCTCTTACCATATTTATTGAACTTTTAGAAACGTCAAATGAGAGGTATAAATCCTTTAATCCAATGACATCATTAGATTCTGGTATTGCTTGAATTTCAATAACATTATTTGGTTTATCTGTAGAAGTTATATTAACGGTAGTCAATATAATTTCACCTTTAACATAATCAACAACACCTGCAGAGGAATTTACAACTCTTGCTTCATTTTCTGATATTATCTTAACAATAGATAATGTTCCTGTTTTCATATCTGAATTCGGAACATCTGTCAAATATACAGTAGAAGATTCTCCAGAAACATTGAACCCAGTAGATTTTATATTTCTTCCTTCTGCATTTACATGGAATTGGTTACCAAAACATAATTCATATTGTGCAAATTGATTTGCAGCAACTTGTAAATCTCTTCTAATCCTTATTTTGGTTATATTTGAGGTAATTGCTTTATCAGTATCATCAATTGTTTGTTGTGTTTTACTGTATTTGAATCTACCACCAAATTTATTCAAATTAACTGATTTTGAGTAATCTGTTAATGAATTAATAACATTAGTTTTCAATGAATCTGGTGTTGAAACGAATGAATCATTATAATAAACACTTGAATCTATTTCAACATATAATATTTTAAGATCAACCAATTTTTGGTTAATTCCAGAAACACTATATTGCTTTAATTGGGAAAGAATACGAGATTTTGAAAAATCAGAAACATAACTACCATTTTTTGGTTTGATACTTATCCTAACTGTTCCAAATTCTGGTGGTTCCAATTCTTCACCACCAACAATAGAAACAGATTCCGTATTTGGGTATATTTTTTTAATTATTGCCTCATAATCCCTTGCTGTGACTGCTCTATTTTGTGCAGAGTATATTAGGGGTGAATAGTACTTAACAGAGTCTACAGGTTCAATACCAGACCCATTATGTGCCTTTAGAATTGTTGATACTGATATTGAATCGGCTGGTATAATACTTGCCCCATTTTGATTGGTAAAACTTCCCGAAAATGAGAAACTATTACTATTACCAGCATCATTACCATCTTCACCATCAGTAATCATATAATGAACAGTAATTATACTACCATCATCAGCTGATTCTGTACCTAATTTCTTACCAAAAAAACCATCTCCAAACTTAAGTTCATATTTTTCATCCTGAATCTCTCTAATAAAGTAAATTCTTGATGTAGTATCGATATTTGTGATATCAGATGCCAAAGAATACTTCAATCCCAGTCCACTATCACCAGATTTTTTAACATAAACAACTATTTTTGAGGTATCAATGTTTGGATTGTCTAAAATAAATCTTTGATCGAGTGATCCGTCATATTCAAACGTTTTTGTAAGGAATGTTCCTTGATATATTTTAATATCTTCGAATTTTGCTACATTATTAACTACATTTGAACTTATTTTTTCGACAATTGAGAAAGTATATGATGTATCATTCAAATTTCCAGTACAAACCAATCCTGGTTGTAATGATGCTATAGTAACACCGTTTTGAACAGGTGCATCAAAGGATACTGTTGCCTCTGCAGCAGTTCTAGAACGTGGTGTGTACCCTATATTACCTGCTAAAGACACTACATTTTGTCTAATAGTTGCCGAATCCAAGAAAGACTCATTAACTACCATGTTGGAGTTAAAGGCAGTTATATAAGTGTTATATGCTAGGGTATCGATTAAGACAGAAAAGTTTGATCCTTCAAAGTCAAAGTCCGTAAAATTTGAATTTGCCCGAAGATAGTCCTTAATAGACGTTTTTATTTGGTCGTAATCGAGGTTTGTAAATTTAGTAAAAGGCATATTATCTGGTCGCTTCTAGTATGAATGAGTATTCTTGAGTTGGAAACTCTTGACCTATAATATCAAACATAACATTTATTTCAAATTCATTATCGTCGGGTCTAGGAAGTACCTCCAATCGTACATTATTTACTCTTGGTTCAAAATTACTTATTGAAGTCTTAATTTGGTCTTCAATAATTGATGCAGTACCAAAATCCACAAAATCAAATAGACTTTTATAAACATCAGACCCGAAAGAAGAATCAAAAAATTTTTCAGTGGGAATGGTCTCTACAATATTTCTAACTGATCTGCGAATAGCACTCTCATTTTTCAAGATTGGTAGATCTTTTGTCACAGGATGAGGCACAAAAGACAAACTAATGTCTTTAAATGCTCTTGATATCCTAGAAATGGCCATTAAAATACAGTTTTTCTTTATTTATACCTAAAATCTTAATAAAGTTACTCATTAAGATTAATTTTTTCCTTTTTATTGTATTCTGGAGCCTCATCATTCATAACTTCTTGAATAATTCTCCCTTCTCCATCATATTTTGAGTCTAATTCCTTCGAATTTTCCATTTTTTCACGTAAAAAAATTATTTAGCGTAAAAAAGTGCCTCTTTCGAGACACTTCGGTTATTTTCCTTGTCCTCTGTACCTTTTTCGAGCCGAGTTACGGGATGTTGCAGAGTACTTTGAGTGTTTTCCTCTTCCTTGACGAGATTTTTTGGGTATTGACTCAATAGTCTCACCACCAGATAAACCTGCTTTTGCTTTAGCCATTGTCCTCCAAGTAAATTTCAGTTTTTAGTTCATTTTCAGTGGGATGTCCAGTCTGGTAGAATTCAATCGCATAATCTTGCATACGATTGAAGTATTCTCCTTGTGTGAGATCGGAAAATACTTCCTCACCATTGCGTATTATTCGATATAACTCTCTAGATGACTCTGGTTTTTTCATGTCCTACTCTAACTCTTGGATCACACCAGATTTCCATACCTGCTTCCTTCGCATCAAGACAGAAAGAAACGTCCTCTCCGCACATATCTTGTACTTCACCAGATTCAAAGACTTGCATCTTTGGTGCGAACCATGGATAAGTCATTTCTTTGTGCTCAAATACACCATGCTTGATTAATAACCAACCGAAACCTGCATAATCAACTGTGAATGGTTTGCGACGTTTGGATATACTTTCGATAGTTTCGTGATTCATCACTCCACCATTACTTCGAAAATCATCCTCTTCCATCCAATGTGCTACAGAGGTAGTTTTACCATCTTCGGTACAATACCAACCAGATGCTATATCTTGATCCATAAGAACAAGTTGCCAGAACTTCTCTGTATTGAATACTATATCACTATCAATCCATAATTGATAATCATACTTAAGCTTGCCATCCCATGGTAACTGGTCTGGTCCTCTTAAGACGTTTGCTCCAAGACACTTGCATCTTGCAAAGTTTACCATGGAGGAATAGTCTTGAGATATTTGGATACTTGCACCACTCTGTACCAAATCAAAGCATAATTGAACGAAACTCTTCAAGTATTGATAAGAAACTCCTCTTCCAGGTAAACAGAATACAACTGCCTTACCTTTAATTATTTCTTTTGCCTTCTCATAATCCCATTCAGGTTCTTTCGAAGAGGCTTTAGGTGCATTAGCTTTAACTGTAAATCCTTTTGCCATAACGTTGTGTAATTACTTCAATATCATACAGTATATATTGTTAATTGTCAATACGATGCCTCTGCCAATTCCTTTGTTTCTATCTGGTTTTCCGTAATCTCTGTATATGTTAAATCTTCTTTGAAATATGATTTGTATATTCTTCCCCAAATTATCTTAAACTCCGCTTCATTAAGATCTTTGAATAAACACTCTTCCTTTAAGTAAATGTGATACGTTTTATTCATGTTCAGTAATAATGATCTCATTACTATCTATATTCCACTTTAACACCAAATCTTCGTACCAACCGAATTCATTTATTATTTCTTCGGGAATGATTATATTATATCTACCAGTTACTGGATTAATCTCTATGGTGCTAAAAATATCATCGAAATTTTTTTTCATGTAAGTGAACCCTGTGGTCGTTTTTATATAGGGAAAAATATTTTTATATGAAATTGAGCTATACCTAGCTTTCGTAACACTTTATAGCTTATCGGTACCTATCGATTTTAAACAACAACCCCCGCTAAACGGGGGCAACTGTTGTATTCACGCACGAATGAGTTGTTTATACTTTAACCTCTGCTTTTACATTGATTTGTGTAAACAATTCAATCGCTTTTAATGCCTTTTGATATGTATTAAAAGACATATATCTGTATTTTAAATCATCAGGAAAGGAATACATGATTGTAGTGTTCATTGTTAATTAAGGGGAGAAGAGTTTGTGTTAGTTTCGGTGAGAAATTCCATCATAAAGTAATCACATGTGATTTCTAATTGTGATGCATACTTCTCAATTTCCTGATACATTTCAGGTGTGTATGTTAACATTTTATCACGCATAATCTGTCTCTCCATTAATATAACTTTCTACATCAAATTTGTCTTCCTGTTGTAACTCTGGAATGTCAAAGATTTCGCCTGGAGTATTCATTAACTCCAGGAGGATTTCGTCTTCATACATGATAATTAAGAGGGGGTAATTGGATAGGGGTTGTTGACACTAACTGTAAGACAATTCTGCCGTGTCATGTAATACAATTCCATCAAAGAAATCGGTTGTTTTTTGTCTAAAACTAACAAACCAATTAAAGTTTCTTTGATATACACTTGCCCCGTATTTTACCTCATGCAAAATTGCATTTAGTCTTGATTTTGTCGTCACTGTTTCATATCCACAGGATGATAATAACACACCTTTAGTGTTATAATCATAGGTTGCAATTTGATGCCCATGTAGATAGATTTGTGCACATTTTGTCAAGTCGTTATAAGAAACTTGGGTATTTGCTTGACACCAATCTTTCCTATTACGGATTGCTTGACACATTTTTGCTTCAATTTTACGCATGTAAGTAAAAAGAAATAGTGGTGGAAAGTGGGTGAGGTAACAGATGTCTGACTTATGCTAACCCGTTTGCCGAGTCTAATTAAAGTCTCAGGGATGTCAACCTCTCTCCCACCTTTATAATATACATGATTCTGAGTGTATATGGGAAAAGTGTGTGACACTTTATCAACTGGATTCCGGCCGCGAGATCTCCGCAGTACGCAAGGCATAAAAAAATCCCCCGTGAGGGGGATAGTTGATTAAGTGGTTTGAAGTGACTTCACTAACTGTCTGTAATATGGTAGAATAGTATTAACAAATCCTCTGATGTCTTTCACCAACTCCTGCATCTCATAATGATGAATATTCCAACGATTAGAAATGTCACGTTGGTAATCTCTCACTTGGATTAGGGGAGCATTTGGTTTCACTAATTCAGTTGATTTGTTGACAACTTTACCAGATTCGAAAGTAGTTACTGTTACTTTCTTTGTCTCAATCTTTGGAGTTGTTGTAACTTTTGGTTTAGAAGTTGCCTTCTTTGTTGTTACTTTAGCAACTGATTTTGCTGCTGTTGTTGTAGTCTTACGTGTGCGTCTTTTGCGTGGGGTTGTTGCCTTTGCAGGTGTCGCAGTTGTTGACTTAACAGGCATAAAA
>VTLG01016206.1_pt1 | contig 52939 bp, 73 predicted proteins | sample 4694571 | NCBI WGS metagenome assembly VTLG01 (sample SAMN12604809, study PRJNA352737) | marine metagenome | biome: ENVO:00000447; feature: ENVO:00000209|ENVO:00000569|ENVO:01000036; material: ENVO:00002151; isolation source: viral sequences binned using virsorter ... | reverse complement strand
AGTAGTAAATATGATTAAAAGATTTAAAGTTGATAATAGACGATTTAATGAAAATAAATTTAAAGACTATATTTATAAAGAAACCTATTTTGATGTTGATTACAAAGAAAAGGAATTGGCTGAAATGATGTCAGAAGAATATGATGGGAAAAGTTGTGAGGGTTGGTTGGCTGGAAGAATAGAGAGAAAATATAGAGTGTAATAAATGGGAGTAAAATTATGACTAGAAAAGATTATATAAAATTCGCAAAGGGTTTTAAGCAATTAAAAAAAGATGTTAAAGGAAATTATATTGCTGAGGCTCATTTGCAGGATTTTATCAATAATACTATGGATATTTTTTACCTTGACAATAAAAATTTTAGTAGTAAACTATTTACTAATTATATTAATGACTAAAAAAGGGAGTAATAAACTATGATTTTTACATATAGAAATAGTCTAATAAAAACATTTTGGGCTAGGAACACAGCAGTTCGTAGACAGGATTTATATAACTTGATTAAAATATATAAGTTGTATACAAGTTGGAACGAAGATGTAAGTCTCCTCGAAGATACTATTGAAATGGAAGATATAAGAAGTAGAGGGTATTTTGGGAATAAAGATATAGTAAATGAATTATACGAATTAGTTAGGACAATCAGACCTTATCAGATTAGTAATTTATTCGAGGGTACTAATAGTTTAGCCATGAGTTGTGAAAATTCATTAAGTGATAAAATAGTAAATTTATATAATAGAATAGAACATTGGCTAAGAGAAGATATATTTGAAGGTGAGGTATTTTTATGTGATAGATGTGAGGAAACCTATGACAATAGTGAATACGATTCAGAATATGAGGTGTGTGGCAGTTGTGCTGACACTTATCGAGAAGAAGAAGAATATGAAAATGGCGAATACCATGACGACTGCTCTTATGAACACGAACAATACTGCTCAAATTATTCAACAAGGGTAGAGGAACGAATTGGAGTTAAGTATCGAGAAGATGAAACTATTGATACTAATTTGAATACTACTAAGGCATTGTTATATGGTGTAGAATTAGAGGTTATGGCTAGAAATTCAATGCCTAGTGATTTTCCTGAAACATTAACCGATTATAATAATTGGTTTTTATGTAAAAGAGACGGCTCACTAGAAGAAGCTAATGGTGGGTTTGAAATTTGTACTGCTCCGAGTACCTTTAAATTTTTAAAAGATAGATTTTCAGATATGTTTAATAGTGATTATTGGACAGATGAAAATGGGAGTACCTATGTTAGAGGTTGGAATACTGAGTGTGCTGGGTTGCATATCCATATTAATAAGAGAGCATTAACCCCTCTAGAAATTGGAAAATTATTAGTATTTATTAATGAAAAAAAGAATAAAAGATTTGTGGAAGATATTGCAGGTAGAAATATGAATCGTTGGTGTTTATCTCACCCTAAAAATGTTAAAGACGGACAATATAGAAATGACGATAGATACCAAGCCGTTAATACAAGCAATAGAAATACAGTAGAATTGAGAATATTTAGGAGTAATGTATCGGAGTATGGTTTTATGAGAGCCTTAGAATTTACTGACGCATTGGTACATTATTTGAAACAGACTTCAATAAGAGAACAAAGTTTAGAATATAAATCCTTTGTTAATTATATGAAGAAACCTGAAGTTAGGAGTGAATATCCTAACTTTTGGAATTGGTTAATTACTAACGGATATGTACTTGGAACACCTAGTCGGAGTATCGCAAGGCAATTTGAAAGTGTTAGTAATGGCTAATAAACTTTTAACTTTAAACAATAACAATGAAAGGAAAGTAAATTATGTGTTTAATAATTAAAACTAATAATCCTCGTGAGTTAGATGAAACACTTATGGAATGTGCTTATCAGAATAATTCTGACGGCTTTGGAGTTATGTTTTACAACAAGGGAAAAATTCATACCCATAAGATAGTTCCAAAAAACTATAAGGACATTCACAAAATGTGGAAGAGCTATAAAGATTTGAATACACAAATTGGTATTCATTTCAGATTTACAACAGCAGGGAATACTTGTAGAGATTTATCACACCCATTCCAAGTCTTAAAAAAAGGTGAGAATGGAGCTGATAGAGATTTATGGGTAATGCACAATGGAGCAAAACTACCGACACCAATGATTGATAAGAATAAGTCGGACACCCACCAATTTATCAAGTGGGTTATCAGACCCCAATTACTTAACAATCCTAACTTACTTTACAATGCCGAGTGGACGGAGGCTCTTGAAGAATTAATAGGTAGTGATAAACTATTATTTCTTGACGGCAAGACGCAAGAGTTTACTATCATCAATCAAGATGAGGGTAAAGAAGTTAAGAATGTAGGTTGGGTGTCTAACACTTATTCTATTAGTCGTGGTGTTGGCTATGACTATGACATTGACAAAGGTAAAAAGGTTGTTAAATCAAATTGGTTAAGTGATTACGATTTGTATGGGAATTATAATGGTAGTTATAGTAATTATGGAAACTATACTACTAAATATAATAAATCCTACAATACAAATTGGGATAGTGTTGAAGATGACATAGATATATATGCAAACGGACAATCCTTAACTGATGATGACTTGGGACATTTAACAGTTGATGAAATGATTGAGATAGCTGAAACAAATCCAGTTGGTTTGGGTATCTTTGTTCACGATTTATATAACTATGGAAACAATAAAAAATAAGAAGGGAAAGCATAATGAATATTAAAAAACTTTATAACATTTATTTTGATTATCAAGATTGTAATCCTCCTCAATATTTAGGTACTACAAATAATCTTGAGAGGTGGTTAAAAGAAAACAATGAGAATAGACAAGAGGGTTTTAAGGAAACCCTTGATGACTTTTTAATTAAAGAATGTATGTGCTATTTGTATGACGACAAATAAAAGGGGGAAGAAAACATAATGAAATCAAACACTTATAAAAAAAAGAAAAAACTTCTTGACATTTATGATGAGTCTGCTATACTAGATGAAAATGTAGATGAGTTTTTATTTGGGCAAGATGATGATACTATTGTTAGTGGAATCAATCAAGTTGAAGATGAAACTTACGATTAATAAATAACAAAGGGAGTAAAAAATATGAATAAAGATTTTACATTTTTATTAGTTGCGTCTGGTGTTGTGCTAGGAATAACTATAGCTTTAATAATCTTAACAGTAAATGGAGTAATATAATCATGAGTAAAATAAAAAATTGGTTAATGGAAATGCAAGAATATTCTTGGTACTTATTAGATAAAATGCAAGAAGAAGAATTAACTTTAACACATACCAGACAATTATTTATTGATAAGTATGGTACTAACCAAGTAGATGTATTTGATAGTTCTTATGAGGGGTTATTGAATGAGTCGCAACTATTTTTAGATTGGTAATAGTAATGAGTATGTTAGAACATGATGAGTATCTTGAAAATAAATTTGAACAGTATCAAGAAGAGATAGGTGTTGAATATGAAAAACATTTTTCAGATAATGAAATGTATATCATTAAACAAATTAGATTGGGTCAACTTGCTATGGATATTATGCGAGAGCAACTAATAGATTTCTTTAATGCAAATCCTTTTGGCATAGAAGAAAACTATGCTGACTATTCTATGTGTAAAGATGAAGAGCTACTTGAAAGATTGAATATAGATTTAGGGGAAATAAACAATGCCTAACGAATGGATGTATAATATCGTTAAAATATTAGATGAATATTATAATGCTAAAATAGATGAGGCTCAATGTATATCTAAAATAAATACTATTACAAATGATTACGAAGAAGAATTTAAATTATTTGAAAAACAATTTGACATTAGTTAAATAATATGATATAATATAATACTATGCTTAAAAGAATAATAAAAACATTATGGGTACAAAACCCCACAAAAGATATAGCTAATTATAATACTGAACCAGACCCAGAAGATTTGACAGTAGATAATGCTTATAAAACTAGGTGGATTTGGTATCACACAATACTAGGAATAGAATTACTCTTTATAATTATACTCTTAGCAGGAATTTTAATTACTTTAGCTATTAAATTATGATTAAAAAAATAATATTCTTATCTTTCTTACTTTTTTTTATAAGTAATTGTGGTAAGGATAGTGGGTTTGTTTACTCAAACGAACAAGAATTCGTAGAGCAAGTTATAAAATGTGCTAACGAGTATAACAATATAATGGGGTATGAGAATAGTATACCACTACCTATTGTAGTAGGACAAGCAAGTCTTGAAAGTGGGTATGGTACCTCAAGATTTGCAGAACAAGGAAATAATTTATTTGGGATTAAAGAATTCAATACCGACAAACCTTATATTGTTTCATTAGATAATAGTAAAATAAAATTAAGAAAATATAAAAACAAATGCGACTCAGTTAAAGACTATATGCATATGTTAAATACGAGTAAGTTATATAATCATTTTAGATTTGAAATAATGACACAAGACTTATCTAATAATCAAGATTTAAATAAATTAATTAATACTCTAAATATATATGCAGAAGATGAAGAGTATGGACAAAAATTAATTAATACAATAAACTATCTTTATAAGAAAGGGTATTTAAGTAATGCCTAGAAAAAAAGGATTTACAAAGTTTGATATTGACTTGGCTTATGGACAAGTAAGAGAAAATAAAGTCAAAGATATGTTTGAAAACAAAACCATTGAGGTCAAAAGTGAAAGGTCTTGGTGGAGAAAGACTGGAAATATAGCTATTGAATATGAGTATAGAGGAAAACCTAGTGGTATATATGCAACTGAAAGCGATTACTGGTTTCACCGATTAGAGTTAGACGAGGGAGAATTTTGTACACTTGTTTTTCCTACACCTATACTTAAAAAAATTGTAGATACATACAAAGATAAACTTACAAAAAATGTAGGAGATAGTAAGGCTTCTAAGTGTGTACTCATACCAATAAAACAAATCTTTAATGAAACATTTTACAAAGAAGGAGAAAACAAATGAACATAGAAGCAGTAAAGACTAGAATTAAACTTCATGAAGGGTTCCGTCTTGAACCATACACCGATACCGAGGGTTTTTTAACTGGGGGTTTTGGACATAAGATACTTGACGGAGAAACTTTACCAACAACTAAAGAGGGCTGGGAAGAACTCTTTGATAAAGATTTTGATAGAGCATATGAAGGAGCTATGGAAATTTTTGAGGGTAAAGTAGATAACATATACACTCAAGGCTTAGACCAAAATACTATTGATGTAGTTAAAGGAGTGCTAGTAGAAATGGTATATCAATTAGGTAAGTATGGTGTACTTAAATTTAAAAATTTTCTAAAGGCGTTAGACGAGGGAGATTTATCAAGAGCCTCAGAAGAAATGCTTGATAGTTTATGGGCAAGACAAACACCTAACAGAGCAAAAGATTTAAGTAGTATTATCAATGGGTTGGAATCTTAAACCTCCTCCAGATAAAATAGATAAAGCTATTTTATTTTTAATTATATTATTTTTACTTTTACAGTTATAATGAAAACATATAAATTATTATTTGGGAATGACTTTGAAGATTTTGTAAGTGAATATATATCTTCTTCACTAAATGAAAAGAATATGAATGTAAAAAGAACTACAATTAAAAAACTATTTAGAGAAGCACAAACTTATTGGACATTAATTAAGAGAGGAGAAAGATTAAATGACTACGATAACAAAGGAAGCTAAAGAGTTATTTAATATTCTAATTAAGGGAGAAATAAATGAGGATAATATAGCATGGTATATACAAACAGTATGGGATTGTTTGCCTCAAGTAAAACTCAAAGATATTCAGTACCTTGATTATTTAAGAGAACAAAAGGAGAACATTAAAAAAAGAAACCATTTAAGAATTGTGGATAACAATAAAAAAGTTCTTGACAACGGAGATGAATCGTGATATAATCTATATAGATTTTTAAAGAGTTATTATTATAATATTAATAATAACAATAATAATATTTTAAAGGAATTAGAAATGAATAAAGAACAATGGTTTAAATTTGTAGAAAAATATAAGATAGATACTTGGGTGTTTATTGTTTTTCTACTTGCGGTATTTGTAATTGGATATGTTTTTTAATTACAGATAATTATATTGTTGACAAATGATTTGTTTTATGGTATAATTCAATTATAATAACATTAATAAATAACATTAGGAGATAACATTATGGCTACAGTTCAAGGTAAATCCTATTGGGCATCTATCACTAGACCCAATACTACTTTCGACCCTGTTTATCAAATTGACTTAGCAGTTGATGACGATGTTGCTAAAGAGTTTAGTAGCAAAGGTATTACTGTTAAAGAAGATGAACGAGGAAAGATAGTTAAGTTTAAACGCAGAGTAAGTCGTGCAGACGGTACGAATAATCCTGCTCCTAAACTAGTCGATGCATCTAAGAATCCTATTGATGTTCTTGTAGGTAACGGTTCAACTGTTAAAGTTATGTACAAAGAATACGATTGGAACTATGCAGGTAAGACTGGTGTAGGGTTAGACTTACAAGCTGTTCAAGTAATCGACCTTGTCCCTTACGGAGAAGAGTTCGATAAAGTTGACGGCTTTGTATCAACTGATTCCGTTGATGAATTTTAATTAATTCAGAATGAATAGGGCGACAACAATGGATGAAGATAATAACTTTGTTAAGTATCACATAGCTTGTGATAAGTGCGGAAGTAGTGATGCAAGGAGTGTTAATAAAAATGGTAGTTCTTACTGTTTCTCTTGCAACACTTACTTCCCACCAGAACAAACAAATATAAAAGAGGGCGACGACATGGGCATTCAAGCAGTTCAAACAAAACCAATAGTAATAGAAAATAACGCAGGTACTTTTAGTGCTATCGGCGATAGATGTATCAACGAAGACACGGTTAAAAAGTACGGTGTTAAGGTTATCAGCGACGCAAGTGGTGTTGTTGATAGACACATCTACCCATACTACGACTCTACTGGTTCTTTATTAGCTACAAAAACTAGGTATGTTAAGGGAAAACAATTTTCGATAAAGGGTTCAACCTCTGAATCTGGATTGTTCGGTCAGCAGTTGTTTAATGGTGGTAAGTATGTTACCATAACAGAGGGTGAGATTGATGCATTATCAGTTTATCAATTACTTGGTTCAAAGTATGAAGTAGTTAGTATTAAAAATGGTGTAGCTTCTGCTATTAAAGATATAAAGAAAAGTTATGACTGGTTAGACCAGTTTGAGAATATTGTTATTAACTTTGATAATGATGATGTTGGTAGAGAGGCAAGTAAAAAAGTAGCAGAGCTATTTTCTCCTTCAAAGGTACGAATACTAAAACTACCTGAAGGTTATAAAGATGCCAATGATTTACTTAAAGCAAATAAATATCAAGAGTATATTAAATCTTGGTGGAACGCACCAGTCTATGCCCCAGACGGAATTGTAAAAGGGGAATCTTTACTTGAAGAAGTACTTGCTCCAGTAGTAAGGTCGACAGTTAACTATGGGTGGGAAGGTCTGGATGATATGACCTATGGTATCCGTAGTGGTGAGCTAGTTACTTTTACTGCAGGTACTGGGCTTGGTAAAACTTCTGTTATAAAAGAATTAGTTTATAACTTATTTAAAAATACTGACTCTCAAATTGGTATGATTATGCTTGAGGAAAGTCCTAAGATTACTGCACTAGATATTATGAGTGTCGAAGCTAACCTACCTTTAAGAAGACCAGACATTCATATGAGTGAAGAGGAAAAAAGAAAGTACTTTGATTGTACAATAGGTACTGGTCGGTTTTATTTCTATAAACATTTTGGTTCTAACTCAGTAGATAATATAGTAGCAAGAGTAAGGTATATGGCTAAAGCTCTTGATTGTAAATATATTATATTAGACCATATAAGTATGGTTGTATCCTCTCAAGAGTATGGTGATGAAAGAAAAGCTCTTGATGAAATTATGACTAAGTTAAGAACTTTAGTTGAAGAGACAGATATATCTTTATTACTTATCTCTCACTTGCGTAGACCAGACGGCAAAGGACACGAAGACGGAGCAGTAACTTCTCTATCACAACTAAGAGGCTCAGCTTCTATTGGTCAGTTATCTGATATGGTTATTGGTCTTGAAAGAGATGCTCAACATGATAACCCTATCATTAGAAACACGACTTGTATTAGAGTATTAAAGAATAGATTTGTTGGTATGACTGGACCAGCTACTTATTTATATTATGATAAGGATACTGGTAGATTACATGAAACAGAAAAACCAACTGGAGAAGAGTTTGAAGATGAAAGTTTATAACAAAAAGGGCAAAGATGAAACGAGTATTTTTAGATGTTGAAACAACAGAGATTATCGCTGGTTCATTACCAGAAAAAATATTTCTTATTGTATGTAAAGATGACAAAGGAATTACATATTTTAAAGAAAATGATTTTGATAAGTTCGTCAATTATATTAATAACTGTAACGAGTTTGTTGGTCATAACATAATAGGTTTTGATGCTCCAGTAATTAAAAAAATTATTGGAGTAGACCTACATAAGATAGGTAAAGTTATCGATACTTTAGTTTTATCAAGATTGTTTGACCCAGTTAGAGAAGGCGGACATTCTTTAAAATCTTTCGGAGAGAGATTGAGGTTTGGTAAGTTAGACTTCAAAGATTTCTCTGAGTACTCTGATGAAATGCTTGAGTATTGTATCAGGGATGTAGAGCTTACTGAAAAAGTTTTGGCTTATCTTATTAAAGGTAGTCCAGATTTTTCAAGTGAGGCTATTAGGATAGAGCACGAGATATCTAGAATAATAGCTCAACAAGAGAACAATGGTTTTCTTTTTGATTTAATGAAGGCAGACCTTTTGTTAGGTAAACTAAAAGAAAAGATAAATGAAATTGAACAGAAGGTTAAAGAAAGATTTGTACCACTGCCAACCTTTGTCAAGATAATAAAACCTCGTTACCGTAAAGACGGTTCTCTTAGTACGGTTGGACTTAATAGTCTGGGAGAGGGGTGGGTAAATGTTAAAGGAGATTTTTCTCTTATAGAAATGAAAGAGTTTAATCTTGGTAGTCGACAGCAGATTGCTAGATATCTACAATACTTTGGGTGGAAACCAAAGAAGTTTACTGATAAAGGACATGTTATTGTAGATGAAAAAGTTCTTGAAGGTATTACAGATATACCAGAAGCAGAACTTATTAAAGAGTTTCTTCTACTGCAGAAACGAATTGCTCAAGTTGAATCTTGGGTAGAAGCGGTAGCAGATGATGGGAGAGTACACGGAAGAGTGATAACCAATGGTGCTATCACTGGTAGAATGAGTCACCAGTCGCCCAACATGGCTCAAGTTCCTGCAGTGTATTCTCCCTACGGTAAAGAATGTAGAGAACTATGGGTAGTTCCAGAAGGCTATAAATTAGTGGGAGTAGATGCTTCTGGGCTTGAGTTAAGAATACTTTCCCACTATATGAATGACAGAGGATATATAGATGCTATCATTAATGGAGATATACACACTACAAATCAAACTCTTGCTGGGCTTAGCACGAGAGACCAAGCAAAGACTTTCATCTATGCCTTCATATATGGAGCAGGTGACGAAAAACTCGGAGCTATCTGCGGAGGGTCTAGAAACTATGGAAAAAAGATTAAAGCAAGATTTCTCAGAAGTACTCCTGCCCTTGCAAAATTTAGAGAGAGGGTGGACAGAGCTTCTGGCAAAGGTTGGCTCAAAGGAATTGACGGAAGAAGACTCAAAATCAGAAACAAACACTCCGCACTCAACACCTTAATTCAAGGAGGAGGAGCTATTGTAATGAAGAAAGCTTTAATTATTCTTGATAAGAAAATAAAAGAATTAAATTTAAAAGCAAGACCAGTAGCTAATGTTCATGATGAATTTCAGTATGAAGTTCTTGAATCTCAAGCCGAAGATTTTGGAAGTATTGCTGTTGATTCTATTATCAATGCAGGTAAAGAACTAGGAATTAGATGTCCTTTAAATGGAGAATATAAATATGGAAACAACTGGGAACAAACACACTAACAAAACTTTAGATACTTTAATTAAAGATATAAATAATGTTCTCACAAATATATCTAGTGGTAAAGCTCCAGATGTAAAAGAAGAACAGATAGATAAATTTTTAAACAATACTAAATTGGCTTTACTTGATTGGCTTCAGCCGAGAAAAAGTTCTGGTAAAGAATTAAGAATGTCTGTGATAGGAAGACCAGCGAGACAACTTTGGTATGATAAACATATAAAGAGAGATAGTAAAGAAGAAGTATATGACCCTGCTACACAATTAAAATTTTTATATGGTCATTTATTAGAACATCTTCTTTTATTTCTTGTTGATGTTGCAGGACATAAAGTTACTGACCAACAAAAGAAAGTACAAATAGAAGATGTTAATGGACACATGGACTGTAAGATTGACGGAGAAGTGGTTGATGTTAAGTCTGCGTCTGCTATGTCTTTTAAGAAATTTAAAAACGGTACTCTTTATGAAGATGACCCCTTTGGATATATCTCTCAACTATCTGGATACGAACACAATGAGAATACAAGTGGTGGAGGATTACTTGCAATAAACAAATCGTCTGGAGAGATTACTTTATTTAGACCAGATGAATTGATGAAACCAAATGCAGAAGAATTAATTAAAGATTTAAAGGAGAAACTAAATAAAAATGAACCACCTAAGAAATGTTATGAGCCGATTCCTCACGATAAAACTGGAAATTTCAAACTTCCTGTTGGGTGCGTGTACTGTCCTCATAAGTTTGTTTGTCATAGTGATTCTAATGAAGGCAATGGGTTGAGAGTATTTAAATATTCTAATTCTAATGTATTTATGACAACGGTAGTTAATGAACCAAAGGTAGAAGATATAACATCACAATATGAATAGGAAAAAAATAAAAATTTTAAGAAGAAAAGCTAAAGAAATATTAGTTGAGTGGTTAAAGAATCTATTACCAGAGGAGGAACAAAAGAAAGTTAATATAAAAAATATACTTTCTCTAATGCCCTCTCAAACGCATTACATAAATAACTTTCAACTACATTTAAGTGCTTGGTCTTTTAAATGGGTAATGAAAAGATTAAAAAGAAATCCTCACTGGACTTATGATGATGTAAATAAAAGTGCTCAGCCTAGTGAGAGACAATTAAGAAGAGAGAAGATGATTAATGAAGGCCCAATACCGCTCTAAGTTTGAGAAAACAGTTATTGAAAAAATTAAAAGAAAAAAAATAAAGTATAAGTATGAAGAGTATACTATTAAATTTGTTCAACCAGCTATAGATAGAACTTATTTACCAGACTTATACTTTCCAAAGACTGATATTTTTGTAGAGTTAAAAGGAGTCTTAACTTTAGATGATAGAAAAAAACATTTATGGATACAACAACAAACTGATTATGATGTTCGTTTTTGTTTTATGAATGCAAATAATAAAATAAGAAAGGGTTCAAAGACTAAGTATAGCGATTGGTGTGAAGCTAATGATTTTATTTGGTGTGAAAAAGAAGTGCCTTTAGATTGGATGAAATAAAATGTCAACAAAAATATCAAAAGATAAAGCATATATAATATTAACTCCGAACACTCCAGGAAAAGGAGATGTTGGTTTTGAATTAATAAACTATACCGAAGACCCAGGAGTTGATACTATATCTCACGGCATAAAGTGGTTAGTTACACGAAACACAGAGCTTTTATATTATATAGGAGCAAGAGAAATGGAAATGGAAGTATTAAGTTTATTAGCACAAGGAAAGGTAAAAAAAAATAATGACCCAAGTTTACACTGATGATAAAATTATAGAGATAGTAGATAAAGTAAGAGATATTGTTTCTATAGATAGAGAAAATACACACGGAAATAAAAAAATCAATCACGATAATATTGCAAAGATGTGGTCAGCATATCTTGACATAAAAGTAAATGGTCTTGATGTTGCACTAATGATGGTATTATTAAAGACAGCAAGAACAAAAGCAGGGTGTCATAACCCAGATGATTATATAGATATGGCAGGATATAGTGTCATAGCAGGAGAATTAGCGGAAGGAGAAAATAATAATGACTAATAATAATTATCTACCTACTACATACCAACAATTTATTCACGCATCTAGGTATGCAAGATTTATAGATGCAGAAAAAAGAAGAGAGAGTTGGGATGAAACTGTAAGTAGATACTTTAATTTTATGGAGGAACATTTAAAAGAAACTCAAAAATATGTGTTGCCTAAAGAATTGAGAAAAGAATTAGAAGAACAAGTATTAAGTTTGGGAATTATGCCATCAATGAGGTCATTAATGACGGCAGGTAATGCTTTAAAAAGAGACCATACTGCAGGATATAACTGTAGTTATCTTCCTATTAATGATGTAAGAAGTTTTGATGAAGTTATGTATATTCTTATGTGTGGAACTGGTGTGGGTTTTTCTGTTGAAAGAGATTATGTAGAAGAGTTGCCAACCATAGCTGAAGAATTTGAAGATAGTGATACTGTTGTCGTAGTACAAGATAGTAGAACTGGTTGGGCAAAAGCTTTAAGAGAATTACTTGCTATGCTTTATAGTGGTCAAGTACCAAAGATAGATGTAACAAGAATAAGACCAGCAGGTGCAAGACTTAAAACATTTGGTGGCCGTGCTAGTGGGCCTCAACCTCTTGTAGATTTATTTGACTTTGCAATTACAACATTTAAAAATGCTGCTGGTAGAAAGCTTGATGCTCTTGAGTGTCATGATTTAGTTTGTAAGATAGGAGAAGTTGTAGTTGTAGGTGGTGTTCGTAGGTCAGCTTTAATATCACTTAGTAATATACAAGATGATAGACTTCGTAATGCTAAGAGTGGACAATGGTGGTTAACTGACCCACAAAGAGCATTATCAAATAACTCTGCTTGTTATTCTCGTACACCAGACATGGCTTTGTTTATGTCTGAATGGAAATCTCTTTATGATAGTAAGTCTGGAGAGAGAGGTATCTTTAACAGACAAGCCGCCAAAGATAAAGCATCAGAGAATGGTCGTCGTGATATTGAACATGAGTTTGGAACTAACCCTTGTTCAGAAATTATACTTAGACCTTATCAGTTTTGTAATTTAACTGAGGTAGTTGTTCGTGCTTCTGATACAGAGAAATCTTTAAGAGAGAAAGTTAGATTGGCAACAATACTTGGAACATTCCAATCAACTCTTACTGATTTTAAATACATTAGAAAGATATGGAAACAAAATACGGAAGATGAGAGATTACTTGGTGTATCATTGACTGGTATTATGGATTCAACTTTAACAAATAATCCACAAAAGAATTTTCTTTCTGGATTAAAACAAGTATCTATTGATACTAATAAGGAATTTGCTAAGAGACTAAAGATACCTCAGTCCACAGCTATTACTTGTGTAAAACCTAGCGGAACGGTAAGTCAGTTAGTTGATAGTGCTTCTGGAATTCATACAAGACACAGCCCTTATTATATTAGAACTGTTCGGTGTGATAAGAAAGACCCTCTTACACAGTTAATGGTGGATGAAGGAATACCTAATGAACCTGATATAACTAAACCAGATTCTGTTACAGTATTTTCTTTTCCTACTGCTTCTCCAAAGAATTCTATTACTAGACATTCAATGGGAGCTATAGAACAATTAAAAATGTGGAAAAAATATCAAGATGAATGGTGTGAACACAAACCTTCTTGTACAGTAAGTGTAAAGGAAGAGGAGTGGATGTCTGTTGGAGCTTGGGTATATGAAAACTTTGATAAAATATCTGGTATAAGTTTTCTTCCATATACAGACCATGTATATAAACAAGCACCTTACCAAGATATAACAAAAGAAGAATATCTTGAATTGAAAAATAAAATGCCAACTACTATAGACTTTTCTTTATTGAAAAATTATGAGTTTGAAGATAATACTACAGGTTCACAAGAACTCGCTTGTACTGGGGGAGTATGTGAATTGGTTGATGTATCTGCTCCTCAAGAGGATTAATAATGAAAAGAAAAAAGAAAATTAATGAAGGAGTGGTTGCTAGTTATAGTGTTCTAGTAAATACTAAAGGAGAATTAATATCAGAAGTATCAACTCTTCCAGAAGATGAAGCCGATATATTGAATGAAACTTTTAAAAGAAGTGAAGAAGAGAAACATTTTTATATTGGTTTAGTTAAAGAATTAAAAATAAAATTTCAAGAAGTTGAGAAGTGGATACAAAAATATATTAATTCTATTAATTAGTAATGATTTATTTTTTGTACGGTACATTAAAGAAAGACCATAGACTACATTTTATTGTAGAACAGTCAGATTTTTTAGGGGAAGTTGAAACTGTAGATAACAGTTTTGATATTAAAGATTTTTCTTATGGTGCTTTTCCTATAGTATATAGAAAAGAAAAGGAAGGATTTAAAATTAAAGGAGAGGCTTATAGATTAAACAAAGATGCAGAAGAAACTGTACATCGTTTAGAAATAGGAGCTGGTTATGTTCCTTCTGAAATAAAAGTAGATTTAGATTTAATAGAAAAATGTGTTATCTTTCTTTATCCAAAAGAACCAACAATGAATGTATCGAATGATTTTATATCTATAAAAAATAATGTAAAAGAATGGACTAACTTATATTAGACTTCATCCAGATTTACATATCTATTTTCACAGAAAAAAGAGAATGTAGTTAACTCTTCCCCCTCTTTAAAACGATGTGATTCATAAACACCATCCACTAAATGAACCATATTCCAATGAACATAATTTAAACATTCTGTTTTTGTCTCAAAAGACTTTGTAAGATAGTCAGTGTATACTGGGTTTTGTGGGTCAGCATACACTAACATAGCTGTTATTAACCAAATCATTTTTTCTGATTGTTCTTAAATATATCCACGCCCTTGAGTCCGTATATACTACCCACGACGCCGACAAATAGCATCTGGTACCACATTGGGAGTTGCCCAAACTGAACAAAGAATACATCTATCTTTTCTTTAATCATTGGGTCATCACTAAAGACACTCCATATTAAAAGTAAAATGGGAAGCGAAATTAAAATAAGAACAAATTCGTCTTTCCATCCATTGTCTTGTGATTTCCTGACAACTTGTTGATATTCAATCTCACCATTAGCCATCTTCTGTGCATGAACCATAGCTGCATCAGACTCAAGCATTTTACGCTTTTGTCTGTTCTTCATTATATGAGTACCAGCACCGACTGCTAGTTTCAGTACATCTAAAATCATTTAAACACCTACAATAAGAGCAATGATAATTACTACACCAACGGCAATAGCAATCTTCCATTTCTTTTCTAGGTCTATAAACCAATCTTTTATTTGTATTAGTTTTTCCATTTTTTTCTCCTTTTTTAGGGGGTGCTATGGTATTAGACACCTCCGATTTGTTAATCCTCGTGCATCCTAGAGCGTTTTTTTTGTCTAGAATGCACTAAAATTGCCTCCTGCCCCAAACACGAGGTTATTTTATTTTGATTGTTTTACTCTTCTTTTCTTCAGGAAGATTAAGTTTCATCTTAACTAAAAGGATACCGTCTTTAAATTCTGCATCCTTTACTTCAAGATGTTCTGCAAGAGTCCATCGTCTAGTGAAAGCTCTCTTGGCTATTCCTTTATGAAGGAAACTTTCTTCCTCATCTTTAGTCTCCTTAGAAGCTGAGACAGTTAAGACATCTTCTTTAACTTCAACATCGATATCATCTTTAGTGAATCCTGCTAAAGCCATTTCCAATTCATAACCATCAGTACCAATCTTACGAATGTTGTAAGGTGGGTAGCTTGGTGCTTCAAAGTTTGACATTGAAGACAGTTGGTCAAAGATAGAATCAAAGCCGACTGTTAAGTTTTTAAATGGGTCTGCATTAAATACCAGACCTCTTGTTGTAGGTATATTCATAATTAACTCCTTTCATTAAGCAAGTTATTGTTGTTGTTGTTGTCTTTAAGAAGCTATACCTTAAGCCTTCTTAAATTTTTTTGTGTCTAGTAGACCACCTCTTTTAAAACTTACACTAAATCCTGCACTAACTGAGCTAAGACCTGGAGTAACTCCAACAGTAAATCCTTTTTCTGCATCTGTGAATCCCAATCCTAGGTCATTTATTCCCCAACCATCATCAGTTTTACTAAATAAACTTTTATCTTCAGGAGGACTATATGTAGGACTATATGTACTTAGGTCATTAAAGGTATTTTGATTATTATTATTATTGTTATTGTTATTGTTGTTATTGTTGTTATTGTTGTTATTGTTGTTATTGTTGTTACTGTTATTATTATTATTGCTGTGTGGGTTTCCTCGAGAACTATACCCACCATCATTGTTTCCACCGTTTTGACCTCCCATTCCAGAAGTATCTCCACCCATTCCATGATGTCCACCACCACCGTAATCAGGGAAAGCTGGTATTCCAGACTTAGTTTTTTCTCCACTACCTCCCATAGCTTTTAAAAGCTGTGCTTCTTCTGGTGTAATGTAAGCTAACATATGACCTTTTGGCGCTTCTTTATTTAATATCTTTGCCATCTTAACTAATTCTTTATTCTTTTTAGTATCAATATTACCACCTTTTGAAACAGCTATTGAACCAAAGTACTCAACTAAATCAAAGACACTGGGTTTTCTTTTACCCTTACCTTGTGTAGAATATTGACCTAGAGTGTAAGCTCCTTCATTGGTTATCCCATAAGATTTCTTACCTGCTCTAAAGTATTCATCCATCCCTTTTCTTGTAGCATAATCTGATAATTTTGGTTTAACCATATTATTTATTCCTTTGTTGTAATCTTTTAATTTTTTGGAAACATATCCCACACTTTAAGTGAAAGAGGTTTGGAATCTTCTACAGATGTTCTACTTGTAAATGTCAAACCAGTATGAGGATATAATGTTCTTGTTAATAATGCTCTCCATGATGGAAAAGGTGCTAAATCCCATGCATTCTTATAAGCATCCTCCCAACTTTTATTTCCTGTAACTGCTTGTAATGTATTTACAATTCCAAGAGATACATCTTCAAGAGGTTGTAAACCTGGAGCAATACTCATAGGTCTAGCTGAACCATAACCAATAGTTTGATTTACAATAGTTGTTGGTAACCATCCCATAGTACCACTAAGTTGTAGAGCTTCCGCCGACCATTTAGGCCAGTTTACATTTGGATGTCCCAACATAGGACTATTATTTCTGGTATGTCCAAAAGAAACTAAGTCTCTTAAATCTTTTATTCCTCCATATAAAACTAAAGATAAAGCCATTAATGTTGCTTGTTTTGTAACATCATGTAGAGGACCGCTTTCTATACGAGCTATCATTGCATCAGTTTGTGCAGTTTTTGCCATCGCCCAAGAACTAAACTGACCGAATAATCTCATTACAGGATTTCTAGATTGAGAAAATAATAATCTATTTCCTACTTCTGGAATAATTGCATCTCTATTCATAGCATAGCTTCCAGCTTTCATTAAAAACTTTTTACCAGCATCAGAGCTTAACATTTGTTCTGGTGTTGTAAACTGAGACAACATCATTAATTCATTTGTGTTAATAATTTTACCGTCTTTTACTTTGATAACTCCACTATCTATTAAATGTTTTATTGATGTAGGGTTTTGTCTAAATAAATCATCTATTGAACTATACTTACCTTTATTAATAACTTTGGCTACAGCTAATAAAGATTTATGAGCATCTATAGCACCAGCATTAAATGCAAATCTTCTAGCAAAGTCAGTAATATATTCTAGACCTACTACTTTGAAGAAACCTTTATTTAAAGCTTGAGCATTTTTTCCTGTTCCAGCTCTTTCTATTAAAGATGTAGGAGTAAAAGCTATGTCTGGTCCTCCGTGAATAAAAGTTTTTCTAATTGATTCTTGTCCTACTTTATATGTTATCTGGTCTAATAACTGAGCAGCACCTTTTTCTTGTCCAGAAAGTAAAGATGTTCCTAATCCTCTAAAACCTCTGAAGTACTGGCCGAAACCTGGCATTGCTTTAAAGGCGGATAAATAGTGTCTGCTATTAACAAAGGGTTGTACTAAATCTCCAAGGTTTGCTATAGTAACTTTATCCATCATACTAAAGTTAGATAAAGTAGATAGTATACCTGCACCACCTCTTGCCCAACCAGGAATATTTGCATGACCATACTTACCAAAGAAACCATTAATAGTATCAGCTAGATAACTTACTTCACCTTTGTGGAGTGGTCCATAGTATCCAGTAGCACCACCTTGTCCCTTAGTAAATTTTTGTTTTATATATTGCTGTTCTAATTTATTTAAAAAAGGAATTAAAAATTGTCCTTCACTGCCAAATTTTCTAGCAAACTCTACAGACCTAACACTTCTTTGAACAACATCTGTAAGGACTGTCTCAACATCATCTACTATCCAACCACCATCCATTAGAAGTTTTTCAACTTTTTTATATTCTCCTTGTAATTTTCTATCAAATTTAATATGTTCTGATAAAGGTAAGAATAATTTTCCTTTTGTTTTTGAACCTATTTGAAAAGAATCTGGGCCAACAATATCTTTTACTCGTCCCTCATTAACACTTGCTAAAAACTTATCCGCTTCCTCTTCTGCAAACTTAGGATTTTTCTTAGTTTTGTTTGGATATTTATTTTTAAATATTTGTACTATTGTTTTTCTAAAAGCTAGTAAGCTTTCTTCATTAGCATTTATTTTTTCATAATTATATTTTCTATAAAAGAAATTATCATATACATTTTTTTCTTTAATACCTACATCATTGTAGTATTTCTTAAATCTATCTTTAAAGTTTATAATTCTACCTGCTAATGCTGTAGCCTCTTTACTTGCTTTAATAGTTCTATCACCTCTGACTATTCTCAAAGCTTCACTTTGTAAAGCTAAATTACCACGAGCATTTCCTAATACTTCTCTTATTCCTCCTAACCAAAAAGTTGTTGCTTCACGAGTCATATCTTCTACATTATTTGCAATACCTAAAGTAGGTTGTTGTTCGTCAGGTAGAAGTTTCCCCCACTTATCTCTTAGAGGAGTTTTCATAAACTTAGGAAATAATAATGTAGATATTTCATCCATTATTTTTCCGTGAGAAGATAATTTTGTAGCTGTTGTAGTAGATAAGTTTATATTTAAATATCTTAATTGATTACTTAGAAAATTATTTGCAATACCTTCACCAATTTTTTGTGCTTTATTTTGAGCTATGCCTGTTACTGCTCCACTTCTTAATGCTCTTGAAAGAAGTCCAAGACCAGCACCAGCAGTTGCCCACATTAATACTCCTTTATCATCTTTTTGCCATATAGTTCCTGCAGCACCTCCAAATAAAAAACCTACTACAGGTCTAGTTACATTATAAGCAAATGCCCTAGCAACTTGATTAGTTAAGCCACCTTTACTTTCTAATTCTCTAAGAACAGTCAAATAATAATCAGTCTGAGAACGAGCACTTTTATCTTGTGCTTTTAAAACAGTATCATCCCAATTTTTTAAAAACTTTTTTTGAGCTGCTTTAATTTTTGAAAGATTTCCTTTTGCTTTATTTATAGCTATAAGATTCTGTTTAGTTAAAGCTGAAGTAAGAGTACCAGGTATTTTTGTTATTTTTTTTGTTTTTAATTTTGTTAGTTTTTTAGTAAGAGTTTCAACTGTATTTGATAAATTTTCTTTTTGTGATAAAATTTTAAATAAAGCAGTGTCCGTAGCTTCAACATTTTTAAATGCAAGAGTAACTTTATCTGCTTTACCAACAGAATTAAGTATAAGAGTTTCAGCATCACTTAATAAAGAAGACGAACCACTCTTAGCTTTTTCAACAGCTGCCCTTGCTATCTTTTCATTTCCAAACATAGAAGGAAACAGTGCTGGTAAAGCTTTAGTAGCTCCTCCGATTCCAGCAGTAGCTACTCCACCTATACCTGCACCAAGTGCTACATGAGACCAATCAATTTCTCCTGTTCTGGCTGTACTTCTTATTGCAGCATCTCCTGCTCCTACAGCTGAACCTAATCCAAATAAAGCAACTCCACCTTTACCAATAAATTTACCTGCTTGTGCAGCTCTAGCCCAAGGCATGAATGCATAAACTGGGTCAGTAGCCATTACACCTATACGACCTGCCCATACCCAAGGATTATTATCATAAGAGCCATCTTTAAATTTAGCAAAGTCTGGGTTTTCGTATAGTTTAGCAATTCTTCTTGCTTCAATATCTTCAATAGTTCTTTCAGAATCTAAAGCTGCAACCCCAAGTCTCCACAAATCACCTACTAAATTAGTTTCAAGTGCCCACCCATATCGCATTAGTTCTGATTTATCAGGACCACCCTTATCAATCTTATACTCTCCAGTGAAACTCTGTACTTCACTAGGTTGGTTACTATTAAGAATTTTTAAGAGTTCATCGTTAGTAATAGTATTAGTAGTAGTAGTAGTAGGAATAGTGGTAGAACTTTCAGGTATTTTTTGTTGAGAAGAAGCATCTCTATTTTTCTCAAGAATTTTTAAGAGTTCGTCATTAGTAGTCATTTATTTACTATCTTTCTGATGGCTCTATAGCATTTTGTATTCCACTAATAAATTCATCATCTGTTGTTGTTGGGACTTTTGTTGATTCAGCTTCTGGTTCTTCTACTAATACAAACCTAACTGCTGTTTCAGAATAACCTGCATTAGGTCTAGTATACTCATATGTTTCAGCTTTATATGTATTTCCGCTTGTAGTTGTTACTAAATCTTTAAACTTCCATTGTTTTCCGATACCAGTGTTGAAGGTTGGTTCATCCTTAAAGAACTGTATATTCGTTACAGGGTAAGACACTTTTCTTTCAGGATTGATTCCTTTTTCATTAAAGAGTGTTATAAACTCATCTGTTAATAAATTATTATCATTTAATTCATTAATAGTATCTAATTTCTTTCCTACTGATAAGGAACCAGTTTGGCCATAAGTATTAGAGGATATTGAATTAACTGTATAAATTTTATAAATAGGAAGATTATTTATTTTTTGTATTATTGTGTCTCCAGGACTATACAATTTTTCTATACCATCAGCTTTAACTACTACTTTATCTCCCTCTACTCTAACATAGCTTGGTCTAGCAGACACTATTTCTCCCTTTTCAGGAGCACCACTAGCAGTATTATCTCCAGCATCATCTGTTGTAGTACCTAATTTAAAATAATCTACAATTAAAGGATATGAATTTAAAAAAGAAGAATTAGCATCATTATTAAATCCCTCTCCCCTTTTATCAGAGAAGTATAAATCTAACATGGCTTGATGGGCTTCTTCACTTTGTTCTTTAGCATCTTGTAAGTTAAGATGTATATTATCCCAACTATGAAATTTTCTAATACTATTTTCTTCAACTAATAATCCTACATTTCCTTTTGTTATATCATCTAAAGATAATATCTCAGTTAGGGACTGCATACCAGAGAAAATCGGTGGCATATCAAATTCCGCAATTTTTTCATTAGTAATTGCTACAGATGGTATATTTGCAGTTTTAAAACTTTCTAGTCTGTGGTTTGCCCAAGCATCTAGATAAGGAATCCAAGCTTGAAAGCTACTATCAGTAGCTAACTCTCTAGCTTGTGGCATAGGTATTCCATTTTTATTAAATTCAGCTCGTATAGTTTCTTGCAGTGTACTATCTTTAGCTGGACTAATATTAACTAAGTCTATTAGTTCGCCTCTTATTTTCTGTAGTACCAGTGGATTATTATTTCCCTTAACAGGACTAGGAATAACATAGATAGCATTAACACTTCCACCTTTAAATCCAGGATAGGCCAAGTTTGACAATTCAACTTTATTATCATTAAGCCATGTAGCTAGTTTTTTATTTCTATCATAAGTTGAAAAAGGTCTAGGGTCTCCAAAAATAACCTGGTTACTTCCTTCGTCATATATTCCACCACTTATAGGTGATATTGCTGCTAGAGCTTCCCCCATTATGAAATCTTTATAACCAGCTAATATTAAAGCTTTGGTAGTTTCTGCACCAGGTGCAAAAGTAGTTTCTCCACCTTCTACTGTCGTCCAATACTTATCTTCAGAATCAGGTAAAGTTTTTAAAATATCTAGTGCCAATTCATTTTGTGCAGTTTCACTAAGATTTTTAGTAATAAAGTCATTAACCATAGTTTGTGTAACACTCCAATTATTGTTTGGCTCTCCATCTTCTAACCACTCTTTTTGTTGAGTCTTATCTACAGGTAACATATTAAAATATGTATTAAACTCATCTTCTATACTAGCAGAACTTAATAGTTCACTATCTATAATAGAATCATCATCATCATCAGTAGCATCCCATGAATACTCTTGTCCAGCATTATAGTAATCACTAAACTCTTTATTGCTTCTTTTACTTCCCTCTTCTAAGTTAGTTTGAAGACTAGCAAGAACTTCCTCCCCACTATCCCAATTTTTTCCTCTAAGGAAAGTAGTCCACTTGCCTCTAGTTGAATCTTTTAATTCATCTATTTTCTGTGGGTACATCTCCATATCATAGTATTCTTTACCCCACTGTGGAGCAATAGGCGATGGATTATAGTCACTACTTAATTTCCATTGTTTTACATCACCTACTTTTTTACCTTCAGGAATATCATCTTCGTCAGTATATTTTATAGGTATTATATTATTCATATAAGTGCTAATGATAGCTTCTTTTTCATCTTCATCTGTCCAAGTTTTTCCATCCAATGATGCTAATGTTTCTGCTATATTTGTTTTTGAAGATGAAGGCCCTATAGCTCTTAATTTTCTATCTCTATCTAACCATGCTTTTTGATTTTCTCTATATAATGCTTCATCAGTAGCGTATTTTTGAGTAGCGATAGTCATATATAACTTATTTAATTCTGCTAGTTGTTCACCACGCTCTTTAATTTTCTCTGCTTTATCAAGTTGGTCATCTCTTGCAAACGCTCCTGCTAAATTTAACCAATCACCTTTATCCCAAGCCATATTATACCTCTTCTTCTTCTTGTGTTATTTGTTCTATAGGTAAAACTCCTGCTTCTTCTGCTGTAGGAAGCTCTTCAACTCTTGCAAGTAAAGAAGGTTCAACACTAGAACTTTTAATATTTTCTGGTTTTATTTTTTTTACTTTTTCAGATTCTGAAAGATATAATTCTCTATCTTCAAGACTCATTTCATCTGCATCCTCACCGTCATAAAGAACATAATCATTTATTCCTGCATTTTCAGCTATAGCTAATAATAAATATAATACTGGCTCAACTAATAATAGCATTAAATCAGGATTAATTTTTCCATCCTTAACTGAAACATACAGAATAGTTTGTGCTATTTCATCAATAGGAGTTTTATTCATTATAGAACCAAGTAATTTAATATACCTCTCCTCTTCAGTAATTTGCATAAACAAATCTTCCATAAAAGGTCTGACTTCTGTATATTGAGGTGGATTCTCCCAAGGAAATCTTTGTTCTGGATTAGCTGTTAAACTTTCTCCTGGTGTAGGAGCATCAAATGGATTTAAAACTTTACCATCCGATAACACTACTCCACCTGGAACATTTGTTCCTTTAGGCTTTTCTTTTATTTGTTCTACCATGTTATTTTTTATCCTTTAATTTATCTTTTAATAATTCATCTAAGGGATTATCAGGTAAGTTTAATTCTTTTTTTCTTTCTTTTTCCTGTTTTTCTCTTAGTTTCATGAATTCAAATTCAAGTTGTTTTTCTTTATCTTTTAAAGATTTATCAGATACCATAATATTATATCATATTATTTATGAAAAGTCAAGAATTAATTTAACAATGGGTTAGATTGTTCTGCTTTTAATTCTTCTATCTTAGCATCTAGATATTCTATAGCTGCACCATTGATTGCAATATCTTTACTGATAATGTCTACTTTATCTTGTAGTTCATTATTATCAGCAGATTGCATATCTAATAGTTCTATAAAGTTTCCATTCATCTCTGATTGTAACTCCTGAACTTTAATGTTTAGTTTTTCATTTAATTCTTTTATATCGTCAGTGATTCCTGATAAATCAGTTGTCTCATAAGATACTCCCTCGAGTGCACTAAGTCGTGTGTTGAATTCACCCCAGGCATAAAAACCTCCGCCGATGGCTCCTACTACACCAACAAGTGCTGCATAGCTTGATAATTTATTAATTAAGTCTGGCATCCATTAACTCCTTTAATTTAAAATAAGCTTTATTAGTATTATCTTTTGCATCTTTTACTTTTAATTGATATTGAACTATTGGGTCAAAACCAATCATTTTATTTATAGATGCAACATTTGTATAAATTTCATTAGAATAAGAATCTAAACTAACTTGATTAAAAAACTCAGGATTACCTTGAGGTAGTTGCCGAGTATCAAATAAAGCTTGATTTATATCCATATAACTAGAAATATCTGGTTGAGAAGCTACCATTTCTTTAGATACTATTTCATTAACCACATCTAAAGTTATACTAACTCTTTGCATTTCATTAGATATTTTATTTTTAATTACTTTTTCTAATGCTGCTACCTTAATATCTAAATCAACTTCCACTCTTTCGTCAGTTTCGGATTTATCTGAGATAAATTCTCCGCTAGAATCTGGTTCTTTAGTTGAGCTTCCTTCAACAGCTGCGAGTTCAGTTGACTCCTCGTCAAGTGATTCTTCTTGTTCGGTAACATCTGTTGTCTCCTGCGGCTCGTCTGTAACAACGCTTTCGCTACTGGATTGCTCTTCAATTTGTTCATCAGATATTTCCTCTATAGGTTCTTCATTAGTCATAGCTATTTCTTCAGTAGGTTCTTCATCTTCTACTATAACTTCTTCTTTAAACTCTTCAACCATTTCCATTGGTGGTTCTTCTTCAAAGTATTCTTCAAACATTTCCTCAAACATTTCTTCTGCCATTTCCATGTCTATTTCTTCCATTGGCATCTCTTCAAACATCTCATCAAACTCTTCTATAAAAGCCTCATCAGTAAACACTTCCATATACATTTCTTCTTCAAAGTACATCTCTTCTTCAAAGAACATTTCTTCCATTGGAGGTATTTCAGTTATATTAAATTCTTCAAAGTATTCATCTTCAAAAGTTATTTCTGGTAATTCTTCAAAGTATTCTACTTCTTCAAAGGCCATATCTTCTGGAAAAAATTCTTCCAGTTCAAACTCTTCGTAATAGTCGTCTTGATAGTAATCGTCTTCAAAAAAAAATTCATCAAGTGCCAAATAGTTATCTTCTATTTCAAACTCTTCTTCTTCAAAGTAATCATCATTAAATGAATAATCAAAATCTATATCTTCTATTATGCCTGGCTGTTCATAAAGATATATATCATCTAGATATATGTCATTTTCAAATGTATCTAAAAAAGTTTCAACTTCAGCTATTTCATCTTGACCTACACATGTTGGTGGTGTCTTTTCCCAACAATACTGAACTGTAGTTACTGTCGTAGAAGAAAGAACATCATATGTTAGTTTTAATTCTGGGTCTTTCACATCGACGCCGCTATGCCCTCCGTTATAGTTGGCGTTCCCTTGTATATCAAAACTAAACCTAGCAGTTAAAGAACCGTGACTATTTTCTGTATTAGGTGCAATAGTTAATGTATTAGAATAATTATTAAACTGATAGTTATGATTTGTAGTATCTTCAAAAGTAATACTTTGAGTAGTTGTATCAATACCATTAGTTGCTGTCTGTGTCATAGTGATAGTAGACTCTTGTGGATTCCACCATCTTATGTCTGCGGATAATTCAGAAGTTAATCCTTGTTGTAATTCTTGTTCTGTTAATATATCCTGAGATTGAATAGTTGTTTCTGCATACTTTCCATCTTTTCCTGTAAGATAAACTGACTCATTAATATCAGATGAGTCTGGAAACATAGTGCCTTGCCAACTACCATCATTCCATTTCTGAGATATTAAATTATCTGTAGTTACAGGATTACCAGTTGTAACAGTAGTTACTGTAGTAGTATCACCTGGGTTGGGAGTGTCTTCAATAGTTACAGTCTGACTATTCGCTGCCGAGATGAACAGCATTACCGTTGCCGTCAACGATATAAGCTTCCTTATCATCCATTGCCTCCGTAATCTGTGAATCTACTTCTTCCATATATCTAAGAGCTTTTGTATATTCTTCGTAGTCTGGTCTTTGTTTATCGTATTTGTTCCATTCTTCTAAAGCCTCACTTCCTATGCGGCCATTAAACGGACAAGGTGTTCCTGCGTGAGCCATAGCTGAAAATACTCTAGCATCTTGACATAAAATACTTACCGCTGCTACCTTCATATTAAAATCAAAAAGAAGTTTAGATAGCTTCATTCTTTCACAGTTCATATCTCTTTTAGTAATACCAATACTTCCACCTATTAAAGGTTTCTGTATTCCTAAACTAACTCCAACTGTACAAAGGTCTTGCGACATTGCAGATATTCCTGGAGCAGATGCTGATGGAACTGTACGAGTATCACCAGTATAGGAATTATTATTAGTGGTTGAATTAGTAGTTGTACTAGAAGACGAACCACTTTGGTAATTAGTTGTACTTTCAGAATTATAACCACCAGTTATAGCAGTATTACTTCCACTTGAATTCACTTGGTCATTTGTAGTTGCTCCACTAGATGTAACATCATTGTCTGCCATTGCAATACTAAGACTACAAAACATTACAGCTGTAATAACAACTGCCATTAAAATATTTTTCATTTATGTCGCCCTTACTAATTAATTAATTTCCGTTACTTTTCTTTGTTCTAATAAAAATTCTAACTATAAATTTTATAAACTTTTTAATATGTCCTAATACAAATTCGTTTAAGAACCATCTTACTATACGCATCACAATAAGTATAGGGCTAGATAAAACATCAAACACAACAAGAGATATATCTACTCCTGTATCTACTATATTATCTAAATTAAAATATTTCTTAATTCCCTGTTGGGTTTTCTGTGAGGATTTTGACAATTCTCTTCCTTCCCATATCCATTTCAACTTCAGCCTCTACCTGTACACACTGCATGAATATTCCCTCTTGTTCTGGGCCGATGTTTTGCATAGCCACACGCTTGGTCTTAAGACAATCAGCCATACCCTCAGTTGGCACCGTCTCTATTATGGAACCGTTAGTTATAAGTAGTACTGCGAAAAGTGTTTCAATCATGTGATATTCCGTTCTGTCTTATCTTATCAATTAACATTTCAACATCTATCATGCGTTCTTCGATGAATTGTAATTGCATATTTAGTTTTGCAATCTCTGGAATCTCTTTATTAACATGAGTACGAAGTTCCTCCTGCGTTTTACTTAGCCATTCCACTAACATAAAGAGTTCGTTTATCTGTGGACTGACCATGGTGCCTTTAGGCACTCCATCAATAAAGTCGTTTGCTGCTTCCATGTCTTGTGCCATTAACTGTTGATTTGTTTCCAACTTGTTTAATCTTTCCTGTATCGAGAAGAAGCTCATAGTGCCTATTGCGACTGCTGCTAGGATGGCTATTAAGTTTCTGGCAGGGAGAGAAATTTGCGTTGCGTCTGAGATTTTCATTTATTTTTACTTAGTTTCCAAGTAAATCCATTCTTTCTTTTGCACCCATAAACCAATCTGATTGTGCTTTATTTAAGAACTGTCCTGAAGTTGCTGCATATATATCAGTACCAGCATATCTAGTTCCAAATGGGTCTAAACTAGCGTCTACTCCCATAGGCACATATGGACTTTCTTCAGGGTCTTGTCCAAGAGTAGATAAATAACTCATAGCAGAATTTTTTCCTCTTTGTAGTAAACTAGGAGTTTTATCTTGTGTTCCGTAAGTAAAGTTATCTGGCCCTTGGTAACGAAGTTTATTATCTTTTATACCAACATATTCCATTCCGTAATCTTTAAATTGAACAGTAGCACTGTCTCCTGTCCAGTGAAAGTTTTTACCACTAGCTCCTTCTCTAAATTGTGTCATACCAAAATCTTTAGATTGACTAAAATCTAATGTATATTTATTAGCATCTCCTACAGATACTCCATTTTTCATCATATGTTGATGAGCATCATAAGAATTTAATCCATATTCTTTTGAAAGTGTATTAGCATATGTTTGAACATCAGGAGTATACATTGATGTTGTACTAGACATAGCTTGATTAATAATTTGTTGTGAAGCCATATTCATTTGATTAGCATTAAAAGCTTGAACACCACCAGTTTGAACTACACCACTAGATGTTCCCCAAACACCTGTACTTCTAGTAAACTCTCCAGTACCAACTTGCATTGGAGTTGTCTTCGCTATAGTTGGAGACCAGTTAGCACCAGTTTCAACAGCTTTAGTTATTAATTTTTCTGTACCCATTCCAGCTCTACCAGAAAGTACATCTCCAGTACCTTTCCAAAGATTATTAAATCCTCCAGCTATATCACCTTGACCAAGAGAGCTAAAAGTTTTACCAAGTGTTTGTGTAATACCTTGATATGTTCCTTTTATAAAAGCACCTGATTTACTAATACCTGTCCAAGCAGAATGTCCTAGTTGTGCTAATGTATTACCAAATGTCATTCCTGCTCCAGGAGCTGCTTTTGCTGCTGCACCTAACCAATTACCTAAACCTGCCCACGCTTGACCCATACCAGCCATTAAATATGGCATGGCAAAAGATAAAGCAACCATTCCTATTGGTCCTATCTTATCAGCAAACTTTGCAAATTTTCTAAAAGTACTCTTACCAAACTTTTTAACTTTAGTCCATAGTTTACCTCCAAGTTTTCTAATATTTTTAGTAGCTTTTTTTACTATTTTAGTAATAGGCTTACTAATTTTCTTAGCAACTTTTTTAACTGTCTTTTTTATTTTTTTAACTATCGAACCCATTTTCTTTTTCTCCTTTTGTAAATGCGTATCCTTGTTTTTTAACTTTAACTCCGCCGAACTTATCGTAACCTAATCGTATCCAATTTATTTTCTTTTTATCACCAACTTGTTCAGCTAAATTTCTTTGTGTCCATCTATGTAATGTTAATAAATTTCCATCATTACAGATAGTATCCATATGCCATATATTCTCACCATTATTCCACCAACTTTCATCTTCTATTAAACCTGTTCTTCTAAATTTTTCAGAAGAGTTATTATTCATAAAAGCCCAGCTAGTATAAGCAAAAGGCCTATCTCCTCTTCTAAAGACTCTATACTGATTAAGTTTTATTGGTGGTAAAACTTGTTGTAGAATATGTTCAACATCCCCTTTAAATATATTTTTATAAACTTTAGCAGTACTTACTAAATGTACTGCAGCTTCTACATCATTCATTTTTTTTTATATTATATTATTGTCCTTGAGCCCAGATATCTTTAGCCCAGTTAGCAAGGTCAACTAAAGACTGTCTTTTAGTAGAAGTATCAGCTGCTTCATTACCAAGAGCAGCTATAGTAATTTTAGCATCTCTATCATCATCATTTTCTGAAGCTTCAAATTCCCATTTAGCAGCATCTCTCATTTCTTGCCAAAGAAAAGATAACCCTTGGTTACTAAGGTTAAAAGCATTCATAGCATTTGCTTGATTAACAGCATTAACTCCTGCAGTATTTGCTGTATTTGTTTGTCTTCTCCATTGTACATTAGATTGTTCTATAGCCATAGAGTTTTGTGCATTAAATTGGTCTTTTTGAAAAGCTAAGTTAGAATTATATTGGTCTATTTGTGCATTAAGTTGGTCTGTCAATCTTTCAGCTTCAAGTTGATTACCAGCATTAACTTGAGCTATTTGATTTTCTTGAGTAGAATTAAACTGAGACATAGCATCTGCACGAGATGCATTATTTTGTGAAATAGTTGAAGCAAGGTTTGCCATAAATTGGTCTGTTTGCATATCACTTGTAGCATTAAACTGTCTAGCTGCATTTTCAGAAGATTGGTCAGATAACATAGCTTGTTGTCTTTGTTGTGCAGTTAGTATAGCAGCTTGTTGAGAATTACTAAGATTAGTCATATCAAGTTGTAAAAAGGATTGAGCATTTAATACTTGAGCTTGTTGTCTATTACTTAACTCAGCCATATCAAGTGCTGCAAGATTAGCAGCATTTTGCATTACAGCTTGTTGTTCATTTGTTAAATTTTGTAAACCAAATGTTCTAAATAAATTAGAATTAGAAATTACTTTTTGTTGTTCATTATTAAGATTAAGAACATCCATTCCTGCAACAGTTTGTGCATTAGCAAGAGCAACAGACTGTTGATTATTCATCCCAGCCATTGTCATTTGTTGTTGTAACTCAGCATTAGTTACAGCACCTTGTTGATTATTTGCAAGATTTTGTAATCTTACTTGTTGCTGTTGTTGTGCACTAGAAAGAATAGCTTGTTGTTGATTATTTAAATTAGCCATTAATAACTGTTGAGTATTACCAGCAGTTGTTAAAGCAGCTTGTTGTTGAAACTCAGCTCCTGTTAATTGAGCTTGGAATTGTTGTTGTTTAGTTAATACTTCAGCTTGTTGCTGGTTATTAAGATTAGCCATAGCTACTTGTTGTAATTGAGTTGCATTAGCTTGTGCGATTGGGATAGCACTTTGAATAATAGAATTAACTAAAGCTTCTCTACCTATAGAAGAACGACTCATTCCTCTTGAAGCAAGGTTTGCATCTACTGCTTCAACAGCAGCTCTTGCCCATGTTGGGATAGTACCACTATCAATCCCATTTAATAAAGTTTCTAGTTGTCCTGAAACAAGAGTATCTGCAGGTAATGAAGCAATTTGTGCAACAACACTTGTAGGTTGATTAACAACTGTAGCAGTAACAGACGCAGGATTTGTACCTACTGCTGCTTGAATATCATTTGGCAAGGTAGCTGTTTGTGCTTGAACAGTAGCACTTTGTCCTGTAATAGCATTAGCTAATGCTCCAGAACTTACTTGTCCTTGAGCAGCAGCAGTTATTACACCTTGAGCAGTTCCAGCAGTTTGACTTGCTCCAGCGGCAGTACCAGTAACAGTACCTCTTGTTTGACCAGTAACTTGTTGAGTTAAACCACTTCCAGAAACACCTGTAACAGTTTGTGGAGTTCCAGCTGTTGCTGCAGTAACACTAGTAGGTTGTATAGTGGTAGGAGCTGCTATAGTTGTACCTGTCCCAGTAGTAGCAGTTATATTACTAGGAGCTTGTACAGTTTGTTGACCAGCCGCTGTCGTACCTACATTAGTAGGAGAACTCATAAGTTCATTACTTTGTACGACTTGGTCAGTATATTTTTGTTTAGCCTTGTCAGGTATTACAGGCTCAGCTGCTTGGTCATCAAGAACCTCACGAATAGGTTTACTACTTATTTTTCCCCATGGTCGTGATTTTTCTGGTATTTCATATGCCATAATATTTATCTTCTCTTTCCTTGGCCTTTATATTTTTTAAAACTTCTTCTCTTATGTTTATTCATAGAACTCATTTTTGGATTACGACCAATAGATGTTCCATTATGTATTGCTTCATGCTCACTATAAGATTTCCATTTTTTAGCCATTATTACATTAAAGTTCTGACAATAAGATAACACATTTGAACAAAGACAGTTGAACCTATTATCCAAATAAACTTAGATAACTTATCTATATCTTTAGCCATATGATTAAGATGATTATCTTTAATCGTATCTATTTTTTGATTAAGTAATTTTAAATCACCTTCTATACGAATAATTGATTCTTTATTATCTTGTTCTATTGTCATCTATTTCTTTCCTTTTTTTTCTTCTTCTTCTTTTGGAAGCTCTTTTTTAAGAATATCTGAATAGTGAGAAATTAAAATATCTAAATTATTTAAATCAGCAAGAACAGAGTTTTTCTTTGTTGCTAAAACTTGAAGCTGAGCATATGCAAACTTACCTTCTTTATTTAATTTAGTCTCATCATACTCTTTATTATCTAGTGTAAACATTTATTTTTTTTCCTTTTCTTCGCCCACATTGGTTTATATATTATATCATATTTTTAAAAAATTGTCAATAACTATTTAATTTTTTTTAATTGTTGTTTAAGTTTTCTTACTTCCCATTTTAGTAGTAAGATTTTCATTTCTTTATCTCTTATATCCGTACTAGTAAAGTTCTGATAATCTACAAACAATTCATAAAACCTCTCTAGTTCTTTTATATAATCATCTTTTGTAGATGTAGTTCCATTTTCTGAGTATTTAAATTCAGCTCCTGATAATCTGGTTATACTCATGAAAACCACCTATGATTCTCTTTAGGAATTCTTTTATTATTCTTTAAATACCAATCTAATCCGCCTAATACCTGTTTAAGATATTTCTTTAGTTCAGGTTTCACATAGATAAAGAATGGTAAGAAAGATTGAAGATAAGGATAAATCGTAATGTCTATTAAAGTTTTAAATCTATCAATTTCTTGTATTCTCCATTTAACATAAGATTTTGGATAACCAACTCTATTTATATATAAGTTGTAACCCTTTTGAGGCATCCAATTAACAAACTCTCTTTGATAAATATGTCCATTTAAATAGTGTATTTCGTCACTTCTGTTTGTATCTTCCCATTTAATAACAGGGTTTTTGTCAACGAGTGGGTGAAACAATTCAAGATTTGAGGCTTTTGAAATTGTACTCCACACTTTATCAATATTTGTATTGAGTAATTTTTTATGAGTTACTCTTCGCATAAACTCTTTGCATAATTGCATTTGTTACTTCTTCACCATTCACTTCGCTTCCATATCTGAACAAGTTTATTTTGTTTGTCGCTTGTGTTTTTAATTGTTATTTTTTCACTCTTTAGCGGTCTTAAAATTTCTGCGTCAGTTTCTATATCTCCTTGTGAAGTTCCAATTAATGTTGCCTCTTTATGTAGATAAAAGTAACTTTCGTCAGGAAACTCATCTAAACAATGTTTTTCTAAAACAAATTCCTCATTAGGCTTAATATCTATTTGTCTATAATCCCACGATAACGGATTTTGTATTTGAAGATATGTACAGTTATCGCTTACTGACCCTGTTTTCATTATTGGCACTCTTAAAACATGATTAAAAGATGCTCTATTATGCCAATCGCTTATATGGTTTTCACTTCCTCCTGCTTCAGGGGAATATATATTAGCTACTCCAGATTCCATGCTGTAGTCGTAGCTCTCAACTTCTTCTGTTGATACTGCGTACTCTAAATACTCTTTAATATCATCTTCTGTAATGTGTGAATCATCATCTGGCGACCACTCAAAAGAACAAAATCCTTTGCCTTCAAGCAAGACAATTCCACACATATTATTATTAGATGGAATATTTTTGTTACCATTTAAAAAAGTTACTTCAAACCTGTTAGTACCTTCTGTATCTATATAGTCAAAATACTTTTTTCTAGTTTCACTCATACTTCCATTACAAACATTACTTACAAAATCACCTGCTTTGCCTTTAATTACTGCAACTCTAAGATGATTGAATGTTCCGTTTAGTTCTTCAAGTATTTTATAATTATATGCCATTGTTACACTCCATACTCTAAATGTATTCGTTGTTTAATTTTCTTGGCATTTTCATCCCAATACGCTTTTTTAATATCAATTCCTAACTCAGCAAACCATTCTCTTAATACATCACTTTGTGCCTCACATTTATAAGTCCACACATCAGCATCACTACAATTAGTTTGAATCATTTTAACTTTTGGTGAAAGTCTGTTATCGCTTGGTGTAAAAGTGTATTTTGCAAATTCAGCTTTAACTATTAAACCTGTTTTAGGGTGTATTACATTTTGTGTTTCTGATGGAGCATCTAATTTTTTAGTAAATTCAAAGTCCATTATTGTTTCTTCTCTTATTGCCATAATGTTAACTTATTGTAAAAGTTCTTGTTCCACTTGGATTAAATCGTTGACTGTTACTTGTCAGATACCATTGGACAAAGTCAGTATAATAATAATTATGGTAATTTGAACCATTACCTACTCCATAATTTGTACCATTATCCCAAATTGAAGCCCCTCTATAATCGGCAGCATTTCGATTACCTGCGTATGCTCCTGTAATAACCATAAAATTAGTAACACCAGCAGCATTAATTGATAAACTTCGAGTAGTACCTCCATTATCTTCATAATAAAAAGTTTTACCTTGTAGAGGGTAATAATCGTAATCAGCTATTGTTGCTGCATTATGCCTATCTGAATCAGTGTGATTAGACCATGTATAGCTACCCCACTGCGAGGCTCCATAATAAGTGGGTGCGACTTGACCAGCTAAATCGTTACCAAAAGTTCTACCTGTATTTAGATAGACATACATACTATTAGAGGTTTGTTCATAATCGGACATACAATCGTAAATCGGAATAGGACCATAATCTTCATTAGTATTGATGACAGCACTATTAGTAATCATCGCAGGATTAACCATGTAACTCCCCATATTAGTTGGATAAGTTCCATTATTATTATGAAAAGCTGTGTAATCTACAGCACCATTTAAAGCTATATTAACGCAGTACACTTTTGTAGTTGCTGTTGGGTGTTTTTGTCCATGTATAACCCCATCAAGATATGATTGGTTTTTTCCAAATCGTAGATAACTTAAAGAGGCTCCGTGTACTTGCTGCCAACTGTTGTTAGTAATAGCTCCATAGTAGTTAGAAAGGGAAACTGTACCACTTGTTGGAATATTGGAATTATCAGAGCTATCAATTATTAATCTGTTCCTTGCTGTGTTACCAAGATTTTGACCTATTGACTGTGGGCTGTGATTAGTGTGTCTGTAATAATCACCTAAAGATACTGAACCTGACGATGGAAGATTATTCTTATGAAGTTGAGTTCTAAGGTCAGAAAAAGAAATTGCTCCACTACTTTGAAAGCCCATTACTTACCTCCTTTTAGTTCTTCAATTTCTGCTTTGAGTTCTTTTATTGCCTCAATCAGATAGCCAACTGTATTTCCATAAGCTACTGATTTATATTCACCATCAATAACTAACTCAGGTGCAATCTTTTCTATTTCTTGTGCAATAACACCAGAACCTTTTTTGTCATCTTTAACAAATGAAACACCTCTCATTTGAGATACTTTGTCTAAAGCATTGTCGATTGTTTTAATGTCTGACTTTAATCTTTCATCTGAGTAAGCAGTAACATTACCTGTAAATGTACCATTACCAGAAGAATCTATTACCAAAGCATTTGCAGCATTAGTAATAAAGGTCATTGAGTTTCCTGTATTATTGTAAACAATTTGTCCGATGTTATCATCTCCACTATCGCCAAAAGCTATTCTTGCAAAACCATCTGTTGCAGCAAGAAAAGACATACCGCAACCTTCACCGCTAGTTCCATGCTCTATGACAAGTTGGTTTGCATGACCATCAACTGAAGAAGAGCCACTATCACTTTCTTTAATATGTATTCCAATGCCTAAATCTTTTGCACTTATAACACCTAAAGTTCCTGATATATCAGCACCACCACTTGTAGTTTCAAGTTTCTTAGTTCCGTTGTGATAAAGTTCTGCCGCTCCAGCTGACCAGAATTTTGCCATAGCTACACCAGCAGCATTATTAAAGTGAATAGTATCACTTGAGCTAATGTTTAAATCTCCTGTACCAACCTCCGCAATATAAGAATGAGAGGCGTCATGGTAAATTTCTAAATCGCCTCCTGTTCCAACAACAACTTTACCATTATCAGCAAGTTTTACATCGTGATTAAAGGTAGCTGTTCCTGCATCAGAGCCGTCAATAGTTAAGAAAGTAGTATCTACAGTTCCATCAGTTCCTTTAAATATAATATCTGTATCATTTCCTTGCGCATCAATAGTTATGTTACCTGCAGATGTAGCAAGTGTAACTGCAGCATCACCAGTAGAAATATCATCAGCTGCTAGACTTACATCTGCCCATGTTAGTCCACCAGCATTTCCTGATTGTTTTTGTAAATACTGTCCATTACTACCAGCATTACTGATTTCAAGTCTAGCTTCATCTACTGACTCATCAGCAATCTTAGCTTGGGTAACTTGGTCATCTGCAATATGGGCTGTATCAATACTACCATCAGTATAATGCTCACTATCAAGTGCATCATCAGCTATCTTTGCTCCAGTTATTGCATCGTTTGCAATCTTTCCTGTAGTAACTTGTAAATCACCTAGATGTGCTGTATCTATAGAGCCATCTGTGTAGTGTTCAGAATCAACCGCATCATCTGCAATCTTAGCTCCTGTAATAGCATCAGCTGCAATCATACCAGTTTCAACAGCTGTACTTGCTATTGTAACAGCTCCAGAATTAGAAATTGTAACATCACCTGATACTGCTACTGGATTAAAATTAGTACCATCTGCAACCATAATATAGCCAGATGTATTTGTACCCATAGTAATGTCATCACCACTTACAGTCAAGTCTCCAGTAATTGTAACATCATCTGCAAAAGTTGCCCCACCTGCAGAAATATCTGCTAAGTCATATCCAGTACCACCAGTATCAACAGTTGTACCAGGGTCTGCTTCTAATGTATCAAAAAATGTAAAAGGTGTGCCTGTAGCACTTTGGTCTCTAAATATACCTGCATATTTAGCAGTACCACCAACTCCATACTTACCATAGAATCCAAAGTCTACTGCATCTGCACTTGTACCTTGGTCTTTAGCAAGTTTTAACATTGCATCTGCTACTTCAACAGTTGTTGAATTAACTGTAGTAGTTGTACCACTAACAGTTAAGTTTCCAGTTACTGTTAAATTATCTGCAACAGTAACTTCTGAAGTAGAGTGTCCTATTGTTACTGCTATACCTGATGTTTCAGTAGCAAGTTTTAAAGCTCCATCTGAATTTGTAATATATCCATTTGAACCATCGTGATAAACTTCTAAATCGTTTCCTGTTCCAAATCTTGCTTTAACATTATCGTTAAAATCTACTCCAGTACCTCCTCCAATAGTTGTACCACCTACAACTAAATCAATAGTACCATCAGCATCTTGATATGTTGCAGTAATATCTGTTTCTGTATTACCAGTAAACATAGCTCCAACTGTATCTTGAATAACTTCAGTTAAATCAATATTAGCTGAGCCATCAAAAGATACTCCATGTATTGTTCTAGATGTAGCTAAAGCAGTAGCTGTAGAAGCATTACCTGTAAGTGCTCCTGCAAATCCTGTTGCCGTTACAGTTCCTGTACTTGGGTTATAATAAAAATCTCCATCAGATTCTAATCCAACATTACCAGTTGCAGAAGCATCTTCAATAAAAGTAATTAAATTATTTTCATTTGTGTTTTCATTATCAGCTACAGAAATATGATTTGCATTTGTAGCAGTTACAGCAGTTGTAGCATTAGTAACTGTAACTCCTGCTATATGAGTATCAAGAGCTGTTCCTGCAATAGTTATAGCATCTGCTTCTAGTGTACCATCGAAATCTCCATCAACAGCATCAACATTACCTTTAAATATAGAAGCTGTTACAGTTCCTGTACTAGGATTATATGCAAAGTCTCCGTCTGATTCTAATCCAACATTACCAGTTGCAGAAGCGTCTTCAATAAATGGTATTAGATTTTCTTCATTAGTATTTTCATTATCGGCCACACTTACATGGGCTGCATTTGTTGCATTTGTTACAGTAACACCAGCTATAACTGTATTTATTGCAGTACCACCTATTGTAATTGCATCAGCTTCTAATGTACCATTAATATCAGCATCTCCTTCTATATCAAGAGATGCTCCATCTAATTCTCCAGTAATAGTTAAATTTCTAATATCAGTGTAATCTTTGTTAGAATCTAGAATGACTGCTTTAGAAGCAATAGCTGTTCCTATAGCTGTGCTTCCTAAATCTAGTGCGTTAAGTTCACCTACAACTGCAGTAATACCATCTAGTGTATTTAATTCTGATGCAGTAGAAGTTACTCCGTCTAATATATTTAATTCTGAAGTAGTAGCTGTTACACCGTCTAATAAATTTAATTCTGTCGCAGTAGAAGTTACTACTACATCTTCATTTATCTTAGGTGAAGTTAATGTTTTGTTTGTAAGTGTATCTGTTGTTGCTCTACCTACTAAAGTATCTGTTGCTGAAGAAGGTAAAGTTAAAGTAATATCACTACCAGGATTACCTGGTGCTAAAGTTGTTTCATGTGCATCAGAAGTAGAACCTTCAAATATTAAGTTAGTTGTGATAGTACCATTAAATGCAACATTATCTGTAGCTGCGTCCCCTAGATTAATTGTACCACCATTAAATGTTGTTGTTCCTGTAACAGTTAAATTACCACCAACTGTTACATTACCTGTAGTAGTAATAGCATCAATATAAGCATTTGCAAAATATTTTGAAGAGCTACCTAAATCAATATCACTATCAACATTAGGTAAAAGTTTACCATCTTCAAGATGCATTTGTTGAACTGCTGCTGAAGAAACATCTACATAAAATTCAATATGATTATTTGAAGAATCAATTAAAACTTTGTTAAGAGGAGTTGCAACACTAGCATCACCAATAAGACCTATAACAGGACCTTCACCAGTTGTTCCATCATGTTTATGTCCAGATGTATTAACAAATGTTGCTGCTATTGCATCATATTCATTATTAAATAATGATGCATTAATAGTATCTCCATCTGAAAATGAACTCTGTCTTGTGTATGCCGCCATATTTAAATCCTTCCTCCTGGGATGTAGTCTACATAAAATCCTGAAACAGTATATGAAGAACCTGTTCCAGTACTTGATATTCTAAAATTATTAGTAAATCCGCTACCAGTTAAATTTACTTTTTGTTGTGGGTATAATGTTTGTCCAAAAACAGCTGATGCAAAAACTGCTGTACCAAATACTGCTGGATTTGCTAAAGCACCTATTCCTAGTTCAGCTGGTTGTGGAACATTGTTATCATCAAAATCATATCTACACAAAACTTTTAAATTATTATTAGAACCTTCTGCTCTAATACTTGTTTTAATATAATATAAAGTTTTACGAACACCTGAATCTCCATAATCTAAATCAGGTGTTTTATACTCAGCACTTATAGTATTACCATCAAAATTATTTCCAGTATCATGATTGTATATATAACCATCAATACTAGAATGATAATAAACTTCATCACCGTTTTCATCAAATCCTGAGTGAGTCATACGAGCTGGTATACCTGTAGATTCACTCCATTCGTATAAAGGAACACCTTCAGAAGATATTTTAAATGTTCCTAGTATTCCTTTTTGTTGTAAGTCAGCAGTTCCACTCTTATAATAAAATAATCTATATTGATTTTTTTCTCTAATAACCATACTTGAAAAAGTAATAGTTGATAAGTTTGGAAAAATATCATCTCTAAATATAGGAAGTACCTTTCTACTAATAGAACCTAATTCAATATCATCAATACGAGCTGTTCCTGCAATAGTTCTTAAACCGTCTGGAGAAAGAAAAATTAAATCTCCACCAATCTCTTGAATAGTTTTGCCACTTACACAACCAATATTTTTAGTTACGGATGATAAGACTGCCGTTGTATCTAGGCCAGATAATTGGTATATACTATTTTTACAAAATATAATAAGTTTATTACGAAAAGATTTTATGCCTACTATTTGGTCTCCAACATCTACTGTACCTGCAGAACTTCCTGTAAAATTTTCTGGTGATAGTCTAGTACTATAAGCAACTACTTGTGGATTTTCTGAATAACCTGCAACTATTAATCTTTCTCCAAAAATAGTAACTAACTCTGGGTCTGTAGGAGCTGACCTTTTTACTTCTTTAAATGAATAAGTATGTACTCCTGCATTTGTAATTTCTATAACTAATTCACCAATCTTATTAGTACCATCAGCTATATAAAGTTTACCATATTGTTTATTTCCTTCATAAAAAGCAAACTCACAAAGACTTTGAGAACCTCTTGATATTGCACTTCCACTAGATAATTGAGCGGCAGTAGCTCCATTCTTTTTTATAACTTGAGATGATGCACTTGAAGCAAAATTACCATCTGCTGTCATTGATGTATCACTACCAATACTCAGAACAAGAAACTGTTCGTTATTAATTAATATATCGTCACCAACTGCAAACTCTGAAGAAAAAGAAGTACCACTTCCAGTTATTGTAGCACTTCCTGAACTTACTGATACAGTACCTGTTTTAGATTGATAAGTATCTTTATTAACTTGTGTCCAAGTAGTACCATCTGCACTATAATAAATATTAGAACCTTGACAAGCTACAACACCTTTAGCATATCTATATATACCTTCAATATCATCTGCATTTCCAGCTGGTTGATTGCTTCCAAATTTACTATAACCATTAATTCTTCTGTATCCTCCGTGAATAGAAGACTCAAAATTATTAAGTCTTTGTGCTACTCCTGGAGTTCTAAAAAGTAGTGAGGTACTAGAAACTAAGTCTAATCCACCTTCACAATTTATCGAGATACCTTGTTCAGCCATGATTTAAAAAAATTTGTTATTACTTCCTTTTTATTTACTTTTATCCAACTTGGTGGTAATTTTACATGTGTCTTTTTTTTATTAGACATAAAAACTTCTTCTATCATCCATTATAACAGGGAAAGGTTCAAGTAGTTGTTCTCTCATTGTTCTTAAACCATTTTGAAATTCTACATCTGCTAACTGAGCTTGAGACATATTATCTTTAAATTGATGAATATAGTATCTTGCTTTTGCTAATAACACAGAAGTATATTGTTTTGGAAATACTACAGTATCATCATATGCTGATAATTCTGTAGGTTGTGTATAAGCATAAAAATAAATTCTATAAATTCCATCAGGTATAGGAGATAATCCAAGTTTATTGTTCTCTGGTACTCTTATTACTCTTCTAGGAATACCATAAGATTGTGTATCACTTTTATCTCTGGCTTCAGATATTCCGTGAGTTCTTTGCCAACTACTTAAAGATAGTGGAGATAATTTATGTATTTCATAAGGAGCAGATTTACCTGATACTCCTTCTTCAGTAACTACCATATTATCCCAATCAATAAAACTATATTCATTTAGTATTGTTTGGGCGCTTCTTAAATCATACCATCTTGTTCCTGATGATGTTTCAATATAAGTATTACCATAATAATTATTAGAAGGGTCTCCTGCAGATAAAAAACTCCATTTATCTTCAGCGTTGCATATATCAAAGTAAGCTCTATTAATAGCGTCTTTAATATATTTTTGTATACCTAATGCAGAACTAGAAAAATTAGAAGAAGTTAATTCAACTTCATTAAGTTCTCTAATTAAAGTATTAGTTAAATCCAAATATGTTCTAAATGGAGCAGCCATTATTTAATCCTTTATTATTCTGAAACTTTGTAAGAAGGGGTACCAATGTCAGGTGAACCAATATCAGCTTTTCTTCTTAAATCCATTTTACCATATTGTCTTGGATATTTTTCTTTACTATAATCACAAGAAGCTACATTATTCCCTTCTTTTAAGAAAGGTAAATGTTCTGTTATAACATCAGTATATTCAATTCCGTTTTTCATTTTAGCCATTTTTAAATTCCTTATTATAAAAGAAAGGGCGAAATTAATCGCCCCTTCTAATTATGTATTATTAGTCGATAGCGTAGACTGCTTTCACAATCGCATCATCTCTAAGAACACTTCTTCCATAAACATGAAGACCTCTTACGATATCACCGAAAGTATCAGTGTCTCGTAGAGTTTCAATATTAAGGATTGACTGAGCAGTTGCTGTAGAAGATATATGTCCTCCTAAGCATTGACCAGTTGAGTTCGTACCTGAAACTGCAGGACAGTTAGAAGATTTATACATTTGGAATCCTCTAATTGAACCAGACGCAACTAGACCATTTCTTACACCACCATCACCTTGATTGTAGTCAGATGACATTAGTTTAGAATCAGTACTAGCTAGTTCTTCATAGAACTCAGGTTTTGCAACAAACCATCTTCCGTCTTCTGGCACAGATGAATCGTCAAGAAGTCTAGCCATTCTAGCCATAATTGCTAAAGGACTAATTTCTGAACCTCCATTACCCATATCAATAGGGTCGCCTGAAGTCATGTTAGCTATTGCTGAACCATTTCCATCACCACCAAGTAGATGGTCTGGACTTGAAGTAGAGACACCTCCGAACATTGTAGATAATACTTCACTGTCCATTGTGTCTTTTAGTGTGTACGCCGCACTTGAAGCGCCTACAGATGCAAAGTTGACATGAGACATTCTTTCCTCAATATCATCGATAATAAACTTAAATGAGTTTGCTTTATCAATAACAAGTGTCGCTTCGGCATCAGTAAGGTATTGTTTTGTTGTCGCTGCTGCTCTCGTATAAGCTGCTACAGTTACAGTTGGCTCTTTAATAATTTTGACAGTATCGCCAAAACCACTGATTTCACCAGCGTAATCTGTATTAGTTATAGCTTCAATAACAGACGCTTTCCTAAAGAAGTTTTGAATCTTCTTCGAGAAAATTTCAGGAACCCAATACTCACCTGTTTGGGTTGAAACGCCTACATCAAAGTTGGAGAGGTTTGCATTCGACGCATTTTGTAATGTACCCATTACTTCCTCCTTGTTTAGTTGTTAAGTTAGCAACTAAGCACGAGTAAAATTAGTAAGTCGGATTTCCACTACCGCCATAATTTCTTTTGCCCATATCATTAACGACACGGCCTTCAGACATAGCTTCTGTAATAGATTTTTCGTTCTTATCAAATTCACTTTGAGACATAGCTGCAATTTGTGAACGAGTCCAAATCTTTTTACTTCCATATCCTATCTCTTTACTATTCTTTACCTGTATCATTTCTGAAGCAGGTACTAAATCGCCTGAGACATTCCTTTTAGTATTAGAAGATTTAAACTTGCCGACATCCTGTTTGAAGAGGTCGATTGCACGAGCAGCTAAAGTAGCATTTGAACCATTACTATAAATCCAACCTTTTATTTCTTCAGGTTGTCTATCAGCCCATTCATGAAACTCATCGGATTCTCTAATCTCTGAGAAGTCTGGGTGTAGTTTTTCTAAAGTTAACTCTGCTTCTTTCATAGAAATTTCTTGATTTTTATTCTGAAGAACTTTTAATTCTTCTTTTAAATCCTCAAGTTCTTTTGAAGTTTGAGTATGAGCAACTGATTCAACTACATCATAAACATCTGGATAATTCTTTTTAAACTCTTGAAGTTCTTCTTTACTTTTAGGAGCTTTATATTTTGGTCTATTAGCTCTTAATTGTGCATGAAGTTCTTCTTCTTTTTGTTTAAAAGAGTTAACCTTAGTATCATAATGTTTTTTTAAATCATCATACCTTTTTTTATAGTCAACTTTTTTATAAGGTTGAGATTCTTGAGTTACTTCCTCTTCCTGAGTAGCTTCTTCTGTGTTTAGCATTGTATCCACAACTACCTTAGGTTTTGGTTTTTTATATCCCATCGAATCATTTGCACCTTCGTATGGTTTTTGTGCTGCTTCATCCATAGTATCATAATCAAGATAATCTTTCTTTTGATTATATGGATTAGCTTCTTGTTCATCGTTCTTCGGAGAAGTAGTTCTTTTTTTCAAAAGAGGGTTCTCTTTACTTTCAGTCATTTTTAATCACCTTTCGTTGTTATTGTTGGGGTCTTGCAGAATTGCAAGAGTAGCCGAAAACAGAGTGCCTTGGTGATTCCAGGGTCGCTCTATTTATAAAGTCTACTTGTAGGGGTTTTGCATTAAACCACCACGAGCAGCACTCATGACATCCGTTGGAACAATATCCATAGGAGTAGTATCCATTTGTTGTTCGTCTTGGATGTTCATATCTTTATCGTAGTCATCCTCTGCTTTTTTCATCATCTTACGAAGTTTGTCTACACCTAAGTGTTTTACAGACTTAGCTGTAAATACAAACTCTCCATCTGATAATCTTGCAGGGATTGAGTCGGATGTTTCTGTTCCTGGTCCATCGACTTCGCCTTCACCAGAGAATTCATTAGTAGCATTAGCTATAAACATTTTTGGAATTATATCTAATAACGCTGGAAATGTTTCTATAGCTTGTTCTAAAACTTGTTCATCTTCTGCAGTTAACATTGTTGTATCAATACTAACTTGTAAATCTTCATTATCTAGTTCATCAATATCAGGTTCTTCAGCTTCATTTAATACTGCTTGGTCATTTTCTAACATTTTATCTGTTTCAGCAACAGCTTCTGCTTCTTCGTTTTGTTCTTCTATCATATCAATGGGCATTCCTTCATCTTGTACTGTTTGTAATTCTGGGATGACCATACCACCATCATCATAAGCACGATAACCAGGGTCATCTTTAATACTAAATACTTTTTCCTCAAGACCAGCTATTCCACCTGCAGCATATCTAGCTCTTGATTGGTCAAATAATCTTTGTGGTTGCCCTGGATTTTGTACTGAAGAAGGAACTTGAGGAGCTTGTAACCCCATAGTAGGAGCTTTAGTTTCTCCAGTAATAGTAGAAAGAGGTTTATCTTCACTACCAGTTTTACTTGAGCCTGGTACTCTATATAATGCTGCGTATCCTGGTGTTGCCATAGTATTATTCCTTTTAATTAGTTAAAAAGTCCATTTAATTTTTATTCCTTTATCTTTTGATTTAGTATTGTAGCCTATGTTTGCACTAAAATTATTTTTATTAAATTCTGCACCTAGCCAATTATTACTATCCAAATTTAAATTCTTTGTAGGGTTCCCATACTTTACTTTTGTATAACTAGGTCCATCACTAGATGAATAACCTTCTACAGATATTTTATTTTTATTTCCCACGAACTATATCGTAATCCTTTCCTTGTTTTTTCCAACCTTGCATAAACTTCATATTTGAACTAGAAGCTTGAATTGGATTTTTAGGTGATATAGCTCCTGTATTAAATCGTATATATTTTTTATTATTACCACCACTCACGCTATAAATCCTTTATAGTTTTTCTTTTTTAGTTTTGCTAAACCTTTTGTTGGATAGGTATCTTTTAAATATTCTTTATGTAATTCTTGTTTAAATTCTTTTGGAAAAAGTCCATCTATTTCTTTAGGAGATATTTTTTCTTTTGTATTAAGCCAGTGGTCCCAATGTTTATCATACCAATCAGCAACTTGAATTTTCTTGTTACCCATCTGTATTTATAAATCCTTTTTTGTGTGAACCATAAATAGTAAATTGACTTTTATGTAAAGGACCTTCTTGGATATTACTTTCAGGCATAACATTTCCACCCCATCTATATCCTTTTCTTTTAACTACTCCACCTTTTTTCATACCACTACCAAATTTTTTATTATAATAACTTTGAGATATGTTTCCCTTATCGAGAGCTTTCTTAGCAGCATCTCGAATTATCTTGTCAAAAAGATTACCTATTTTAACAGGCTGTAGTTTAATTACTTTTCTATCACTCATATCTTATGTGGACTCCCTTTTTCATAAATAAAACCTTTGTTCCATTTAGCTTTATTAGTTTGAGTTTTCATACTTTGTTTACTAGCATAGTTTCTTTGAACTTCTCCTGGATTTTTAGGAGTAGCTTTAGGTTTCCACTTAGCCTTATTTTTTTGAACTTTTATACTTTGTTTACTGGCATAATCTCTCTGAACTTCTCCTGGATTTTTGGGCCTCGAAAATAATGTAGAAAACAGGCCCTGTTTTGGAAAGGGAGTTTTATAAAAAGGTGCTTTATTATCAGAATCCATTAGTATTATCTCCTTTTATTCTTTATTAGTATCATTGTAAGTTTTGGTTGTTTCCTGGAGGTGTATTAACTGTTCCAGTAAACTCCATTTCCCCTGGCTGCGGTACATTGCTTGTTCCGATTGTCCCATTGCCAGTTCCTTGACTGTCTGTTCCTGAAGCTTCAGGAGGTAATTCTTGAGAACCGTCCATTGGGGGCTGGTCGTCAGTTGGTGCAGGGTCTTGATTTCCTTGTTGCTGAACATTGTTTTGTAATCCTATAATTTTAGCATATATCTCAGCAGCCGCTGGGTCATTGATAACTTCATTAGGGTCTAAGTCTAAGCTATATGCAAGTTCTTTTATTATTTCAGAAATCTTAACGAATGGTGCAATCGCTGGATTCTGAACAGTTTGTAAGAACATTGTTAGCCTTTGAGACCTTACTTCTTTTTGCATCAAGCTTGAAGTACCTGTTGCTTTTATCTCTAAATCACCTTCAATGTTTAAGTCGCCTTCGTAAAATTGCATATTCCATTGAAAGAAACTTTCACCGAGTGGTCTCAGTAAATAATCATCAATGTTTTTTATTACAGTTTTTACATTCAAGTTCGCTGCACTTAATAACATAGACATACCAGATGCAGTTCTTGTCATACTTTGCACACCAGTTTGTCCGTGAGAGTACGACGGAATACCTGTTGATTCATCAGCGAGTTGTCTAAACTTATCGAACATCATCATGTTCTCTGTTGCTGTATTTGGAAACTTAAGTCCATGTACAGCTTGTCCAGGCATACCTGCTTGTCTTCTAAATATTTTTCCAGGATACACATCCATTGACTGACCAGCTACAAGAGCTGATTCATCTATGTCAAAAACAAGTGAACCTGATAGTGCAAGGTTGTCAATAGCCATCCTTGCATGTCCATTCATAATTGCTTGAGCATCTGACATGTTTTCTGGAACACCGATACCAAAGAAACTATAAGGATTTTTTTCGTAAGGAAAAGAATGATAAGGTATTCTATAAGGCTTAAATGGATTAACAACCATTCTTAAAACCTTATCTTCAGTTACCCAAGCATTAATTTGTAATTCAGACTCTTCTGTAAACTCCTCTGGAATTTCCATACCAGAAGCTTCAAGTACTGACTTATCTACAATACCCCAATATTCTAAAACTTCAAATCTAGTAGAGGCTTCTGTAGTATCGTGAGTACCTTCACCTAAATCTAAACTTGCTTCAAAACTTCTGTTTTTATAATTGGGTCCTTTTTCCAATACTTCTAGTATTGCTTTTTTATCAAAGAATGGTCGGTTCAGCAGATTCCTTAATTGATTTCTATTAAATTTATGTCGCTGAATTGTGAACTCACATTCTTCAATATTCTTAGCATTTGGGTCAGGATAAAAATCCCAAAGACTTACATGCTCTATCTTAGGTACCTTTACTTGTTTAGGTGCATATTTATTATCTCCCTCTTCACTCTTATTATAAACATGAAGAGTTTTATTAAAAGTAAAAGGTCCTTTAATAATTCCAGTACCTAACAGTACTGATTCAAATATAGAATTTCTTAATTCGCTACCACCATTGGATTCTTCAATCTCATCGTGTATTAATTTTTCCATACGACGAGCTGCTATCTGAGCTGGTTTTATTTGTGGCATCTCAGGCATAGGTGCTGGACCTTCTTCAAGGTCTGCTCCATTATATTCTTTTCTAAGAGATGCTAAAAAATCTTCATTAACAGTTTGAAGAGTAGCTCCTGGTTCTAAAGCTTTCCCATCCCCTTCAAAACCAAGGGGAGCGATATCTGGTGTTGGGGCAGGAGTCTCACTTGAAATACCCATTCCCATCAAGTTTCCTTCGATAGATGGTGTGGGTTGTTGAAGACCGTCACCTAATTGCTCTTTTAATGGATTGAGATGTGCAAAAGTTGCTACACCTTCTGGTACCTTAGTCTCTTCTACAGAGATGGGAAACTTATTTGCAGAGAATAGGACATCTGTAATTTGTCCATAGGCTGCTAAAACCTTTGTTTTTGTTACCTTTACAAAGACTCTTGATTTTTCGTGGTCTCTAAACTTAACATTTTTAAAGTATTGTCCACGATAGTTGTGATATGATTCTAACCATCTATCCTCTTCAGTTCTTCGAGAGGACTCAGCATCAGAAAATTTAGTATAAATATACGCAGAAAGCCTTGATTTTTCTTGCTCTCTTGCTATTTCTTCTACACTTTTCTTTTGTATATCATCACTATTATTATTATTATCTATAGCCATTTATCCCCATTAATTTGTTAAGTATTTATAAAATCTCGTAATTTCTATTATACAGTCATTTTAACTACTTGTCAAGTACTTTTTTACTTAAATATGGAAGTAACCATTTATTATCTCTAAATACTTGTATTAAATAATTAGAAAGACTGTTAACCACTACTTCTTCATCATTATCTGAAGATAGTGGTTGACCTTCAGTATTAAGCGATGAGATGTAAACACATCCGTGAATTATCTCATGTAACAATGTATTTGCCTCATCTATATCAGAAAGTCCAGGCTGTATCTCAATTAAATTTTCTCTATGAGTATATTGACCAAAACAATCTGTCATATTTGATTTTTTAAATTGAGGTGCTTGTTCTTTAACTTCTACATCTGCAAACCCTATTCTTACTATTTTACCGTTTAGTTCGTTTTTCTTATTTATCTTTGACATCTGAATATAGATACTCCTTCTTTGATTGTCTGAAATTATTTGATTTACTAGTGTCTATATTATCAGCAGGTTGACGACACCATTCTCTAAAGCTATCTTCTGGGCCACCCATATCATTTAAACGAAATACCTTGTAAGGTTGTAGTACTTGTTCTATGTTTCGTTTCTTTCTATATTTTAATAACTCTTCATATGACATAACCACATCATAAACTTCTTTTGTTTTTTTATTTCTAAATGTATAAGTAGGCATATTTTAATATCCAAAAGTTGGGTCTGAAGGAGTAAATCTTTTTATGTCGCCCATCTCTCTATATGCACTAGGCATTCTCGGCCTAGACATAATTAGATATCTTAATGCATCATATGCATGGTCAGATGCTTTTGTATCAACATCCTCTGGTCTATTAGGGTCGCATGGAATACTTTGTAACTCTCTAATTAAATTTACACAGTTAGACATAATTTGTAATCTTGGTCTTCCTGTTTCTTTATTAGGTTTTAGTTTTTCGTGTATTTGTATTTTACCTTGTATTCTATTTTTATCTGCTGGTCTAAGTTTATGTCCACCTCTTACTAAAGTTTCACCAACAGTTGGTCCAGTAGTTCCTGTTCTATTCCATGCAGCAGTATCAAGAACTCCTTGTATACTTCGTCGTTCATCTTGTTCCATCTCAGTTATTAAAGATGCAAGGTCTTCACCTGTTAAACCTTTTTGATAAAGTTCTCTGTAAACAATAATTGTATCATCTTCTGGGTCTACGGTTGCCCATACACAACAAGACTCAGCTGCATAACCATAGTCAATTCCTTTATGGCGAGTCCAATGATAAGGTATTTGAAACGGAGGTATGATATGTTTTTCTGTATCAAACTCTGCAAAGGCTGCACCTTCGCTAACATCCCAGTTACCTTCCATTAATTGTTTTCTTTGTACTGGAGGTAAAGATGCTAACATCTGCTCGTATCTACCATCTTCAGCAAGATACGGATTATCATCAAGTCTTGCAGGAATAAACTTACGACTTAAACCGTCGTTACCTTCAAAACTTTCATTAGGTGGTGATGGGTCAAGATATCTCTTTTTTACCCAATGGCCACCAACGCCTCCAGGGTTTGCAGTACACCGAATATAGGTTTTAATTTCTGGGTCAGTTGTCCTCAATCGTGATTGCAAATACTGAAGTGGAAACTCAGTCGGATACTGAGTTAACTCGTCAATTCCTATCCAACTATAAGCTTGTCCTTGATATCTGTACACATCAGCGTCTCTATCAAGATAACCAAACTCAAGCAATGCCCCAGAAGGAAACCGCCAAATCTTTTCAACTTCTCTAAACTTTGCTCCAGGAAAAGCTTTTGGATAAAGTTCTCTTGATTTATCTATAAGCTCTCGTAATTCTGGCATAGACCTTCTAAGTAATAATGCTCTATGACTTGGCCGATGCATAAATCTTAATGGGTCAACTAACATTGCATAAGATTTACCACCACCTGCAGCTCCACCGTATAACACATCTTGTTCTGGTGCGGCTAAGAAATCTGTCTGTGGACCTTTGTTAGGTTTAAAGACAATCGATTCTTTGTTTTCTTCTATAAAATCTTTTACCTTTGTAGGTAAGTTCTCCTTAGTGCTTTCAGTTAACACAGGAGAAGTTAAAGCTTCTTTAGTATCTTTTAGTTTTTCTTTTTCTTTATGAAGCTTAACACTTAACCTTTCAATCTTTTTTCGTTTAGCTTTTAACTCTCTAGCAGCTTGAAGTTTCGCTTGATGCTCACGAGTTAAATGCCTTGGACTTTTAGAACCTTTAGGTCTACCTGGTTTTTTCTTTTTTATCTCTTCTTCCATTTTTTCTTTTTAATCTTTCATCTCTTTGTCTAAAAGATTCTTTCATACTGATATCCCAAAGTTTGTCTTCTTCTGTCCAATGTTCATCAAATGGTTTTCTTTTTTCTTTTTCTTTTGCTCTTCGTAGTAATTCACTTCTTATTTTAAAATCTTCTTCCATACAATATAAATAATTAATAGATATGTTTTGATAATAAACTTTTTTCTTTTTTCTTTTCCTTATCTACTATTTTCTTTAGACCAACAGCAGAGATACTTCGTCCTGTCCTGTACTGAAGCTGTTCAGCTGCTCCTCGAAGAGATAAAGCACCATTTATAATATGTCCTTTTGCTTCTTCTAGAGCGCTGAGTTGTTCAGGTACTGGCTCCATAAATCCTTCCATACTTTCCGATTGCTTATAACCAAAAGGAATAGTAGAACTTGTCTTTCTTTTATAAATAATCTTATTCATCTTTTACTTCTTCGTATTCAGCATCCTTTGCTTCTATAATCATTTCTTCTTTATCAGGTAAAAGAAAAATACCACCACCCATATTATGAGTAACATCAACTCTTTCTCTTTTGCTAATGCCGACTCTATCCAAAAGAGTCTGAGCCGCCTGTAACTTAGCACCTACTTGAGGAATTGGTGCATCACTATCAAGTACATCCACCAATTTAGCCGCCGCCTTCGGAGCACTATGGGCTAATATAGTATTTGCAACATCTACTACCTCTTCCTTTAGGGAATTAAGTACAGCATAGTAAGATGTAGGTTCATAACCTGCCACTACAAGAGCCTGTCTAGCGTCACCTTTTGCTTCACCAGCAAGGGCACTTAGAAATTTTTCTTGTTTATCAGTTAGTTTTCTTTTCTTTTGATTATCTGTTGTTTGTAAAAAACTCATACTCCCTATTATAACATCTAGTTAACACTTTGTCAAGTAAAAAATAATAAAAATAATCATTGACAAAACCGATAACTAGGTGTATAATATAATTAGTCCCCCTGGGGGCGGTTATATACCTATCATACCCTATATAATCTATGAAGATAAACCATACCCACCCCTTGTACTCGCAGTGGGCGAGGTACTGGTTAACATTTTAAGTCTCTCCCAATATTCCCCCTATACATTGCAACCCCCTTTGAAGTGGCTCAGCTACTGGTTAACACCTTTATCTGGTAATTTTGTATGACATTGCTATATATGGGGATGGGGGGTGGGGGTGGCTCTCGCCCTAACCTGCCTAGCCTCAATAGATATGTCAGAATCTATGACATATATTCTATATATTTAAGATATTCTAACCCATTGAAAGTATATCATGGAATTTTTAAAAGTCAAGCCTTAATTATGTATAAAATTTATATCTAGTTTACATACATATATTAAAAATCATACATATATTATTTATTATTCATTTGACTAATATTTTAATTTAATCAATAATTTACAGTATTTATATAGATATATTTTTTAGATATATATTTAATATACATTTAATCTATTTTTATTGTTGACAATCTTTTTTAATAGTTTAATTTTGCATCATTATATAAACTTAAAAAAAGGAAAAATTAATATGACTTTTAAAAATAAATTATTACTCGGTAGATTTATGAGAATATATACTGGGTATTGTAAACTAAATAATATAATACCTACATATATTATAGATAAAAATAATAGACAATTAATAGATATAGAATATAGTTCTAAATAATATATCTAATATTTATATATAACAATTAGCCCATTACTAACACAAATTCTAGTAGTGGGCTTTTTTATGTTTATAGTGTTGCATAAATATCACAAGTGTTTCATAAATATCACACAATTAAAAGTGTTCATAATTCATTAATGAAATCAATAAGTTAAATAGCCAATGAATAAATTTATATTTTTTAAATAAAATATGAAAAAAAATTATAAAAAGTTTCTTTTAATTTCAATGACTTAAAAAGATTAGAAAAATTAATATAGATTTTTTTAAATATTATGGCATATTCTAATCATTATGAAAAATAAAATTCACATAACTAGAAAAAATCATAAGAGATTTATTTCATTTAAGAAAAGACCTGATAAAAAGCAAAGAATGAAATTTAAAACAGTTATAAAAAACTATGATTTTAAAAAGTCAATAAATGAATACAAGGCATTGACAAGTAAAGCTAGTGCGAATTATGTATTTCATAGAATGAGTTATAGAAATGAAACAAGTGGGAGCTTAGGCAAGTTATAAGAAAAAAAAGTAAAGACCTGATATAATACGCATAGATGTTTTCAGGCAATTCTTTAAAAAAAAGAATTTTAGAAAATTTTTGATAGTTTTTATATCTAAAATATATGACTAAAAAAAACTATTAATTTTAATAACTAAAAAAGGAATGAAAAAAACAATGAATGAGTATATAAGAGAATTACATGAGCATTTAGCAATTGCTCGTAGTTTACTAGAAGATAGCGAATTAGTAGATTGTATTGAAGAAAATAACCCTGATTGCATTTATGATACTTATAATAAAATTGGGGAATTAGAAGATATAGTATATAACTTAATAGAG
>VTLG01014485.1_pt1 | contig 52944 bp, 51 predicted proteins | sample 4694571 | NCBI WGS metagenome assembly VTLG01 (sample SAMN12604809, study PRJNA352737) | marine metagenome | biome: ENVO:00000447; feature: ENVO:00000209|ENVO:00000569|ENVO:01000036; material: ENVO:00002151; isolation source: viral sequences binned using virsorter ... | reverse complement strand
AGGTGTATTCTCAGCAAGTAGCTGGTGGCCTTCCATACAGCCAAGTCTTTCCTGCTCACAACGAGCTTAAGTTCAGCACTTACACACTTGATAGCGCTCTTGCGTTTGACCGTAAGTATGTTCGTAAAGCTCGTCTTGATGTTGTCAGCAAGACTTTTACTAGGATGGCTCAAGAAGTTTTACTTAAGCAGACTAAAACTGCTTTTAATGTTCTTGCAACTGCATTGGTTAAAGGACAGGGAACTTCCGCAACTGCTGGTAGCCAAATCATTGGCTCCACAACTGAAAACCGTTTCGTACTTGACGACTTCAACCGCTTGATCACAAAGAGCAAGCGTATCAACAGTTCCTTCAATGGAGGTACTCCTGTTGGTGGAGCTAAGTCTGGTATTACGGATCTTTTAGTTTCTCCAGAAATGGTTGAGCAGCTTCGCTCTATGGCTTACAACCCAATCAACACTATTGATGCGGATGGTGGTACTCCCACTGGGAATGACGGTCAAGTAGCTCCAGACGTTCTTCGTCAAGAGTTATTTAGTGCCGCTGGACTTCCATCTTTCTATGGTATTAATATCATGGAGATCAATCAGATGGGTATCAACCAGACCTTCAACAAGCTTTTCGCAGCAGTTGTTACTGCTGAGGGTGCTACCGTTGTAGGAGGAGGTAATACTGGAACTTTCGCTCAAGCTAGTGACGAAATCGTCATCGGTATTGATCGCAGCAAAGACGCTCTTATACGTCCTGTTGTTGTAGGCGAAGGATCACCTTCTGAGTTGCAAGTTCTCGTTGATGACCAGTTCTCAGTTCGTCAGAACAAGATTGGTTACTACGGTAAAGTCGAAGAGGGCCGCATCTGCATTGATGACCGCGCTCTTATCGGACTTGCTGTTTAATCGACAAACAAGCATTCGATATCTTAAGAGTCGCCTCGAAAGGGGCGGCTCTTTTTTTTGATATTTTAGTTAAAATTGATATTATATATATATGAGTAAGAAAAAGCCTGTAAAGAAAATGACGGTATCCAAGGGTGTAGAAAAGAAAAATTTAGATGAATTTGATGTCACGGATGGGAAAGAAAGAGGAAAGGATGATGTAAAAGAAGAAAAAGAACTTGAGGATCTTCTTGGTGGACCTCAACTAAACCCTTATGGAACTTTAAGTAAAGATGTATTTGAAGAAAGATTAAATTCTTCATCAGCTTCTGAGCTTAAGGATTTAGCAGCTAGGGCTGGTGTTCCTAGAGAAAGAAATTCTACTTTATTAAAAAAATCGTTACTTAAATCTTTTGAATCTTATGCCAGCAAACAAAACGCAAACGATGAAGCAACTGTAAGGCTTGCAAACGTATTAAAGGGAGCGAACGAAGAAAAAAGAAATAAAAGACAAAAAGATCTAGATGATGTTAAAGAGCTTGAAGAGTTGCTCGGTATGCCTCAAATGAATCCTTATGGAACTTTAAATAGAGATATTTTTAGACAAAAATTAGAGTCTTTATCTGCTGCTGATCTTACAGATTTAGCGGCAAGAGTTGGTGTTCCTAGGGAAAGAAATATGAATATGTTAAGGAAATCTTTGCTTAAATCTTTTGATTTTTATGCCCAAAAACATAACGTAACTGTACAAGGAAACGCTAAACCAATTATAGACCCAAGTTCCCCAGACTATGAAAAAACTGTAAAGTTATTTAAAGATTTACTATAACTTTATGAATGACTTTGGGCAATTAGCGAGTGATATAATAACATACGACTTTCCAAATGATACAGGTACTTATGGTACTGGGTATATTTCTGGCTGGTTAGAAGTTAATTTAGGCGAGCTTAATGGCCTAACGCATGAAGAATTTTCTGGAAATGCAACAGGAGCTATAGAGTATACCTCTGGTTCTGGTTTGATGCCAATAGAAAAAAAGATTTTTAGGGGTTTATATGAACTTCATTACTATCAAAAATCTGCCAGAGAATCTCTAAGAGGATTTACTTACGATTCTTCAGTGGATTGGATCACTATAAAAGAAGGAGACACAACTCTACAAAGACAAAATAAAAACTCTGTTGCTAAAACATACAGAGAGTTAGAACAGATGGCTCTAGAAAGATTAGACAATCTTTTGTATCAATATAATTCTACAAAATCTTCACCTCTTCAAGTAGCTGGAACAGATGGAACTTCTTCTATACTAAGCCCAGACGAGTCTGATTAATGGCATCATTACTGACAGAAGCAGAAAAAACTGCTATAAACACTGCTCTCTCTGATGTTCATGATACATTTGCTAGAGATATTTATGTTTATGTTGAAGAGGCATCAAGTGTTCCTGCTGAGTTAAACTATAATCCTTTGTATGGTAGGACAAAAAACACAGCTTCTATTCCGTCTGTTGATAGGGTCTTAACTAAACATACCTTTGCTGCGCGTATATTCTACAATAACAGGCAGCCAGAGGAAATTGTAGATGCAAACGCTCAAATGAATTTACTAGCCTCTGATGGCAAAATACGGATCAAAGTTAAATCAGACGCATATGAAAAAATCAAAATTTGCTCTAGAATAGAGGTTGATGATGAGCTTTATGTGGTTGATGGTGATCCTAAAATAATAGGACCATTTGATGCACAATTTTATTCTATATACCTAAAACGTGAAAACTAATGGCTCAAAAAGGCTTTATATCTGCAAGTCCATTTAAAGTCACAGTTAATGCAAAACAATTATTAAAAGAGCTAACTGTTGATAATGATAGAGCTATGGGTCAAACCATAAGAAATTATGTGGCTCCAAAATTAGATCAAAAACAGGAAAGATTAATTAAAAATTTTAAAGCTGACAAAATTACCATAGAATTAAAAGCGGGTCCAACAGGCTCTAACACGAGCGGAATTTTAGGGGGTTATGGAAACTTATTTTCTTTTATTGGCTTTAGCGCAGGTACAGATCCTACAGACGTTATAGAAAGAATTTTTGAACAGAAATTTCAATTCAAAGTTAGAAGAATAGGAAAATCTGGCAAATATAAAATAACATTTTTTATCCCTAGTATAGAGGAAATATACGGTTTGACTCCTATGCCGTGGGCTTCAGGTTCTAGTTGGGTTAGTGGCATAGAAAAGGGAATGAGTAATATTGGTAGTTATTTATATAGTTCTAGAGGTTTTGGACAATCTAGAGCTGGAACAGGTATTCAAGCCAAAAATAGATCTTCTGGTGTAAGTTTTAGAAACACACCATACATAACAAGACTTTTAAATAATTTTAAAAGGACTTTAGTCAATTTTACTAAATGAAGGCACAATTTGATCAGACACTATTATCAAGTTTTTACTTGTGGTTTGAAAATTATCTATTGAAAGATAAATCAAAAGCTTATTCTACAGGAGCCAGCAATACGTTTAAATATGTAGGGTTTTCTGATATTCCAAGCAGCCATTATGGATATCAAGGTCAATTTAAACAGCTTGTCGCTGAACATAGTGTAGACGTTCCTAATTCTGGTTTTTTTTCTGATGGAGGATTTGTAACAGGAAATTACGATAGTAATGGAAGTGTCTTTACTGATTATGATAATGGTAGAATAATAGTTCCAGCAGCGTCAGGTACAGGTTTAACATTAACAGCTAATTCCACTGTAAAAGAAGTAAATACTTATATTTCTTATGATGGTGATTTAGAAACCATATTGCATTCAGATTTCAAAGAAGCGGGGGCAAGCTTCCCATATCAGTACTCAAAGGATAGTGAACTAGATGAGCAAGTATTCTTCTTGCCAGCATGTTTTATATCTTTAGCGTCATCTGTAAACGAAGAATTTAGTTTTGGTGGTGAAGAAAATACAGAGTCAAGAGTAAGGGTTATGATCTTAAGTTCTGATAATTATATCATGGATTCTGTTATGTCTTTGTTTAGAGACTCCGTTAGAGAAATATTTAATAATATACCTTATGAGGACTTCCCATACGGGCCATTTTTCTCTATAAAAAACTTTCCTTACGAATATTCAACTTTATCTAATGACGTTTCAAATCCTGTAAAAACGCATATTGATAATGTAACAGCTTCTAAAGTAGTGTCAGAGCAACTAAGAGAAAACTTGAATAAAGGGATTTCTATAGGTTTTATTGACTTTGATTTATGTACTTATCGTTTCCCTAGACTTTAAAATAGTGTAAAGATGGGTAAACATTTTTACTACTTATTTTTATGGCTAATTCTAGAACACGCATAATTTCACAAAGTAAGGCGCTTTTTGTAAGCCCTACAGGTCTTCCAACTGCCACAGACTCTGGCTATGTACCTGACCAACTACACCGTATCGACACTTTCTCCTTTGATATAGACATAGCGGGAGCAAGAACAGATATTAGAGAATTCGGACAACTAGCAAGAATAGCTAGTGTTACTATGTCAGATATCAACCCTTCAATATCCTTTGGTTATTATCTTTTAGATGGAGAAAATGAAGCCAGATTAGGTTTTAATGACGATGGTATTACTGGAGGTGCTGGACTCCCACATTCTCAGTTTGTTTCAGGAATCGTAAGTGAAGATCCTCTTAAAAAAGAGAAAAACTTATACATGCTAACATCAAAAGAGGGTGATGATGCTTTTAATTCGGGTGAGATTTTAAAGGCTGCAAATTTTAAAAACACAGATAATATTGGTTTTGGTAATGTTACTATGAACAGTTATACTGCTAGTTTTGCAGTTGGAGACATACCAAGAGTCGATATTGAAGCTGAATGCTCCAACGTAATGTTCAATACAGGAACGCTTACTGGTGTCAACCCTTCTATAAATAAATTAGGAGCTAGACAAGCAGGAAGATATATTTTAGCGACTAGTGGTAATGCAGCTTTTTCTGGTCCTGTTGGTCCAAGCACTGGAGACATGGATTTCCCAGTTTTAAAACCAGATGATATTACTATCACTTTCAGCAATCCTACATTTGAGATGGGAGGAACTAACTTTAGTGACATGCATATTCAAAGTGCAACTGTTGAAATACCTTTAACAAGAACCAACATTGAGGCTTTAGGAAGCGCAAGACCAGTAGCAAAGCCGCTTGAGTTCCCTATCGATGTTACCATGTCTTTTAGTTCCTTACTTAAGAATTTTGATGACGGTGCATTAGACTTAATACTTACTGGAACAGCAGGAGATGAAACTACTGACGTTACTTTACAAATAAATGACGAGTCAGGTAATTTACAAAATAAATACATACTTAAAGGCGCTCAACTTGACTCTCAATCTTTTAGTCAAGGGCTTGACGATAATGAGACTGTAGATTTAACATTCTCTGCTCAGATTGGCGCTCCAAACACAACAAATCAAGGTATCTTTTATACTGGTAAATTTGATGGTGTTGTTGACGCAACAGGCGCTAACATGAAAAGTGTTGTTCCGATGGCTGGTATATCCTAATAACATTAACATTAATTTAAAAGCCTCACCTTCGGGTGGGGCTTTTTTATGTGTAATATAAAGTATGCCACTAGATAGAGTTCACTCTAGCGAAACTCAACTGTTCTATACAGGTATAAGAGTTCCCGCTGTACAGTCGATAGAATTTTCTACAGAGAAAAATTCTACTGATCTCACGCCCTTGGGTAATCTCTCTTATCAAGACAGGATACTAAATTCTAATCAAACAACTAATTTTTCTTATTCTATTCTAATTACAACAGGTAGTGAAGCCTTAGACCCTTTTTATACTTTTCAAGAACAAGAAAGTGGCTTTTTATCTACTAGAAGTTACGGTTTTGATATAAGAGATTTTGCGGGCAAGAATACTATAACTGGAGCTTATTTAACTTCTTATAGCTTACAAGGTTCTGTTGGTGATTTTGTAAAGGGTGCTAGTTCTTATGAGGCAGACAGTATATCATACACTGATTCAAACTCTATAGATTTCAGTGATATGTCTAATGATGACTTAAATATTTTCCGACCAAGAAATATTACAATATCTTCATCATCTTTAAGTACAGAGGGTGCATCTTCTACTGAGCTAAATATACAAAGTTTTAATATAGGTGTTAATGTAAACAGGCAAAGTTTTAATAGATTAGGTTCTAGAACTCCTGAATTTAGATACCCTCAGTTGCCAATAGATGGAGATTTTAATATATCATTTTTAAAAAATTCTGTTACAGGTATAGATCTTTCTTCGCTAGTTGTTGATACAGGAACAATGAGTTTAGACTTGAAAAGTGATGATGGTTTAACTAGAATGAGTTATACAATGAAGCAGTGTTCACTAAAATCTGTTTCTGAATCTACTGATTTAGACGGAAATAATAGTATTAACTTTTCTTACACATTCTGCGTAAAAAAATGAAAGCAACGGGTTCTTTTTCATCTTTGTTTAAAAATTCAATTATTGATGTGGATATACACATTGATGATCCCTACAGTGGTTTTGATTTTACTGTTTATGAAACAGGGCTTGGAATAAAGTATGACATATTTAACTTTAGTGGTTCGCAAGGATATGTATATGACCAAAGCGGTAGATTTTTTGGAGGCTACAGAAGCGGTCAATCTATAAATATCACAACTCATTATGACTACAGTAATGATAAATTTAAGTATTATTTTAATAACACTTTAGTCGCCAATGACATGGACCCTACAAATAATAGCAAAGGGATCAATTCTATTGAGTTTGAAAAGAATGGAAATTCAACTCTTGAAGTAAATGTAACAGGTCAAGCTAAAGAAAGCTTATCTGAACACGCTACAAAACAAGTCGATTCTAGAATTAGCACTGAAACTACTCTAGCAACTAACGGGGGCATGTTTACAAATTTCACAGACCCAAATGGAACTTTAGATGGAGGAGGTTTTGGTGCTTCTAGGTCTAATGATTTCTGGGCGAAAGACATTGACTTTACCTCAGTTGTGGTCTGGAATAATCATGGTTATGACGTAGATGGTAGCGGTCTTGATTTTAGAGCGAGGTGTGCTACAGCAATTACAAAAAGGCATATTATAATGGCTAAACATTTTAAACTTGTTGCTACTAATATTGTTTATTTTGTTGACTCTGACGGAAACTGGATTTCAAGAACTATATCTGCGATAGCTGATCATGCCAGTGAGGATATTACAGTCGGAGTTTTAAATGAAGATTTACCTGAAGATATTGCATTTGCAAAAATATTACCTTCAGATATAAATACTTTTTTTAAAATAGCAGCAACCGTGATTACAGAAAAGACGCGCCCAATTGTTGTCGGCTTTAATATAGATAAACAAGCTAATTTACGATATCTAAGAGGAATAAAAACCATTTTAGATGACGTTTTATACACTAATAGTGCGTCTGATTTGCCAGACCCTTATGATAATCTAGAATACACTCTTAGTGAATCAGTCCCAGATTCTAGTAATCCTCTTTTTATTATTATTGATGGAGAAGCTGTCTTATTAACAAGCTTTTTCAAAACTACATATTCTCCTTCTTATTCTGCTTTTCTTTCAGATATAAACACATTGATAGCTTCTGCTGACAGTGCGGCAGGAGTCACTACAAATTTAACTTTGACTGAGTTTAATTTAGATGCTTTTAGTTTTTTAACCTTTTAAAAATTTGATTTTAATATCTATTTTTAATATAATAAAATATGACAAACCTATATAGTTTTAATATTGAAAGAGAGAAAAAGTCTGGAAAATCAAAGAAAAAGATAAAAAATAAGGTTGTTATCGTTAAACCTAGTGTTGCAGAAGTTGAAAATGGCGAGTTTTTTTATGGTCAAAAATACAATGAGTACATAAATGCTGGATTTCTGACTAAAGCTATGCTCTCTAAAAAAATGGGAGACTTAGGAGGTTTTACCTCTAAGAATGATTCAGATGTATTGCAAAGGTTATTGATGGAGAATGTTGAAGCAGCTCGGATTGTACAGTTTTATGGTGAGGCAAAGAATTTAGATAAAGAACAAAAAGAAAAACTTGAAAATGCTCAAGATGATTTTGTGTCTACTCAAAAAAGAATATATGAATATCAAGAGTCCTTAAGGCAACAATTTGCACAAACAGCAGACGCTAAAGCAGAGCAAAAATTAGTAGAATGGTTTGTTTTTAATTATTCTTTTTATGAGGATAAAGTTGATAAAGAAAAAGAATTATTTCCTATATTTCAAGGAGAATCATTTGATGATAAAAGAAATTTTTATTTAGCTTTGTCTGATGAGGATACAAAAATTGACGATGAAGATTTTAAGAAAGCAAAAGAAATTTTTGATGCTTCTCATGAAACTTTAATTAGAGTGATAAGCATTTGGTTTAATAAAATGGGTAATGACCAAGAAAGTATAGATAAGGCTCTAAAGGATTTATTTGAAGAGGAGGAAGAAGAGAAAAAAGAGGAACAGGTGAATAAAGAAAAAGTTGAAAATGAAGATGAAGGATGAGGTATTCCCATCTCAAGTACTTCTAGAAATTTCAAGAGGGTATAGCATATTTACCGTAAATAATAAAAATTACTATTTTAAGCATTTTTCCATAGAAGAAATGCTAGAGCTGGAAGAGTTTGAGAAAAATCAAATGATTGTAGCTCAAAAAAGTGGCATAAAAACAAGGACAGAACTAGTAAAAGACGCTATGAAGTATGGCGCTTGGACTCAAAGCGAAGAGGATAAGTTAACTTCCATAGAGTGGACAATTAACAACTCTTTGAAAGCTTTAGACAAAATGTCTGATCCTGTTACTAGAAGAGGTTTTTCTACCCAAATAGAAAAACAGAGAGAAGAGCTGAATCAGTTACAAAATAAAAAAGACAAAATTGCCGCTTATAGTGCTGAGTCTTTAGCTCAACAAAAAAGAGTTTCAAAGATGATACAAAATTCTTTATTTAATGATAAAGAATTTAAAAAACCCATACAGTTGAAAGACGTAGAAATTCTAGGAGCTTTAGTTTTTTCTAAATTCGCAGAATTAGCAAATAAAGATAATTTACTAAGAGCTTCTTATTTAAGTTATTTTTTTGAGGTATTTATGGCTACAAAAAATTGCTTAGATTTATTTCAAGTTAAATTTATGGATTTAACCATATTCCAAAAAGGGCTTATATCATATTCCAGAGCATTGCTAAATAAAATGCAAAATACTAAAATACCAGAGGAAATTTACGGAGATCCTATAAAAATGTTTAACTATGTGGAGCCTAAAGAGAACGAAGGCAACAAATCAGAAGGCATTGATGATATCAAAAGAAAAATGAAGAGTCGCGGCGGAGAGCTTAAAGCTGAAGACCTTTTGAGCTGATTAGTGTAATTTACACTATATGGCATCTTCTTTTGACGTAACAGCTAATGTAAAGCTAAATTCAGCCAATCTTAATGCTAATGCTAAAAAGATTGAGTTGGCTTTAGGGCGTATTACAGGACAAGCTTCAGAGTTTCAAAAATCTCTGGACGCTTCTACTGCGCGTGTTTTTGCATTCGGAGCTACAACCGCTGTTCTTAATTCTGTTAACCAAGCATTTAAAAAACTTGTATCAACTACAATAGAAGTAGAAAAGAGGCTTATAGAAATAAACTCTATATTCCAAGCAAATGATAAAGTATTTAATCAATTTAGAAACTCTATTTTTAAAGTAGCTAAAGATACAGGACAAGCATTTAATACTGTTGCAGAAGGTGCTGGAGAACTTGCAAGACAAGGTCTTAGCGCAGAAGAAACCGCAAAAAGACTAAAAGCATCTCTTGTACTAACTCGTATTTCTGGGCTGGGAGCTGAAAAATCTGTAAAAGCTCTAACTGCGGCTATAAACGGTTTTGCTTCCGCAAGCTTATCTGCGGAGCAAATTGTTAATAAATTGGTTGCAGTGGATACTGCTTTCGCCGTTTCAGCACAAGACTTGGCTGAGGCGTTTAGCCGTGCAGGGTCTACAGCAGAGGATGCTGGTGTTAGCTTTGATCAACTTTTGGGTTTAGTTACAGCCGTCGAACAAAAGACAGCTAGAGGAGGAGCTGTTATAGGTAACGCCTTTAAATCTATTTTTACTAGGATTTCAAGAGGAGACACTATAGATTCTTTAAAAGAACTAGGGGTTCAAATTGATGCAACTCAAAATGGCATACAGAAGTTATCCGCTCTTTCAGAAGCTTTAACTAGAGTATCAGATCCTACTGTCGCTTCTCAAATTAAAGAGCTTGCAGGTGGTGTTTTTCAGATAAACGTTGTTAGTGCCGCTTTAAAAGACTTAAGTTCAGAAACGTCAATATTCCAAAATGCGGCTTCTGTAGCGGCTACTGCTACAAATGAAGCTTTCCAAAAAAATGCAGAATTGAATAAAAGTATAGCCGCTCAAATAAATGCTTTAATTGCAGGTCTTACTTCATTAGCAGAGAGAATAGGCTCTATAACGTTTGGGCCTCTTTTAGAAAATTTATTAGGACTAACAACTAAATTTACAGAGTTTTTAAATAAAGCTTTAGATCCTGAAAAGGGGAGCGCTTTTATAAAAGGTTTATTCAAAACTATTGGAAACTTTTTAAGCGGTCCTGCTGTTGTTGTTTTCACTGTAGCTTTTGCTAAAATTTTTGGACTGGTCGCTAAGTTTGCTAAAGATGGTTTAAAGGCTGTCTTTTCTATAGGTTCAGAGTCTGCTAAGATTAAAAATATTGAAGCTGGTATAGTAGGTTTATTACAAAAAGATAAGCAGCTAAGAAATTTAATTGCAAGCTCAACTGCATCTCAAGCTCAAAAAGAAGCAGCTATTATTAATGCCATAAGGCAAGAGAATAGTCTTTTAACAACACAGGCTGCATTGATGAGTTCTATAGCTTCATCTGCTAGAGCTGCGGGTGTAGCGTCTTTTAGCGCTTCTAGTGGGAAATTTAGAGGTAAATTTGCAGGTGGATTCCAACAGGAGGAAGCCATGGCAAGAATGCTTGGAGCTGGTAATAATGTGAGGGCGCATTTTGGACAAGGCACAATAGGTGGCCGTAGGTTCATAATGAATAATCAGGAGATGGAAGTACCACGATTTGCTGGTGGAAAAGATTCTGCTGTTATACCGATGTACTCTATGGGAACTAAAAGAAATGGGAAATTCCAAAGTTATCTAAAAGGCAACATAACTCAGGAAGACTTCATTAATAACAGTCAATTATTTTCTTCTCCAACCGAAGGCTTAAAAGATTTTAATAAAAGAGTTGCAACTTCAGGAACTGGGACAGGGGTGGCCGAGAAAAAAAGACAAAAAGATAGAGCTAAAAGAAAAAAAGGAGAAACAGATGCAGCAGGTGTTTTAACTCTTGATGCTAGAAATATTGGGTTATTGGCCGCGAAGAGAGACGGTGCTATACCTCCATTTTCTAGCACTGCAATGGACACTTTAAGCGATAATGCCCAAAGAGGAGTCTCTACTATTGTAGGAGCAAAAAATAAAGATAAGGTAAATGAAGTTAGAATGATTAACTTGAGGAGCGCCGCCCTTTCTGACAGTAAGCCAAATCTTGAAACACTATTTAGACCTACGGTAACTAAAAATTTTGCAGACCCATTATTTAATTTTAGTAAATCAATTGTAAAAGATGTTTTTAAAGGAACAGATAGAAGCTCAGTAACTTCAAAATTAAAAGAAAATGCAGGAGCAAGGCTTTTTTCTAAGTCAACAGAAGGGGGTATATTTGAGTCTGCTTTAAAAATGATGTTGGCTGGGACTAGATCATCTCAAGCTTTTTCTAAACCTAACAATGAGAGAGCTGCTTTTGACTTTGAAGAAACTGGTGGTCCTGCGCCTAAATTCATACAAAGTTTCTTTGGTGATGCTAACATTCTGAGAGCTGATGCAAAAAGAACAGCAGATGCTGGCTCTGCCAGAACTTTCATCTCTAAAATGCTTAGAGATAAAAATACCGTAGCATCTCAAAAAAAAGGACGAGCAAAGTTTAATTTTGCAGGTGGCCATATTCCTAAATATGCGAAGGGTAGTGGTGGAAGAAGTACATCAGCTACGGGTGGTGCGCTAGGGGCTGTATTTGCCGCAGATATGGCTTTGAATACTTTTAACGCTAATGTTATAGAAGCTGGAGGAGAAGTTAGTGAATTTTCTAAAGGTTTATCAAAAGCTCTTATTGTTATAAGTTCTCTTACTGCTCTTTCAGGATTGGGCATAGGTAAGGGTTTAGGTAAAATTGGAGGAGCTTTAGGTTTAGGAACAGTTGCAAGTTCGGCTGGAAGAATGGGAATGTCAGGGCTAAAAACTGTAGCTTCTCCAATTGGTAAGGGTTTAGGATTCCTAGGTTCAGCATTTAAGGGGACGGGGGTTGGGAAGTTTTTATTTAAAGAACGTGGAAGAGCAGCAGAGTTGAACCGTATGGGAACCATAGGAAAAGGTAAAAGTGCATTTAGGGGTCTTGATGCATCAAAAGGTCAAAATTTAAGGTTTATACAACAAGGGAAAGACAAAGCAGCTAGAGCAGCCAGAGAAAAGTTTTTAAGGAGACAGGCAGCAAAAGGAGCTATGAGACTTGCTGCACCCGCTGCTAAATTGGGAGGCCCAGTTGGAGGAACTATAGCAGGGGGCATAATGCTGGGTACAATGATAGGCGCTCCTATAGGTAATGCAATTGCAGGTCAAATAGATAAAGGTACTTTAAATCTTGGAAACAAAGGCAACTTAAGAGATGCACAGCAAAATTCTCAAAGAGCGGCAGTTAGTTTAAGAAATGTAACTAGAGATAGTTTTACAGGGAGAGATAGAGACAATTTTAACCAATTGGCGGGGACATCTTTAATGCAACAAGCAGAGGCCAAATATGCTGCAAAAATTGCAGAACTGACTCAAGAAGCTGGGGGAAAAATAACAGCTATTTCTGAAGTTAAATTCGAGCTTGCTGAAGAGAAATACAAAAAAGTTGTAGAGGAAGGTATGGCTATTTTTAAACGGAAGAATGCAATTGAGCAAAAGATTGCAAGTGCTGAAAGCACGAGGTTTAAAACCATGAGGAGTGTTAGGAATCTAGGAATCGGTATGGGGGCAGAAAGATCCGCCACTATGGCTAGAAGAGCTTCTCTTATGGGTAAGTTGACTATGCCTGAAGGCCCAAGGGCTATGCAAACAGAAGCGACTAGAGCTGCTGCTATAACTGGATCAACAGCTTCTAATGCTTTAATGCAAAAAAGAGCTTTAGAGGAACAGTTAAGAAACACTCAAAACCCAGAAGCTAGAGCAGAATTAGAAAAGCAATTAAAAGATGCTGGTGAAAAATTTAAAAAAGCTGTAGAAGATGGAAGCATAGATTTCCAAAATAGGCTTACAAGTTTATCACAGCAATTAACACAGGAGGAAAAAGCAAGAGCCAACATTACAAGAGAAAAAAGAAGGAAGACTATAGATAACCTTGGGGTTGGCGATACAGGAAAGGCTTTTAACGATGCTATTAATAATTTTGAAAAAGATGTAAGAGACCTCGCAAACGAAATAGTAACACTTAGAAGAAGGCAACAAGGAGGGTTTATTGGGATGAAACCTGTCTTAGAAGCAGAAAAAGCTTTAAGAAAAAGAGGGAAAGCATTCCGTGATGATCCTTTAGTGCAACAAAGGGCTGAAATAAACCGTTTTAATGTTAAAGATTTTACTAGAGAAATATTTGAATCTGGCACAGCAGGGACTGGAATAAATATAGATGAAATTGTAAACGATGCAGTAAACAGAAATATAGACCAAGCTAACTTAGACTTTATGAGAGACAGTTCAATAGGATCTGGAACTAATTATGATGAGCAGCTAAGATTATCTGGAGAAAAAATAGCAAACTTAAATGAAACTTACGATATAGTAAGCACATCTTTAAAGAACTTCTCAGAGAATTTTGATACTGATGAAGCTAAGGGTGTATCAGCTAATATAGCAAAAATGGCAAAAGGGTTAGATGACGCTGCAAAAGGTTTGGTTCCTGCTGCTGAGGCTACATCTGCAATAAGCACAGCGACTGAACAAACTGTAGAGTTGGCTAAAAAAGCACAAGAGATATTTACAAAAGTTGATGAATCACTAGGTATTCAAGATGTAAGAATAACAAATCTGAGAGATAAGCTCGCTGGTATTGAAACTCAATTAAATAATCAATAATAATGGCATCTCTTATAGCAAACAATATAATAAATTCATCTTCTGAAATTTCATATAACTACAATGAAACAGAGGAGATATTTGGTTATACTATTTCTGCTAATTATAATTTAAATGTAGCTGATATAGCTTTTGAGAATGGTGACGGTTTTTTAATAGCTGGTAGGAACGCAGTAAAGGAAGCTTACGCCAAACCTGAGATAGTAGCAAGAATAGGAGGCGATGAATTTTTAAAAGGCAAAATACAAAATATATCTTTTCCACAGGGATCTCTTGTTGGCCAAGAAACTGTAAATATTACAATTGAGGAATCTCGTAGACTTGATGATTATTCCTCTACTAATTTTTGTAAATATATTCCAAATCCACATTTAGTAAGTTCCTTCTCTGAGACTTATGATTTTTCTAGATCTGAAGATAATTATTCATATAGTCGCAATATAAATTTAACATACAATCAAGGCGCTGGAGATAGATTTTTAAATGATGCAAAAGTATTTCTAACTCAGTACTATTTTGCTAACAGACCGAGTTTTGGGTTTCAGCAAGATGGGATATCTGAGGATGCAAAATTTGATAAAGATTACAGAGGTCTTCTAACAGAAACTTATGACTTAATTGGTTTATCTGTTTCTCTACAAGAAAGTTTTAATTCTTCTTTTATTGATGATACAAATCACATTTCAAGAAAAGAAACACAAAGTTCAAGTGTTAATGAAAAAGGTTATTTATCCAAAACGTTTTCCTATGAACTTACTTCCTTAAGGCATGATTCTCAAAATATATTAGAAAGAGCTATAAAAACTATAATAGCAGAAGTTATAGCAGCAAACACAGCTTTTGGTGATCCAGTATCTATACAAAAAGGAATAAAAATAGATGGCAATTCTGCAACTTTGACAGTTTCTTTCTCCACAGATCCAAATCAAAGACAAGGAGACTTGGTCACTTATTCTGTAAATGAGGCGAAAGTAGGACAATTTAGGGAATATACATTATCAGCAAATTACAAAGCAAAAGGTAAAACAGATAGAGAAAAATTTAATAATGCTAAAGATCTATGGATTTCTGAAAAGGCAAACAATATAACTAAAGTACAAAGTGTTTTTGCTGGTTTGCCAACTATATACGAAAAAAATAGAAGCTCTAACTTTCAAAAAACTGAAGGGGTTGTTAGTGAGTCAGTTGTTTTTACTACTGACCCAGCTTATGCATATCAAGATGATGGGTTATTGAAGTTTAAAGTAACATTAAATAATACAAAAAAAATAAAAAGAAACGAAGTTGTTTTTGATTTGTCTGACCTTAACGACAAATTAGTTATAAATGATTTACAAAGCGTTGGTGCAGCAAGTGTTACAGCTATAGCTGTTATAGACCCTAAAAGAGATCTATACGGAGGCAAGAGCGCTTTACTGGGTAGAACAACCGAAATGCAATCTTACGTCACAGGTTCTAAAATTTTCACAACATCTGATGTTGTAAGCATAGATTTAGGGCAAGGTACTTCTACTAGAACAATAAATTACCTATATATATAATGGCAGATGCTACAGTTACATATGGAAGTTACACTTTCCCAACTCCTAGTCCATTTGTCGCTGAGACTACAGCCCCTATACTTTTAAGCGGCCAGTCTGATTACTTTATGGATCAAGTTTCTTTGATCGGTAATATTACGGGGTCAGATCTTAGTGGTTTAGATTTGCAAAAGATGCAAATGATAAGTGGGCTTTTGTCAGAGTTTCAGACTTTAAAAATAACTGGAGATGCAGAAGGGAAAGTTTACAGTGGGGCGAAGCCAGTATCAATATCTTTTTCAGATTCTGATTTAACAACAGTTCTTCCTTATAGCGTATCTTTTGAAGCTTACTCTTCTGGAACTTTCAGTAAATTTTTTGGTGTTATTGATCCACAGGATAATTGGAGTTTTTCAGAGCAAGACGGAAGAATATCCAATGCAACTCACACGGTATCTGCCAAAGGTCTAAATTTAGGCAATGGAGTATCTGCTATAACAAATGCTAAAAACTTTGTGTCGGGAAGAATAGGAGGACTAACCAATATTAGTTTGTTTCAAACTGGAGAGTCGGCTTTCTTGATGTCAAGAGATGAAAAGATTAACAGTTCATCTAGTATTTATTCTATAACAGAAAATTATTCTTATTCAACCACGCAAAATAATCTTTTTACAGGCTTAAGTGGAATATTAGAGTTAGACAGTTCTATTTCTTTAGATAAAGATGGGAAAGTTTCAGTAACTTTAAATGGAAATCTAAAAGGTTCCATGGATGCCAATTCTACTGGTACTGTCGCTCTTCTGACAACAGGAAATTTTACACCTGATAATGCTCAAGAGGTCGCTGCAAATGTAGTAGCATCTTCACTTTCAAATTATGAAACAGGGACTTATAGTTTTTCCGATAGGGGTCCAACATCTTATAATTATACTTTAAATACAGGAACCAACTCTTTGGCTTTTTCTTTTGAATTTAATAATTCATCAAATACAGAACAAACAGGTAATATTCTTCACACAAAAAGTGCTTCAGTAAGCGCTTCAAAAGATAATGCAAATACAAAAGTAACTGTTAATGGAGAGTTGAAATATAATTCCAATGAATCATTTATAACAGAAACAGGAGATCCTACATCAAGTTCTCAATGGTTGGATTTAAGAAGAGAATTAAGTGGTATAAACTTTTTTGATTTAGCTACTGAGGCTTTGATAGATTTCACTGGGTGTGCAACAGGATATCAAATAAGTGGAATTTATTTAAATGAAACTCCTTTAGAAAGCGGGGTTAACAAAAATCCATTTGAAGGAATTATAAGCTACAACGTAAGTTTTGATAATAGAATAGATCTCAGCAGTGGTGAATTAACAGGGCTAACCGTTTCTATAAAGGATGATAGACCAATTCAAATAAGTGGCCTAGTTCCATCTCTTGCAGGTTTTGCTACGCAAAATTTAAAAGAAAGAAAAGTAGGATTATATTCTGTATCAGCAAGTTGTGATGGAGGAACGGGTCTATTAACAACCTTAGAATCAAATGTCAATAAATACATAAGCGGGGTATTTGACCAAGCTAAATCTGAATCTGTTTCAGATAATACAATATCATTTAATTTAACTAGGTACTACTAATATGGCAATAGATGGAATCAGATACGCGATTAATACTAGTTTTGTTAATAATGATAATTTATTAGCATACTATGATTTTACTAGTGGCACGGGAACCCCTTTGGATTTTACAGATGGAGTTGAAGCTGTTGTAAAGAATCAAAATCCAGCTTCTAATACAGGTGTTTTCACTGGTATCATAGTAGACTCTACAGCGGGAACTGAGAGTGCTGCTAGAACTTTTGCTACAGGTACATTTTTAAATAATAAAAAAGCGCGATTAAGTGCATCTAATTTAAAAATCTCTACAAGTTCTCTTAATTATAATTCACTAACAGCTATATTCGACTTTGAATTTGACACTGACAATCCAGTAACTGGAGGTGTTTTATTTGGTTCTTTAGATAAAAGTATTCAAACTATTAATGGAGAGACTATTACAGGCGCTAAAGGGTACAACTTTGGGATAACTGATAGAGGTAATTTGTTTTATCAGGGGTTTGATAGAGGAGAAGATTATATACATGTGGCTTCAGATATAGAGTTAGCTAAAAGAAATATAATTTCTTTTTCATTGGGTGCAGATACTGTTGAAATATCTAGAATTGATTATCTTAATGATAACATACATAAACAGAATTTTACAATTGATTCAGATTATATCTCTAACTCAGATCAGTTTTATTTAGGAGGCTCTAATAATTTTTACAGCACAACTAATGGTGATGATAAAAGTTTAAGTGGTTATTTAAATGAATTTGTATTGATATCTGGATACACTTCAAGTGAAATTATAAAAACGATAGGTAGTGGTATGATTGGTGAATATTTTTCAACCACTAGTGCTTCAACTACTAGAGAGGAAGTTACAGGTTACTCTGAATCTATAATATATAGGACAGGAATAACAGGATATGAATTCAATACAACTGGAACTTTGACTATTTCTACAGGTAGAGACATGCAAACAGGTTCATCTACAGCAGGAGGAACTCAAGCAGTAGTAGAGGGTGATAAATTCTTTAAATATTATGAATTAAATAATGGAACAGCTAAAACATTCTATAAAGAAGAAATAGGCTACTTAGACGCAACTTCTGGTTTTACTTATTCTCCTACAGGTTCAGGAGCTTTTGCTACATTAGGTCTTAGAGATGTGGGAACTAATATAGATACCCATGTAGAGACAGAAGGGCTTGATTCAGAGGGTGCTGTAACAATCAACTTATATGAATCTGTAGCTCAAACTGGAACTTTAAATGAAATAAGTGGCATAACACAAACCCCTCTAACTACAGTAGTTACAATCCCTGCTGTACCAGTTTCTGGTGTAAGATTAACTGGAAACTCACAAGATTTCAAAAAGGACTATATATACTATTTAGGTCAAAGATTATGATATACAACTACATATTATCTACTGGTGACACAAGTATGTCAGGTTCTTTGTCATCAGGATATGCTAATCAAAAAGATTTTAGTGCAAATTTTTTAGAAGATTTTTACTATGACTCTACTTTGATAACTGGTGTAAAAAACATGCAATTAGCCTCAAATGGTCAAACATTTTTTGAAGAGATACCAACGGAAACAGAGGCTATAAATGAAACTGTTTATCAGATATTTTCTGGAGATTTTTTCCTAAAGACTGGTGCTTCGGACGAGTTAGATAGAAACAAAATATTCGGGAGTTCAACCACTCCTTTTAAGGCGGGATATAATGTCGTTTACGAAAAATATACTGGTAAGTCTGCTATTGGATTAGGAACTGCTGCTGCTGATCTTGGTCCTGCTCTTAACTCTGGTATTAGTGGGGTTGAAGATGGTTTGACTTTTATAGATTATGATTATTTTTTAAATGGTCAAAAAGTTTATTCAGGAGTAGGTGTTGGGGTCTCTGCTGGAATTGGTACTCAGTTTGTATTGAATTTTGATAGCTCTAGTTATGGGGGAATAATCACAACAGCAAATAAATCAAATTTTAAAGCTTTTGCTTTTATAAAACAAGAAAGGCTTCATGATTTTACAGGATCAGCGCCAGATGTTTTTGGCTCTGGGTTTATAGAAGATCAAACTAATTTTTACTTAAATGGAGTAAAAGAAAATGATTCTATTTATTTGGAGCTATATACAGGTGTAAATACAATTAAGACAGGAGTTTCCGCAGGTTTATTTGATTTAGGTCTGGAAACAGAAATAGTTTATGTAAGTTTATGAGTTTAGAAACAGTAAGTAGCGTAGATATAAATTTTTCTAACGGCGGTGGACAACACTCGGCAAATATTACTTCTTTTTTAGACGTAAAAGATGCCGATGGACATCCCTCTCTTGGGGTTGTAAATGGGGATATTGGTTCTAGAAATTATTTTTCTAATGATGAAATAAATAACATTATGCAAAGATTTGTTTGCACTTCTGTTACTAAAAGTAAAAGCCCTGTAGGTACAACAGTTTCTAGAAAATATTCAGATGTAACATCGATGACGTTGAAATCGTATGTTGTTTTAGTAAGAGGATTGAATGCTCCTCCAGATAATACAGATAAATACGAAGGAATGTTTCCATTCTTTTCGGAAGTTAAAGGTAGTCCTTTAGAACCATTTCCTTCTGTTGGTATAAGAGAAATAGAAAATAAAAGAGTTATAGTAGCTGGGAAAATATACAATTACGAAAGCACTACAGTGTTGAGTGGTTTAAAGGTTGCTTTAGTTTATCAAAATGGAGAGCTTGTAAATGATTTGTGTATTAATGCAGACACAGTTACAGAAGGATATAAAAACTTACCTAATTTAACCTCATATGGTTTAAAATTTGGTTATACTCTCAACGAGTATATAGATATATTAAATTATGTAGGAATAACTCATAAAGGTTTAGAGAATATACCGAACAAAGATAAAATTTTGTTTCAAGTCTCTGGCTCTCTAGCAGACATAACCTCTGCTATAGCTTCCTTTTTTGGATTTTACTATTTTATTGATCCAAATACAGGTTTTTTAAATTTTATAGACAGTAATATTGCCGCCAATATATCTATCACTGATTATACTCAAACCACGAATGAAAATATAGTAAGCGCAACATTCTCTGAAGAGAAGTTTGCTCCAGAAATAGTGAACACGTATGTTGGCAGTACAGATAAGCAGGGCGCTGGCTCTCAAGATTCTCGTTTTTCAATGGGAGAGGGTAAAGAAAGAAATCTTGCCATGTTTAATGTTGAAGCAGAAAAATGGATACATTCCATTTATGAGAAAGGCGGAGACAATGATATTAGATTATCTAGATTAACTTACGCTTCATATTTTTCACTTTTTGCTAACAAACAGACAAGAGATGACACTGATTTATTTGACAAATATACATTTTTGTTAATGCTTTTTAAAGAGGGTTATGGAGGAGGTGGAGGAGGTATACCTGACACTTATGATTTTAAAGCTCTTTATAGAGACGAATTATTTAAATATTATTTAGATAGGGCTAGTGTAGATACAAGACCAGCAGATAAAGGAAAACATAGAGATAAGGGTGGTGTTTTAGAACCAATAGGTGCAAAATCAGAATATTTTAGCAGTGACGGTACGAGGCAAATAAAAGATGAGAGAGTTGGTAGATTTATTAAAGACAAACTAAAAGTTAAATATTTACAAGGGATTCCATCAGGCTATAACAGAACTACAGGAAGGTTAGATTCTTATATACATTATTTAAAAAGTGACAAAGATAGCCCTATGAAATATCCTAGTGAAACTCCTCTTTATGGTTTCTTAAAAGGGTTTTTTGAATTTGCTGGAGGTATATATGTTTCCTCCGCCATGGGCGTTTCAGATTTAGATGAATTAGATATAAGTAATTCCAGAGGTTTAAATATATTGGGCATTTTTAATAAAAATGACAGGTTGGTTGATAAAGCACCGTTACAACCTTTGGGTAATTGGTTGAATGAATATACTAGATTCAGAGCAGGAACAGTTGGTGAATTAGCTGCTGTAGCTAATCAATTGGGAGAAGATGTAGGAGATTTTCATGTCGTTGGAATTAAACCTTGGGCAACTTTAGATCAAAATCAACAAGGAAAAATAGATAAAGGTCTTACCACTCCTCTGGAAAGCTTAAAAAATAATACAGAATTCTTAGGTGAAAACACCGAGAAATTTGGCCTTGGTCATGACGTAGAATTTGAGCAAAATGGACAAAATATCTTTAATTATATTAGACAGCAGATAATAGGTCCAAGTAACGATAGATATGAAGACGCTATCGCTGATAAAAAACTTCAATTGCAATTAACTTACAGACTGTCAAAACAAGACCCTCAAGAAAAAACACAAAAAGCTGAAGAAGACAAACAGTTAGTAGGTCAACCTGTAGATCAAGAAAAATTAAATGATTTACTTCAAAGATATGATTTAAAATCATTTGTTATTGATGCACCAAAAACTGAAGAGTTTACACCTCTAAGTGTGCAGTCAGCAAGTGGTTCTGTCGTTGAAATGACAGCACTGAGAAATGTTTCTTTAAAAGAATACAACTCTGTAAACATAAAACCTTTAAAGTCTTCTTCTAAGACTATCTATGGACTTGAAGTACCAAATGAATTTAAAGTTACAACAAACTCGTTTTCTATAAAAGTAGCTTCAGACGGAATAACTACAACAATAGGAGAATCTACATTAAAACTTCTTCCTCCAGACAGACAGTTTATGATATCTCTAGAGATGGAAGCCTTTGGAACGCCTTCAATAAATCCAAGGTTAAAGGCTGCTCAAAGAAACTTCTTGGGATTGTAATATTATTTTTGAGATTTTCTAATCAGAGCTATAAGTATTCTGCATTCTTTTGCTGGAATATCGCCAAAATCATTCCACTCTTTAATGTCTTCGTTCTTGTAAGTCTCGCTTTTCCACAAAGTTCTCAAGTAATTTTTAAAATCATCAAAGTCTGTAATGTTAAGAACTTCTGATAGTGTCTTCTGAAGAGTTCCTGTAGGGGTAATAGCAAAAATTTGAGAAGCTGTACCTGATTTCTTTTTAATAGGGGTTTTGTTTTCAGATTTATCTATCTCGTCTGCTCCAACAATATGAACACCTAAATAATTTCTAACACATCTTACAAAAGCTCTATTGCAAGCAATAGTTTCTAAAAATTTAGCGCAGAAAGAATCTGTATTATCTAAAGTTGCATTTGCTGTATCAGAGTAAATTACAGAATATTCAGAGACACACTCATAATTATTGCACCAAGTTATAGTGCATTTAGCTACAACATATTCTTCTGTAACATTAGTTATATCAAAGTTTACTGATGTATATCCTCTTAATTTTGCTAATTCTTTTATACCTCCAAGCATTACTAAAAGTTGATTATCTCTCAACCCATCAATTGTGGTTGGCACATCCATCTTTCTAGCTTCAAACCAATCTTTATTAGCATAAAGAAATTCAGGCTTTATCATGGCTCTCCAATCAACAGACCCGTCCTGATTAAACTTGTAATCTACATTTTCCAATAAACCGTGGGCATCCCGCTTGTAGATATCAGGACCGTAAATTTTCTTTTTACTCATCAGCGGTATTATAAACCATACACCACTCTAAGTCAAGAAATAAATCTTCTTCATTCTTGCGGCCATTTCTATCGAAGTGGCTTTGATATACATTATTTCCACAAACAATATCCTTCTTGCTTTTTAATTTTAAAGAATTTAAATTAACTCCCTTTAGTAGTTTTTTACCTTCTTTTATTAATGCAGGGTTTCTGTCTTTTTGTATTAAAAAATCAAAAAACTTAGTTCTTTCTCTATTTAAATAGTTATCGTCCGTGCAGACCAAAGTAGATTCTACACCTACTTTTTTAAGTAGAAAAACAAAATCTTCGTCGAAAGATGGTGCTTCGTAAGTAAGTTTTTGAATTTTTTGAGATTGTAAAATATCAATACTTAAAGGTTTATTTACTGTAATTTCTACAGGTGTAAATTTAATTATATGCCTTAATACATCTTCATTGTGATCTAAATCCATTCTAACTAAAGTTGGGCCTCCTTGAAAATTTGTAATTTCTGATGGAACAACTTCAACGCATTTAATCATTGATCTCGCCCCCATATGGAAAGTTTTTTCTTTTATAGCTTCGTCTATTCCAAGGACATCTAAAACAGCTTGAGCTATTTTTTCTGGTTTAATAAAGTTAATAGTTTTAGGATGCTCCTCTAAAGCAAAAGATGGTCTATTACCCCCTCTATCGGATTCTATAGCGATAGCTTTACTTTTTTTGTTCCAAAGCGGGTCACATGTATTTGCATAAGTGTGTGAGTATATACCAACAACAGGTTTATCAAAGGTTGAGGCTAAATGAATAGGGACACTATCAATTCCTACATGACCTAAAGATTTTTTAATGATGTAGCTACTTTGTTTTAGAGAAAAGGTTGGAATATGTTTATCTACCCCATCGATAGTCTCTTCGCCAAAAGCCCCTATCTGTATTATTTTTATATCGCCCAGTTTGGGTTTCAATAATTCAATAACCGCTGGCCAAAAATTGTATTCTTTCGCTTGAACTTTTTTATCATTATGAATTGTAATATATTTATCAAATGGAACGGGGAAGAAGTGAGGCTTAATTACTGGTTGGCCAATTCTAACTCCACAACATTTTGCATATTCTTCTGCTAAATGACTCATCTTAATTTAAATTGTGTTTTATCTTTTCCATTGTGGGTGTAACTGTAAGTTTTTTGAGTTGTGGCATGAGGTAAAAAAGCTATATCAAAATGACCTAGGTCTCCGCCACGACCCTCTAATACATAACAGTTGTCTATCTGAGGTTGATAAGGTAAAACCTTTTCTAGATCAGGATTGTCGTCAATCATGTGGAAATATTGAGGTTTTGTAAAAACATAAATCTTTTTATCTGGATAAAGTCTTTTTACATTATGAATCAAAGAATTTATCATCAAAACATCTCCAGCAGAATCTGGTATAACAATAGCTAATCTATTTTCTCTTCCCTCATCTCCTAGCAAATCATCTAAAGTTAGAGCTTGTTCGATCTTTGGTTTGTTGGAATTTTCCAACTGTAAAGGTTTTTGAAGGGAAAATAAAATATGTTTTAATTTATTTGCTATAACTGGAATTGAAAAAGTGTTTTGCACATATTTAACACCATTAGCTATAATCTTATACTTTTCAGCATCAGTCATCATATAAACCTGTTTCAATTTTGCAGCTATATCAAAAGGACAGGTTGAGGCTTTTACAAATTGCGTTTGAGGTTCTCTGTACTCATTCCATTTTAAAGGGAGTCCTCCTTGGTGTTCGTAGCAAGAATCAGTACCGCAAGAATATTCAGTTACTAGTGTGATCAATCCAGCGGCTTTAGCTTCTTGGATTGGAAGTTCTTGCCCTCCACTTGTAAATGGATGACAATATACATCCATACAGTTATAGATTTCGTTTAGCTGAGTTTCAGTAACACCCTTTCCGCTAGTTTTTGTTTTTAGAGATTTGTCTGTTCCGCAAGCTGGACATTTTAATTCCTCCCCTACGTATGGATGAACGTGATAATGATCACATTTATGACAAAGGTATGTGGCTAATACATCTTCTTTATCTACATTTTTTTCTTTTAAATATCTAGGAATATCCCATCCTTGTCCAACTTCTGACCAATCAGTGTGTAGTAATAATTTTGGTTTGGCTTGTGGATTTTTTTCTTTGAATTTTCTAAAACCATCTAGCAAATTTGGTACTGATTTTCTAAGTTGATTTTTGAAAACAAACCCAATGACATAGTTGTCAGACAAATTAAATCTTTTTCTTATTTGGTCTCTATTGTCAAGAGGTTTAAAGTTAGTATAATCAACAGCTCCATGCAGCGTTTCCACATTTTTGCGCCCAAGTTTTTTCATCTCCTGTTCTGCGAACGATGCCCACACTAGCATTTTATCGCAGTGAGGTTCCATTTGCAGAGCTTGATCTAAAATAGGTACGCTATCTAAAGTGGTCCAAAGAATTTTATTTATTTTATTCCACCAAGGTTTTTGTTCGTATTGAGGGAAAGCCCAGATGTCTTCTACTCCAATATATATATCAGGTTTGCAGTCTTCTACAATTTCATCTATAGCATATCCTCCATACGAATTATATCTTTCTTTTAAACCATCTCCTTGTATCTGCTGTAAGATGTTAGGATGTTGATTTAATGTACCATAAGACTTCCAAGGTGTTAAAAGGTCTGTTCCGAACCTTACTCCATTAGCCGCTTCAAATACTTCTATATTTGGGTCTTGATGAAGTGCTAGTAATATATTTCTGGCATTCTTACCGAAGCCTGTAACCATCCGAGAATGGTTAGAATGAAATAAAACTTTTAATTTTTTAGAAGGGGACTTCTTCGTCATCGTCTTCGTCTATTTGGGGTTCTTTTGGCGCTGGTTTTTTATACTCTTTTTTGGGCAATGCAGAAGACTCAAATGACTGCTTTATAAATTCTTTTAATAGTTGAGCTAATACTTCAACTTCTCCCGCTTCAAGAGGGATTCTAAATATTTGTGTAGAATTTCTAGTAATGTTAATACCAAAAGCTGGAGTCTCATACCATTTGTCTCCGTCTTTTTCTTTGACCTTGCGTTTTTTATCCCAAGGAGCAAATTTAATTATAGTAGTATCTTGATCTTTTTTATGGAATGCAACAAAAGGTATTCTGTTTTTAAATGAAGATAAGATATCACCTGCCTCTATAAGCGATAAAGCTGTAGTAGCAGATTTCTCAGGGTTTTTTGCATTCTCCTTGAAAGAACCTGTTTTTCTATTGTCATTCCAGCTATATTGCTGGATCATTGAAACAAAAAGCACGGGTTTATCGTTCTTGCCTTTATTTATAGAAAAACTAAAAGCAGCCCCTTGATTTTTAGAGTTTGGCTTATAAAGAGTAAAATTCATTGAATTAGTGTAAAGTTATTTAGATAATCTATTGTAGTATGGCATTTAATAAAATTCAACCTGAACAGATACAATTAGCTACTTTTTTCAGCAATTCTGGTGATATAGCTATAAACCAGACTGACACTGGAGTTAGATTGAATTTATCCAGATCAATTACTGGAAATTTTAATTTTACAGGAGATGGCTCTAGACCATTCAAAGTGAATGAAAAACCTGTATTGGCACTAACCCAAGCCGCGGATTCTTCTTACACTTTTGAAAGCGGAAGTTTTGCTATTAATGGATCAGTAAACACTCTTATGAGTGGTATAAATAATGTTGGTATAAATGTTCAGTCTGTAAACTCCAGTGGAAACGCTTCTAACAATACTATAATTAATGGTGAATCATCTACAATTGGTAGTGGATCTCAAGATTGTTTCGCCGTAGGTAGGCAGGTAACCTTTACAAATCCTACTACTGGAGCCGTAGTTTTTTCAGACTTTGCGGGATCTAATCCTGCTGAAACAAAGGGAAATGATTCTTTTTTAGTTGATTTTACAGGAGGCTCATATTTTGAGGGTGGAAAGACTTATCATTTAAATGATGTACATGTAAGTGCTTCTACATCAGGGTTGTATTCTGGAGATTTAAATGTCTTGGGAGATACATTCATGGGAACATCAACAGTTATTACTCGATGGAGTGGGCAAACTATAAATTCACAATCAGGTAGTATGATGGTGAGTGGAGACAAGCTAGCTGTATATCTTTTAGGAGCTTGGTATGGTATAGGGACGGCAGATATGACCGCACTCTAATCAAAATCTACCTTAATATCTTTTGTTTCAAAGGTTTTCTTTTGACCAAGTTCGGATGTGTGTTTTTTGCCGCCTGTTGATTTTGAGTAATTTTCGAGGGCTTTTTGTTTTACTGGATCTACGCCACCATTAGCCTCTGCCCTACGTTCGCTTAGTTCTGCTGAGTAGTCTAATAGGTCTCCTACAGTACCCTTCATATTGGCCGTCTTCTCAACATAGTTATTTGCACTAAAAGGATCATCACTGGCTGATACGGCCATATTTGGAGCAAAGAAGACCCTTTCCCACTCAACCCCGTCTTTGGAGTAAGTATGAGGGTCGTTCATAGACTGAATAACTTCCTCATACTCCTCCTCGGTAGGGTGTTTGTAGATGTAAATAGGCATTAATCAACAGAGATTTCTCTTCTCTCACTTACACATTTTTTAGGTAATGTGATTGTAAGTAGCCCGTCTTTTGTGGTTGATTTGATATGGTCAACTGAGACAGCTCCATATAAATTTAATTTTAATTCCTTTTCACGGCTATCATTTTTAGCTTTAACTTCTAAAACTTCATTTGTAGCAGTGATAGTGATGTCATCTTTCGAAAATCCTGCAAGCTCTGCTTCAGCCACATAGACATCTCCAGATTCTTTCATTGTTATATAATTCTTTGGTGCATTTCCAAATACATCAAAGAGCGAGTCGTATAAATGGGTGTTTAATTTGTAATTCATAATGCTTATAGTATTAACATAATTTGTGCCATAATTCAAACACTATATATATAGTCTAATATAGAATTTATGGTCTTTTTATAGGTAAATTTGTCACGCAATTTTGTCCCTTCTGTGTTAACTTGTCCCACTTTTTCCTCGGCCTGTTCCATTGCTGAAATTATAGATTTCCCATCTAGTTTGTAATAATTACCTTGATTGAATGGAGCGCCTTCTTTGAAAAAGACATTATCGTAACAGGGCTGCTTACCAATAGGATCTACAAGTATTGAATTTTCTTTTGTCGCCCAGTCTTTGTGAGAGCTACAATTACTAACTATGGACCATTTGCCTAATGCTGTAGCATTAAATGCTGGCAAATTCCAACCCTCTCCGTTCGATAGCCCAGAAAGATCAATGTCGATGTTGTTAATTAACATATTGACCTCTTCATTTGTTTTAAGAAATGGTAAAAAATTAATATTATTCCAATGTTGATTCATTGTACAAGAGTTAATAGCTTGCTGCATTTGCTCTTGATTTAAAAAAGAGTTATTTACTAAACAACTAAGTTGATATTTTGGATTATTTCCATATTTATTTAGCCATAATTGAATTAAAGCTTGAGTATTTTTTCTTCTTTCAAATTTTCCAATTAAACTAAAATGAGTTATATCCTCATCAAACTCTTTAGGTATTTCTTTAAAATCTGGATCAAGACCTAGAGGTATAGCAGACACATTAGTGCATCCTTTTTCTTTAAATACATTCGCTGCTTCTGTCGAAGAAAAGAAAACATGTTTTTGCATCTTAGCAATATTCACTTCTTCTTTTGTAGGAGAATCTAATTCATAAAAAGTATATAAATATTGGTTTTGCCCTAATGTTTTTTCTGAACCATTTAAGTGCCAGAGTTTTAAAGTTGGAATATTTTTATCAAGCTTTGCCAGTCTTTGAGCGGCTATAGAAGAAGTCCACTGTTTAAATTCGTTGTCTATCGAACTAAATGCGGAAAAATCACCTTGATCTCCAATTGGAAATAAATTTAAATCAATGTCACTGTTTTTTAAAACCCGTAAAAAATTTATAGAAACATTCCCAAAACTTAAAGAATTTATAGGTGCTTCAAAGTTTAATTTTTTCATTTTCTATTTTAGATTTTATTTCTTTTATAGCTTTATCGTGAATATTTATACAACCTTGAGCGGAAAGGTTTACTTTTTCTGCGACTAGTTTCCAAGGTTTTAATTTGCAACCTTTGCCATTAAAATATCTTTCGTTAAAAATAGTTTTAAGTCTTTCGTCTTTATGCTTCATTATTAAGTTTAATATTCTTTTAAATGAGTCATTAAACACACAATTTTCATCAGGAGTCTTAGATCTATCCTTGTGACTATTTTTCCTTTGCTCTTCTCTTTCCTCAAAGCTAACTAATCTTGAGTTTTTTTTATTTTTTGTTTTTTGAGTTAGGCACATATACTTGGTTTTATTAGCCAAGTGTGTAGAAAATTTAGCTTTTTCAGGTTTATATTCTAAAGCGGCTCTATAAATGACATAATCTTTATCCTGCATAATATCGCTTATTTGATTAAAAGAAAGGCTATTGTAGCCAAATTTTTTAAGCATATCTACATAAATACCAGAATGCCTAGAAATTAGCTCTTGTAAAGCCAATTCATCATTATCTTTCTTAACCAATGTAGTTAAGTCAGTGTCTGTCAGAGATTTAGTCAATAATTTACTATAGGGTCAAACGAAAAAAAATCAACTTTTTTTTGACTTTTTCTTGACAGCGTTAAAAATATTCCTACCGTACGTAATCAGTAAGGTTACGATATAACGAATATCTTCACTCTCTTAACGTAACCTATACGAAAAATATTTATATTACTTCGTAATATATAAATATTTTAGCTTCGCTTATTTTTTTTAGAAAAACTTAGTTGACTTAATTCTCTGGCCGTATAACCTCGTGTAAATTTACGCAATGATTTTTGAAGAACAAGTATCCAGAAAGCCAGATCATTACCCATGGGCGCAAGAGTTTATCGAAGCTATGCACAATGGGTTTTGGACTGATAAAGAGTTTAGTTTCACAAGCGATGTCCAAGATTTTAAAGTAAATCTCAACGAGACCGAAAAAGAGATGGTGATTAGAACATTGTCTGCAATAGGACAAATTGAGGTCGCTGTAAAAAAGTTTTGGAGCAAGCTTGGAGATAATTTGCCACATCCTAGTTTAACAGACCTCGGCTATGTTATGGCAAACATAGAGGTTATCCACAATAATGCTTATGAGCGCCTACTAAAAGTTTTAGGTCTTGAAGATGTTTTTGAGCAAAATTTGAAATTAGATTTTATAGAAGGTCGTGTAAAATATCTTAGAAAATACAATCATAAGTTTTACAAGGATTCAAAAAAACAATATGTTTATTCGATCATTCTTTTCACGCTTTTTGTGGAGAATGTTTCTCTGTTTTCGCAGTTTTATATTGTTAACTGGTTTAATCGTTATAGGAATGTACTTAAAGATACTGGACAGCAAGTCAAGTATACGAGAAATGAAGAGAATATTCATGCGTTGGCTGGGATTATGATTGTAAATACAATTAGGGAAGAGCATCCAGAATTATTCGACGAGGAGTTAGAGGAAAGAATTTTGCAAGAAGCTCAAGCTGCTTTCAAAGCAGAATCAAAAATTGTTGATTGGATGATTAATGGATTTAATGAAAAAGGTTTGAGCGCTCCAGTTTTAAAAGAGTTTATAAAAAATAGAATCAACGAATCTTTAGAGCAGATAAATTTTAAAAAAGCTTTTGAGGTTGACAAGTCCTTGTTAGAAGATACAGTATGGTTTGAAGAAGAATTATTAGGCAATAATGCCACTGACTTTTTCCACACTAGACCTGTGGAATATGCAAAAAATTCTCAAACATTTGACGCTGACGATTTATTTTAATGAAAGACTACTACTGGTTAAACGAAGATTCTATAAAATTTCTTGAGAGAGGCTATCTTAAAGAAGGAGAAAGCCCAGAAAAAAGAATAAGAGACATAGCTGAAGCGGCTGAAAAATATTTAAAACAAGGAGGTTTTGCCGACAAGTTTGAAGGATATATGAAGCAAGGTTTTTATTCTCTTGCTAGTCCAGTGTGGTCAAATTTTGGCAGGTCTAGAGGTTTACCAATCTCCTGTAATGGTGTTTACATTGAGGATAAGATGCATTCTATTTTAGAAAAACAAGCTGAGGTTGGAATGCAAACAAAACATGGATCAGGAACTTCTGGTTACTTTGGTTCTCTTAGAGGTAGAGGCGTACCTATCAGTGTTGGGGGAGTATCTGCTGGGGCTGTTTATTTTATGGAGTTATTTGATAAGGTGGCATCCATAGTTTCTCAAGGACACGTTAGAAGAGGATCTTTTGCTGCCTATCTTCCTATCGATCATCCAGACATAGAAGAGTTTCTTAGAATTAGAAGTGAGGGTAATCCAATACAAGAAATGTCCTTTGCGGTTTGTATAGATGATGAGTGGATGCAATCTATGGTTAACGGAGATAAAGATAAGAGAAAAGTTTGGGCTAATGTTATAAAGAAAAGATTTGAAACTGGATATCCTTATATTTTCTTTACAGACAACGCAAACAAGCAAGCCCCAGAATGTTATAAAGATAAAGAGTTAAAAATACATGCATCAAATCTCTGTAGTGAGATAGCACTCCACTCATCAGAAGAAGAGTCTTTTGTTTGTTGTCTATCTTCTCTTAATTTGCTTCGATGGGATGAGATAAAAGAAACCGACGCTGTAGAAACTCTAGTTAAATTCTTAGACGCTGTCATGGAGGAATACATCTATAAAACAGAAAATATTCCCTTTATGAAATCTTGTCATAACTTCGCTAAAAGACAAAGAGCTTTAGGCATGGGTGTGTTAGGATGGCACTCTTTGCTACAATCAAAAATGATTTCTTTTGAAAGTATGGAAGCTAAATTTTTGAATGCTGAAATACATAGCATAATAAAAGATAGAGCAGATAGAGCGACTCATGAATTAGCTGAGGAGTTTGGAGAGCCAGAATATCTTAGAGGTTATGGAAGAAGAAATGTAACCACCATGGCAATAGCTCCAACAACATCTAGCTCATTTATACTTGGTCAGGTATCTCCTTCAATAGAACCTCTTAACAGTAATTATTTTACCAAGGATTTAGCCAAAGGTAAGTTTACTTTTAAAAACAAATTTTTAGAAGATCTTTTGCAAGAAAAGGGTAAAAATAACCAGACTACTTGGAAGTCTATTTTAGTTAAAGGTGGGTCTGTTCAGCATTTAGATTTTTTATCAGAGGAAGAAAAAGCTGTTTTCAAAACTTTTGGAGAGATTTCACAAAAAGAAATTGTTATTCAAGCTGCACAAAGACAAAAACATATTGATCAAGGGCAAAGTTTAAATGTTATGATTGCTCCTAAATGCCCACCAAAACAAGTTAGTGAGTTGCTAATTTATGGTTGGGAACAAGGTGTTAAAAGTTTTTACTATCAAAGGAGTGCTAATCCTAGTCAAGAATTGGCTAGATCTATACTTGATTGTAACTCTTGCGAGGGTTAATTATAATACAGTTCATGAATATACTTCAAATAGGATGTAATGTTGGCGACGATGAACATTCAGAATTAGTAAAAAATGCAAAATCCGCTGTACTTGTTGATGCAAATCCAAAATGCATAGAAGCAAGCAAACAGATATATAAAGATTTTGATCATGTAACGCATGAAACGTTAGCTGTTATACCTGTAGATATTAGAGGTAGGAAAATAGAACTTTTTCAAGAAGAAGAAAAAGAAACTTCAGGTTGGGCATCGGTTTACCCAAACTTTGTAAAAGCTCACTGTCATCATTCTAATTTAAAATCTTTTGAAGCAAAAACGACAACGCCCTCTAAGCTTTTGAATAAATACAATAAAACTGATTATCTAATAATAGATACTGAAGGTTTAGATTTGCTAAATATATTTTCTATAGAGCTTAGTTTATTAAAAAATTTAAAAACTATAGTTTTTGAACTAATTCATTGTGATGGAATAGTATCCACAGGCCCAAAAGCTGGAGTTTTAGTCGCTTATATTAGGAATATCGGTTTTTCAAAGATAGAACAAAAAAGTTACAATCTTTATTGTTCTAAATAGTTCCTTTTCATTTTTATTAGTGTATATACAGTCACTATGGCTGAATTATACACAATAATAACAGAGGAACAGGATACGCAAGATCCCGACTTTACGACAGATGATACCTTGGCTTTTATTCTTGGTAGAATCGACGAAGAAATCTCTGAAGATTAGTTGATAAAAACAAAATTAATCTTAAAATAGAGAAGTCAGGGATTAAGCTCCTTGAGGTCATAGTATGCCTCTGGGTCAAAAAATTTTTGGCTCAGAGGTTTATGATTACTTTTGCTATAACTGTCGCAGACGAATTTTTTGAATTTAAAAGGCTAATAAATTCTCTACAGCCTTATGTTTACCCGCAAGAAGAAATAGTCATTTTAGCGGATGAAAATAAAGTAACCCAAGAGATAAAAGATCATTGTGACCTATGTGGATTAAAAATTAATTTTTTTAATTTTCAAAATGATTTTTCTGAGTTTAAAAACGAGCTTTTTAATCTATCTACAAAAGATTATTTATTTCAAATTGATGCTGACGAACAAATACCTCCATCCCTTATACATATATTAAGACAAGTAGCCTCTCAAAAGAGAGTTGATTTACTTTGGATTCCTAGAATAAATATTGTTCAAGGAGCTACGGAAGAAGATGTTCAAAATTTTAATTGGAATATAAATGAACTTGGTTGGGAGGGTTTTCCAGACTATCAATCTAGATTTGTATCAACAAAAGGTGATATAAGGTGGAAAAATAAAGTACACGAGGTTTTAACTGGAGCTAAAAATGCAGCAAGGATAGAAGAAAAACCAATAGAGCTTTATTCAATTCTTCATGTTAAACATATAGATAAACAAAAAAAACAAAATACTTTATACAATTCTATTTAGTATGAATCTTATTACAACTTTCACCAAAGAAATTTATGAAATATGTGGTCATAAGTTTTTGGAATCTTTCTTATTAACTCAGCCTACTCACAAGCTTTATGTATTTTTTGAAGATGAGACTGATTTATATACTGAAAAAACTCCAGACTGGTTAAGTAAATATAATAAACATAAAAACATTAAATTTTTCAATTTAATGAATTATGAGTACAAAGATTTAAAGATTGTAGATTTTGTTGATTCAAAACTAAAACATAAAATAAATTTTACTGACGAATACTCAAGCCCAAGGAGCGTAAAATGGTTTAGACCCGTGGCATCCATTCAATATGCATCAGAATTAATTGACGATCAGTTCTGTTGGATTGATGCAGATTGTATTTTAATCAAAGAATTTACAGATGCTTTTTTTGATGATATTTTAGGTGGTTATAATATGGCGTACTTGGGGAGAGAATTTTTCAAAGTTATGAGGCATGGAGCTTATATTGATGGAAAATATGTTTGTGTCAATGTTGCAGAAGCCACAAAAAAAGATACACATACGGAGACTGGGTTTATAGGCTTCAATGTGGGATTAAGTGGAACAAGAGATTTAATTTTAAGCAATTTTGATTATTGGGTTAGTGGAGAAGTTCTTTCTTTTGAATTTAAGACAGATTGCCATACTCTTGATGCTGCGATAAAAAAACATGGTTTAAAATATAATAATTTATGCGAGCCAATGGGGGAAATATCTCCGATAGGCAGTAAAGTCGTTGAGGCTAGTGTTTTAGGAGAGTTTTTAGCTCATGAAAAAGGTATGATTGGCCCTATACTGTATGAAAGAAATTCTTTGAATTAGTAATATGATTCCAATATCTATCCCACATTTGTATAAAGAGGATAAAAAATTAGCAATCGAAGCTATAAAAAAAGGTTATATTTCTCAAGGTAAAAATATAAAGCTATTTGAAGAAAAAATGGCTGATTATTGTGGTAGAAAATATGGCGTTAGCTGTAGTAATGGGACCACGGCTCTTTATTTGGCTATAAAATCTTTGAATTTGCCAAAAGGGAGCGAAATAATAATACCTTCCCTAACAATAATATCTTGTCTTACAGCGGTATTAGAAAACGGTTTAAAACCTGTTTTTTGCGACTCAGATTTAAAAACATGGAATCTTTGCTTCTCTTCTTTAAAAAATAAAATTACCGATAAAACTTCAGCAATAATGGTTGTTGATATGTATGGACTTATGGTTGATTCACATCAGTTGCAAAATTTCAGACTTGAATTCCCTGAAATTAAAATAATAGAAGATGCTTCAGAAGCTCATGGATCTGAAAGTAATAATAAGAAGGCTGGTTCATTAGGAAATGTAAGCACTTTCTCTTTTTACTCCAATAAAATAGTTACCACAGGAGAAGGGGGAATGATTTTAACTGATGATAAAAAAATCTATGAAAGATTGTGTGCTTTGAGGAATTTAAATTTTATCGATAGAAAAAAATACATCCACTCTGACACGGCTTTTAATTTTAGGCTTAGTAATATCCATTGTTCTTTGGGATTGGGACAAATAAAAAATATAAAAAAAACTTTAAAAGCGAGAAAAAGAATTGCAGATAGGTATAGGAAAAACTTAGAAGGCAATAAAAACATTCAGCTTCCTTTAGATAAGAATAATGTTTATTGGTATTTTGCTATTTTAATCAAAGAAAAAAAAGATTTACTAATAAAAAAATTAATAGATAATAATGTAGATTATAGACATCTTTTTCATCCTTTGCATAAACAACCGTTTGTAAAAGAACAACAAAGCTTACCTAATTGTGAATTTTTATATGAAAAAGGTATAATTTTACCAACTTATACAAAATTAAAAAACAAAAAAATTGATTTTATCTGCGATTTAATAAATGAAACTTAATTTAGCTTCAGGTCAAGACTATAGACAAGGTTATATAAATATTGATAACAAATCAATGTACCATGGGTATATGCAAGTTGACCACGAGGCGGATGTTTTAACTATGGATTGGCAGGAAAATACAGTAGAAGAAATTTTATTGTCTCATTTTGCTATGTATATAGGGTTACATGAAATGCAACCTCTTTTAAAAAAGTGGTATAAATGGTTGAATAAAAACGGTAAACTTGTGATAGAAACTGGCAATTTAAAATCAATATGCCAGACTATATTGTCTAGTGATGACCCAAATATCATAAATGGAAGTAACGGTGCTATTCAACTTTTTGGAGATGAAACCACAGTTGGTCATAAATGGTGTTGGTGTCCAACAACTTTAAGTCCTCTTTTATACAATGCAGGATTTTCTAAAGTAGAAGAGAAAGAAGCTTACATCCATCATAACCCTTCTAGAGATTTTCTATTGGTTGCATTTAAGTAGATTTATTTTTAATACTAGTTATAATAAAATGATATTATGAAAGAAGATAGAGAAATAAAAAACTGTAATGTTTGTGTTATAGGTGGAGCTGGATTTATAGGGTCACATCTCGTTGATTATTTAATAGATGAAAGAGGGTGTAATGTAACAGTTTTAGATAATTTAATTACAGGTAAAACAAAAAACATTCACGAAAAAGCGAAGTTCATATGGGCAGATATAAGAGATGAAGAAAGCGAACTTGTAAGAATTTTTAAAAAAGAAAACATTGATTATGTTTTTAACTACGCTGCTGAACCATATATTCCTGAGTGCTTTGAAAGACCAATGCACTTTTTTGATATTAATGCAACTGCTGTACTAAAAGTTTTAAACGCTTGCCAAAAATCTAAAATAAAAGCTGTTCTCCAAGTTTCTTCGGCGGAAATATATGGGGACATGAAAGGAAAAATAAAAGAGACCGATGCTGTTGAAGCTCATTCTACATATGGCGTTTCAAAATTAGCTGCTGATGGTTTAGTTCAGGTAAGATGGAGAGAAGCTAATGTTCCAGCAATTTCATTAAGACAATTTAATTGTGTAGGAGAAAGAGAAACTCATGAATACGTTATCCCAGAGATTATTTCTCAGCTAGCGAAAAGCAATGTTGTTAATTTAGGGAACAACTCTTTTAGAGATTTTCAATATGCTGGAGACGCAGCTAAAATGGCTGTAGAACTTCTTGAAAAAGGTCAATTTGGAGAGGTTTACAATATGGGTAGTGAGGATGGAATTATGATATATGAATTGGCAGAACTTATTGGGAGGCTTATGGGTCACGAAGAAACTATTATACAGACAGAGGATTCTCGCATTCGCCCTTGGGAAATTTGGCATTTACAATCAGATAATACCAAACTTAATAATGTTATAAAAAGCCGACCTAGTGTTTCTTTAGAGGAGGCTCTTGAAAAAACAATCAAATATTTCCACGAAAATGGCAGCAAGTGGGATTGGTAAAAAAGTACATATAGCTACATCTAGAGAAATTGACTATGAGTGTATAGATTAGGCAAAAAAAAATATCCCCAAAGGTTTTCAAATAGCAGACTGCTAAGATAACTATGGAAAAAATAACTTTTGTAATACCCGCTAGGAATAATTTAGAACTATTAAAAGTAGCGTATGATTCTATTAGAAAATTAAAAACGAATCATTTCATACTAGTTCTAGATGATGCTTCTATTGATGGAACTTCAGAATGGATCGATTCCCTAAATGATGAATTTTTGTTAACTTACAAAAATAAAGGACCAAAAAGGGTGGGAATAGTCGGAATGTTCGACAAAGGAATAGAGATTGCTCCAACAGATATAATAATGGCGTTTCATGCAGACATGGTTGCAGCGCCAGATTTAGATGATCATGTTTTAAAACACCTGAAAAAAGGTACAGTTGTTTGTGCTACTAGGGCTGAACCTCCTATACATCCAGATGGTCCAGAAAAAGTTTTAGTAGATTTAGGAGCAGAGGTTGAAGATTTCAACTATAATAAATTTGTAGAATGGCTTCATAATGATTACAAACCAAAACATAAAGATTTAACAACTAAAGGCATGTTTGCCCCTTGGTGCATGTATAAATCAGACTTTCTTGCTGTAGGAGGCCATGATGAATTATTTGCCCCACAAAGCAGAGAAGATAGCGATCTGTTTTATAGATTTTATTTAAATGGCTATAAACTAATTCAAACTTGGGAAGGGTTAGTTTATCACTTTACATCTAGAGGTAGTAGATTCAATAAATACTCAGGTGGTGCTACAGGGGTTGACTCTCCAGAGTGGAAATATACAAACCTTAAAAACGAAAGAAATTTTTTTAGAAAATGGGGAACAGATGTAATTTTAACAGAACTTTTGCACCCAATTATAAAAGCTAAATTTGATATTGGCATAGTTTGCAGAAATTGCACTCCTGAACTTTTAAACATCCTAGAGCCTTTCTGTAGCGTCTTTTACAGTGATTGTAGTAAAGATGAAATAGAAAAATATATAGAGGATGAACAGCCTAAAACTTTATTTAATTTAAATGATAGAATTAAAAAAATTAGTGATTTAAAATATCATCAAACTTTAATTTACATAGACGCAAGGGGTTTTAATCAAAAAGACTACGATACAATTTATAACATGTCTACTTACATAAACGATTGTCCAAATAATATTTCTTTAGGACAAGCAATGGTTATAATAATAAATGATAAAAAAAACTTTCAATATTTAAATAAATGAAATTATTAGTTACAGGAGGAACAGGATTCGTAGGTTATAACTTGTGTAAAAAACTTATAGGAGATGGTCACGAAGTTATAAGTATAGATAATTATTCTACAGGTAAAGAAGTAAATGAGGTGGATGGAGTAACTTATTATCATTCTGATATAGCTTATGGCATAAATAAAACCATACTAGAAGGTATTGAAGCTGTAATACATTTGGCTGCATCAGCGAGAATACAGCCGTCTTTTTGTGACCCTATTTTATATGCTAGAAACAATGTTATTGGCACTTTTTATGTTTGCGAGCTATGCAAAGAATTAGAAATACCTTTGGTTTTTGCAGGAACCTCCTCTCACCATTCAGGAAAATACAAAAATCCTTATACTTTTACAAAAGACTTGTCAGAAGAGACAATCCATTTATATCAAAAAATTTTTAATTTAAAAGCCTCTATAGCTAGATTTTACAATGTGTATGGTCCTCATCAACTAGAAGAGGATAACGCTACATTAATTGGTATATGGGACAAGGCTCATCGAGAGGGTAATCCTTTTTATATTTACGGCGATGGATCTAAACGTAGAGACTTTACTCATGTGGAAGATATCGTAGATGCATTAATTTTAATTATTAAAAAACAAGTTTGGGGAGAGATTTTTGAACTTGGAAGGGGTAATAATTTTTCTGTCAAAGAAATTGCAGAAATGTATGGGTACAGCAATATTATATATAAAGAAGATAGAGAAGGAGAAGCTCAAGACACATTATGTGATCTTTCCTTGGCTAAAGATCTCTTGGGTTGGGAACCTACTAAAAATATAGAAGATTGGATAAAATGAAAAAAGTAATAGTTACAGGCGTTACAGGTCAGGATGGCAGTAATATGGTTGATTACCTATTGAGGGAAACTGACCATACTATAATTGGTGGAGCAAGAAGACTTAGCGTTAAAAATCACGAAAACATAGAACATTTAAAAAACGAGGATAGATTTTTTTTAATAGACTTGGATGTAACAGATGTACAGAATACTGATTCTGTTTTTGCAGAACATAAACCAGACTATTTTATAAATTTTGCGGCAAATTCATTTGTAGGAACTAGTTGGAAAATGCCAGCGCAGCATATGGAAACTAATGCTTTAGCTGTACTTAATCAACTTGAAGCAATAAAAAAACATTGCCCCGATTGTAGATATTATAATGCAGGATCTTCAGAAGAGTTTGGAGATGTGCTTTGTACACCTCAGAGTGAAATTCACCCCTTAAGACCAAGAAGTCCCTATGGGGCTTCAAAATGCTCTGCGAGACACTTAGTGAAAGTTTATAGAGATTCTTATAAACTTTACGCGATCCAAGGATGGTTGTTTAATCATGAAGGAACTAGAAGGGGAGAAGAGTTTGTTACAAGGAAAATAACAAAAAATGTCGCTAGAATTTCTCATCAATATGCAAATGATAAAAATTTTAAACCTTTAGTTCTTGGTAATGTAGATTCCAAAAGAGATTGGAGTGATTCTGAAGATTTTATGGACGGTATTTGGAGAATGTTAAATCAAGATCGGTTTGATATTTATATAGAAAACAATAATATACCAAAAGAATATGTACTTTCTTCTGACGAAACTCATACTATTAGAGAATTTGTGGAGGAGGCTTTTCATATAGCAGGATTCCATAGATCTATGTGTAGATGGGAAGGAAAAGGGGTCCATGAAAAATATTACCATGGAGGCGACCTGCTTGTGGAAATTAGCGATAAGTTTTACAGACCAGCCGAAGTTGATTTGCTGTACGGAGATTCCTCTAGAGCTAGAAAAGATCTAGATTGGAAACCAAAAACAAACTTTATAGGTTTAGTAACAAAAATGGTTAAAAATGATTTAAGGATTGCAAATGAATCTAATTAGGTTATACTATAAGTATGCCTAGAGGTTACAAAACCTGCCCTAAATGTGGAGACGATAAAGTTCCCTCTTTTTTGAAAAAATGTAAATGTGGCGAAGTCTTTTTAAGAAAAAAGAAGGCAAAAACATTCAATGAGGGTCATGAAAGATTAAAAAATTTCATTTCAAGAAGTCTATCTAAAAAACTATCAGGAAAAGAAATGGCTAGAGAAATGCATGTGGCAAAAATCATGCTGGGTGTTTGCTACGAAGACTATGACTTTTTGTCGAAGTTTACAGTACCTAGCTGGATAAAAGATTCATTACTTTGGTTTAAAACTAAAGATGGTAAAAAGTTTTTAGAGAGGAAATACCATGAATATTTGTTTAAACCTGAAGCAAAAGAAGATATTTATGTTGACGAGGGTTCGAAAAAAGGCGAAGATGTGGTTATAAGAAAACCAAGATCAATAAGACAATTTTTAGATGAGTAAGAAAAAAGACAAAGGAAAAAGTGCTAGTGATTTTTCTAGCGAATATTTTAAATCAAACAAAGACGATCATTATAACTTTGCAAAAGCAGCAGAAGAATATTTAGTTTCTAGTGGTTCCATGTACATGGATCACGTTCTTGGTGGCGGTTTCGGAGCGGGGTTGCATAGATTTATAGGAGCAAATGAAGGCGGTAAAACCAATGCAGCTCTTCATGTAATGTTCAATATGTTTAAATCTGTAAAAAAATCTAAAGGTTTATTTATAAAAGCAGAGGGTAGATTAAGTAATGAAATAAAAGAAAGATCTGGTTTGAAATTTGTATATGACCCATCGGAGTGGGTTAGTGGCACATGTTTAGTCTTTGAATGTAATGTCTTTGATACCGTAATAGATTACTTGAGGGGATTACTTCAGAATAATAGCGAGGACGAAAGATTTTGTATTATTATTGATAGTATGGATGGCATGATAGCTAAAGACGATTTAGAGAAAAGCACTCACGAAGCTAGAAAAGTTGCCGCAGGAGCTTTAATAACTTCAGATTTTTTAAAGAGGGTTAGTCTTGGAATGTCAAAGTTTGGGCATATGTGTATTATGATTTCTCAAGTTAGGTCAGCCATAAAAGCGAGTCAGTATACAAAAAGCGACCCCAACAACCAAACTAACAGTAGTGGAGGAAATGCCATTCTTCATTATCCAGACTGGATTCTAGAGTTCAAAAAAAGAAAACAAGCCGATCTGTTCTTACAAGACTCTAATGCCATTTTAAGTCTTACAAATAAGCCTATAGGTCACATAGCTACAGTTCAAATTTTAAAATCTACAAATGAAACTACAGGACAGACGGTTCAGTATCCAATAAAGTATGGAAGAAAAAACGGAAGATCAATATGGGTTGAAAAAGAAGTAATAGACATGCTTCTTATGTGGTCTTACTTGCAAAAGAGGAGTTCTTGGATTACAGTTGATTCAGCTTTGCTTGAGCATTGTAAAAAAAATAAATTGGATATGCCTGAAAAATTTCAAGGTACAAATAAAATTTTGGAGAATCTTGAGGAGAATCCGAAAATTAAAGATATATTAAAACAGTTTGTAGAGAAAGAGATAATGGAACAATGATTTTTCTTTGTACAAATGGAAGAAAAAAGAAGATAGCCAACTCAGCAAAATATTTAATTGACTGGGATGGTAATTGTAAGAGTGGAATTCAAAAAAAAGTAAAAAATATTTTACATGACAACTGGTTTGCGGATGTTGTTTTTGAAGAATTTCCAGTTGCAGGTACTAGGTTAACTTTTGATTTTTTTAATGCTACAAGAAATATAGCAGTTGAAGTTGATGGAAATCAGCATTACAAGTATAACAAATTTTTTCACTCTAACTCAAGGCAAAACTTTCTTTCACAACTAAAAAGAGATGAAAAAAAAGAATACTTTTGCGAAATAAACAATATAGTCTTACTTAGGATTTTAGAATCTGAAATAGTAGAAGGTCAATTTCCTAACAAAAATTTTTTAAATAGTATATAACATGTCTCTTGTAGAAGAAGAAAGCGCACTACCCCAATCATTATTACAAAAACTTTATGACTCAACAGGGTCATCTACAGGTGGAAACAGGGGATTTATACTTGTATACGTGAACTCAGAAGGAGAACCTGTAATAAGCGGTAAAACAGAAAATTCTTGTGTAGAGATGGCTTTAACTAAATTACTAGAGTTAAGTTTAAAAAGTGACGAAAATCTTACTAGATGATAAATTCTCAAAGCATAGAAAAAAACGTTTTAAGCTGCATCCTACAACACCAACATAAGTGGGAAGAGGTTGCTAGTTTTCTAAATGATGAAGACTTTTATAGTGAAGATTCAAAAGTAAATGTTTCTATTTTTAAAATTGTAAAGCGTTCTCTTGATAATGCTGAAAAAATAGATGAACACATACTTATTGAAAGATTAAATGCTTTGGGGGTCTCTTTTCCTGATAGTATTGATGTAGGTGAGTATATAAGATCTATGGCATTTATGCCTGTCTCTGAAGATTTACTGCTTCCAAATGTAAAAGAATTAAAAAAATACACGGCAAGAAGGCATATATACGAAGCTTGTGTTAAAGTCAGCAAATATGTTAAAAATATAGACCCTAATATTCCTTACTCAGAAATAATAGATGAGTGTGATAAAATCTATAATAATGAACTTCAAAGCTTTGAAGTAGGAAAGGAAGATTCTCAAAATCTATTTGAGATGATGAGTCCAATAATTGAGGAAAGAGGCAATAATCCTAAAAAAGAATTTGGCATGATGGGGCCGCACAAAAGAGTCAATGATATGTATGGCTCTTTACTTCTAGCAGGAAATATATCAGTTATAGTTGCTAGATCTGGGGTTGGTAAAACAAATTTTTGCATGGACTTCACAACAAAAGTTTCTAAGCAGTATAATGTCCCTGTAGTGCATTTTGATAATGGAGAAATGAGTGAAGAAGAGCTTATTTTTAGGCAAGCTTCAGCTTTAACAGGATTACCTATATGGCTTTTTCAGACAGGAGAGTGGAGAACTCATACATACAATGGAGTTTCCTCAGAGGATATGATAAAAAAAATTAGGCGTACTCTTGATGAAGTAAAAGGTATGAAGTTTTACTATGAGAACGTGGCAGGTATGACTCCTGACGAGATGTGTTCGCTTCTTAAAAGGCTGTATTATACAAAAGTAGGCAGAGGTAATCCTATGATTTTTAGTTTTGATTATATTAAAAGTGATTTTTCTAAAATGGGAGATAGTCCATGGCAACAAGTTTCCTACATGGTACATAGATTCAAACAGGCAATACATAGGGAACTTTGCTTTGAAGGTAATCCTTGTGTTTCTATGATAACTTCTGTACAAGCAAATAGGTATGGAATAACAACTAACAGAGGTGCTGATTCTATAGTTGATGACGAAAGTGTTGTTTCTCTTTCTGACGGCATTACGCAATTTTGTTCTCACTTATTTTTATTGAGAAAGAAAACCGTAGAAGAAATGGGTAGAGATGGTGTGGAGAGAGGCACTCATAAATTTATCAATCTAAAATCTAGACATTTAGGGAAAAATCCTCTTCGTGCCATAAATGATGTTGAAATGGATGATGGGTCTAAGCAAAAAAATTATATTAATTTAGACTTCAAAAACTTTTCCGTGACAGAAAAAGGAGATCTTCAGGATATAGTTGATGCTCAAAGAGGTGTGAACGTGAATATTCAAGCCAATGAAAGCGAAAATGTTCCAATGATCTTGAGGCCATGACCAATTATAAAGAAATTTTAGAAAATTTAGGTTATAAACTTTCAGATCATGGTCCTTACTGGAGGACCAATGCTTTATATAGGGCTGGAGATAACACTACTGCTCTTCAGATTTATAAAGATTCAGGAGTTTGGAAAGATTACGTGGAAGATACAATGTATTTACCATTTGAGGCTCTTGTTCAAAAAACAACAAAGAAATCCGACGTAAAGTCTATACTCAAGAACTTAAAAACGTCAAATCTAAGTGTAAGGACTGAGAAAAAGTTATTGAAAGAGGAAAAAACATATGAACAATCTTGTCTTAAACGATTATTGCCTCATTATGATTTTTATTTAAATAAAAATATATCAAAGCAGACTCTTTTAGATTTTAAATGTGGTTTAGCCCATTCTGGACCTATGTATCAAAGGATGGTTTTTCCAATATTTAGGGATGATAAAAAAATCCATGGGTTTTCTGGAAGAAAAATAACTAAAGATGACAGACCTAAGTGGTTTCATAAAGGAAAGACTGCCAACTGGTTTTATCCTTATTTTACTATAGAGGAAGTTCAACAAGAGATAACACTAAAAAGGCAAGTACATATAGTAGAATCAATAGGGGATTGTATGGCTCTTTATGAGCGTGGTATAAAAAATGTTTTAGTTTCTTTCGGTTTAAACATGTCTCCTAAGTTTATTTCAAGATTATCAGCTTTGAATTTACAAAACATTTATATTTCTTATAATAATGATAGCGAATCAGAGAGAAACAGAGGTTTTGAAGGTGCAGTTAAATCTATTTTTAAACTTTCAGATGCTGTTGATTTTGACAGGATTTATTTCTGCCCTCCTGATAGTAATGATTTTGGAGATATGACGAAAGAACAAATATATTTTTATGAAGATCAGTGCTTTTCTGCTGATCATCAAATATCTATACATAAAGTTATATCTATAGCGGAAGAGATGGATAAAAAAGGTATTAATAAAACTTTTTCTCAATCTTTGAAAAAGCTAAAGAAGAAATATAAATTTTATTATGGACGACCATGAAAACAAACCGTTATCAGCGTCTCGAATAAAAACATTACAAACTTGTTCTTGGCAATACTGGTGCAAATATCATCTAAAACTTCCTGATAGATCAAACGAAGGAAGTCTTCGTGGTACTATATGTCATGCTATCTTTGAAAACCTTGGCAATCCAAGACATAAAAAACATTATACACGTATAATAAAAACTCAGAATACCTATGCTTCTCCGCCTATAAAAAGGATGGTCGAGGCTTATGCTAAAAAACACGGCATAGATGATTTTGAGAATATGGATCTTATTAACCGAATGACTGTAGAGGGTTTGAACTGCGATTTTTTTGGCGCAAAAGACGGAAAGCCTACAGAATCTATAAGCGAAAAAGATTTCGATATTTCTATAACAGAAGATGGTAAAAATTACAGGATTTTAGGGTTTATAGATAAGTTATTTCTTTTTAAACGTAAAAGTTTAGCAATAATCAGAGACTTTAAGACATCCAAACAAATGTTTTCAGGTAAAGACTATACAGACAACATACAAAATTTGATGTATTGTTTAGCGGTTAAGCATCTTTATCCAGACTTTCTTAAAAGACAAATGGAGTTTTTGTTTTTAAAGTTTGACTGCAACAATGAGGGTATGATGCGGATGGAAGGTTTAAATGAACAAGAAATAGAAGGTTTTGAATATTTCCTTACAGGCGTTCAAGAAATTATTAATAATTTTAATTCAAATTCAGCCACTAAAAATTTAGCGTACAGTAAAGGCTACTTAGGCAGAGATGATGGTTTTGCAGGTAGAGTTGTTTGCGGGAGAGCAGAGTATGAAGGTCAGTTAAAAAGAGACGGCACTTTGATGTGGCATTGTCCTTTTAAATTTCCAAAGAAGTTTTATGTAATGGTAAATAAAGATGGAGAAGTTGTATCTTCGTCAGAGGATAAAAAATCGCTAGATGAAAAGAAAAAAGAAGATCATAAAATAGAAATGAGAAATTATGAAGGTTGCCCTGCTTTTTCTTTTGACAAGAGTGATGACTTGCTTTAATATTAAAGTGTGATAATTCCACTTTTTAAAACAAGTTATAGTATCGGTAAATCTCTTTTAAGAGTTGAAGATATAATAGATATAGCTCAATCAAATAAGCTTAAAAAAGTAACACTTGTTGAAGATAATTTTTACGGATTTAGAGCTGCAAATTCAGCATTTCTTCATGCAAACATTCCGATGGTCTATGGCATAAGAATGTCAGTTTTTCAAAGCGAATCTGAAAGGTCTAGCAAATTAGTGTTTTTTGCTAAAAACAACAAAGGTATAAATAATTTGAGGAATCTTTATAGCAAATGTAAACTTAGTCCTCTTGAGGTTTTAAACATATCAAATGTATCAAGCTCTGAATTAGAAGATATAAAAATTGGAGTTCCTTTTTACGACTCGTATATTTTTAAAAATATATTTAATTTTGGTTTATGTGAGGTAGACTTGGAAAATTATGATCATTTTTACATGGAAGAAGACAACAGTCATCCATTTGACTTTCAAATAAAACAAAAGTTAAAAGATTTAAATCTTAAAACCCAAAAAACTCAAACTATATATTACAGAAATAGAGAAGATTTTCATGCTTTTCAAATGTATAAAGCTGTATGTTCTAGACGGCAAGGTCGAGTACCAACTTTCAGCAAACCTAACTTAAACGACTTTTGTTCAGATGATTTTTGCTTTGAATCCTTTTTAGAAAAAAATGCTTCCTTATAATCAGAAATATTTAGTTATTGATACAGAAACAGAGGGATTGAACTTACATTCTTCTAAAACTTGGCAATTGTCTTGGATTGTTTGCCAAGGAGAAAAAATCCTAGAAGAACATGATGAGTTTATAGCCCACAAAAATTTAAACATTCCAGAAGTTGTAAAAAAATTAACAGGGTTTGATTGGAAAAAGTATGAGAAAAAATCAAAATCTCTTTCTGAAGTTTGGTCAAAATTTGAGCCATATTTGTATGACCCTCAATATATTATTGTGGGGCAAAATTTACTGGGATTTGACGTTTACATGCTTGCTATTTTACAAAAAATGCTAGGGCAAGAACCAGATTACTCTTACATTTCAAGGATATATGACACTAGAGCTTTAGCTAAAGCTTACAGAGAAAGCTTGGATAAACCTAAAGGTAATTTGTTGAGCTGGCAGTATAAATTAATCAATGATAGAAGTTTGAAAGCGAAAGTTTCTCAAGGCACTTTATTAAAATTCTTTGACATTGATCATGACCATTCTAAATTACACGATGCTCTTTACGACATAAAAATGTGTTTTGAGATTTTTTGTGAATTAAAGAAGAGAATGAGTTTATGATTTTTGATGATTGTACAGTATATGACGATTGTGAACCAGCAGGAGTAGAACTTCCTAAAACTTCTATAAGTAAAGATATATTGAACGATCTTGGATTGAATGATGAGAGTTCAAACTTAGATGTTGTAAAAAATCTTTGTAGAAAAGGTCTGTTAGAGAAGGGCATCAATAAACTCTCTAATAAAAAAGATTATTATGATAGATGCAAGCACGAGATTGATGTTTTAGATGAGTTGGGATTCATCGATTATATTCTTTTAAATTGGGACGTACTAAACTTTTGTCACGCGAACAATATACCCACAGGAGCAGGTAGAGGTTCTGCCGCAGGTAGTTTGGTTTTATATTTACTAGGTGTGACTAATATAGATCCCATTCCTCATGACTTATATTTTGAAAGATTTGTTTCAAAGTCTAGAGCAAAAAAAGTCAATGATGTAAGAGGTAAAGAGTTTTTGGTAGGTAGTCTACTTCCTGACGTTGACTCTGATATTTCTTACGATGAGAGGCATAAGGTTATTTCGTATATTGAAAAACAACACGAAGGCAAAACAGCAAAAATTTTAACACTTAATACATTTAGTTCAAAACTTTGTATAAAAGAGGCTGTTAAATACTTTAATGAGGTGTCAGAAGAGAGGGCTATGAAGATTTCAGATTCTATACCTAAACTTCATGGTTTAGTTTTGCCCTTAGAAAAAGCGACAGAGGAAAGTCAATCTTTTGGACAGTGGGTAAAATCTCATAAAAAAACTTTCGAACATGCTTTAAAAGTCGAGGGGTTACCTAAAAATACAGGGGTACATCCATCAGGGATCGCTATTTGTTCTCAAAAAATATCTAATGTTGTTCCTCTTCAAAAGACAAAAGATGGAGAGTTAATTACAGCTTACAACATGGATGATGTTGCAGATTTAATGGTAAAGTTTGATATCTTGGGCTTAAGAACCCTAACAATTGCAAACAAATGTTGTGAGAAAGTTAAAATAGATATCGACGATATTGATCCCAATGAACCTTTTATATATGAAATACTAAAAGATTTAAATCATCCAGCGGGTTTATTCCAAATTTCTGCCGAAACTAATTTTAGAGTTTGCAAAGAGGTAAAACCGAAAGATTTAAATGAGCTTTCTGACGTAGTTGCATTAGCTAGACCTGCTGGCCTTACTAAAAGAGTTACATATATAAGCAATAAAAAGCACAATTTAAAACTAAGAGTTCAAGAAGACTTGGATGAAATTTTATCTTGGTCAAAAAGTGTTATTTTATATCAGGAACAATTGATGCAAATTGCCAATAAAGTTTTTGGGTTTACTCTTGAAGAAGCGGAAGTCTTAAGAAGGATAGTTGGTAAGAAAAAAGTTGATGAAATGCCAAAATGGAAAGATAGGATATATAAAGCAGCGGAGGAAAAAAAATTAGGAAAGCACGTAGCAGATTTCTACTGGATGTCTTTAGATGCAGCTTCTCACTATTCATTCAATAAATCTCATAGTTTTGCTTATGCGGATCTTGCGGCAAAAACAGTTTACTTAAAATATAAATATCCTAAAGAGTTCTTTTTATCTATTTTAGAATGCTCAGAGTTTGAACCTGATCCTTTAGAGGTTGTCAATAAAGTTAGCCAAGAGCTTGATTACTTTAACATAAAATTATTGCCTCCTTGCTTATATAATTCTGATTTCAATTTTAAAATTGAAGGAACAAACATTAGATATGGCTTAAAATCCATAAAAGGAGTTTCTGATAAGAATTTAAAAAGTCTAATTGATTTTCGTGGCTTTAAATTTAATAGTAAGTATGAAATATTTATGGCAGCCAAAGAGTGTGGAATTCCCATTAATGTTTTATCATCTTTAATACAAGCAGGATTGATGGATGAGTCAGAAAACAATAATGTAAAACGAGCGAGTAGAAGTAAATTGGTTTTAGAGGCTCAATCGTTCAATCTTTTGACGGATAGAGAGAAAAGAAATTTCACAAAGCTTGGGCCAAGATTAGGCTTTGATATTTTGAAAGCCATACAAGAGGCTGTTTTGAATAGAGTGGTTGCTGATGATGGTAAAATCCTCATGACAGAAAAGAGATTTAATACTTTTCGCTCTAAGTACGATAGATACAGAGATATTTATTTTAAGAACAAAAATCATGAAAGGTTTGCTAGTTGGACTTTCGAGAATAATCTTTTAGGATTTTCATATTCTTATGATCTCAAAGACTGTTTTGATGAGTGTGAAGATATGGATAATCTTTACGATCTATCTGATCTTCCTTTGTTGGAAAATAAAGATACTTTTAATTCTGTTTGCGTGGTCAAAGACTTTTTTACTAAAGAGTCTCAAGCAGGAAATAAATATATGAAACTTTTAGTATCTGACAAAACCTGTAACTTGGACATGTTGTTTATTGATGGGGCTGAAGATTTTAAATTCAGTGATTTTATGAGAGAAAATAAGCTAAAGAAAAGTGATGTTATTTTTGTTAGAGGTACAAAATCTCATAGTGCATTCTTTATATCTAAGATTGAGATAAAAGGACCAGAAATATACATGTATAAAAGACAAGTTAAAAAGGGGGTAAAATCATAAATGCTTCAATTACCTTTCACTCCTCATATAGAAGGGATTATTCAAAAATCTAAGGATTTATCTGTTATCTTAGAGAGAAATGGTGTTGATATAGATATATTTTTCCACTGTTTTATTAGCGATTTGAGTCTATCTTGTACTTCTATATTTAAAAAAATTGGTGTTGACAACGATGAACTAGTAAAAGACTCTAGAAATGTTTTACATAAAAAAAGAAAAAATAAAAACATATCTAATAAGTTTAAAACAGATATTAGAAAATTTTTAAAGTTTTGTGAAAAACTTTGTAGAGATACTTATTCTTTAGATTATATTCCACCAGAGGTGATATTAATGAATTTCTTTGATGAGCAATTCACACCTAAAGTTTTAAAGGATTCTTTTCCAGAGGGAGTGGAGGCTGCCGACAGTGTGAGGTTTGGTGTAGTGGCTGAGTGTGCTTTGGTAATAAAAGATTTTGAAGCTGAGAAAATAGAGTCTAAACTAAAAGAGCTTGAAGAGACTCCTGATCATTGGATCGATATGTTTGACAATAATGAGATATTGTCTCAGTTTGCAGAAAATTTAAATGCGAAAGCTGCTACAGGCGGGTTTGATAAAATTGTGGATTATGATGGCAAGATTGATGAGCTTGCAACTATTTTATGTCGGAAAAAGAAACCAAATGCAATATTGGTTGGTCCTGCTGGAACAGGTAAAACTTCTCTAGTAGAGGGTTTGGCTACAAAAATTGTTAGCGGAGACGCTCCAGAACTTATAGCTAATAAAGTAATTTATTCTGTTAGTTTATCAAGCATGGTTGCTGGCACTGAATATAGAGGGCAGTTTGAAAAGAGATTAGAAGATTTTGTAAATGAAGCTAAAAAGTATACAAATTTAATTTTATTTGTTGATGAAATACACACTTTAATTGGTGCTGGAGGAGCTAATAATAATTCTCTTGAAGCATCAAACATTCTCAAACCTGAATTAGCTAGAGGAACAATAAGTTGTATTGGTGCTACAACCATAAATGAGTATACAAACACAATAAAGAAAGATACTGCACTGGATAGAAGATTTGAAAGAGTCGTAGTAAAAGAGCCTTCTAAATTTCAAATGGAAGAAATTTTACCAACTATTGTTTCTTACTATGAAGAATTTCACGGGGTAAAATACAGCGATCAATTTTTGAATAACATCATTAAGTATTGCGAGAAATATACTCCAAATAAATATTATCCAGATAAAGCTATTGATGTTATAGACCATTGCGGCGCTCAAGCTAAAGTTGCATTTTGGGATATAAAGCCTTCAATTAAGGAAATGCAAACAGAGATAGTTGAATCTGCACTTCACCCAGAAAAAGATCATTCTGCCTTAATAGAAAAGTTAAACAAAAGTTTAGAGAAGTGGGTGGAGTCTGATGAAACAAAAAATAAGCCTGAAGTCACTCGTTTTCACTTAAAAGAATTTTTTGATCGTAAAATCAATCCTCTAAGCAAAAAGAATAAAATAAATAAAGTCTTTAATTGTGTTAGTAGATCTTTTGTTGGGCAAGCAGATGTACTGGAAGAATTGAAACACGAGATAATTTTAAGTAGTATTGGAGTTAGAACTACTAGAAAATTTTCGACTCCTGAGTGTTATGTCGTAAGTGGAGAGGACTCTAGTGGAAAGTCTTTATTTTGTGAACTCCTAGAGGATTCCTTGCAAAAACACGGGGTAAATGTTTTGTCTTACAATGGCATACATTTTTCAGATAATTTTTCCCCTCATAAGATCGCTTCTTCTCAGGGAAACAATACTTCCATATGTGAAAAGATCGTTATAACTCCAAATAGTGTTTTAATTATAGATGATTTTCACAAGATCGATAAAACCGCTGTACCTATATTTAATCAAATATTAAAAGAGGGTAAGATACAAATGAATAACGGTGATGTTGCTGATTTTTCTAATTGTAAAATATTCTTAACTAGTTGTTTATCTCATACTAGCCAACTTGGCTTTAACATAGAAAGATCTCGTAATGATGATCCGCTCATACATAAAGATATTTATTCTTTGATTAAGAACTCTTTCATTTTAAATGAATTAAAAATAAAAGATTTGCGTAGAATTTTATGGAACAAGCTTAGAAATATCAAAAATAACCTAGAGGACAATGGTGTTTATTTACATTTTACTGTTAAATATATTTGCAAAAATATAGAACAGATAAAAGACGATGTGTCGCCTATTAAAAGTTTAAATGAATTAGTATCATCAAATATAAAACCTTTTATTTCTGATTGTATTTCTAATGGCAATGACAAAATAAAACTTTTTGTTGAAAAATAAAATTATTGATAGATCATAAAGTATGAGTGGTTCAGTAGCTAAGAAAATAAGAAAATTAGTTGGGTATCATCCAAAAGATCAAAACCCTGTATTAAAAAAACTTTACAAGACACTAAAAGGGCGCTATCATGCGCTTGGGCCTTCTGCATTTTGGAAAAGTGTTGAAGGAAAATTTAATTATAAAACTCATGAGTGATACAAATACAAAAAATAACGACGAATGGAAAAAGCGCGAATTGGGCGCTCTTTGGAGAGTCGATGGTAAGAATCAGTCTTTCTATAGCGGAGAGATTGCCTTATCTGATGGTTCAAAGCAGAAAATCGTCATTTTCAAAAATAAATTCAAAGAAGAAGGCACTAAACAGCCTGATTTGAGAATTTATCAAAGTGTTGACACTGAATAATGGATGCCGAAAAACAAGAGGAGTTAAAAGCTCTTTTAGTATCTGAAATGGTATCCAGAATCACGGTAGCGGAGGCTGTAAATATAATGCACAACATCGCTATTTCGGAAGTCGATAAAAATATCGCAAAAATGTCTGATGAAGAGAAACTCTCAGCTTTGGAAGAACTCACAAAAAGAGTAAACCCTTCTGAAGAAAATGAGTCAAATTTGGAAATTTAGG